>Ga0335070_10003403_pt1 | contig 18579 bp, 14 predicted proteins | sample Lox_Sample_13_FD_206722 | JGI IMG/M metagenome (GOLD analysis project Ga0335070, IMG submission 206722) | Soil microbial communities from Loxahatchee National Wildlife Refuge, Florida, United States - Lox_Sample_1.3 | ecosystem: Environmental > Terrestrial > Soil > Wetlands | place: USA...
TAGAAACGATTTCTAGCAATGGGAATGTTTGGCTGAACGTTCACCCAATCGCACCACGGCTAAAATTATTCGGCGGTTGCGGCCACCTCTGTGGGCCATTCGTCATTGGTGCGATGCCAGGTCTTGTCGGGGTTGTAGCGCTCCATCTTTTCGAAGACTTCGAGGCCATCCGGTCCCAAGTCCTTTTGGTAAACGATTCCGTCATGACTGACTATGAACGTCTGAACCCCGGTAACGCGGTATTCTGCAGGTGCGGCGACCAGGGCGAATCCGCCGATCATCACTCCCTCGATGACGAAGTCGATTGTGCCTAGCGGTGCCGCCGGACCCTGCCCTTTCAAAATCTTGAAATAGTAGCCATGGTAAGGCTCGCTGCGCCTCGTGTAGCCCTGTTCAATCGCTTTCGCGATCTCATCACTGATTGGACCTCCTAAACTTCCATCCGCGTTTCGCCACACCAGCCCATCCTGCTTTCCTGGCGTGCTGATGATCCGCTGGGCGTATTGATTGACTCCAGAGTCGTCATGTATTTCGGATGCATATTCTCTCTGGGCTTCGACGTACCCGCGACATACTTGGATGGCGTCCAGTTCATTTGTGCCGATGCGTCTGGCAAGAATTTCGTTGCGGCCCGCCTTGGAGTCGAAATACCACTTCCCCCCTTTGTTAACGATCGGCACTGGATATGGCCAGTCGTCATTGCCGACGGAGAGAGTGGCGCGGCTGTGGTTCTTGGGATCCGTTGTCACGGAGGTCTTTTCGTGGGCTTTTGTAACAAACAAGGCGGCACGGTTCTTGTCTTGGATAGGATCCGAGGTGGTCACCAAATCCTTGCCGTCGGGTCCCAGAATCTCGTTCAGGGCAGGAACATCGAATTGTTCTGCTGCCTGAATCAGCGCCTGAGCAGCCTGTTGCGGTGTAGCAAATGCCTTTTGCGCGCTCGATCCCGGCAGTCCATGCGAAGGGATTGCTAGAACACAGGACAGAGCGACCACCAGGGCGGCGAGAAGGATGTTCCCTGCAATGACGTTCGATGTTCTTGAGCTCATGTGTCTCTCCTTGATCATGGCTTACTTACCTCCTCCTCCCACCACCGCCACCGCCTCTCATGCCGCCACCGCCCATGCTGGAACCGCCACGCGCGCTGCTTGCCCGGGCGCCACCTCCGCTGAACCCGCCGGCGCCGGCGCCAAACGAGTTGGAGCCCCGAGATGAGCCGCCGCTGGGAACGTTTCGGTTGCCGACACGGTCTCCTCCGCCACCGGCGGAGGGACCTCTGTTACCCGCGCCGCGATCCATGGTGCCGGCTTGTTGCCGGCCGCCGCGATCCATCGTACCGGCCTGTTGTCTGCCTCCCATTTGACCCATGTTCTGGCGTGCGTTCGCCTGCCGATTGGCCATTGAATCCCCACGAGCCGTGCCGCCATATTTGTTCGCAGTCGCTCTGTTCGAGTAAGGAGTACCACCGCGATGTTGCGGATTGTGCTGCCAATTGCCACTGCCGCCGCGGGCGGGCTGATTGGACGGGCGATTGACGTTTTGCCTGTTGGAATTTCTGACGAAGTTATTGTTGTGATTGATGTAGACGTTGTTGCCCCCCCAACCGGCGTTGCAGCACCAGCCTCCTCCCCAAGCAGCGCCCATCGCCATGCCGAGGCCGAACGAGAGCGCCATGCCTGCGGCGTAGTAGCCGGGTGGATAAACCATCGGATAATAGGGGTAGACAGGCGCCCCATAGACCACGACAGGGTCATAAGTCGGAACGTAGACCACTTGCGGCTGGGCCGGCTCGATCACTATTACCTGTTTGCTCTCCACCACCTTGGTTTCCACTTTCTGCTGTTCGGTTGATTTCAGGTTCCCGGTGCCCTGGGCCTTCGCACGCATGCGCTGCACTGCGTCCATGACATCACTCTGCTGCGCAAGAAAAGCGTTTCCCAAGTCCGTGGTCCACTTGATGTTTTCTGACAGTATGGTGACCACCTGCGGCAGTGCCGCCAGAGCCTGGATGCTTGGGTCCCAGTTCTCCTTCTGCACCGCGTCCGCCAGCGCCTTGTCCTTCAGGTCTTTGTGCTTCGCCAGCCACTGCTGAAGTTGAATAATTTCCAGAGGATACGTAGAAGCTACGAGTGCCTGAGCCAAAAGCGGGTCGGGATAGAGCGCAATCGGGGCGACCAGAGAGTCCAGTTGGTCATTCGGGATTTTTGGAGCTTGTTCCGCGTTCCCTCCGGCTTGCTGCGGCGGCGACCACGCCCAGGCGACGGAGTCAACGGGCACGAGCAGCGCCACGCATAAGACTGCTACTACGCTACGAAATGTCTGTCTCGAAAACATGTGTCTAGAGGTTTTTCGATTCATGGCTCTGGCACCTGCTCTTTTCTCCCTGCGGCGGAGTTCTCGAATACTTCGGTCAGTTTTCTGCTTGATTGGCAATGCCCAAAATAGCCGTGCTCAGCAATCCAGCAGCAGGGATGTTCGGCCGCTGTTTGATCCAGCCGAGAACATTCTCAAAGAGACTAGTGGGCAGCAAGGCGGAAGGCGACTGTCAGAAGTAACAGCCTTTGGATTGTTCCCGTCAAGAAGGAGAACCACCGTCTGCGCGAGCGGCGGAATGCAGGTATTTGATGAGGAGGACCTCGTTACCATCCTGGCTGTAGATGAGCTGGTCAACGAGTTGCCTCGCCAGGAGAACACCAAACCCTCCCGGGCGCATTCCTTGCGCCTCTCGCAACGCAACGTGACGAATTGGGTCGTCCGCTGGATTGGAGATCGCGGCATGCGGGACATCGTCGAAAGCAAAGCCGGGACCGGGGTCCGCGATGCGGCAGGTCACCATACGACGAGCCCTGACATAATCGATCTCGACGTAGTTGTTCGGATCGAGTTTCCCGCCATGCTCGATCGCATTGAGAAGCATCTCGCGAAAAGCTGCGGCGACCTGGTGTCGTTCGGTGTCAGGCAGATCAGCGATCTCGTCCAGGAATTGCAGTAGCCGGTCAGCGGTTTTCAACTCGCAGCGTGCGAGGATCCGAATCCATTCCGGCGTTGCCGAAACGACTTCGATGCCATCGTCCCAGCAGGGCCCCTCGGCAGCAATTCGAATCATGTCGGCGAAGGCATCTCGCGAAAACGGGCTGGAGAAATAGCTGAAAGCGTGCTCGCGCATCGAAGCTATGACATCCTCAGGCGTGCTTTCGCTCGTAAGGATGATCAAGCGCGTGTGCGGACGTATGCGGCGAATCCTGCGGAGCAGCTCGACATCCTCCGCGCCCGATGTCTTTTCGCCTGTCAAGATAAGGTCGAAGCGCTTGGTCTCAGCAAGGACGAGTGCTGACGCGTTGTCCGGGGCGCGGTGTATGACCCATGACCCGGGGTCGAAAACACTCGCGAGGAGTTCTTCGATCCGGGGATCGGCGTGCACCAGAAGCACGTTCTTGACTGGAACCGGCGGCATCTGCGATCCCCTAAGCACGTGCCGGTGAGAACGGCAACGCAAGGGACAGGCGGGACTATTTCCGTCCCGCATCCAGCCGGATCACTTCCCCAGTGTCCAACTGATACTCGGCTTCAAAAAGCGTCAGTTTGCCTTGCTCTGCGAAATGACGCAGGACTTCGCTGCTCGCGAGCACGTCCTTGGCGCTCTGGTGGACGTTTTCCTTGATCGCCGCTTCGATGAGCGCATCGCCTTTCCCGGACTGTCCGGCACGGGACACTGCCGGATCGATTTTGTCCACAATAGCCTGCAGGTTCGGTGTTGGCATCTTCTCTTTTGAGCACGCAGCGGTTACCGCTCCACATTTCGTGTGACCCAGTATGACGAGCACACTGCTACCCAGATGCTCCACCGCGTACTCGATGCTGCCGACTCCGATTGCGTCCGCGATATTTCCCGCCGAACGGACTACGAATAGGTCGCCCAGACTCTGATCGAACAAGACCTCGGGAGCCACGCGACTGTCTGAGCAGGTGAGGACGACAACATTAGGATGCTGGCTCTTTGCTAGGCTGCCACGGAGCCCGACCAGGTCGCGAGCTTTAGGCTTGCCGGCAACGAATCGCTTATTGCCTTCCATCAGAGCTGCCCAACTGGCCTCAGCCGAGGGGGCCGGTTGAGCTGTGCTTCTATGATGGGCGGTCCCCGGCTTAGCAGCAGCGTTGGGTTGCTGCGCAACACCGTGTAGGCCCAGTAGCCCATAACTTATACACAAGAGCAAAGCGCGTTTCATTCCCTGTTCCTTTGCTTCGACGCGAAGCTGACCCGCAGAATATTTGAACATTTCAGGCGAACGCGACTGGCAAAACTGCCAGTCAACAAGGGGCGAACCACCGACGGAGAATGGGGTCTAGAGATGAGGGGAGGGAGAAATGACGGATCGCTCCACGGAACGACCAATCTTGGCAAACGACCGGCCGGTGCCGGCTCCAGAGAGGGCTATTCCGTCAGAGAGTGGCATGACGCTGCGGCGCTTCAGCGCTCTACTGCTTTCTCTCATCCTGCTGTCCTGTGTCTCGGCCTTCCCGCAGCTTGCACCGCCCGGCACTGCTCCTGCGGCGGCGAAACCCGATGCCCCTGAAGACGTTCTTGGCCGTACTACGCCGCGAGGTGCGGTTCTGGGGTTTCTGAAAGCCGGCCAAAAGGCAGATAACCAAGTCGCCGCTGAATACCTGAATACGCGCTTGCGCGGTAAAGCCGCCACAGTTCTAGCGCACCAGCTATTTGTAACCCTCGACCGACGTCTCCCAGCTCACCTTAATCAGCTCAGCGACAAACCCGAAGGGTCCCTTTCAGGCGGACTCAATCGAGAGCTGGTTGGGACGATCAGCACGGCCAGTGGCAATCTGGACATAATCGTCGAACGCGTGGACCGCGGGAAAACCGGCTTAGTTTGGCTTTTTTCCAGCAAGACCCTTGAATCCATCCCGGACGTATACCAGGAAGTCAACGTCGTATCCTTACACGATGTCCTTCCGCAATTCCTGGTAAGCACTCGCGTAGCGGGCATAGTCCTGTTCGAGTGGATTGCTGTTTTTGTAGGCATGCCTCTCCTTTACTTCCTCACAGTTCTGCTGAATCGGCTTCTTGGCCTGCTGGCAGGCCTATTGCGCCGACGTCTGTATCGTCGGGCGGGTCTGCCGAATCCCGAACTTCTGGCCAAGCCGCTGCGCCTTCTGCTTATTGCCGCCGTCATTCGGTGGGGCCTAGACAGGGTCAGCCTTCCGTTGGTGGCACGGCAGTTCTGGTCCAGCGTCGTTGCCATAATCCTTATCGCTGCCTGTCTCTGGCTGTTCCTATTGCTGAACAGCCGGGTGGCAGAATACGTCCAGCGGCGTCTCCGAGATCGCAACCGTTCCGGGAGCGCGTCACTACTGCGCCTCGGGCACCGTGTCATCGACATTCTCGGCATTTTCGCGGCCTTACTGGTGCTTCTCCACTTTTTCGGGGTGAGCCCAACTGCCGGCTTGGCCGGACTCGGGGTTGGTGGTATTGCAGTTGCTCTCGCCGCACAAAAGACCCTGGAAAACATAGTCGGAGGAGTCTCCCTCATCCTCGACCGTGCTGTACTTGCGGGAGATACTCTAAAGGTGGGCGACATTGTAGGCACGGTCGAAGATGTCGGTTTGCGTTCGATTCGTATCCGAACTCCCGATCGAACCATGGTCATCGTCCCCAACGGTCAGATCGCAAACATGAACCTCGAAACCCTCTCTGCGCGGGACAAGTTCTGGTTCCATCCCAAGGTCGGGCTTCGTTATGAAACCACCTCCGCGCAGATGCGCTCTGTGACCGACCGCATCCGAGACCTGCTTGCCGCACATTCCGCCGTAGATCGTGGTTCAGTGCAAGTTCGATTCCTCCGCTTCGGCGCCTTCTCTCTTGACCTCGAGATCGTCGCCTATGTTTTCGCTCGTGATTGGAACCACTTTCTCCAGATTCAGGAGGAGCTGCTTTTGCGCGTGATGGAGATCGTCCAAAAAGCAGGGGCACAGATCGCACTTCCGTCCCAGACCATGTACCTCACGGCCGATTCTGGTGGCAACGGAGCCAGCCGTACCGGGGCCTTGGCCCCGGACAAGGAAGTAAACCACGAGGCAGCAGCCACGAAATCGGCGTGAACTCTACGAAACCGCGACCCTCGGCGTTCAATTCACGTTCTCTTTGAAATGGGTGTGTCGCACATGAACACACGAATTTTTATTTTGAGTTTCCTTCTCGTTCTCGCCGTGCCGCTTTTCGCGCGAGACAAGACCGACGTGATGGTCATGAACAATGGCGACCGTCTGACCTGCGAGGTGAAAGGGCTCGACGCAGGTGTGTTGTACGTCAGCCTCGACTATGTCGACGGTACAGTCCTGGTCGATTGGTCAAAGGTAGCCCATCTGGAGAGCAAGCAGTTGTTTGTGGTGAAAACGGACGAGGGCTCAGTCTATACGGGAACGCTTAAAACTCCGGAAACGGCCGGCGCACGGCCCATGATGATTCGGGTGGTGAAGACTTCGGAGCAGGAGGTTGACATTAATCAATCTCAGATCGTCCGAATGATTGCGACATCTGACAAGTTCTGGCAGCGATTCAGCGGTGAGGTAAGCTTTGGGACGATCTATTCCAAGGGTAATCAATCAACACAATACAGCCTAGGGGCGCAGACGGCATACATCCGAGAACGCTGGAATGTTCAAACCAGCTTTGATTCCAACCTTTCCTCCAGCACCGATGCCAGTGTTTCCACTCGTAACTCGCTCAATGTCCGCGCTCTCCACTTGTTGCCCTGGAACGATTGGTTCTACTCGGGGCTCGGCGGTTTCTTGCAGAGTTCGGAGCAAGGAATCACGCTGCAGAGCACGCTCGGTGGCGGCGTCGGGCGCTATTTGAAAAACACAGACCGTGCAAGTATTTCGGTGCTTGCCGGCGCGGCCTGGCAAGAAACGCATTACGACCAGTCGATCGTGTCCCAAGGCAGGCAGAACATGGCGGCTGCGATTATCTATACGGAGGCAAGGCTCTTCAAATTCAGCAAAACCAATCTCAACTTAATTGCCGCTATTCTGCCTGCTGTTTCTGATCCAGGCCGCATTCGTTTCAACACGAATGCGTCGTATTACATCAAGCTCTTCAGTAACTTGAAATGGAACATTTCGTTCTACGGCAACTGGGACAATCGGCCGCCACCAGGCCTTTCTGGGAGCGACTACGGAACTAGTTCAGGGCTCAGTTGGACCTTTGGTCTGAAGTAGAGGGCGTGCGGTATGCGGCTTGAAGCGTTTCAACAGGGATCTTTTCTTACCTTGGTGTTTCTGTTCATAAAGGTGTTTATGACAACCAGCAAGAATGGTCACCTGACCGACGAGAGGCAGCAGCCATGAGCTCATTCAGCCCAAACTACTTCATCCACGCCGCAAATCTCCTGCTGTTGGTGGCTTACAGCGTTCGCGACATTCTGTGGCTGCGATTGTTCGCGTTGGCGTCCTCCCTGATTGCAATCCCCTATTTTGCCCTTCAGCCGACACCGATGTGGGCGCCGTTTACTTGGAGTGTGGTTTTTGCGGCGATCAATCTGTTCCAGTCATGGCGTCTGTTTCTCGAGCGCCGTCCAGTTAAGCTGACCTCGGACGAGGAGGAGGTTCGCCGGCTCGCCTTTCGGGATTTGCCGCCTCGGAAAGTCCTGCAGGTCCTGAGCATTGGATCCTGGATCACGGCGGAGAATGGCGAGCAAATGCTAGAGCGCGGCAAATGCGTGGAGGCCATTTCGCTCATTGTCCGCGGGAAAGTACGAATGACGAGAGACGAGCGTGTCCTTGGTGATTTGGGTGCAGGTGACATCGTGGGCTCTGCACTTCTGCTGAGCGGTGTCCCGGCCGACCTGGATGCGGTGGCGGTGGAGCCGGTTCGAGCCATGCGTTGGGAGGCTGCGACGCTGGAGCGTTATCTCGCCGCCAACCCCGAGACGCGAAACGTAATGCAACGGCACCTCGCCCGCGACCTGGCTGGAAAATTGGAGCGTTCGCTTGCGCACAACAGTACCAATTGAATGAAATGTAAATCTGAGTTTCAATCGAAGTCCACGGTTAGGCACTTGCCGAGGGGCGGTTCACCCGTTGCCTTCGATCGCCTGCTGGGCCTGAGTTTCGGTGCGATGTCTAAGCCGTACAGGCCGTGGGCGTATTCATTTGAGTCGGGGGCGTTTACATGCCCTCGGTTTCGCCCGAGTCGTCTCCTTCGATTCCACTACTGACAAAATCATCACCGCCAACAACGCCTGCCACAGCGGTAAAGAGTTCGCTCGCGGCATCTGTCTTCAGGACGTATCCTTGCGCCCCGGTGCTCAATGCTTTCCGTACCACTTCTTTATCGCTGTTCTGAGTTACGAAGATTATTCTTGCGTCGGGAGCGACTTGGCGGATGCGAATCGCAGCTTCTATTCCACTCAGGTTGGGAAGGCCGATGTCCAGCAAGATCAAGTCTGGTTCCAGTTCCTGGGCTTTTTGAACTGCTTCCAATCCATCTGCTACTTCTGCGATGACACGTAACTCCGGCCGTGTTTGGAGCAAGGAGCAGATGTGCTGTCGCCACGGCTCAAAATCATCCAGTACAAGAATGCGAACAGGGAAACGGGGGGTATCGGTGTTGGCCATAACGGCTGGCTCCTTGCCGAGCGAGATACCGTCTGGTTTCGCAGGTAGCCGCCGCGGGTGAGGGTAGGCGGCGGAAGCATGCTAGAGAAGACACTTTAATTCTACTCCTAATCCAGTGTGAACACGAACAAATCGCCACGGGACCGTAAACTCATAACCCCATACGGGACAACAGCTTCCGGGAAAAAATAGCGGACTGGCAGTCTGGCAATACTGACAAAAATACTAGTTGCTGCCGAACCGTGACTGCACTAGGGTTGTCGCGGCAGATTGCGACTGAGGTCCAGATTCCGGCTTTTCATTTTGTCTGTTGGAGTCGGTTTTTCTAGCTTGGTGAGCGTTCCGGCGGTGGTGGAATTAGGCATTTCCGGAGAAGGACTGCTGTGCTCGTAGTTTTGGAAATCTCAGCGAGGCTGGCCGTGTTCGCTTTCGTTATCACCAGCATGCTTAGCGTCGGATTAGGCCTGACTCTCTCGCAGGTTCTTGAGCCCTTCCGCTCACCCCGCCTTGTGCTCTCCTCCCTGGCTGCAAACTTCGTGCTCGTGCCGCTGCTGGCCTTGGTCCTTACGAAAACGATCGCGGTTGATCGGTCGCTGGCACTTGGAGTCTTGCTGCTGGGCACAGGTGCGGGAGCACCTTTCTTGCCCAAGCTTGCTGAGTTTGCCAGAGGCAATACGGCCTTCGCGGTTGCGCTGATGGGGTTGCTTATGACCGCGACGATCGTTTACATGCCCATCGTCTTGCCAATTCTCCTTCCCGGGTCTCACGTGAGCCCGTGGCTGGTCGCCAAGCCCCTTTTGACGGTTATGCTCGTACCTCTAACGCTCGGGTTATTGCTCAGGGCACGCCGAGGAGCTCTTGCAGGCCGCATGCAGCCCTACCTCCGTCGAGCGTCCACCATCGCCCTGGCACTGGTCATCATCCTGGTATCGGCTGCCAATTATTCCCAAATCACGCAGACTCTCAGCTTTAACACGATTCTTGTTTGCGTGCTCCTGTCAGTTGCGTCGTTCGCCTGCGGTTTCGCGCTCGGCGGTCCGTCTAACGACACCAGGAGAATCTTGGCGTTCGGCACCGCACAGAGGGATATCTCAGCAGCTCTCCTGGTGGGCGTAGAAACTTTTCGCGACTCCGGCGTTGTGGTCATGTTGATCGTAATGGCGCTCGTCGGGCTGTGTCTCCAAGTCCCAGTTGCAATGGCCTTCGGAAGGTGCGTTGATGGGAAAGGTGCTCCAAGAATAGAGAAAGTAGCCTTATAATATGGTTCGGCGAGAACAGGGCGGCGCCGGGTACCATCCGGATGCGGGTTCAGCGCGTGAATACAATTGCTATGAGTTTGCATGACACGAGATCCCAGTAAGTCGAGGCACAGCTGGAGAGGAGTGCTCACGAGCCTCGCCCTGGGCGGTTGTGTGTTTTATCTCGGGCGCACGGTCGCAGTCTGGCTAACCGCCCACAATGTTCATGGATTCTCAGCGTTCTTGGATGACGTTGCGGCGGCCGCGGCTGCCTGCCTTGTGGTTCTCTTTTACGAACGCCGGCGGCAGCAGGCGGAACGGGCACTGTTCGAAAGCGCAGATACACTGGCTCTCCTTTTGGAGTCGACTGCCGAAGGCATTTTTGGCATTGACCTCCAAGCCCGCTTCACATTTTGTAACCCTGCCTGCCTCCGCTTGTTGGGCTATCAACACAGTGATGAATTAATCGGCAAGAGCGTGCACGATTTGATTCATCACACGCGACCGGACGGTACGCCGTACCCGGCCGAGGAGTGTCCCATCCTTAGGTCACTTCGGATCGGGGAAGGAGCTAACACTCCGGACGAGGTTTTATGGCGAGCTGACGGAACGAGTCTCCATGCTGAATACTGGTCCAGCCCTCAGCGCAGAGGAGGCCAAGTCATAGGGGCGGTGGTTGCGTTCATCGACATCACCGCTCGCAAACGGACGGAAGAGGCCTTGAGAAAATCCGAAGAGACGTTCTCCAAGGCATTCCGGCGAAGCCCGATGTCACTCACGATAACCAGCACCAAAGACCATCATTACATCGATGTGAACGAAACTTATGAACGTATCACCGGCTGGCGCCGTGAGGAGATCATCGGACGGACGCCGCTTGAAATCGGGCTCTATGCGGATCCGGCGGAAAGGCTGGAACTCGTAAACCGGGCTTTGGCCGACGGGGGTTTTCGCAACCAGGAAGTCCGTTTTCGTATGAGAGACGGCAGTATTCGCGTCGCTCTGATGTCAGGAGAACTGATCACACTGGGCGGTGAACCGTGCCTGCTTAATGTTGGCGCTGACGTCACCGAGTACAAGCACGTGGAAGAGGCGCTGAAGAAATCGGAGGAGAAGTTTTCCAAAGCTTTTCGCGAAAGCCCGATGGCCCTCACCCTAACGAGCGCCAAAGATCACAGATACGTTGATGTCAATGAGACCTTTCAGCGCCTTACCGGTTACAGCCGTGAGGAAGTTCTTGGACGCACACCCTTTGACTTGGGGCTCTGGGTAGATCGTTCCCAGAGACTGGGGCTAATGCGACGGCTCCTGGCGGAAGGCAGTATTCGAGACGTGGAGGTTGCCGTTCGTACGAAGGGCGGAAGTGTCCGTGTCGGCCTAGCATCAGTGGAGCTGATTGAGATTGAGGGTGAGCAGTTCGTCCTTGCCGCGACTGCCGACATCACGGAACGCAAGCTGGCGGAGCAGGCCCTGCGAGAGAGTGAGGAAAAATTCCGCAGAGTGTTTCAGGACGCTGCCGCGGGCATGGTGATGATCTCGCCGGAGCTCCGTTTTCTGGCCGCCAATCGGGCATTTTGTGAGTTCCTCGGATATTCGGAGAAGGAGCTTATTGGCAGGGATATTGCATCTGTTACCCATCCCGAAGACCAGGCCATCTCCTCGCGGGCGATGGATCAAGCACTCGCCCCCGAAGCTGGTTCGCAACGATTCGAAAAGCGCTACCTCCACAAGAACGGCCAGGCACTGTGGGGCGAGGTGAGTATCACCTTGATGCGGGATAGCACCGGCAAGCCGGATTATTTCGTTTCTCAAATTTTGAACATCACTGCTCGCAAGTGGGCGGAAGGGGCATTGAAGAAATCCGAGGAGAAGTTCTCCAAAGCTTTTCGGGAAAGCCCAGTGGCCCTCACACTGACGAGCGCCAAAGATCATCGCTACATTGACGTCAACGAAACGTTTGTGCGCTTGAGCGGTCATAGCCGCGAGGAAGTTCTTGGGCGCACACCATTTGACCTGAATCTCTGGGTAGATCCTTCCGAGAGGTTGGAGTTCGTACGACGGCTACAGGCCGAAGGGAGTATTCGTGACCTTGAGGTCGTTTTTCGTAGGAAAGACGGCAGCATCGGCGTCGGCTTGGGATCAGCGGAACTGATTGAGATCGACAGCGAGCAGTTCGTCCTTTCCGCGGTTGCAGACATCACAGAACGCAAGCGGGCGGAGCAGGCCCTGCAAGAGAGTGAGGAGAAATTCCGCCGAGTCTTTCAGGACGCCGCCACAGGTATGGTGATGCTCTCGCCGGAGGGCCGTTTTCTGACCGCCAACCGGGCATTTTGTGAGTTCGTCGGATACTCGGAGCAGGAATTGATCGGCAGGGATGTTCTGTCCCTCACCTATCCCGAGGACCAGGACGCCTCCTCGGACGCGATGGGCCGAGCACTCGCCGGCAAATCTGGTTCGCAACGATTCGAAAAGCGCTATCTCCATAAGAACGGCCAGGTACTGTGGGGCGAGGTGAGTCCCACCTTGATTCGGGATCGCGAAGGCAAGCCGGAATACCTCGTTTCTCAAATCGTGAACATCACCGAGCGCAAACGGGTAGAAGAGGAACTGCGCCAACGAGAGTCTGAGCTTAAGGAAGCGCAACGAGTTGCACAAATAGGCATCTGGACACGGGATCCAGAGAGCGATGCCATCACCTGGTCGGACGAAATGTATCGCATCCATGGCCGCGATCCCAGTCTCCCGCCACCCCGATTTACCGAACTCGCACAACTCTTCACGGCCGGGAGCTGGGAGCGGCTCAATGCAATACGAGAAGAGTTTTGGCAAACGGGAGGTATCGCCAGCATCGACCTGGAGGCGATTCGTCCGGATGGGAGCAAACGATGGGTCTCTACCCGAGGTGAAGCTGAACGCGATGCCAGTGGCCGCATAGTCCGGTATCGGGGTACCGCTCAGGACATCACCGAGCGCCGCCAGGTGGAAGAAGCACTGAGGGAAAGCGAAGAGCGGTTCCGTCGTGTGGTCGAACACATCGGAGATGCCCTCGTCGTAGACGACGTCGCCGGCCATGTTGTGTTTGCGAATGACCGGTTCTTGAATCTTTTTGGGTTTAGACGGGAAGAACTGCACAATATCAAGCTCGAGGACTACATTGCACCAGAGTACCGAGCACAATTGCGCGATCGTCACGACCGACGGATGAGAGGGGAAGCGATGCCGGCTCACTTCGAATATGAAGGGTGTCGGCGTGATGGCACGCGAATGTGGCTGGAGGTAGACGTAGTTTCAGTCAGAACCCGGGACGGCAAGCTGGCCGGGACTCAGTCGGCCGTGCGAGATATCACCGAACGCAAGCGAGCAGAACAGACCCTGCGAGAGAGCCAGGAACGCTTTCGTCTGGTCGCAAACGCAGCTCCTGTAATGATCTGGATGTCGGGTCCGGACAAGCTCTGCAATTATTTCAACCAATCATGGCTCCGGTTCACCGGACAGCCGCTGGAGACGCAGCTTGGGAACGGCTGGGCGGGAAGTGTCCACCCCAATGACTTGTCGAAATGTTTGGAGACCTATACTCAATGCTTTGACAGTCGCGTCCCGTTCAGGATGGAGTATAGGCTGCGAAGACATGATGGAGAATACCGATGGGTCGACGACATAGGCGCGCCGATCGTCAACCCAGACGGTTCTTTTGTGGGTTACATCGGTTCTTGTGTGGATATTACCGACCGCAAGAGAGGGGAAGAAGCCCTTCGCACTGTAAGCGGCAAGCTGATTGAAGCGCAAGAAAAAGAACGCAAGCGTATCGCCAGGGAACTGCACGACGATATCAATCAACGCCTGGCAATGCTGGCGATCGAGATTCAACAGCTCAAGGAGATCCCTCGTCTTTCGGCGGTCCAGATCCGCCAGCGAACCGAGGAGTTGTTCAAGCGCACCACGGAAATCTCGTCCGATATCCAACTGTTGTCGCACGACTTGCACTCCTCAAGCTTGGAGTATCTGGGCCTGGTTCCGGCCATGAGGGGTTTTTGCGCAGAGTTTGCGAAGCGGCAGAAAGTGGAGGTCGATTTTACGCACAGCCACGTGCCCAGTTCACTGCCTCCGGACATCGCCCTGGGTCTGTTTCGAGTCCTTCAGGAAGCCTTGCACAATGCGGTGAAGCATAGTGGGGTGGGGAGGTTCGAGGCACGGCTGGTGGGAATACCTGGGGAGATACAGCTTACGATTCGTGATTCAGGAAAGGGGCTCGACCTCGAGGCGGCAATGAGTGGCCATGGTCTGGGCTTGCTCAGCATGCGAGAGCGCGTCAATTTGCTGAAGGGTAGGATTTCGATCGTATCGAAGCCGAAGCATGGGACCGAGATAACCGTCCGTATTCCGGCGGTTGCAGAAACGGATGCAAGCCAGCAGGCGACGGCTTGAAAATCGACAGGGAACGCCCACGCATCTTGCTGGCTGATGACCACCAGGCAGTTCTGAAGACGGTTACCCAGCTGCTCGCCGTCGATTTTGATGTAGTGGGCGCGGTCGAGAACGGAGAGCTGGCTGTTCAAGCCGTCACCAACCTGGATCCCGATATTCTTATCCTCGACATTTCCATGCCGGTTATGAACGGCATCGAAGCTTCTTCCCATCTTAACAAGGCCGGCTCCAGAGCCAGGGTGATATTCCTGACAGTGCAGACACAGTCCGACTTCGTTACAGCCGCATTTTCGGTTGGAGCCGCGGGCTACGTTGTGAAGTCGTGTCTGACCAATGATTTGATTCCGGCTATCCGGGAGGCTCTCGAAGGTCGTATTTTTGTCTCGCCATCCCTGGGCATGGATGAGATGCCCGCGGTTCGCCTCGCCCGCGAAGGTCAAGATCAACAAGCCTGAACCTGCAGGGCTCCGCTGTATGCTGTCGGCGGCCCGCGCTCCGGCCAGTTCACCGTGAAGCTGCAGTTCTGACGCGCGGTGAATTCAGCAGCCACCCCGGCCGGGGCTTGGTCAGCGGTCGCTCCTTCACCCAAAGGTCATGGAGATGCAGGAGGGAGGCGGTCCAGAGTCTATGCACTTCGTCGCTCGTTGTTCGACCAATGACCGCCACTTCAAACGGGGAGAGGTCAAGAATTCCGCGCAGGATAAATACGGCGCGTTCGGCGGGCGGCAAGCGGGGAATCGTTCTCTCCAGCTCGTCTGTCGCCGGGAGCGCCGCTTCTTCTGACCTCTGGTCCAACGCGACACCCATCGCGTATTGCAGCAACATCAACGGAACGCGGTCGTGAACCGTCCCGCGGGAATCGAGCAGAAAAGCCGCGAACGCATCCTGAGCAGCGGTTGCCGCTTTCTCCTTGTCACCGAGAAAGCAGTCACAAAAAGTGAAAGCCAACGTCCGCCATCTCTCGTGACAAGCTCGAAGATCGTTATCACTCCATTCTGTGTCCATCGGAGTAGCCTGCGTCGTGGCGCTGAGCAAGGTAGAGAAAACCAGCTCGTTAACCCTGCCAACATGCAAACAACGTTGCCACTTTAGGGGCGATGACACAACGGCGATACTGGCAGTACTGACAGCGCTCCGATGTGGATAGAAGGCGATCCTGCTGCTCACCAACGGGATGAGGTCTTTCCGCCGCTACGCGCCAGCCAACGCATTCCGAGACTCTCAACGTTACCAGTTGGAAATAGGCTGTGATAACTGGAAAACCACTGGAAGGACAATAATGCGGACCAAGCTGCCGGTTGTTTCGTCCGGCAGCTTGGCCCATACCGTTCAGTTACCGGCAGCTACCACAATACTCGGCTGCGAAGCTTCATTGATTTTGGTCTGGGTAACGCGGTTCTGCTCATACAGCAATTGCGAGTCATTGGCCTGGTGCGGATAGAAGCGGGCGGACTCCATAGCTACTGGTTGGATGGCTATGTCAGCGCGGCGATTGTAGGCCAGCCAGTTGGGTCTGGGCGCACATACACGGCTGGCCGGAGGTTGCTGCGGATTCTTGGCCTCCAATTGCTCGACCGCTGCTTGATCTAGCGGCGCCTGCTCGCCTCTAGGATCGCCTGTGATCAACTCCGGTGCGATACCTTGGGCCACCAGAAAGTTCTTCACGATCGCTACCCGCCGCTCACTCAACCGCCAGTTGTCGGCTTTGGTGCCGCGGTGATCGGCCAAACCTGCTATCGCCAGTTTGGCATCCGGCACAGATTTTGAGTAAGCCTTGAATACGGTGGCGATGCGTTTCAGTTGTTCCTGCTGGCTCACCAACAAGCCCTTGTCAGGATGCTTGCCAGTGGGGTACGCAGTCGGGAAAAACACACTCGAGATCATGGGCTCGATCAGTCCGGTCAAGTGCACTGTGGCTTGTTTGGTTTCAGACCCACCACACACGTTCGAAGCCACCATCCTATAGGACTTGGTCTCATCCACGGGTCCAAATGCGTCCTTCTCCGGCACCAATTTCACGGTCTCGGTGCCGCCAGTTTTGACGGTCCCGATTGGCTCCAGGACGACCTTATCAGCATTCGTAGTGCTCCACGTCAGCGTTGCCGTGTCTTGCTGCAGAACCGTATCGCCAACGCGAAGATAACGTGCTTCCGGCGTGCTGGTCAGAGAGCCTTGAACCACAGGGTTGACTTGCAGTGTGTCGGAGGTCTCGATGACACCACCCGGCCCGGAAGTGTTGAAGTGGTAAGCAGTGGTTTGCCGCGGGGAGACTTCTCGCTCCCCCGCTGGCGGCAGTTCGGGGAAGTTAGCCGAATCGCTGCTGATCGAAGTGTGCAGCGCATCGGTGGTGGTCCAGGCTAGCTTGGCCGGATCACTGCAGTTGATCTGTTTCGGTGCGACCGCGAAACTGCCGGTGACGGGTGCTACGGCAACAGTGGTCGAAGCGGTCCCTGCAGTAAAACGGGGCACAGAGTGCATCGCTGCGCCTTCCGGCCAGTCCTTGACGACGATTTTCGGCGGATCAAAATAAACGGCATCAACAATGACCCGCTTGTTGGCAGGAACGTCCAGCTTGCCCGCCCAGACTGGCTTGTCGCCATAGAGCAGGGTGACGTTGTGCGCTCCAGCCGGTACGAGCAATTGCTGCTTCCATCCAATATGATTGTTGAACTCGTCACCATGGCCAACGAAGTATTCTGGCTGTTTGCCATTCAGTAATACGGCAACATGGGGCGCACCCTCGATCTGGATCACCCCGAATGGACCGGAAACAGCATCACCAGCTTTTTCCAGGGTAAAGCTCAACTCCTGATTCCGGCCGGGAGCCAAGTCCACCTCACGGACCTGGGGCCTGTACCCGTAATTGTAGACGGCAATGGTGTGGTGTCCGGGAGCCAGTTCCACCGTTCGATGTCCGCTCCCCCATGCGTTGCCGTCAGTAAAGATGTACGCCTGGCGCGGCTCGACGCGCACCTTTACGGTTGCGTTCTGAGCCACTGCGTTGCATGTGAACGCAATGACAATGGACAACAAGAGAAACCACTTAAGTCTGGTGGACAACATCCTGACCTCCTTCTCGTCGCTCCAAAACTGCGATTTTGGCCGATACGGCGCAGTGATCGCGGTCTGCCGCTTTACGAACGCCGGATCCTGTTGAAAGCATGGCATCGGGAGAATGGTCGCGAAACTGTCAGAAGTGATAGCTTCGCTAAACGGATAAAAAGCTAGTCAGGCCGCCAGGCCTGCGTGTCGTTCATGGCGTCCCAGGGGCAGCATCCTCCGCGAATGCCTCAAATGCGCGCACTCGCCAGACTGCGTCCCTTTGTCTCCTCTCGCGAACCACGATGCCGATGCATGATGCGCGGTGGCGCCCGCGCGTACATCGATTCCGTCTACGAATGAGCAAACACCCCGTTCAACCAGGCCAACGCCACTCACTGTAACTTTTGGACCTTCAACCAGCTACTTTTGACAGGTTTCGGTTCCGCGCTAACGGCATATCTGTAAGGAGATCAGCATTTCGGTCATCTTATGAGCCAACAACTTGCCAGAGAACGTGGGCACGAAAAAACAAGCATGGTTTCCGTGACGCCTGTCTTGCCAGTGCGTTCCAGCGCAATAGTAATCAATAAAGCGGCCCTTCCGCGTCGGTCCCGTATCGCCTCTATCCTCAAACGAGAGATTGCACCGCTCGCCATTGTCACCGTGTTGCTGTTGAGCGTAACCTCCCTGGGATGGCTTGTGCTGCGAAGCCTGTCTGTCGGCACGGGGGGAATGGAGGTAAGATTGAACTGGACTGCTATTGTGGTTCTCGGGATGCCACTGGTAGGTCTAGCCTTCTTGTTAGTTTCGCTCTTTATTCGTGTAGCTTTCTGGCAGACTCCCCATACAGACACCGGCTCGCAGATTAACCCCTCAACACCTGTCCTGCGATCGCAAGTTACTCCTGCCGTGCTCCGCTTCAGCCCTCGTGCGAACAGCTTTGGCAAGAAGTCATGATGTTGGCTTTTTCCATTTGTGCCGCGAGGTCGCCCCTGCCGTCGGTCTGTCGCTCTCCCAGAAATATCACCTGTGCCGCCACGACGCCGCTCGCGAACCGATGGCGGAGAAACAGAGAGACAACGCCTTAACCCGCATTACTAGCAGGCTGCGGAAAAATAGCGTCTGGAGCTGAATTCCTGTCCTTATTTCTTGCCTAACGATGTGGGAATGAACCCGTTTCGATTATCTTTGCTGGCCCATCAACTTGTTTCTCGTCCAGCAGAGACACTTCGGCCTACGACTA
>Ga0335070_10003404_pt1 | contig 18578 bp, 16 predicted proteins | sample Lox_Sample_13_FD_206722 | JGI IMG/M metagenome (GOLD analysis project Ga0335070, IMG submission 206722) | Soil microbial communities from Loxahatchee National Wildlife Refuge, Florida, United States - Lox_Sample_1.3 | ecosystem: Environmental > Terrestrial > Soil > Wetlands | place: USA...
GCGCGCCCCCCTGCACGCCCTGATCCTCGACCTGGACGGCGTCCTCGCCGACACCGAGCCCATCCACGAGCGCTCGTGGGACTCCGTCATCACCGGTATTTCCGCGGAGAGAGTGGCACGGGAACGGAGCAAGTGGGCCGGCATGGCGAGCGCGGCCATTGCGCGCGAGCTCATCGCTACCTTCGGCCTCCCCCAGACGGTGGAGGAGCTGCTGCGGGAAAAGAGACGGCGCTTCCGCGAGATCCTTCACGAGGAGCTCATGCCCTTCGAGGGGCTCGCGGAAGAGCTGGCCCGCTGGAAGGATTTCCCCCTGGCGCTTGCGACGTCCGCGTCCCGGCCGGAAGCGCTGCATCTCCTGGAACGGCTGCAGCTTCCCATCGACTTTCGCCACGTCGTCACGAGCGACGACGTGGCCCGCTCGAAGCCCGCTCCGGACTGCTACCTGCTCGCCGCCCGGCTTCTGAAGAAAAAGCCGGAGGACTGCGCCGCCATCGAGGATTCCGCGCACGGGATGCGCGCGGCCGTGGCTGCCGGGCTTCGCGTGCTCGCCGTGTCGGAGTCCTCCCTGGAGTTCCTGCCGCAGGGCGTGGAGAGGGTGTTTCCGACCACCGTGGAAGCGCTGCGGTGGCTCAGGAACGGCCGATAGCGCCGCCGCGGTCCTCCGCGACGTTCAGGACCGCGAAAGCATCGTATTCGTACTCGCCGGCGAGATTGTCTTCTCCCGCCCGCCGTGTATTGGCAATCCGGATCGAAAAGGCTTCGCAGATCGCGTTGTGCGTGATCTCGTCCAATCTCGCGCGGCTTGTCCGGCCGGCGATCAGCTTGATGAATCGCGGGTAGAAGGGCAGCCCGGGGATTCCGCTGGCAAAGGATTCGGTCTTGTCGCGCAGCGTGTGCGGGGCGTGGTCCGTCTCGATCCAGTCGATCTCGCCGTCCAGGAGACGCCGCAGCATGAGAGAGGGCAGGGGAAGGGGCCGGAGGGGCGGATTGACCAGGAGATGAGCGCCCGCGCTGCTTTCCATCATGCCCGCATCCAGGAGCGCATGGTGCGGCGTGAGGCCGCACGTGACGCGGAACGGGGGCTCCGCGGCGTGCTTGCCCCGCAGAAGGTCGAGCGCCCAGGGCGTGGAGATGTGGCACACGTGCAGGGTGCCGGCAAAGCCCGCTGCCGCGGCAAGCTCCCGCTGGTCATCCACGGAGGCCACTTCCGCGGCCGGGGGACGGGCCCGGGCGTGGCTCACCGGCCGCCCGGGATCCCATTCCGCGGACCGCAGGAGCGCCTGCTTCTCGCAGTGCACGGCAAGAACGCCCGTGTATCCCAGCTTCGCGAGGGTCCGATACACGAGAGCCTGCGCGTCCCGTTCCACGATCCCCATCAGGCCGGTAGAGTGACCGGCAAACATCTTCAAGCCGACCACCCGGGGGAAGAGCTCCTGCCACGCTCGGACAACGCCCTCGATCTGGCGCTCGTCCGCGGTGAGTCCTGCGTACAGCCCATGGAACAGGGGAACCGCAAGCGAGGCGAGCGCCGCGTCCGCGTCCTGGATGCGCCGGAGAATCGCCTCACGGGAGATGAGCGGCGGGTCCGTGTTGGGCATCTCGAAGACCCCGTCCAGCCCGGCCCGCCACGCCACCGACAATCCGTGACGCAGCGTCTCCTTTGACTTCTGGTTCCAGTCCCGCAGGTGGACGTGGGGATCGATCATTTCCGTCAGTCGGGGTAGGGAACCGCCTCGATGGTCCGCGGGAGGCTTCCCGTGAACGCCGCTTTCTCCTCCGCGCTCACCTTGCGATGGGAAATGGAGTACGGCCTGCGGCAGTAGCGGCAGCGCATCGCGCCGCCGTCATTGTAGAACCGCGGCGGCACGTCCTCATTGATCACGCGCGTGATGCAGTTCCCGTTTGCGCACAGAAGGTAGACGTATTTTTCACGGATGGAGCCGCCGGCGATGACGTCGATGGTCGGCTCCGGGGATATCAGCGCGATCTTCTTCAAATCACGCTCGCTGAGCTCGGCGAGGCTCGTCTTGATGAACGGATTCTTCTTCTCCGTGATCACGGCCGTCGTGCAGGAGTATCCGCGATTCTCCAGGTCCAGGGCGTCCGAGACGGCACGCAGGGACCCGGGGGCGAGGTGATCGATGACGGTCCCATCGTGGATCTTGTCGATGAACATCCCGCTTTCCTTGGTTCCGCGGATCTGCCGGGGGACACGGTTGTTTCCGCGGCCAAGCTCCGCCGGCAGGCGGCTGTCGTAGCGCCGGTACCCGTCGTGGCCGAGCATCTCGTGCAGCAGCGCCTTGCGGAGGAAGATCCCGAACTCGGCCTGCGTAAAGAACGCCTGCGCCGGGGTGAAATACACCCGGTAGTCGATCTCCGCGATTTCGCTGTTGACCGGCAGGGGATGGAGGACGCGCACGTCGAACCCGCGGACCTTTTCTTCATCGATGCGGTACTGGCCCATCATGGCGATGATGTCCTTCTGCGTCACTCCCGGCATCCGTTCCAGCTGGGGCCGCGTCATGTAATAGAAGTCCACGTGTCTCATGACGCCGCGGACCGAGTCCTCCCGCACCACGGTGACCCCCTGGGCGGCAAGAAGGGCTGTCAGGTCTTCCGGCATGCCCAGGAAGTCCTCCGCCGCCCAAAGGATGGTGACGTTGTCGAAGTGAGACAGCGCGAGGCTGAGAGACCGGACGGTGCGGCCGTGCGAAAGGTCCCCGCCGAAACCGACGCGGATGCCGTCCAGCTTCCCGTCCTTCAGGGCGTAGATGGTGAGCAGGTCCAGCAGGGCCTGCGTGGGGTGCTCGTTCTTGCCGTCTCCCCCGTTGATCACGGGGATGTTCGCCACGTCAGCGGCCCACTGGAGGGACCCGTCCAGGGGGTGGCGCATCACGATGACGTCGTTGTGGTTGGCGCACATCATCGTCACGGTGTCCCGCACCGTCTCGCTCTTCATCACCGAGGTCCCCTCGGTGCCCGAGAAGCCGTCATAGCGGCCGCCCAGCTCGCGCATGCCCGTGTTGAAGCTGGTGCGCGTCCGGGTGCTCGGCTCGTAAAACATGTACGAGAGCGTCCGGTGCTTGAGGGCGTCCCGCAGGCTGTTGCGCTTTTCGGTCTTCTCCAGTTCCTGCATGCGGCGGCCCGCCTCGCACAGGTGAAGGATCTCGTCCCTGGAGAAGTCCGTGATGGAGATGATGTCGCGGTCGCGGAACTCTGGCCCCATGGCGCCCCTCCCTTCGCCACAGTAGCCATTCAAGGCAGCCGCGGCAAGACAGCCCGCCCCGAAGACTGCTACTTGCTGATTTTCACCGGATTCGCGAAATTAGGAGTACGTAGGGAGCCTATGCCTGGTACAGAAAGAAGGGAAGTCGAGCCGATCCGGCTTTTCAAGTCTCCATTCCTGGAGTTCTTCTCCCACGTCAAGCCGGTCACCGTCCTGGTGCTGTGGTGCCCCGTGGCGCTGTTTTTCGCCTGGGACTCCCTCTGGCGCGTCCGGGGGGGCTTCGATGCCGCCGCGGTCTGCCTCGGAATCCTCGCGGGATGGTTCATCTGGACCCTCGTCGAGTACCTCATGCACAGGTTCTTCTTCCACTATCATCCGAAGACCGAAAGGCTGAAGAGGGTGTTCTTCCTTGTGCACGGCGTCCATCACGCGCAGCCTCTCTGTAGAACGCGCCTCGTGATGCCGCCGGTGATCAGCATTCCGCTGGCAGTGATCTTCTTCGGGATCTTCCATCTGGTGCTGGACGTCCTGGTCGGTCGGCCGTGGTGGTTCTCACCCGTTTTCACGGGTTTCGTCATCGGCTACATCGTCTACGACATGATGCATTACACGCTCCATCACGCCCGCACGAAGAACGCGTACGTGATGATGTGCCGCAAGCAGCACATGCAGCACCATGGCACGTGCCCCACCATGCGTTTCGGGGTGAGCTCGCCGGTCTGGGACTACGTGTTCGGAACGATGCCCAGGTCACCCGAGCGCGGCGTGAAAAGCGTCGGGCAGGGGGGAGACGATACGAACCGTCCCGCCCCGCAGCGGGTGGGCGAATGATATCCCGCACGCGTGGAGGTACATCCGCGCGGGGGCGCCGGCAGGAGCGGGAACTCCGTACAGGTCATCGCCGAAGATCGGCAACCCAAGGTACGACAGGTGCGCCCGAACCTGGTGGCGGAACCCCCGGCGGATGACAGCTGACAGGAGCGCGCTTGTCCCCCGCCTTTCCTCGACGCCGGCCTCCGTGGTGTAGATGTCCCGGGTTGCTTCCCGTGCCTTTCCCGCTGCCCCGGGCAGCACGACGCGGACCATGCGCCGACCGGGTCCTCGCGGGGCGAACCTGCTTTCGATCCGCAGAGTGGACGGGATCAGCCTGCCCTCTTCCGCCCGGCACGCCGCCCGATAGTCCTTGACAGCGTCCCCCCTTTCGAACAGCTCTCGAAGCGCCCGAAACGCAGCCTCCGTGCGCGCCACGACCACCACGCCGGAGGTCTCCTGGTCCAGCCGGTGGAGAAGCCCCGGCTCAACGGGCTTCACGCCGGGCAGCCGGGAGATCTCCGGAAACCGGGAGAGAACCCTGTCGAGGAGAGTTCCCGTTTCTCCGGCGCGAAGCGGCGCCGTGTGAACGCCCGCCGGCTTGTCCACGGCGATGAGCCACTCATCCTCGTACAGGACGGAGAGCTCGCCATCCGGCATGGCTTACCTGAACTGCGCGAGCAGACCATCCAGGGCAGCCGCGTCATCCGCGATGGCCTTGTTTGCCTGCTCTGCGGTGAGGGACGCAGGTTTCGGGCCGGGGAAACGCTCCAGCGCCTGCGCGGCGTCCTCCGGACGGACGAAATCCGAAATGGGCGTCACCGGACGGTAATCAGCGAGCGGCCCGAGAATCACGTACCCGTCGAACAGGTCCCGAAAGACGAGGGGGCCCCCGGAGGCGGACCGGTAACCCCTTGTCACCGGCAGCGCTCCGAGGGGGCCGCTCGTGTCGAAACCTGCGCTCTTTTTTTCCGGTGGCAGCGCATCGATGAGCGCATCCACGGCACCGTCGGCAGCCCACGTGAGGCCGGACCGGGATCCAGGATCCGGCCAGGGAGAATGAATGGCGATGGTGAAGGCCCGGGAGCCGATCTCCGAGTACACGATGGCGCCGGCGCGCCGCGTCTCTGAAAGCTTCAAATCCGCCGCGCTCTTCTCGTATTCCCGGTTGCGGTACGCCGTAAAGGCATGCTGCACGTTGCAGAAGATGAGGGCTTTCTCACCCCTTCGGATGAGCTCCCGGTCGATGACCTTCGCCATGTGCTCATCCGGTATCCCGTTCTGAAAGATCTTCGCCACCGCGGCCGGGTCATGAGCATCCTTCTCCGACGTGAGGTACTGCCAGTTCTCCCGGGGGGAAAGACCAACGATGCGAAAAGGCCGGGTACCGGCAGGACGGCCGTGGTTCACGGTCCAGGCTGCGTGGAAGATGTCGATGTATTCCTGGTACCCCCACGTCACCACCCAGTCGAACATGATGGATCGGGCCCGGCCCTCGTCCCACGCGGCCGCGGTGAGCAGGGCATCGATCCTGTCCTGGTCGTCGGACAGTGCATATTCCACTCCGAGGTTGAAGACACCTGCCGCCGCGAGGCGCGGAACGAGAGAGGAGACGAACTGGACGTCCTGGCGGATCTTGGGAAGCTCACCGAGGAACACGATGTCGTGACGGGCGAGCGTCCGGGCCACGTACTCCCTGGGAGAAAGGGCATTCTGCGCTGCCCAGGAAACGAGGGCCGTTGTCTCCGCGGCAGGCACCACGGGCCGTCGTGCCGCAGTGCTGCCGCGGAGGTACTTCAGCGGATTGATGACGAGGAAGAGGCCGACAATGGCGACCCCGACGACCAGGAGCGTGTTGCGGTTCATGCGCTTCCCATCCTAACGGACGGACACGCTCCTCGTGAAGGGAGGGCTACACCTTCACCGGCTCGGAGAACTCCTTCGGGCTCAGGAGCATCTTCGCGTACTGCGCGCGGGTGTAGATCCACGGGTCCTTCGCCCGGCCGGCTGAGAGCTTCCCCTGGAAGGCGGCGATCCCGCCGTAGGAGCGGCTGTCCATCCAGTACGAGAGCTCCTCCCGCATGGTCGTCAGGGACTTCACGCCGTTACGGTAGAGAGCCGTGACCACCTGCACCGCGCCGGCCCCGGCGAGGATCATCTTGGCGACATCCTTTCCCGTCATGATGCCCGTTGCGGCGCAGACGTCAGCCTTGATTTTTCCATGGAGCAGGCCGGCGAACCGCAGCGGAAGCCGGTTGTCCACCTGCTCGGAGAAGTTGAAGGGCAGGGTCATTGATTCGCTGTCCGTGTTGATGTCGGGCTGGAAGAAGCGGTTGAAGAGCACGAAGCCGTTCACGCCGGCCTGGTCGAGCCGGGAGATGAAGTGCAGCGGATTGGCGTAGAAGAGGCTCAGCTTGACGGCAAGCGGGATCCTGATCGCCTGCCGAATGGCCTGCACCGTCTCCACCTGCTCGTCCTCCACGCGGGCCGAGTCCACGTCGAAGTCCCGCGGCGTGGCGAAGAAGTTCAACTCCAGCGCATCCACCCCCTGGTCGGCAAGCTGCTTCGCGTACTCGATCCAGGTCGCGGGATTCACCGCGTTCAGGCTCGCGATGACCGGGATCCGCACCGTTTCCTTCGCCTTCTTGGCCCACATGAGGTGCTCTTTGGATCCGGCGTGCTGCATTTTCGGGAAGATGCTCATCATCTCGGAGTAGATGTTCTCCCCGGCCTGCGCCTCCTCCTCCAGCTTGTAGCGCTCCAGCTGGATCTGCTCCTCGAAGAGGCTCTTGAGAACGATGGCGCCGGCGCCGGCCTGCTCGATCCTCTTGATGCTGTCCATGTTGGACGTCAGGTCGCAGGCCCCCGCGATGATCGGGTTGTTGAGAGCCAAGCCCATGAACTGCGTCGTCAGTGCTGCCATTTCTGTCTCTCCTTTCCCTTGCCTGTAAACTTAGGGGCGGTCTGGTGAAAAGTCAACTTTGACGGTAGATTCTGCGCTGATGCGGGTCCTTCGAGCCGACGCGATGGGGCTGTGCTGGGGTGTCCGCCGCGCCCTGAGAATCGTGGATGACGCCCTTGCCGCCGTCCCGGGGGCCCCGGTGTACTCTCTCGGTCCCCTGATCCACAATTCTCGCGTGGTGGAGGAATACCACCGGCGCGGCGTGACGTGCGTGCGGGAAGTGCCGGCCGTCGAAAGCGGGACCATGATCATCCCCGCCCATGGCGCAGGCCCAGCGGAACGGCAGTCCTGCCGGGAGCGAGGGCTTGAGATCGTGGACGCCACGTGCCCCCGCGTGGCGAGAATCCAGGAGCTTGCCGCCGCGCACGACGCGCAGGGGTACGGCGTGATCGTGGTTGGGGATGCCGGCCATCGGGAAGTGAAGGGGATCAGGGCGCACGCGGCTGTCTCCCTTGCCATATCGCGGATCGAGGAAGCCGAAGCGGCTGATCTCTCGGGCCGGCCGTGGCTCGTCGTTTCCCAGACCACGTTTCGACACGCGGATCTCGCGCTGATCTGTCGGGCACTGGAGAGCAGGTCCGCCGACCTGTTGATCCGGGACACTGGTTGCTCCGCAACGGAGGAACGGCAGAAGAGCCTCCTGCGCCTTGCCCCGGAGGTGGACGCCCTGCTCGTCATCGGGAGCAAGGAAAGCGCGAACACGCGCCGGTTGTACGAAACGGCTCGCGAGACCGGACGGCCGTCATGGCACATCGAGGGAGCAGACGAGCTGCCCGCCGGGCTGGGAGCGTACGGGGTGGTCGGGATTTCTGCCGGAGCATCCACGCCGGACAGCATCGTGGATGAGGTGGAGGCCGCGATTCTTGTATGAAGCGCTGGCGCCTTAACGCTTTCGGTCCAGGCTCTGCTCGCAGATCTCCATCAGGACCCGGGCATGCTCCTTTGAGACAGCAAGAGAGCCGATGATCCGCCGGGCCTCCCCGGCAAGACCCTCCATCAGCTTTTCCAGAGTGCCGCGGGCGCCCGCGCGCTCGATGGCCTCACGCACGCGCCGGGACTCCGAGGCGCTGAGATCAGGCTTGCCGAACAGCTCTTCCAGCCGGCGCCGCTCTGCTCCCCGCGTGCCGCGGATCAGCTCCAGGTAGAGGAGCGTCTTCTTCCCTTCCCGGATATCCGAGCCCACCGGCTTGCCGGTCTCTGCCTCGGAGCCGAAGACGCCAAGCTCGTCGTCCCGCAGCTGGAAGACCACTCCGAGCCGCTCGCCCAGGTCGCAGAGCTTCCGGCGCTCTCCGTCGGAGGCGCCCGCGATGAGCGCGCCGGCCATGAGCGGGAGCGCGAACGTGTAGCGCGCCGTTTTGTACATGTAGAGCGCCAGGACGTCCTCACGCGAGGGGACCCGGGGGAACGCGCTGAAGGCGACATCCTGCATCTGGGCCAGACCCACGTACGACAACTCCCGGGAGACCAGTGCCAGGAGGGATGCCTTGCGCCGCGCGTCCATGGCCAGCCCGGAGAGGATCTCCCAGGCGAGGAAGTAACCGACGTCTCCGGCGCAGATCCCCATGGACCGGCCGAACGCGGCGGGGTCCGCGGCCCGCGCGCGGCGCCCGGCCTGCTCGTACTGGACGTAGATGGTGCGGCCGCCGCGGCGGAGGCGGTCGTTGTCCATGATGTCGTCATGGATGAGGAGCGACGAATGGATGATCTCGATGGCAGCCGCGGCGCGCAGGACGGGACGGGACGCCGTCTTCCCGTCGCTGTACATCTCGTGTCCCAGGAGAAGCAGCCCGCCGCGGACCATCTTCCCCCGGAGGGAGAAGTCCACGAGCCGCGCGCCCAGGTCCGGACCCCACGCGTTGACGCGGCCGAAGTCCCCGCGCCGGGAGCCCAGGAGGCTCCGAAGCTCCCGTGCGATGGACGGTTTCCTGCGGGTGAAGTAGCGATGCATCAGCGGGGCCTGGCAATGACCTCCGCGAGGGACTTCTTCTCCGCGATCTCGGTCTTCAGCATCTCCTCCCGCGACTTGTTCGTGTAGTCCCGGCTCTGGAACGAGTAGGTGAACTTCGTGTGGATTCTGTACGTCCCCTCGATGAGCGCGTGCGCGTCCTCTGTCATGACGAGCTCTTCATCCGTGGGGATCACGAAGATTCGCACGCGGGAGCCCGGGCCGGTGATTTCCGTCTCCGCGTTTCTCGTCATGGAAATCTCGTTCTTCCGACGGTCGAGCACGATCCCCATCTCCTCCAGTCCCTCGAGGGTCTTCTCCCGGGTGATGGGCCCGCGCTCTCCGACCCCGGCGGTGAACACGATGGCATCCACCCGTCCCAGGGCGGCGTAGTACGCGCCGAGGTACTTCTTGAGGCGGTAGCACTCGATGTCGATGGCGAGCTGGCAGCGCTCGTCTCCGCCGCACGCCCCGTTTTCGATGTCACGCCGGTCGGTGTACTTCTCCGTGATCCCGAATACTCCGCTTTTGCGGTTCAGGATGCTCTCCATGGCTTCCGGGCGAAGCCCTTCCTTTCTCATGACGTAGTAGCCGATGGTGGCGTCATGGTCCCCCGCGCGGGTGCCCATGACGAGGCCCTCCAGGGGGGTGAAGCCCATGGACGTGTCCACCGAGATGCCGTTCTTCACCGCGTTGGCGCTGGAGCCGTTGCCGATGTGGAAGCAGATCAGGTTCGTCGCGAAGGGATCCTTTCCGAGGAGCACGGACGCCCGCTTGGAGACGTAGAGGAAGGACGTGCCGTGGAACCCGTAGCGGCGGACCCGGTAGTTCTCATACCACGCGTAGGGAAGGGCGTAGATGAACGACGTGGGCGGCATGGTCTGGTGCCACGCTGTGTCCATGATGGCGCAATGGGGAACGCCGGGAAGCACCTCCCGCGCGGCCTCGATGCCGGTGATGTTGGGCGGATTGTGCAGCGGCGCGAGGTCGGAGAGCTCGCGGAAGGTGGCAAGCGCGTGCTCGTCGATGATGACGGACTGGGCGAAGCGGTCCCCACCGTGCACCACCCGGTGGCCCACGGCCTTGATGTCGGAGAGATTGGCAATGGCGCCGACCTCGGGGTCCATGAGCGTCTGCACGATCAGCTCGATGGCGACCTTGTGGTTGGGGCAGTCGTGCTCCCGTTTGATCTTCTTCCCGACTTTCTTGGAGTAGTGGTTGATGAAGGATCCGCCCACCGTGACACGCTCGACGATTCCGGACGCAAGGACCTCCCGGTCCTCCCAGCGGTACAGCTGGTACTTGAGCGAGGAGCTCCCGCAGTTGAGAGTCAGTATGTCCATGAGGTTTTCCCTTTCTCCCGCGGCGCTCCCGGGCCGGAGGGACCGCATTCGATGGTGATCAGCATGTCGTTTCGACGGCAGGTACATCGCGTGTGCGCGATGATGGGGCGCTGCCCCGGCGATCATTGGTAACCGCAAACCGGCGGCAGGTCAAGCGAGCGGAAGATCGTCACGTTTCTCTTCGTGATGCGTCGCGCCTGCCTTGGCGTCGCTCTCCTGGTGAGCGCCGCAGCAGCCGGGGCAGCGCCCCTGCAGCTGGAGCTCTCCTCCGTCTCCGAATGGCCGGGCGGCCTCACGCTGCGCGCAGCGCTCCGCCAGCAGGACCTGCGGCTCGCCGCGGCCTGCCAGTCCGGCCCGGAGGGGCAGCGGATCGCCGCCGGCCTGTCCCTTCCCTGGCTCACCGTCGGCCCCCTGGCTCCTGCCGGGTTGGTTCGGGAGGCTTTCAATCCCGCGGGCTTCGGAGCAGGAAGCGACGTTTTTGTCCAGCGCTCGGGCCTGCTCCTGGACCTTTCGCTGCCCAGCCGGTCCTCCGGCGTCCTCTTCATGCCCCTCCCGCGGACTTTCGGCGTGTTCGCCGGGCCCACCGGCGCCGGCGGTTCCCGCATAGGCTCCTTCACCAGCCTGCTGGACGCCGGAGGATCCGGCATTGAAGCCTTCATGTCCGTTTCCGAGGCAGAGGCCGCGAATCCGCAGGAGGAGTGGCTCCTGGAGCACCCGCTGTTTCCCGGAGGCCGCATCCTCAGCGGCGCGGCCCGCATTCTTCTCTCATCTCCCGTTGTCGGCATGGCGGCTTCCGTCGGCTACTCGTCCGGTGACAGATACCCGCCTGGCATTTTCGCGCATACCCACGTCGCCTTGCGGGCGCAGGGTTTCAGTCTTTACTTTCTCCTGGCAGAGGCAGACCGAACCTACGTCACGCCTTCCGGCGAGCCCTGCCTCGATCTCTCGCAGATTTCGTGTGCCGCAGTCTTCTCAAGCGCCGTCGGGACCCTGGATTGCAGGGTTTCCAGGTCTCTTCACGGGCTCCCGTTCTCTCCCGGACAGAGCCGGGAGCACCGGGATGAGGCATCCATCGCGATGGAGCGCCGGCTTCTGGATCTGGCCGTGTTCTCCCTCACGGCTCGGCTCGAGGGTAGTTGGATCATGCATGAATACTCAGGTGGTGACACGGTGAACGAGACCCGATGCGCCGCTCTCGTTACCGCGCGGTGGACGCCGCTGCAGCTGTCCGTGTCCGTTTCCCGGACCTCGGAAGAGACGTCTGCCGTGATTGCTGCCGCCGCATCGCTGGATCGGCGCGGGTCCTCTCTGGGCCTGAAGGGAACGGGTTCCATGACGGGCCGCGGCGAATATGCCGCGATGTCGTGCTCGGCTGATGCCTTCTTCTCACTGAGAGGGAAGAACGTCACCGTGATGATCGAGGCCGGCATCGAAAAAGTGCGCGCGCCGGAACCGAGGGCTTCGTTCTCCTGGTCAGCGCGGCAGTGACATCCACGCGTCTCACCAGTCGCCCACCAGGACGACTTCGCGTTCCAGCGCAAAGCCCAGGCGCGCGCGCACCTCGGCTTCGACCATCTGCATGAGAGACAGCACGTCGCCGGCCGACGCGTCGCCCGTGTTGATGATGATGTTTCCGTGGAAGGGGGCGATCTGCGCCCCGCCGATTCTCCGCCCCTTCAGTCCCAGGGAATCCACGAGCTTTCCCGTGGGCGCACCGAAATCGTGATTGTTCTTGAAGACGCTGCCGGCGCACGGGAAGAGGAAGTGGCCCTTGCGCTCCCGGTCCGCCTTGTGCTCCCGCATCAGGGCGTCGATGTCCGAACGGCTGCCGGGCTCGAGCCTCACTGCCGCGCCCAGGATGATCTTTCCGCCGGCCTGGAACGGTGAGCGCTTGTAGCTCCACTCCGCGCGATCAATCGGGTCACGACGCACCACGCCCCGGGGATCCAGGTACTCGACGTACTCGAGGACGTCGCTCATCTCGCGGTCATAGCAGCGCGCATTCATCCAGACGGCGCCGCCAACGCTTCCCGGCAGGGAGTAGGCGAACTCCATCCCCCGCAGGCCGCGGTCCCGCGCGAACTCCGCGACGTCGGATACCGGGGTCCCGCAGAGAGCTGAGACGATGACGCCGCCCGGGACCTCCCGTGCCTGGATTCCGGACAACCCGCTCAGGTCCACCACTGCGCCGCGGACCCCGCGGTCTGCGACGAGGATATTGGTGCCTCCGCCGAGGAAGAAGCAGGGGATGGACCGCTCGACGCACCATGCGGAAATCCGCGTCACGTCCTGCGGCGAACGCGGCGCCACGTACAGGTCCGCGGGGCCCCCGATGCGGAAACTCGTGTGCCCTTTCATGGGCTCGGCGTCGCGCGCGGACCCGTCGAGCTTGATTTTCCCCGTCAATTCCCGTACTGTTGCCACGAATAAAAATTGTAGCCGGCGGGCCGTTCGTGGTCTACTGACATCATCGCGCCGCGATTTTCAGGGGGTCCCGTGGAGCTGAAGCTCTTCAATACAATGGGCAGGGCCATGCAGACGTTCGTTCCCATCCAGGCCGGGAAGGTGGGGATGTATACGTGCGGCCCCACCGTGTACAACTACGCCCATATCGGCAACCTCCGAACGTACGTCTTCGAAGACATCGCGCGCAAGACTCTGGAATACTTCGGGCTCGAAGTCCGCCACGTCATGAACGTGACGGATGTCGGCCATCTCACCGGGGACACGGACGAGGGCGAAGACAGGATGGTCAAGAGCTCCCGGGAGACCGGCCGGACGGTCTGGGAGATCGCTGAGTTCTACACGAAGGCGTTTTTCCGGGATTTCCAGCTTCTTCGCTGTGCCATGCCGACCGTCGTCTGCAAGGCCACCGAGCACATCCCGGACATGATAGAGCTCATCCGCCGCATCGAGGCGAACGGATTCACGTACTCCGCCGGCGGCAACCTCTACTTCGACATCTCGAAGTTCCCCGGGTACGGCAGGCTGGCTCTGCTGGATCAGCAGGACCTGCGGGCCGGCGCGCGGATTGAAGTCGACGAAGGGAAGAGGAATCCCTTCGACTTCGTGCTCTGGTTCACGAAGTCGAAGTTCGAGCACCAGGCAATGCTCTGGGACTCCCCCTGGGGGCGCGGATACCCGGGCTGGCACATCGAGTGCAGCGCCATGTCCATGAAGTACCTCGGGGAGCAATTCGACATCCACTGCGGCGGCATCGACCACATTCCCGTCCATCACACGAACGAGATCGCGCAGTCAGAGGCGGCCACGGGCCGCACCTGGGTCAACTACTGGCTCCACGGAGAGTTTCTCCTCATGGGGCAGGACAAGATGGCCAAGTCCGCCGGCAACTTCATCACCCTCTCGACGCTGACGGACAACGGCTACGACCCCCTGGACTACCGCTACTTCTGCCTCGGGGCGCACTACCGGACGCAGCTCGTCTTCAGCTGGGAGGGGCTGGATGCCGCGCGCTCCAGCCGCACCGGGCTCATGGAGCGTATGGTGCAGCTGGCCGCGGAGGCTCCGCGGGGACCGGAGGAGCCGGAGGGAAAGGCGCGGGCCTGCCTCCATGACTTCGAGACGCACGCCGCGGATGATCTGAACATGCCGCGCTGCCTGGCGGACCTTTGGACGCTCCTGCGGGATTCCTCCGTGACGCCCGGGCAGAAGCTCGGCGCGGCGCTCCGCATGGACAGGATCCTCAACCTCGACCTCGCCTCTGCCCGGGAGACTGAAGTTCCGCTGGACGCCGAGCTGAAGGCCCTCCTGGAGGAGCGGCGGCTCGCGCGCCTTTCACGGAACTTCACGAGGGCGGATGAAATCCGTCAGTTGTTCGCGGACCGTGGAATCGAAATTCAGGACTCCCCGAAGGGTCAGAAGGTACGCTTTGCCGCTGGTCAAAGGTGAGAGAAAACTGTAACATCGGAAAGTGATCGTTGTTAGTAATGAGTAGCACGGAGTATGTGCAGCCCCCGTCGTTTGATGTCGTCTATGAAACGCTGTTCCCCATCATTTTCCGGGTATCGCTCCGCGTAACGGGAGACAGGGAGATCGCGGAGGACCTCAGTCATGAAGCTTTCATAAAGCTTATGGAACGTCCCAGCCTGCTGCCGGACATCGATCAGTGCAAATACTGGCTCATCCGGGTGGTGAAGAACCTTTCCCTCAACTACGAGAAGCGCAAGGAGCGGGAGAAATCGGCGTACACCCGGCTGACCCGCCTGACCATCGGCGTATCGGAATCAAGTGAAAAGAAGCTCATGCAGGACGAAACCCGCTCCTCCGTCCAGAGGGCGCTGGACTCGCTGCCGTACAACCTGAGGGTGCCCCTGGTGTTCCGGGAATACGGAGACCTGAGCTACCGGGAGATCGGGTCCATTCTCGGCATCAGTGAAAACAATGTGAAGGTTCGGATCTTCCGGGCGCGGGAGCGCCTGGAGAAAGCTCTCGTGGAGGGTGAAGCGTATGTGCCCTGATCGCCAGATCATCTCTGCATACCTGGACGGGGAAATCGAAGCCCCGTGGGACAAGGCAATCGCCGAGCACCTGGCCTCCTGCGTTGCATGCCGTTCCCTCTACGACCGGATGGCGGAAACGAAGCGCGCGCTGCGGGAAGATCCCGTCGTCGACGTCCAGGGCTCCATGGAGCGCGTGCGCCGGCAGCTGCGGGAGCGCGTGCGTCCCGTGGTGCGTGAGCCCGCGGTCTGGGCGCGCCGGGTCAGCCTGCCGCTCCCGCTGGCCGCGCTGGCTGCCGCCCTCCTCCTGTTCTTCGGCATCACGCTCGCCATCACCCAGTTCCGCCCCCGCATCGGGCTCGTGCGGATCACCAAGGCGCCGGCAGGCGGCACGGAGATCCAGATCTCCGCGCCCATCTCGGAGCTGGAGACTCTCCTGAAGACCGTCGGGGCGGAGGATGCGGCACGGGAGGACGTTATTGTCCTTCCCAAGAACGTCCGGCTCCTCCCTGTCGGTGAGCCCCGGATGGGCAAGGCAGCGGAGTTCCCCAAGGTCAAGACATGGTGAGGGGACGACTCGCCCTCGCCCCGCTGTTCCTGGCGCTTGCCGTCGGGCAGGCGCACGCAAAGGACACTGACCAGGATCCCCGGGAGGCGCTCCAGTCCCTCCTCACCCGGGCGCTGCGCATCACGATCTCCGCCCGGGTCCTGCCGGCGGACGAGAAGCCCATCTGGAACGCGGAGAGCACGAAGCTCACCCTGCCGGGGCGTCCCATCCGTGTGAGGCTGGACGGCGACAACGTGCGGATCCATCTCGTTTGCACGCCCTACGTGCAGGACGACGGTGAGGTGCTTCTCCTTGCCCAGGGCGAGGTGTGGTTTTCCCCCCTCGAGGACCGGGAGGTGAAGTACTCCAGCGCCTTCTACAGCATTCCCGTCTCCTTCGGAGAGAAGGTCCTGTTCTTCCCCCTCGGCTTCTCGGAGACGGAGGCCCGGCAGAAGGACCACCTCAACATGGAGCTCGAGATCAAGATCGTTCCGTATGACGAGACCGGGCGGCCGGTTTCCCCAGCCCCCACGGCGCAGCCCGCGCAGCAGAATTGAGGAGACGTGGCCGTATCCTATCCCGACCCCTCCCCTGATCCCTACGCGCTGCCGGAGGGCGCGCGCGGCGGCGGACCGGGCGCGGCCGGGGAAGGTGATTCGCGCAAGCCTCATGAGAGGATCCTCAAGAGCAAGGGATTCATTCCCACCGTCGTGGTCGTCGGGCTCGTCCTCTTCGTTCTCCTGAGCTCCCGCCTCGTCGGGCGCCCGCCCCAGATCGACTCCATTACGCCGGCCAGCGGAAAGCCCGGCGATGTGATGATCATCACGGGGCGATACTTCGGCTCCACGCGCGCCACCTCAGAGGTGCGCATCTCGGGGGTTTCTCCCACCTCCTCGGACTACGTGGAGTGGACGGACGGCCGCATCAGCGTGACGATCCCGGACGAGGCCACATCCGGCATCGTGTACGTCATCACGCGCAACGGCAGGAGCGGCGGCCTCCTCTTCATCAACCGGGACCAGATCCCCGTCCTTGCATCCGGGCCGGCGAAGCCCGGCGAGCCCTACGTCAGTTCTATCCAGCCGTCCGCCGCCGAAGTCGGAGACAAGATCACGATCTCCGGCATGAACTTCGGCCTGGAAAAGGGCGGCTCCCAGGTGTACTTCACGTGGGCCGCAGGTTCCGCCGCGTCCGCCAACGCGGGCATCGACCTTGCGGGCCTCCTGCCGGCGCGGGAAGACAATGTGGACTACGTGTCGTGGTCGGACCGGGAAATCGTTCTCCGTGTTCCTGACGGCGCGGCCTCCGGCAACGTCCTCGTGACCTCCGACAAAGGTCAGAGCAACTCCGTGTACTTCGAGGTGCTGAGCGGCGCCGGGACCAAGTTCTACGCGTCCCCGCGCAAGTACTCCGTCCGCTACGGCATGAGCGTCTCCGTCAACGCGGCCTCCGGAGACAGCACGCTGTACCTCTGGCTTCCTCACGTCATCCAGACGCCCGAGCAGAGGAAGGTCCAGCTCGTGTCCCAGGATCCCGAGCCCATGCTCTCCACCTCGGGCCCGGCACTGTACTCCTTCAGCAACCTCCCGAAGGGGGGCCGTTCCCACATCGACCTGAGCTGGATGTTCGACCGCTACGCGGTGGAAACCCAGGTGAACCCGTCGAAGGTTGCCGCGCCCGACACAACCACCGAGCTCTACCGTCGGTTCACCGCGCCGGACGTCCTCGTTCCCTCGGCCAGCGCTGACGTCGTGAAGGCGTCTGCCGCGGCTGCGGCCGGGGAGAAGAACCCGTACCTCAAGGCGAGGCGGCTCTACCAGTGGATGCTGTCCACCCTCACCTACGCGGACACGGCCCAGGAAGGGGATCCCCAGCTCCTGCTGCGGCTGAAGAAGGGAGACGACTATTCCTGGGCGGCCCTCTACTGCGCCCTCCTGCGAGCCGGCGGGATTCCGTCCCGCATGGTCGCCGGCTACATCGCCGGGGACACCGGGCAGCCCACCCGCCGCCACTTCTGGGACGAGTTCTACATCGACTCGCTGGGATGGATCCCGGCGGACCCCCTTCTGGGGAGCGACAAGCCGGCGCCGGGCGCGCAGGGGCCGCTGTCGGATCCCCGGACCTACTACTTCGGGAACCTGGACAACAGGCACGTCACGTTCACGAAGGGGCTTGAGGACGTGAACCAGATGAGCCCGGACGGGAAGACGGTATTGAGGAAGGAGCTGCCGTACCTGTTCACGATCCACGAAGAAGCGGTGGGCGGGATTACGTCGTACACCACGTCGTTCGAGGATCTGACAGTGTCGGGGACCTACTAGCTCGCCGGGCTGGGGGTTATTGACTGGCCGCGGCCTTGCGGCGCGCGCGCTCGATCTTCTCCATCTTCTTGAAGTATTCTGCCTGCTTCTGGATCTCTTCCACGTCCGCCGTGGCGATCTTGTTGTCCGCGAGGCTCATCCTCTTGTTCTCGAAGAGCTTGCGGATGATCGGGTTGCCTTTCTCACTGGACAGCCCCACCATGTTGAGCAGCTCCTTCGGCCCAAGCTGGAACGTGTACTTCCCCCCCGACGCCAGGGGGACCCGGTTCTTCTCCAGCTGGAGGAGAAGGGCGTCGTAGAGCCTGCCCAGCGGATCCTGGATCAGGGTGTTGGCCAGCTGCCGGTAGATGGTCCACAGCCGGTCACTGAGCACCGTGGTGAGCTTCGTGATGAGCTGGGGCTGGGACTGGACCATGCGCTCGAAGTTGGTCTTGTTCACCGCCATGAGGGTGCAGTCCTCATTGGCAATGGCAGAGGCGGACCGCGGCTTGTTCTCCAGAAGGGCCATCTCTCCGAAGATGTCTCCCACCTTGAGCATGGCGAGGAGCACCTCGTTGTCCTCCACGATCTTGGTGATCTTGACCACGCCTTTCTGAAGGATGAACAGCTCGGTGCCGGGCTCGTTTTCGCTGAAGATCATCGTGTTCTTGGGATAGGTCCTCGTCAGGTCGTCACTCGTCTTCTCCAGATAGACCGCCTTGGCGTAGGGATGGATCTTGGCCATCCGCTCCTTGGCCTTGGGCGCGTTCGAGTCGGTGGGGCAGTTCTGGAGAAAGCGATAGTAGGCGTAGTAGGCCTGGTTGTACTGGCTCTGCCGCGCGTAGTACTCCGCGACCTTGAACAGGTGAGACGGATCCCCGCTCGCCGTGTTCTTGAACGTCAGCCGGGTGAGCGCCTCGTCGAGGAACCTCATCTTGCGGGAGAAACTCTGGATGATCTTGAGCGCCACCGGAGCGTTGCGCTC
>Ga0335070_10003405_pt1 | contig 18578 bp, 15 predicted proteins | sample Lox_Sample_13_FD_206722 | JGI IMG/M metagenome (GOLD analysis project Ga0335070, IMG submission 206722) | Soil microbial communities from Loxahatchee National Wildlife Refuge, Florida, United States - Lox_Sample_1.3 | ecosystem: Environmental > Terrestrial > Soil > Wetlands | place: USA...
ATGCACGATACCGTCACCGAGCTGTTGAACCGGCGGGCGATCTATAACCATGCCCAGGCGGAGATCAACCGCGCCCACCGTGAAGGGCGCCGCTGCGCGCTGGCATTGATCGATATCGATCACTTCAAACAGGTGAACGACTACTTTGGCCATCTCCAGGGCGACCAGGCGCTCCGCCACGTCGCTGACTGCATCGTTCACTCCGTGCGCTCCTACGACTGGGTCGGCCGCTGGGGGGGGGACGAGTTCCTCGTCGTTTTCCCCAACACCGACCGCGCCGCAATCGAGCCGATCGCCGGGCGCATCCGCGAGTACATCGCCGAGAATCCCTTGATCCTCAAGGAGGACCATCCAGTCAGGATCCAGGTCAGTATTGGCGTTTCCATCCTGAGCCCTGGCGAGAGCGGCGCCAGCCTGGATACTGCCATCCAGCAGGCTGACGAATGCCTCTACCGGGCGAAAGCAACCGGCCGCGACCGGGTCATCATCTGGCAGGATCAGATCAATACTCCCTCCTGATCTTTCAGGGCCATCTGTTACGCGAAAAACATCCTGATGCGCTATCCCTTCTTTTCGCGATTGTACACCCGTCTGATCATGCTCATTCTGATCGCGGTGATCCCGCCTCTGGCAATCTTCCTCTTCAGCGGCATCCGCCAGCGCGACTATGAAGCCCAGCTTGCCAAAGATAACGCCCGCCAGTTTGCCCTCATGTTTGCCGGCCGGCGCGAGCAGCAGATGGGCGACGCGCGCCAGGTGTTGATTGCCCTGTCCAGAATCGGGGCTGTGGTCAACCAGGATAGCCAGGCCTGCAACCTGATTTTTGCCAGCATCCTCGCCCAGTACCAGGGATTTTCCAATCTCGAAGCCGTCACGCCGGATGGCAGGACTTTTTGCGCAGCGATTTCTAATGAAGAGGCCGGTTCCCCTGCCAAGCACCACTTCTATGAAGAGATCCTCCTGACCCATGACCTCACCTTCAGTGGGTTTTTTGAAGGGCCGGTCAGCGGAAAAGCGGTCGTCCTGGCCGGTTATCCGGTCGTGGATGAATTCGGAACAGTCAAAGCCATTGTGACCGCTTCTCTGGATACGAACTGGGTCGACCAGGCGGTAGAGAACGTTGCCTTGCCCGCCGGGTCCACGGTCACTTTTGTCGACCAGAACGGCGTGATCCTCGCTCATTTCCCCCGCAGCTCCATCCCTGTCGGTAGCTCATTGCCCGGCGGGCTGCGCCAGATCCTCCAGCCTACTCTAAAAGGAATGACCACCACCGACGCAGGTCTGGATGGCATTCCCAGGTTATTCGGTTCCTCGTCGTTGGTGGTGGACCTCCATACGGAATTCGTCCTCGTCGGCATTCCGGAATCGGTCGCTTTTGCCGCCGTCAACCAGATGATGACCTATAATATGAGCCTCCTGGCCCTGGCTGCGATTCTGGCCATCCTGGCCGCGGTCCTTTACGGGGGAATGTACTTCCTCCAGCCCGTTCGGAATCTGCTCAACGCCACAAAACGACTGACCGCGGGAGACCTGACCGTGCGCAGCCGTCTGAGCCCGCGGAATGGAGAAATCGGCCACCTCGGCCAGGCTTTCGACCACATGGCCGCAGCTCTCCAGCAAAGGGAAGCAGAAAATAAGCGCTCGGCGGACGAGATCCAGCGCCAGAAAGAATATTTTGAGACCCTGCTGGAGAACAGCCCGATTGCGATTGTCACCCTGGACCTGAGCTCGCGCATCGTAAGCTGCAACCCGGCCTTTACCCAGCTTTTTGGCCATCGTTACGAGGATGTGATCGGCAAGGATATCGACAGCCTGGTTGCCTCGGGGGCGAGCCTGAAGGAAGCCGCGGCGATCACCCAACAGGTAACGGACGGCGAAAAAGTGCACTGCATCTGCCAGCGGCAGCGTTCTGATGGTTCTCCCATCGAAGTGGAGGTGTTTGGAGTGCCGGTGATCTTTAAGGGTGAGCACATCGGCAATCTCGGCATCTATCACGACATTTCTGCCCTGATCCAGGCGCGCATGACAGCCGAAGCCGCCGCGCAGGCAAAATCTGAGTTTCTGGCCAATATGAGCCACGAAATCCGCACGCCCTTGAACGCGGTGATCGGGATGACCAGCCTGCTGCTGGATACATCTCTGGATGCCGAACAGCAGGATTACGTAGAGACCATCCGCAGCAGCAGCGACAGCCTGCTTACGATCATCAACGACATCCTCGACTTCTCCAAGATCGAAGCCGGCCGGCTGGAGTTGGAGAAGCAGCCCTTCGGTCTGCAGGAATGTATCGAGACCTGTCTTACCCTGGTCGCGCCATCCGCGGCCCAAAAAGGGCTGGAAATCCTCTGCCAGGTGGACTCCAGCGTCCCGGCCACCATCTATGGCGACATGACCCGCCTGCGCCAGGTGCTGGTCAACCTGTTGAGCAACGCGGTCAAATTTACTGCCAGGGGAGAGGTGTCGGTCACCGCTGAGGCTGCCCTGCGCGGTGAAAACCAGTATCAGGTTCACATCGCCGTCCGCGACACCGGGATCGGCATCCCTTCCGACCGGCTGGACCGCCTGTTTCAGGCGTTCAGCCAGGTCGATGCGTCCACCACCCGGAAGTATGGAGGATCCGGCCTGGGATTGGCCATCTCCCGTAGGATTGTGGAGATGATGGGAGGCAACATCTGGGTCGAGAGCGAGCCGGGTTGTGGATCGACCTTCCATTTCACCATTCTGGTGAATGGCGGTCCGGATGCGAGTTGGGAGGTAAGCTCCGGCAGGGAAACCATCCTTCAGGGCAAACGGGTATTGATCGTCGACGATAACGAAACGAACCGCAAGATCCTGGCCCGGCAGACCGGCTCCTGGAAGATGGTCCCTCTGCTGGCCGCTGGTGGAGCCGAAGCGCTCGAGCTCATTCGCCAGATGGCGGAGGTGGATATCGCCATTCTGGATATGCAGATGCCGGAGATGGATGGTCTGACCCTCGCCAGCGAGCTTCGTAGAATGCGCCCTGTGGATCAGCTCCCCCTCATCCTTCTCACCTCCCTGGGCTGGCGTGACGACCTGGCCAACAGCCCGATTTTTTCAGCCTGCCTGACCAAACCGGTGCGTCCCTCTCAGCTTCTGGATACCCTGGTCAATGTATTCGATCACCGCACATCCCAAAAGGATTTCGCCAACCGCCCTCAACCGCGCCCCCTGGCCCGCTTGGATGCCTCTTTGGGCGCTCGCCACCCGCTGAGAATCCTGGTCGCTGAAGACAATGTCGTCAACCAGAAAGTGGCCATATGCACCCTCGAACGCCTCGGCTACCGGGCAGACGTGGCTGCGAACGGCGAAGAGGTCCTGGAATGCCTTCGCCGCCAGCCATACGATGTGGTTTTGATGGACGCTCAGATGCCGGAAATGGACGGGGTTCACACGACCCAGGAGATCCACAGGCGCTGGCCTTCCGAAAACCAGCCGCGGATCATCGCCATGACCGCCCATGCCATGGAAGGCGATCGTGACCGTTTTCTATCCGCAGGCATGGACGATTATCTCAGTAAACCCGTCCGTGTGGAAGAGCTTATCGCCGTGCTCGAACACAGCGATGCCCGCTCCCGCCATACCCAGTTAAACCACCCGGCTGGTGAGGTTTCTGCGCCTGAATCCGGCCAGCCGGGCCAAATCCCACAGCCCACACAGGCCGGCCCCGTTCCAGAAATCCTTCACATCGACCCTTCGGTCCTGGCTGGCTACCAGGAGATTATGGGTGAAGAAACCCTGAGTTTTTTCTCCGATCTCATTCATACCTACCTGGATAGCTCGCTCCGCCTGATGATATCGTTGGACGAATCGCTCGCAGCCGGTAACCAGGAAGTGTTCCACCGCGCGGCTCACACCTTAAAATCCAGCAGCGCCAGCCTGGGTGCCATGCTCCTTGCGGAACAGGCGCGTGAACTGGAAATTGCGAGCCAGGAAACTCTATCCGCTGTCCACTCCGAAAAGCTGGCCGCCCTTTGGATCGAATACAACCGCGTGCGGGAGTATTTCAAGGCCACGACAGGACCCTAAAGGGATTCTGAAATCCTTAGGATCTGCTCCATTCCTATCATAAACACCGACACAATTGGTAATTAATATCTTTATTTGTGCGCTTCCTCATCTGATTCTTAACTTAATCCCTTGCCATTCTCGTAAAAGTATGCTATGATAACTACGACAGTGACTTGGGTGCCCCCCTCACCCAAGTCACTGTCATTTATATTTCCCAGGGAGGAATCCCTTAATTCCCAGACACTCAGTCAGCCGGCATCTCAACGGGCGTGGTATTGCCCGCCAGTCCATCCCCGGTTTTCTCAATATTCATAATCGCCGGAACCCAGAATGCCGCAGTGCCCATGAACAGGCAAACCACTCCGCCGACCAGGTACCAGATTGGTATTCCCAGGCGATCTGAAATCGGGCCGGCGATCGCCATGCTCACAGGGGTCATCGCCGCCGACATACTCATCGCCAGCGAAAGCACCCTGCCCTGCATTTCCGGCGCGACGGTGCTCTGGAGCACTGCGAAGAACGGGCCATTCACAATCGGGCTCATCGCGCCCGCGATAAACATTCCCGCCACACCCAGCAGAAATATGTTCCCCGGGGTCAGGCCGACCAGGATGACCCCCAGGCCCAATCCGATCAGGCCGATCATGCTTGTCACGACCCGCCGGCGGAATCCTCCCCAAACGCTGAGCCCCAGTCCACCGGCAACGTATCCGATCCCGACCGCGGATTCCATCCAGCCCAGGTCGTAGACGTTCCCGTGGAAATGCTTGGTCACCAGTAGTGGGGAGAGCGCAAAGGCCGGGATGAGCACGAAATTGATGATCATCGCCATGCCCATGATCGCCATCAGTCCAGGCCAGCCGCGTACGTAGGCCAGACCGGCGCGGAAATCCTGCCAGAAGGATGAAATACCGCTATTTCCCTGCGCAATCTCCGGAGCTTCAGGTTGGGGAATGCGTGTGATCAGCAGCGGAAAGATCGCCAGGGCCGCGGTGGTGATATCCACCAGCAGCACAGACTGCATGGGAAACAGGCTCAGCAACAGCGCGCCCAGCGGCGGCGCGGCGATCGCCAGCACTCCCTGCAGAGCCTGGTCCATCCCGGCGACGCGGGATAAATGCTCTTTGGGCACCATTAGCGAGGTAGAAGATTGCATCGCTGGGAATTGAAACGCCCCGCCTAATGCCCGCAGCGCCATGGCCAGGTAGATGTGCCAGGGACTGGTTAAACCAGAACCGAAGAGCATGATCAACCCGAGAGTGATCAGGGCTGTACCTCCATCGGCGACCAACATGATCAGCTTTCTATTCCAGCGGTCCACCAGCGCGCCGACGAACGGCCCCAGCAAGATCTGGGGAAGAACGGCTACCAGGGTTGCTGTGGCCAGTACGGTGGCCGATTGGGTTGTCCTGGTCAGCCACCAGACCAGGGCGAACTGCACCACCTGGCTGCCCAACAGCGAAAACGCCTGGCCGGTCCAGATCGTAAAGAACGATGATTTCCAACGTGGATTAACTTGGTTGACAGACATTCTGATCCCTCCTCCCCGATCGTAGATCGCTCATCCGGGGAAATGCAGCCTGAAACCTTCCCCGAGAGGGTTGGAATTCGCTCTCAACCCTCTCGGTAGAAGCAGGTATGCTCAATTGATACAGCTTTCGGAAAATTACTCGATGTAGACTTCCACGTGCTCGCCGTCTTCTTGGTCGTAGACGTCCACGACCTGGCCGATCTCACCCGATTTGATGAATTCGATCAGTTGGTTCATGTCCATTCCCTCAACCTCGGGGACGAATTTTGCTCCCATCTTCAGCCCTGTGTTGATCAACCCGACTGGCAGGCGGACATTAACCCGCGTCTTTCCGCTGTTCGTATCGGTCACCACCACCCGGAACCAGCGCCCGGGCTTTTTTCCGGCGTTTGTCTGGACTGTGCCAGGCTCGCTGCCCGGCTGGCCAGGCCCGCCTGTCGAGCTTTCCAGCGTTTCGAGGAGCTCGGCGCCTTCTTCTGCCGTAATCTTGCCTTCGGCGATCATTTTCAAGATTTTCATGCGTTCTTCGCTAGTCACCATGGTTTTCCTCCTGTGTATCGGTTCGTCCCTCGTCTCAGGCGCTTTGCCCTTGCAGCATGCGCCGCGCCTGGTCGGGGGTAATCTTGCCCTGGTCCAGCTCGTCCAGGATCCGCTTGCGTTCTTCGATGGACATCCTTGGCGGTGTCTCTTCCTTGCCGGGTTCATATCCAAGCGCGCGGATCACCTCGAAGAGCCGGTTGCGGACGGTCGGGTAGGATATATCCAGCTCATCCCCCACTCGATTTAAACGGCCCTCACTGCGCACGAAGGTCAGCACAAACTGGACCTGCTCGGGGGATAACTGGGCGAAGGGCCCGCTTGCTGCGCTGAAATGCCCGGTAATCGTCGTGTCGCAGGTGTTACAGTGCAGCTCGGACACTTCGAGCTGCGAACCACACACCGGGCATTTGCTCAATAATGTATTCATTATGCCTCCTGTTGATACTGAAACCGCTATTCACCAAAATCAAGAATATTAAATACAAAATTCATATTCTGTGATTATTATAGTGATTATTTGAATTTTGTCAATAGTATTTTTATTTTATTTATATTTATTTGAATTTTCTTCAACAAGAAGATCCTGGGGGTTCTCGAAACCCTTAGATCCTTTTCACCCCGCCCCGCTCTCCAACCTCACACGAGAATAAAAGCATCCCCCCTCCCCACGAGCCGCGGCGCGAAGCCACCGCGACGTGCTTTGGCTACTTATTTCTCGCCATCCCCCCGCGTCCTTGATAATCCACCCTGGCCGCCAGCATCGCCGCGACTTCACAGGTTTGTTCCCGCCTCGGAAACCGGTCTGGGCAGTACGGGGCTTCTCCAGCAGCGCTACCCGATCTTCATTTCCCTGGCTTTTTACCGATAATGGTATCATCAAGGACAGGATTTCGACTATGACCTCACTGAATTTCCGTTCCTGGATGCGCCGGACCGCCGTCCGCTGGGTCGCCGGGGGTATCCTGCTGATTGCCATTATGGCATTCATCCTGCTCGCCGTGCTGAATTCCGCGGCTGGCGTGCGGGTGGTCGAAACATTCCCGCAAAACGGCGGAGAGATTGGCGCCCGGGGCCGCGTCGGCATCACCTTTAATCAGCTCATGCAGGTCGATTCGCTGGCAAGCCTCTTCGAGATCCAGCCGCGGATTCCCGGAAAAATCGAGTGGAAGGGAAACACGCTCTGGTTTATTCCATCCAAAGCCCTCGAGCCAGGCCTGACCTATATCGTCGAGGTCCGGCCGGGCGGCGTCGCAAAGACCGGCCGGAAGCTCACAACAGCCATCCGTTTCAGTGTCCGCGTCCGCCCCGCCGAAGCGCTCTATCTCTCAATTCAGGATCGGAAAACCGACCTCTGGCGGCAGTCGCTCACCGGCGCGCTGGTTCAGCTCACCCACACCGGCGGGACTGTCTATGATTTTGCGCCTTCTCCGGATGGGGAGCGGATCGCCTATTCCGCCGCGAACGACCAGGGAGGGTTCGATCTGTGGCTTATCCAGCGCGACGGCAGCCAGAACCACAGGCTGGCCGCCTGCGCGGCTGACCGCTGCATCCAGCCCGCCTGGAACCCGAATGGGGAGAGAATCATCTACTCCCGCCAGCAGTCCAAACAGGGCGAAGCCGCGGGTGGCCCGCAGGGCGGCCTGTATGAGCTCGTTGTGGCTTCAGGGAAATCCACTTTCCTCTTCCCCGGGACCAGCCCATCCTTTTCACCGGATGGGCAGTGGCTGACCAGCGGCGAACCGTCTCTCGGCGTGATCAGCCTCTATAATCAGCAGACCGGTGAGCGGGTTCAGATCCAGGGCAGCCTCAGCCAGGTCCCCACCTGGTATCCGGACAGCTCGAAAATGCTCTATTCGATCCTTAGCACGGCGGATGGCGCCCCTCAGGAAAACGTCTATGAAATCGATTTTGGAGAGAAAAAGGTCAGCCGGCTCTGGAAAGAAGACGCCAACCTGGTGGAATATTCCCTTCCCGCGGTATCGCCCGATGGACAGCTCCTGGTGACAAGCCTGCACCTGCTCTCGGGCGGCCAGACGAAACAGCTTTGGTTGTTCGATCAAAATGGGAAAAAGCTCAAGGCGATCACCCAGGACGAGCTGTTCAACAACAGCGCCTTTTCCTGGGACCCCTGGGGAAAATCCATCCTCTTTCAGCAGATCCACTTTGGAAGCTCGGACGCCCAGCCCCAGGTGATGATCTGGGATCTGCAAAGCGGCCAGACCCGCACGCTCGCCCAGGGAGGAGTTCTGCCTGCCTGGTTACCCTGATTTTCCACCTTTAGCGGTGCTCGTGATCCTCGCCGTGGCCGTGGCCGTGCTCGCGCTCCACCACGGTCAATCTATGGTTTTGCTCGTTCAGGGTGATCACGATCCCAAAGGCTTCCAGCAAGGCATCCGGGGTGATGATCTCTCGCCCGATCCCATAAGCCACCACTTTTCGCGCCAGGAGCATGGCTATGTCGCAGGCAATTGCATCCTGGATATCGTGGGTGGCCACAACCAGGCTGGCGCCCCGCTTCAGCTCCTCCTGGATAGCCGTCTGGTACAGCTCTTTTCCGGCGGCGTCCAACCCGCCGGTCGGCTCGTCCAGGACGAGCAGATCTGCCCGTTTGGCCAGCGCCTGGGCAATGTAAACCCGCTGCTGCTGTCCACCCGAAAGCGAGCGCAAAGATTGGTCGGCCAGGTAAGCGATCTCCATCCGCTGCATTGATTCGCGGACGAGTTCTTCATCTTCCTGGCCCATCTGGCCTAGTAGCCCATGGTCCGCATAACGGCCCATGCGCACCGCATCGATCGCCGGCAGGGGCAGGATAAACCCCGAGGTGTGGAACTGGCTCACGTAGGCGATCTGGCGCGGTGTTTTTCCCGGCTGCGCTCCAACCACCTCCAGTTCGCCGCGCAGCGGGGGGAGCAGCCCCACCAGGGTCTTCAACAGGGTCGATTTCCCCGACCCGTTCACCCCCACCAACGCCAGCGACTGCCCGCGTTTCAGTTCAAAGGCCATGTTCGCCACGATCGTTTCGTTGCGATAGCCGATATCCAGGTTCCTGGCGTAGACCAGGACGTCAGAGGGCTTAGAGATAGGCAGCGAAGAGTTAGCCATGATTGGGTTGGCCCACAGTCTGCTTCCGGGATTCCTGGATGTTCTTGGCCGTCAGCACCACGAAGAAGATCGTCACGGCAACCAGGACGATGGTCGAACCGGCGGCGAGATTGAAATAATAGGAGATCAGCAGCCCGAAATAAACCGAGATCGAGCCAATTCCCGCCGCCCAGGCTATCATGGCCTCGATCCGCCGCGCGATCAACGCCCCCGTTCCGGCCGGCGCGAGGAGCATCCCAAACACCAGCAGCGTCCCCACCGTCTGGAAGGAGACGATCACCGCGAGCGCGATCAGCGCCAGCATGATATTGTGGTAGAGCTTCGCTGAAAACCCGGCCACCTGCGCCTGCTCGGGGCTGAAGCACAGCAGCAGGAACGGGCGCGCGCAGATCCACGCCGTCACCCCGATCACCAGCGTGGCGATAAGCTGGATGATCACCGCCTGGTTGTCGATCCCTAAAATCTCGCCGAACAGCACGCGGACGATGTCCCCCGAAAAGGAGTTCGAGCGAGAGACGATCACCACCCCCAGGGCAAGCATACCCACAAAAAGCAACCCGATCGCCGTGTCCGAAGACAGCCGCGACTTGCGGGTGATCAGGCTGATTCCGGCGATCATCACCACCGCGCCGAGCGCCGCCCCATAAATCCCGGGAATGCCCAGCAGCATGGCCACCGCGATCCCCGGAAGGACGCCATGGGCCAGCGCGTCGCCGATGAAAGCCAGCCCGCGCAGCACAACGTAGGTCCCCACGATACCGCAGGAGATCGAGACCAGGATCCCTGCAATCAGCGCGCGCTGCATGAATATGTTGTTCACAAATGGCTCGACGAAAAGGTTCATAACATCATTAAATCTCGATTTCAGTTCTCAAAGTTTGGGGCTAATCATAACTTAATTCCATAAAATGAGGACACCGATTGCAAGGATTCAATCGTTTTCACGGATCAGGAGCTGAACCATGAAGAAACAAAATATACGAAGATAACGCGAAGAAGATGCTCTCCGCTTTCTGTTCTCTGTTCCTCTGTGTGCTTTGTGGTGAGCCCTTTTTACAGATGGAAAGCTAACTGCTGAGCGGGGCGGCGACCGTCAAGTAAAACGAACGGGGCAGCGCGGCCTATCTGAACCCCATACGCGCGCAGCTCGCCCAGGTCGTGGAGACGGCCTTTCCGGCGTGCACCCAGGATCGCCCGCGCGCCTTTCGGCCCGATCCCCGGAATGCGCATCAGCTCGTGCAGATCGGCCCGATTGATCTCTACCGGGCTGTGACTGAGGTTATTCTCCGCCCAGGCCAGCTTGGGATCCCGCGCCAGGGGCAGGTTGCCCTCAGCTGAGAACGGCAGCTCCTCGAGATCGAAGCCATAATCGTGGAGCAGGAAGGACGCCTGGTAGAGGCGGTGCTCGCGCCAGGGATTTTCCGCCGGCAGGTTCTCGAGTGGGGTGTCTTCGACCGGGTTAAACCCCGAGAAATACGCCCGCGCCAGCCGCAGGTCGCGGTACAGTCGGAAGATCGTGTCGAGCAGCTCCAGGTCCGTCTCCCCCGCCCCGCCCACCACGAATTGTGTGGTGGTTGATGGCCAGCGCCCGTTCCAGCCCTTCCTCGCGGGCTGGCTGCGCCGGATCTCCTCGACCCACTTCAACGGCTGCAGCAGCTCATCCAGAAAGGCCTTTTGCGGCGCCAGCCGGATCAGGCGGCGCGTGTTAGGCGCTTCCAGGTTGACCGAGACCCGGTCCGCCAGTTGCAAGGCCCGCTCGACCTGGGCGTACTCTGCGCCGGGCATCAGCTTCAGGTGCAGGTAGCCCTGAAAACCTAGCCGGCTGCGCAGAATCTCTGCCGTGGCGATCAGGCGGTCCTGGGTGCGCATCCCGCCCCCCGCGATCCCCGAGCTGAGGAACAGCCCCTGGACTGCCCGGCCCTGGTAAAGTCGCATGAACATCTGGGCCATTTCCTCCGGCTTGAAGGTGATCCGCCGGTAGTCCCGTCCAGCGCGAAAGGGGCAGTAATAGCAGTCCCGCTCACAGGCCGAGGTCAGCAGGGTCTTGAGCAGAGCGATCCGCTTCCCTCCGGGCATCACCGCGTGATAGACGGGTAGCCCATTCCTCGGCGGCGAAGGGTCCCTGGTGGAGCGCGGCGAGAACGACGGGCAGGTCGCCTGGCCGGGCAGGCTGGCATTTTGGCCACCCACAGGCGCGCGCAGCTCCTCGGCAGGCTCGAAATGCATAAAATCGCCCAGTCCGGCCAGTTTCTCCATCGCGTCCATGACATTGATTATAGAACATAAGTTTCATTAATTCAACATTGGATGCTGGCTATCTCTCCCGCATCCTGGCCCGCCTGGAGCAGCAGGGATCGTCGAGAAGCTCCCCTCGGAGACAGATGGACGCCAGCGCCTGCTGCGCCTCACTCCCAGTGGAACCGAGGCGTTCCTCCTCCTCGACCAGCGCTCGCGGGACGAGGTCGCCGAGATGCTCGCCGAGCTAAGCGTCGAGGACCAGAACTTTCTGCTTAACGCCATGCAGAGCATCGAAACCCTGATCGGCAAGGGCCGCGGTTACAAATACGCGGAGACCTTCTTCTTGCGCGGCCCGGAGCCGGGGGATTTGGGCTGGGTCGCCCACCGCCACGGCGTGCTCTATGCCCGGGAATACGGCTGGGATGAGCGCTTCGAAGCCCTGGTCGCCCAGATCGTCGCCGATTTCGTCAACCATTTCAACCCGGATCGCGAGCGCTGCTGGATCGCCGAGATGGGCGGCGAAATCGTCGGCTCGGTGTTCCTCGTCCAGCTCAGCGATAGCGTCGCCAGGCTGCGCCTGCTCCTGGTCGAGCCCAGGGCCCGCGGTATGGGTCTGGGCGCCCGCCTCGTGGACGAGTGCATCCGCTTTGCTCGCCGCTGCGGCTACCAGAAGATGACCCTCTGGACCAACAGTATCCTGGTCGACGCCCGGCGGATCTATCAGCGCGCCGGCTTCTGCATCACCGCCACCGAAGCGCATCACAGCTTCGGCCACGACCTGGTCAGCGAGACCTGGGAACTGGATCTATAACAGAATACCAGCCGCCAGGTTTTGGCATCGATGGCCGGTTGGCTGATCGCGGACCGCTTGAAATCTGACGGTCTTTACTCCTCTTTCCGCGCCTGCATCAAAAAACGCAGCAGAATAAACACGCCAAAGACCACTACAATCATCAATACGGCAATCGGTTGGGCCGCGTTCAATCCGAATCCGGTAAAGCGTTCGAACACCAGGACCGGGATGATCTTCGGGTTGTAGGCCAGGATCACCACCGCGCCGAACTCGCTGATCCCCCGCGCCCACATCATCAGGATCCCGCTCGTCACGCCGTTCCAGGCTTGGGGAAAAATCACGTGCCAGAACGCCTGCCACGGGGATGCTCCATCCACCAGCGCGGCGCGTTCCAGCTCCGGATCGAGCAGAGCAAAGCTCTCCCGGCTCAGGTTGACCAGGTACGGTAGGCTGACAAAGGCCATCGCCACCACAATTCCCCCCAGGTTGTCAGTGAAAGTCAATCCAACAGGTGCCAGGAATTTCCCCAGGATACCCTGCCGGCCAAAGACAAGCAGTAGAGCGATCCCGGAGGCGGTATGCGGGAGCACGATCGGCAGGTCAATGATGCTTTCGATCACCCGTTTTCCCATAAAGCGCACCCGCGCGAGCAGGTAGGCCATGGGCACACCGCAAAGAACAGTCAGCCCCGTGGCCAGCGCTGAAGCGCTAAAGGTCAGCGCCAGCGAGCGACCTACCTCCGGATCACCGAATGACTGAAAAATCGATCCTGGCGTCGTTGAGAAAAGCGCGGCGGCCAGCGGCAGCAGCACAAAAATGAGCAGCAACGAGCTGGCCGCTCCCATAAAGGCCACGAACGGCGAGGGCTTCATCGGCTGGCGGCCGCCAGCGCCTTCAGTCCCGGCGGAAGGGCTTCATATCCATCCGCCGGGACCGGATCAAACAGGGGATGATGATCCCTCTCCATGATCTGCCGGCCGGCCCGGCTCAACAAAAAAGCGACGAACTCTTCGGCCTGTTTGGAATGCGGAGCATTGGAAGGGATGGTGATCCCATATCCGATCTGTTCTCCGCGGAATTCCGGCTTGACCGAAGCAAACCGTTGGAAATCCAGCAGCACCGCCACTTTTCCATAATTTGGATTTTCCGCGGCCTCGCCCAGGTCCAGGCTGGCGGGCAGGCTCACCATCTTCAACCCGTGCTGCTGGATGACGCTCTCATATTCAAAGAAGTAATCGATATCCCCGGATTCGAGCAGGGCCAGCAGCTCCATCGCGGCTCCGCGAACGACCAGGTGTGTATCTTTGCGGGTTTCCAGGATTTCCGGGACGCGGATGCGGGTCAGCCCGGCCTCATCGGTTACTTTGATCGGATAAGTAAACTGTCCGGCAAATACCCGGCTGAACAGGTCAACCGGTCCCTGAGTTTGCTCGGCCAGTTTGAGCACCATCAGGGTGCGGTATCCCGAAGCGTCGAAGCGCGGGTCGGAGAGCCCCAGCCTGACCCCGGGTCGGGTGATCACCTCTGCCCAGTTCTTCCCGTTGATCTCCGCTGCATACTGGCTTTTTGGCGTATAAGCCAGGGCTAGCCGGTTTGTCGCAAAACGCAGGTACCACGCCGCATAGGGTTTCCCCGTCTCCGGATCCTTTTGCTGGTACATCAGCAGCGGGATCAGGGCTTGATCCGCGGTGGCGACCACGTCGATCTTTACGTGCAGCTCGGTCACATGGCGCATTACCTGGATGCTGCCATGATATTCCGCCTGCACGTCGATATCCGGATGTTCCGCCTCAAAGGCCGCCGTCAGATCCCCAAAAGGCTGGATCAGGCTATCCGCCGCAAAAAGAACCAGGGGCGTTTTCGGTTTTGGCCCACAGCCGCTGAGAAGCAGACCAGCGCACAAGAAACCTGTCAGCGCTTGGGTGAACCGTTTCATTTCAGCTCAATCTTTTCCACGTCCCGCGCCCAGAAGTTACTCTGCATCCCCGGCATGGCGGCGTTCAACCCTCCTTTGTCAGTGAAATAAATCAGGCAGTCCTTACATGCACGCACCGCTGCCAGGTCCACGTCGCTGACATACCCGTCCGAGGCGATCATGGAAACTATCTTTGCTTCTGGTTTGAATCCAGCGAGATCGAGCAGTTCATTCAATCGGACCCCTTCTACGTCCATCTTGCCCGATTTAGGATGCTCTACTGTGGCCTTGACCACATCCAGTTTCTTCAGCTCTGGGAGAGACCACGATAGGGGCCTATCCACCAGGCCGCTCAGGCTCAGCGCGGCCACTGCATTTGAGGTTGCCGCTGCAGCCTCGGTAGGGCATACGGTCGCGGTGGCTTCAGGTGCGGGGGATACATCCAGGTGGAGAATGATCTTTTCGATCCCACCCACGCTTTCTTTTGGGGAGACGTCTGATCCGACCAGCTTTAATGGAAAGTCCTTGTCCGTCAGTGGGTTTCCATCGGCGGTATTGGCCACGAGAATGTTTTTATTCCCTCGCACTCGCTTGCTGTCCAGTGTGACCGAATAGCCATCTTTCCCCACGATCTCGATGGTATATCCCGCCGCGGCCAGGGCGGCGTCAAATGCCCCGGTCCCATGCTTGTTTTCATCATCGACGCGCCCGGCCAGCAGGTACAACGGGGTTCCATTCCACTTGACCGCCTTTTCATCCGTCCAGGAGGCTGGATGGCACTGGCCTGTAGAGCAGGATTCGAAGGTGCCCCGGTCGACCTCGTCGATGATTTTGCCTTGCAGCACCAGCGACCAATCTGCTGCCATGGGCTTGATCGTCACTTTATTGATGAACTTCACCGACCAGTGCCCGTCCACCACCTGGGTGGGTTGATCCCCCAGTACGACCAGGCGCAGGTTCCCATCTGTCTGCGGGTCGAGGGGTTTGCCTTCCATTTCATAAGCCAGCGCGACCCGCAGATTGCCCGGGTTCGCGATCTCATCCCCGGTCGCCGGATCGTAGGTCACAAAATTCCCCTTCGTTACCTGGTCGTATGAAAAGGTCATCGCATACCCGTCCGAGGCCTCGACCTGTACGCCCATTGAGGCGTCTAAGCCACCGGTCTGGTCGAGCAGGTCGGTCAGCAGCACGCCCTTCATTTTCTGGGGCGGGTATATCTTTCCCGTACTGGTCTTATATCCCGCGAGACCCTCGGCAGCGGGCAGGTTTTTCAGATCCTCCAGGCGGAAAGTTTTCGTTCCATCGCTCCCCGCCACCGTCAGCACAACCGCAGCCGGCTGCGTGGGAGCGATCAGAGGCTCCACCATTGCCGTTGGCGCTGACTGCGGCAGCGTGGTCGGCGCTGTGGTTGGCGTTGGCTGGCAGGCGGCGATTGTCCACACAAGAGCTGCAAACAGGATAAAAGACGGCAGGTTTTTTTTCATATCAGCCTCGCCTCGATGGTTATCAGGATTGAATATTTGTATCCGGACAAATATACATCTCAAGCATCTATTTCGCCTGAATTTCCACCAGGCCTTTGACCGCCAGTTTGTTGGGGAAACCGGGCATCACCAGGATATACCCTCCCGCTGGATTAAAGCCCACCGCGCATCCGTCGCAGGCCAGCACATCCTTCAAAGCCGCTTCCGCCTGGTATCCATCGCTGCCGATAAATACCAGGGTAGCGGCGTCTGCCGCCGGTTTGGCCAGCTCGATCAGTGTTTTCAAGGAAACACCGGTATATTCGGTGGTCGTGCCATCCTTATTGGTCGCGGTGGCTTTGACTGCGGGCATGGCCTTCAAATCCGCGTCCTTCCAGCTCTGCGCGGTTGCGACTTTGCCGCTGAACTTCAGCCCGCTGCCGGCGGGGGCCGCGAAGGGGTTTTTCGCGTCCGGGTGGGCCGCCAGGTACGGCTTGGAGATCGGGAAGAACAGGCTCGTCCCAAAATCGGCCTTGCCGAAAGCGGCCACTTTTTCCATCACCGGCGCGGAGATCAGCCAGTCGATAAACTTATTGGCCAGGTCGTTCTGGATCTTGGGGCTTTTATCCGGGTTGACCGCGATCACCCCGTAGGGATTGAGCAGGGTCTTATCCCCTTCCACCAGGATCTTCAGCGTCAGCCCTTTTTTGGTCTGGGTCAGGTACGTCGCCCGGTCGCTCAGCGTGTAGGCCTGTTTTTCATCCGACATGGTCAGCACCGCGCCCATCCCCTGTCCGGCGTTGATGTACCAGTCGCCTTTCGGATCGATAGCGGCTGATTTCCAGATCGCCAGCTCCTTGGTATTGGTCCCGGATTGGTCGCCGCGCGAGACGAACGGCGCCTGCGCTGCGGCGATGGCTTTGAACGCATCGACGGCCGACTTCATCCCCGAGATCTTCGCCGGGTCGCTGGTTGGGCCAACGATGACAAAGTCGTTGTACATCACGTCCTCGCGGCGAATGCCGTCTTTGTTATCCATAAATGTTTTTTCCGCGGCGGGTGAGTGAACCAGGAGCACGTCCACGTTGCCATCCTTGCCCAGTTGCAGGGCCTGTCCCGAGCCGACCGCCACGTACTTGATCGGGATGCCGGTATCCTGGGTAAATATCGGCAGCAGGTAACCGAGCAGGCCAGAGTCCTCGGTGCTGGTGGTTGTAGCCATCAGCAGTGTCCCGGCGGTTCTTTCAGGAGCCGTGGGCGCTGCGGTCGGCGCCTTGGTGGGGACTTCTGTTGCAGGAATGGCAGTGGGCTCTTCGGTTGGGGCTGCTGGCGCGGTGGGAGCCGCCGGGGGTTCCGTTGGCGCCGGGGTGGTTGTCGTTGCCGGGGCGCAGGCGGAAAGGAGCAGCGCGGCCAGGATGAGAACGGCAAACAACCTTGTGAGATGAGACTGTTTCAACATTCTTCCTCCTTGTGAAAATCTTTGGGTTAGTAGATCATTTCACCGTTGACGAACGCCCGCGTGCGCTCGTCGCAGGGAGCTTCAAAGAAATCCCGCGTGGGAGCCAGCTCGATGATTTGCCCGTTCAACAGCAGGGCTACCCGCTTCGCCAGGCGCCGGGCCTGGAACACATTGTGCGTCACCAGGATCACCGTGGCGCCTTCTCGCTGGTTGATCTCACGCACCGCTCCTTCGATCAGGCTGACGTTATAGGGGTCGAGGTTGGCGGTGGGCTCATCAAGCAGCAGAACTTGCGGATGGATCACCATCGCCCGCGCCAACGCCACCCGCTGGGCTTCGCCGCCTGAAAGCGTGCGCGCCGCGGCATGGCGCAGTTCCTCCAGGCCCATACGCTGGATAGCCGCGCTCACGTCCGCCCGGCTGTCCCGCTTTCCTCTCAGGCCCAGGCCGTACGTCACGTTCTCCTCAACGCTGGCGTTGAGCAGCGCCGGGCGCTGGAAAACCGTGGTGACTTCGCGGCGCAGGTCGAGCGGCAGGCGGGGGGTGACGACCTGGCCCCTGTACCTGAGCGTCCCCTGGTCCGGGTATTCCAGGAAATTGAGCAGCCGCAGCAGGGTGGATTTCCCCGCCCCACTGGGCCCAACGATCCCCAGGATCTCTCCCCGCCTGAGCTGGAGGTTGTTCACGTTCAATACCACCCGGCCCGCGTAGGCCTTTTTAACCTCGTCGAGTTCGAAGAGGATATCCATCGGCTCAGCGTCCCTTACCCTGGAGCCGGGTCGCCCCAACGTTGATCACGAACGCCAGGAGCAGCAGCACGAGCCCCAGCCCGATCGCCCGGTCGAAGTTGCCCTCGCGCGTCTCGAGCAGGATCGCCCCCGTCAGCACGCGGGTCGAGCCGGCGATATTGCCCCCGACCAGGGTGACTGCACCCACCTCAGAAATAATGCTGCCAAATCCCCCCACCAGGGCCACGATTACCCCCAGGCGCGCCTCGCGCAGAACCGCCAGGGTCACCTGAACTCGAGTTGCTCCCAATGATTGCAATTGCACCCGCAGGTCCTGGCTGACGTCTGCCACTGCCGCCATGGTGTATCCGATCACGACTGGCGAGGCGATGATCACCTGGGCAAGGATCATCGCCTCCACGGTAAACAGCTCGGGCACCCAGGGCCAGTTCAGCGGCCCCAGGATCCCTTTTCGCGAGAGTAGCAGGTAGACCGCCAGCCCGGCTACCACCGGGGGCAGCCCCATGCCGGTATAGACGAGCGCCTGGACTATTCCCTTTCCCCGAAAATAGACCAATCCCAGCAGCGATCCCAATGGAATACTGATCACCGCTGAGATCAGCAGCGCCAATCCGCTGACCCGCGCCGATAAAAAAATAATCGACCACAGCTCCTGGTTGCCCGTGAACAAAAGGCGCAATCCCTCGATTGTCCCGTCGATGACCGTCTGCATACATCAATTCCAAAAAACAAAAATGGGCATTGCTGCCCAGATTATAC
>Ga0335070_10003406_pt1 | contig 18578 bp, 10 predicted proteins | sample Lox_Sample_13_FD_206722 | JGI IMG/M metagenome (GOLD analysis project Ga0335070, IMG submission 206722) | Soil microbial communities from Loxahatchee National Wildlife Refuge, Florida, United States - Lox_Sample_1.3 | ecosystem: Environmental > Terrestrial > Soil > Wetlands | place: USA...
AGCAGGCGATTCAGGAAGACAAGCTGCGGACGATCGGGCTGGACTGGATGATCCCGAATCTTCTGACATCCGAGCAGGCTGGAGCGACCAAACCCGATCCGCGCATCTATAAGTGGGCGCTCGGCCAGACCAGCCAGGTCGCTGGAAACGTTCTTATGGCCGGCGACGGATTGGAAAACGACGTCGTGGCGGCCCTGCGTTGTGGCCTGAATGCGGTGCTGTATGCTCCGGGCGAGAGCCACACGATGATCTCAACCAACCACGGCGTGGCACCGATCATCAATGAGTGGAGCAAGCTACTTGATCTAATCGGCGACGCACATGTCCCCAACGCAACGCCGCAAACCATCCCACGCATTCCTGATCTGTAACTCGCGGGCGCTCTGCCCACACGGCAGTAACGATCATTGCCTATTGAGGTTTGCACAATATTGTGACGCCCCATGTGATTGTCATTCCGAGCGCAGCGAGGAATCTGCTTTCTGCCGAAGCTGCGATAAAGCAGATTCCTCGCGCCAGAAGGCCGGCGCTCGGAATGACAAGTCTTCGGGTTACAGGCTGGAAACGCCATGAAAATGCGTCACTATAATCTGCAATTCTCAATAGAACAAAGGCTACGGTCAGCCTATTTCACCGAACCCACAATCAGGCCGCTAGGCCCGGGCAGGTTGATCCTTTGTACGTCGGTGAACCCGGCAGCCTTCATCCAGTCGGTGTATTCCAACTCGCTGTAACTGGCGCCGACGCCGGTGCCGACGAGCATGTTCAGTGAGAACAGTGCCGCGTGTTGTGGCCCGGTTTTGTCGGGATTGAGGATGAAGTCCTGCACGGCAAGGCGGCCCTTCTGCGCGAGTGCTTGGCGGGCACGGCGGAAAAGGTCGCGGTTCTGCTCTTCGGAGAACATGTGGCAGATTGCGTTCAACATGACGAGATCGTAGCCGGAGCCGAAATCGTCCTGAAGCATGTTCCCAGAGCGAAGGCTGACTTGTGCCGAGACGCCGGCCTTGTTGACATATTCGGCGGCGAGCGGCACGACCTCCGGGAGGTCAAGGATCTCGCAGTGCACCTCGGGAGAAGCCTTGGCGAACGCGATCGAGTAGGCGCCCGAGCCGCCGCCCAGATCGAGGATGCGGCGAACACCGGCTGTGCCCAGATTCTTCACCACAAGTAGGGCACGCTCCTTGGCGTTGCGCTGCATGCCGGAGATGAAATTCTGTGTCCATTCGGGGGTTTGGTCGCGATCAATCGGAACGCGCGTACCACGCCGTACTGCGTCGGTGAGCGTGCTCCAGCGATGCCAGATGTTGGCCGTGTGCAGCAGACCATTGCGATGGTTGTCCTTGGAACTTTGCACAAAGTAGCGGGCCGACTCGGGCGTGTTGCGGTAATCGTCGCCGCTCTTCGAGAGCAGCTCGAGAGCGACGAGCGCGTTGAGCAGCATCCCTACGGCGCGGGCATTGGCGTGGATCCTCGTCCCGATTTGTTCAGCAGTAGCCCCATCCCCGACGGCGGTAAAGATATCGAGTTCCAGCGCCGTAAGAATGCACCGGCTCGGCATGAACCCACGGATCATCTGATCCAGGCGATCGGGCAGCGTTCCCGCCTTGTCGCGGGCAGCCATCGCAGCCCGGAACTTCTCTCCATGCTCGACCGCCATCGCCTTCATCGCAGGGGCATCGTTCCAGACGAGACGCTCGACGGGCTTGCCATCGCGCAAATGCGCGTCGACGATTTCGGACACATCAGCCGGTTGGACGCGCCGGTACCACACTCCTGCCGGATAGACGACCATCACGGGACCTTCATCACACAGTCCCATGCAGCCGCAGGTCGTGAGCTGCACATCGTTGACGAGGCCGCGTGCCTGTATCTCGCGATCCAGTCCTTCGAGTATTGCGAACGACCCGCTGGCCGTGCAGGAGGGGACGCCTTCTGGCTTTTGTTGCGTGCACACGAAAAGATGAAAACGGAAGGGTTCCATCACGATCTCCGATCGTAGATCCAGGTTCGCGAACGCCCCGCCCGGCGTCGCGAGTCTTTGCTCGGGAAAAAACGGGGGGCCTGCTTATCCCGCTTCGCTGGTCATGATGAACAGCGGCTTCATTTCGAAGCTCTTGTAGTGCGGACGCAGACGCTCCGTGTTGTAGTGTTCCTTCACGTTGACCGTTTTCTTGCTTGCCGTCACCACATCGACCGGCATGTTGTCGTAGCGGCCATTCTTCAGCACGACCAGACGCCCGTAGATGCGGTTGAGGATGAGGTCGAGCGCCAGATTCCCATACGCCATGGGAACAATGGAGTCGATGGCGTCGGGGTCACCGCCGCGAACCAGGTAGCCTAGCTTCTGATTGATGGTGTCGATGGCCTTTCCGTGATTGTGTTTCTTCGACAACTCCTGCAGTTGTTCGGAAACCAGGTCGCCGATCCCACCCAGCTTCTTGTGACCGTAGGCGTCGGTGGTCTCGCTGGTAAACACCATCTCCCCGCCGATGAACATCGCCCCCTCTGACACCAGCACCACCGAGTAGCGGCTGGGGTTCTTGGTGCGGTCGTAGACCAGTAGTTCTGTCAACTGTTCCATGTTGAACTTGTATTCCGGAATCACGCAGCGGTTGGCAGCTCCCGCCATAGTCGGAAGCATCGCGGTGAAACCGGCATACCGCCCGAATACCTCCAGCACCAGGAAGCGCTCGTGCGAACCCGCAGAGGTGCGCAGACTGTTGGCCATCTGGATCGTCCGGGTCACGCAGGTACTGAAGCCAATGCAGTAATCGGTGCCTGGCACATCGTTGTCCATCGTCTTCGGGATGGCCACCACCTTCACTCCCTCCTGGTCGAGCCGCACGCCATAGCTGAGCGTATCGTCGCCACCGATGGGAATCAGGTACTCGATGCCCAGCCACTCCAGGTTCTTGAGCACCTCCGGAGTCAAATCATTCTTCTCCGCCTTGTGCGTATCGGCCAGGTGCCGCGGAACGCTGCCCTTGCTGACTTTGCTGGGATTGGTGCGCGACGTGTGCAGAAATGTGCCGCCGGTGCGGCCGGCGCGATTGACCACGTCTTCGGAGAGCAGCTGGAAGTTGTTGGAGTTATCCGCATTCTTGTCGCGAATGATATCGATTAGGCCGCCCCAGCCACGACGAATGCCGATGACCTGGTAGCCTTCCCGCAACGCCCGAATCGTGACCGCGCGAATCGCCGGGTTCAGACCGGGAACGTCGCCTCCGCCCGTAAGAATTCCTATTACGCCTTTTTTTGAGTTAACCACTGCTATCTCGCCCTCCCTTAGCAATGCTGAATCGCAAAAAGTGTATCAATCTTTGACCACGCTCACATGCAAGGGTATTCGAAAAACCAACGTGGCCGAACTCGCTCAGGATGATGGATGAAATCAGCTTGCGGCAACCATCCTGATTTCCGTCGTGAGATCGCTTTTCTACCGCCGGACCTCGTCAATCACGGTACCATCGGGCGCGACCAATTGCACGGCGAGCGCCATGCGGCCCGATGCGTGGGTGGAACAACTCAGGCACGGATCATAAGCGCGAATGACCGCTTCCACGCGGTTGAGCATTCCCTCTTCCAGCCGGTCCCCGTGCACAAAATGCCGGGCCACTTGGAGAATGCTGCGGTTCATGGCCAGAGCGTTGTGGCCGGTGGCGATCACCAGGTTGGCCCAGCGGATCAGACCGGAGTCGTCAATCTTGTAGTGATGGATGAGCGTGCCGCGCGGCGCCTCGGCCACGCCCACGCCCTCGGAGCTATTGGCCCGCGCGATCGCCCGCACGTGCGGAGAGAGAATCTCCGGGTCGTCGAGCTGTTGCTGCATGCGCTCGACGCAGTACAACATCTCGATCAGCCGGGCGTGATGATAGTGGAAGGAACTCAGCACCGCCGTGCGCTGAATCTCATGGAATTCAGCCATTTCCTGGTCGGCCCGCTGCGTGCCAAAGCGATCGGCGATATTCAGCCGGGCCAGCGGCCCCACGCGATAAATGCCATCCGGATAGCCCTTGGGCTTGTAATAGGTGGACTTCAAGTAGCTCCAGTTTTCTACTTTTTCTCCGATGTACTCCTGATAGTTGGCCCCGTCGAGCCCGGTGGCCACCACGTCACCCGAGGCATTCACCACGCGGATCTTGCCATCGTAAAAAGTAAGCCCGCCGTCATCCTTGACGATGCCCAAAAACAGCGTCGGAAAGTTGCCAAAGGATGCGATCTCCTCGCGGAACTTCTCCGTGATCCGCTTGAACCACTCCAGCGTCAATTGCGCGATCTCCAGCATGGGCGGCAGATCAGCAAGGATGGCGTCGCGGTTCTTGACCGTGAGCGGCTCGCTGACGCCGCCGGGCACAACCCAGGCCGGGTGGATGCGCTTGCCGCCCAGCCGTTCGATGATTTGCTGGCCGAACTGCCGCAGCCGGATCCCGTTGCGCGCGATCTCCGGAGCCTCCTGCAGGGCGCCAAACAGATTGCGCCGCGCCGGGTCCGCGTCCATGCCGAGGATGAAATCCGGCGAGGAGAGATGGAAGAAGCTGAGCGCGTGCGACTGAAGAACCTGCGCGAGGCCGAAAATGCGGCGCAGTTTTTCGGCAGTCTTCGGGATACGCACCGCCAACAGCGCGTCGCAGGCCTTGGCGGAAGCGATCAGATGGCTGACCGGGCAGATGCCGCAGATACGCGCCATCAACGACGGCATTTCAGAGAATGGGCGGCCTTCGCAGAACTTCTCAAAGCCACGAAACTGGGTGACGTGAAAGCGCGCGTCTTCCACCCGCCCGTGGGAGTCCAGGTGGAGGGTAATCTTGGCGTGCCCTTCGATCCTCGTCACCGGATCGAGCACGATCGTCTTGTTTCCAGTCTCTGCCACGTCTTCACTAAGCTCCAAAGCGCGTTTTCGCGCTCAAATCGGGAAGTCGCCCTTCGAGTAATTCCGAAACAGCGTAGAAAATCGTGTCGGCCGAGGGCGGGCAGCCGGGGATGAACACATCCACCGGGACCACTTCATGCACCGGCCGCACCCGTTCGAGCAGCGGCGGCACCACCTGGCTGGGCGTGCCCGGGTCACAGGTTACATTCTCGCGGTAAGCGCGCTTGAAAACGTCGCTCAAAGGAAACATATTCCGCATCGAAGGAACGTTCGCTGTAACCGCGCAATCCCCGAGCGACACCAGGGTCTTGGTGCGCTGGCGAATCAGCCGGATTTTATGCAGGTCTTCCTCGGAAGCGACCGCTCCCTCAACCAGCGTGACGTCCACCTCCGGCGGGAATTCCTTCACGTCCACCAGTGGGCTCCAGACCAAGTCCGCCTTTTCGGCCACGGCGATCAGACGCTCATCGAGGTCGAGAAAGGACATGTGGCAGCCGGAACAACCATCGAGCCAGACCGTTGCCAGACGCAGCTTACTCACCAACTTTCTCCCCTCATTTGCGTGAGATAAGGCAGGAACTGCCGCCGCTTGAGCATCTCCGCCACCGACTTCCCTTTTTCGAAGAGCGCGCCGGTCGGGCAGACGTGCACGCACTTCCCGCAACCGGTGCAGGTGGGGGAAGAGCCCCAGCGCTCGGCCAGATCAGTAATCACCAGCGATTCGATGCCGCGGCCCATCAGGTCCCAAGTGTGCGCGCCTTCAATCTCGTCACAAACGCGCACGCAGCGCGTGCACAGGATGCAGCGGTTATGATCGACCGAGAAGCGGTCGTGGCTCGCGTCCACCTCGAGCTGCGGATATCGATATGGAAAATGGACGTGCGTAATCTCGAGCTTCTGTGCCAGCGTCTGCATCTCGCAGTGCCCGTTCGACACACAAACCGAGCAGATGTGGTTGCGCTCGGTGAAAAGCAATTCCAGGATGGCCCTGCGGTACTTCTGCAGCCGCTCGGAGTTCGTTGTGACCTCCATGCCTTCTTCCACGCGCGTGACGCATGCAGGCAGCAGCTTCGCGGTTCCCTTCACTTCCACCAGGCACAAGCGGCAGGCTCCGACCATCGAAAGGCCCTTCAGTTCGCAGAGCGCAGGAATGAAAATTCCGTTCTCGCGGGCCACGTCGAGGATGGTTTCTTCCTGGCGGGCACTGACATCCCGGTCGTCGATCTTGAGCGTTTTGATGGCGCCGGCGCGATTCATCCTTTATTCATCCTTGTGCCCGTTCTTGCACACGCCCGCCGCGCAGTGGTGCTGCTCGACGTGCGCCCGGTATTCTTCGGCAAAGTAGCGCAATGTGCTCATTACCGGATTGGGCGCCGATTGCCCCAGCCCGCACAGGCTGGTGTTCCGCAACAGGTCGGCGAGTTCCTGCAGTTGCGCCAGATCCTCGGCACTCGCCTGGTGCCGCGTGATTCCTTCCAGGATGCGGCGCATGTGGTACGTGCCGGCGCGGCACGGAATACACTTGCCGCACGATTCGCTCATGCAGAAGTCCATGAAGAAGCGCGCTACATCGACCATGCACGAGGAGTCATCCATCACGATCATGCCGCCCGAGCCCATGATCGAACCGGCTTTCGCCAGGCTCTCGTAATCCACCGGCATGTCGAGGAACTGCTCCGGCAGGCAGCCGCCCGAAGGACCGCCGGTCTGAACCGCTTTGAACTTGCGCCCCTCCGACATGCCGCCGCCGATCTCGAATACCATCTGACGCAGCGTTGTGCCCATGGGGACTTCGACCAAACCCGTGTTCTTCACGCTTCCGGCCAGCGCGAAGACTTTCGTCCCTTTACTCTTCTCCGTGCCGATCTGCGCATACCAGGCGCCGCCGTTGCGGATGATGGGAGCCACACTGGCAAAAGTTTCGACGTTATTGATCAGCGTAGGCTCGCCGAACAGGCCTTCCTGGGCGGGATATGGCGGCCGCGGACGCGGAATCCCCCGCCGCCCTTCGACCGATGCGATGAGCGCCGTCTCCTCGCCGCAGACAAACGCTCCCGCTCCCAGCCGCAGGTCCACGTGGAAGCTCAAACGGCTGCCGCAGATGTCGTTCCCGAGCAGCTCCAGCCGTTCCGCCTGTTTGATGGCGATGCGCAGGCGCTTGATCGCCAACGGATACTCGGCGCGCACGTAGATGTAGCCCTGCGATGCCCCCACTGCATACGCGGCGATCAGCATGCCTTCGAGCACGCGATGGGGATCGCTCTCCAGCACGCTCCGATCCATGAACGCGCCCGGGTCGCCTTCATCCGCGTTGCAGATGACGTATTTCTTCTCTCCCGCCGCCTTCGACACCGTGCTCCACTTCAATCCAGTGGGATAGCCGGCGCCGCCACGCCCGCGCAATCCACTGCGCGTGACCTCCTCGACCACCTGCCCCGGCGTCATCTCGCTCAACACCCGCACCAGCGCGCTGTAGCCGCCGTGCAGAATGTAGTCCTCGATGCGCTCCGGATCGATCTCCCCGGAGTTCTCCAGCACCACCTTTTTTTGCTTTTGGAAGAACGGCACGTCTGTCGGGCACAGCAACCGGCTCACCGGAGTTCCCTGCAGGCTGTCGAGAATCGCCGGCGCGTCAGCCTCCGCGACGTGCGAGTAGAGCGCAGAGTCACCCACCGTGACCAGCGGGCCATCGGCGCACAGGCCCATGCAACCGACCCCTTTAATCTGGCACTCGCCTTCGCCTCTCCGCCGCGAGACTTCCTTCTCCAGCGCAGCCTTTACGCCCTCGCTTTGGCAGGAGACGCAGCCCGCCGCGACGCATACCTTCACCGTGTGGCTGAACTGTGCCTGCCGCTCGCGCTCGCTTTCTCCGATCTGTTCCAGTTCCTCAGGAGACATGCGACTTCCATCCAGAGAGGCGCTTGCGTAGCGCCTCGGGCGTAACCTTTCCGGCGACCTCGCGGTCGTAAACCACCGCCGGTGCCAGTCCGCAGGAACCCAGGCAACGCGCGCCCAGCACAGAGATCTTGCCGTCGACCGTGGTCTGGCCGGGCGCCACGCCGAATTCCTGCTTTACCGCATTCAGCAACTGCGGAGCGCCCTTGATGTAACAAGCGGTCCCAATGCAGATGACGCAGGTGTGCTCGCCGGGCGGCTTCAGCGTGAAGAAGTGGTAGAAGGTGGCCACGCCATAGGCGCGGCTCAACGGGACCCGCAGCGAGGCCGCCACATAGCGCAGTGCGTCCAGGTCCAAATACCCGAATGTTTCCTGAACCGTATGAAGGGTCTCGATCAGTCCGCGAGGCTGATTGCCCATCCGGCGCATGGTCGCCTCTACCATGCGCCAGCGCTTGTCCGCGCTTGGCGGTACAGGTCGGGTCAAATCCGTTGTAGTCGGCAACTTCCTTCCTTCTTTCTTTCTCTCTGGCCGCTGTTCGACGGAGCGCCAGCTACGTTCAGTCTATGGATTGCGCCGAAATCGCGATGTGATCCAGATCACGCTGAGGTGTTGCGAAGGTACGTGGCAACTGTGGGATTGCGGGGCTAATCCCCCTTTGAAAAGGTTGGCCGGACTTCCTGTTGATTGTCACATAATTCGGCGTCGTACCTCAGAAAATCACCTTCAGCGAGAACTGAATCTGCCGCGAGGAGCCCGCAGTCTTGCTGATCTGGCCAAAGCCGCTGCCGCTCACGATGTTCGAGGGCAATCCGAAATTCACGGCGTTGAAGACGTTGAAGAACTCGGCGCGGAACTCGAGGGTGCCGAGTTCGGCGCTGCCGCGGCGGCCGAACGGCGTGTCTTTGATGAGGGCGACATCGAAGTTGTGAAAGCCGGGTCCGCGGAAGCTGCTGCGGCCGAGCGTTCCGAAGCGGCCATGGTTCGGGCCGGTGCCGCCCGGGACATTGATAGGAATCTCGAAGAAGGAGGCGTTGTCAGCGCCACGTCCGAAATAGTCGGCGCGCACGGCACGGCTGGTCGAAAACTGCGGCATCTCGACGAGATCAGGGCGATCAGTGCCCCCGGCGCCTGCTCCGGTCTGCTGCACTCCGGAATAGACCGTGAAGGGCGGGCCAGTCATCAGTGTCGTGATATTCAGGAACTGCCAGCCCGAGGTGAGAGTCTTGGGCAGCCATCGGAAAAAGCTCATGCGCTCGAGATGCAGCAACTGGATCCAGCTGACGGCGAAGACATGCGTCACGTCGAAGGTAGATACGCCTTTCTCGGCTCGCGGATCCCATGGATTCTGCGGCGGCGTTTGCAGAACGACTCCTGCGCCCGCGATCGACCCTCCCATCACGGCGCTGGTGTCGTCGATGGATTTCGAATACGTGTAGCTCGCCTGCAAACCGAGTCCCAGGCGCGCCGAATTCTTCGTCAGGCTCATCTGTAGCGCGTGATAGGTGGAATGGGAATCGCTGGTGATGATGGTCACCTGGCCGAGCCCGCCAATACGGTTACCCGCATCATCAAACTGCGTGAACGGCGCAAACGCGCGATCGGCGCCAGTGTAGCCATTGGGGGAGTACGGCGTAGGCAAATGAATGCCGGTCGTTGCAACGTACGCTGCGCTCGCCTTGAAGTCGTGGAAGTCGTGATCGAGACCAAGTGTCCAACTCCCGATCGTTCCGTTGCGGAAATTCTTCGCGATGCCGAAGATCACCGGCAGTTGAGTCTGATGACCGGGAGTTTGATCCGTAATGTCTTTTTGGAACCTTGCCAGATCCATTACTGTGTTCGGCTTCGCATCGGTGCTGCGATTGTTGGGGAAAATCAGGTTGCCTTCGATGTCATACGGAGTCGGCAGGGGCAAAGGAACGACAGCATCCGTGAACGGCACCGCAGTTCCCGGTTCGGCGGTGAAATACGGATTGAAAACGTATGGGATGGCCGCCGTCAAAGCATTCTCCTGCCACAGGTTCATCAGCCGCGTTGTGAGCGCGCCACCCGCGTGCAGCACAGTGTGCGGCGTGAACGCGTAATCGATCCCGAGCCGCGGCCCCCAGCCGTTCCAGTCTTTGTCATAGGGAGGCTGCGGATTCACGACGTACCTGTACGTGGCCTGGTGGTTCGTGTACGACGTCGGTTTCCCTTCTGAGTCGTAGAAAAACGGCAGCGACGTGCGTTTTGTCTCTTCGTGAATGCGGCTGTTGACCTCATAGCGCAGACCGTAGGAAATAGTCAGCTTCGGCGTGGCCTTCCAGGCGTCTTGAAAGTAGAAGTCGTAGGCTTCGCGACGGATCCCGGCTTCGTTGAACTTCCCCCCCACTGGCGTGAATTCCGCCGCAGCAACGATGTTGTACGAATAAGGGGTCGCCGTGAGCAGACCGGTAAGCGAGTCGGGCAGCGGATCGCCGGGGTAGATGTCGTGGGTGCCGCTGGCTGAAGCGATGACGGGCGCTTCCGGATCATTCACCGCGTAGTATGCCGTTCCGCCGCCGAACGAATACGCGCCGTTGGGAGCCGTGCCGAAGATCGTCGAGTCGCGGTTCACACGAATCTCCACGCCCCACTTGAACGTGTGGTTCCCACGAATGCCGGTCATATCGTGCTTGAGCTGATAAAGGTTGGAATACGATCCGTAGATCGAGCCGGCGGGAGCTCCGTAGGGAGCAAGCAGGCCGTCGCCGAAAAGAATTGCCGGCTGCGTGTGATTGGCGGCGGGAAAAAACGGCGTGCTACGGATGTATCCGAGTGTTGTTTGAAAGCTCAGATGCGGGCTGATCGTACGCGTGTAACTCGCGGCGGCGCTGCGCTGATGATCGAAAAACTCGATGGCAAAGCTGGGATCGAGCGCCGTCTGATCGGGGTTGGTCAGCGGCCCCGTCACTTGGTTCAGACTGAAGCGCGTGAAGAGCTGGGCCTTATCGGAGATGCGATGGTCCACGCGAATTGAGAACTGGTCCGTGCGGGTTGTGACCTTAGAGGACGTCGCAAAAGTGCGGTCGCCGTATGGACCGGCGGCATCGTTCGGCAGCGGATAAGCATCCAGCACGGGCTTGATGGCGTCGGCAATGGGAACGGTGAGCGTGTCAGGATCGCAACCGCCCGATCCGTTCGGAAAACAGACGTTCACCATGCCGTTGGTGTGGGCCTCGCCACCGCGTTCGGCTTCGGTCGGGACTGGAAACACCTGCGTTGTGCCGAGTACTTGCCGGAATCCCTGGTACTCGCCGAAGAAGTAGGTGCGGTCGCGGCCGTTGTAGGCGGGAAGCACGACCGGCCCTCCGATCGCTCCGCCGAACTCATTGCGGATAAACGGCGGAATGCGGCGATGATCGAGCCCGACGTGATCGAAGTAATTGCGCGCATCGAGCGCGGCGTTGCGGTGGAACTCAAACAAGCTGCCGTGGATTGCGTTGGTGCCGGACCGCGTCACCACATTGGTGTACCCCGCCGCGCCGTGCCCGATCTCCGCCTTCATGACTCCGGAATCGGATTCCACTTCCTGAATGGCATCGACATTGAAATTGGAGAACGTGGCGCCGCCCATCTCCGGGTCGGTCGTGTCGGCGCCATCCATGGCGAAGACGGTGGTCGAGCCACGCTGACCGTTCACCGCGAATTGCTGGGTGAAGTTAGCGGCGCCGTTGGTGTCGGTCATAGTGCCCGCCGCCAGGAGCAGCAGCTTGCTGAAGTCGCGCGAGTTGAGCGGGAGGCTGGAAACTTCAGACGCCGAGAGACGTTCGCCGCCGCTCGCCTGCGAAGCCGTCGCGCTTCGCTCCTGCACAAAGACAAGCCCCTTCTCTGGATTCGACAGTTGCAGCGCAGCGGTGAGTTTGGCGCCGTCTTTGATCTCGACCGGCTTCGCGGACCTGTAACTGGCCTCGGCCGCGGCCACGGAGATTTGGTATTTCGACGGAATGAGGTCAGCGAACGCGAACTCCCCGGCGGGCGTGGTTTTCGCCGAGTATGCGTGCTTGCCGGAGACGTCCACCAGCGTGACCGTGGCGCCAGCGACCGGAGTGCCTGCCGAATCGCGAAGCACACCTGTCCATGAACCAGGCAGAACCGCGCCGGAACTCCACTCCGACAGACAAATAAGAACCGCCGCCCCAAGCAGGCGGACATAAAAACGCATGACGGGGAATTATACCGGGAGGGCCGATTGCGGCTCTGTGACGTTCATACGCCTTACGGTCCTTCTTCTGAGCGTGATGTCGACATGGTTAGACCAGAGTTTGCCTTTCGAGCCACTCTCGCCCTGGAAACCTGCACAGTCAGCGAGCGATTCGTCACGACCGCCATCGTCGGATTCCCCATACCCCAAAGAATCTGGACAGTGTGCGAACCGGGGGCGACATCGGTAGCAACCCACTGAAAGGATCTAGTGTCACAGCAGAATTGCGGATACAGAAACTCCACAGGATTCGAATCGGGTTGGCACGGCTGACTGTCAATTTGGCAATCAGAAAAAACGATGGGAACGATCTGACTCCCTGAAGGCGCCACTGATCCACGGGCGCTAAACGATATCGTCAACAGGCTGGTCTTTGGAATTGAAACCGTAACCGACGTGGCTGGCATCGGTTGCATTGCACCGCTTGGATCTGAATACGTTGCTGGTTGTGACGTCACAAGTGTGACGACCTGCACGATCGCACCGCCCTTCGACTGCTGGGCGAACAAGAATCCGGAACCAACCAACACGACCAGACCGAGTGTGAGTAAAAAGAGCCCTTTTCCCTTGGATTTCTTCATCGTAGACCCCTTAGCTGGAACTTCCTTTTTCAGCTCGAAGACAGCCCCATTGTATGCCTCTCTCGCGCGCGCGTGTTGGTGGCGTAACATCGTCGGGCACCCCGCTGGCCCGCTCCACCCTTCTTCCGCTTTGACCCCGCACTCGCCGCCGTGTAGTCTCTTCTGGTCATTCCGGGCCTCGCGGCCCGGTTCTGATTCCTGTCGTTCGACACGCAACAGCAGCACAACCACTCGAGGATCCCGTGCGCAAACTCCTGTTACTCGCTTCGCTCCTGCTTCTTGCTTCGATGTGCCTCGCGCAAAACGACGCCGCCGCATTTGCTGCCGACCTTTTCCGCTACGAGGTCCACGCGAACATCGTCTATCACACTGCGAACAACTATCAGAGCAAACTCGATGTTTACATCCCGCCGGACGTCTCTCGCCCGGTTCCTGTTGTGGTAGTGATCCATGGCGGCGGCTGGGTTGAGGGCACCAAGGAAGAGCGCGTGCTCGAAATGATGCCCTATCTGCAGATGGGCTTTGCCGCCGTGAATGTGGAGTACCGGCTCGGCCGGGTTTCACTCGCTCCCGCCGCGGTCGAGGATTGCCGCTGCGCCCTGCACTGGGTGTTCGCGAACGCCAAGCAGTACCACTTCGACCCGGATCGCGTCATCCTGCAAGGTGGATCGGCCGGAGGTCACCTCGCCCTCATCACCGGCATGCTCACGGCAGCGGCGGGCTTCGACCGTGAATGCCGCACGCCGATTGAGAACTATTGGAGCACGACTCTCGACACGAGCAAGGACCCTCGCGTTGCCGCGATCGTGAACTGGTTTGGCATCACCGACGTTCTCGACGAGCTGCATGGACCGAACGCCAAGGGATATGTGGTCGTATGGCTGGGCGATCAGCCGAACGCGGATGAAATCGCCAAGCGCGTGTCGCCCATCAACTACGTCACCGCGAACGTGCCGCCGATCATCACCATCCACGGAGATAAAGACGCGCTGGTTCCCTACTCCCACGCGGTGCGCCTGCACAAGGCGCTCGATGCGGCCAAAGTCCCGAACCAGTTGTACACGGTCGCCGGCGCGGGGCACGGCGGGTTCTCCGCCGAACAGAACCAAAAAGCTTGGGCCGCCATTCGCCGCTTTCTGCAGGAACACGTCAGCGGCTTAGGAGGCCCAAAGCCCGAAGGAACTCAGACTCCCGCGAAGTAGCTCAGCTATTTCGGCAGCCCGGCTGTGCCAGACACGTTGAATTTACCGGTCTGAACCGAGGCCGCATCCTGCGGCTGCGCGCCAGCCAGTGAAACTGTGTATTCGCCCGGCACGATCACGCGATTCCCCTGCGCGTCAACCTGCCCCAGAGAGCGCGGATCGATCGTGAGGCTAACGTGAGCTGACTCGCCCGGCCCCAAGTGTACCCGCTTGAACCCCGCAAGCACACGCAGCGGAGTCTCATACGCTTTAGGCTGCGTGAGGTAGAGCTCAACGACTTCATCTCCCGCCATTGCGCCCGTGTTTTTCACGTCACCTTCTACCGTGACCGGATCCCCGGCTTTGACGTTTGACCCAGGGACTTGCAGATTGCTGTAGGCGAAAGTCGTGTAGCTGAGTCCGAAGCCGAATCCATAGAGCGGTTTCTCTGCGAGATAACGGTACGTCCGGCCGCGCATCGAATACTCCTCAAATGGCGGAACCTGTTTCAGCGACGAGTAAAAGGTCAGCGGCAGCCGCCCGGCGGGATTGTTGTCGCCCGCCAGCGTCTCAGCAATGGCTGTGCCACCCTCCTCTCCGGGATACCAGGCTTCAAGAATCGCTTGAGCATTTTGCTGCGCCCAATTGACAGCCAAGGCGCTGCCGTTCTGCAGCACGACAACCAGAGGCTTTCCGGTGGCAGCGAGCGCCTTCAACAAGTCTTCCTGCGCTGCGGGTAGGTCGATCGAAGTGCGATCGCCGCCGCCGAACCCCGCCAGTTTCACGGGCATCTCTTCGCCCTCGAGCGTGGGCGAAAGCCCGACAAACGCAATCGTCACTTCCGACTGTTTGGCCGCTTCCACCGCCTGATCGCGCAGGACGGCCGCCGGAGCCTGCCACGTCAGGTCGATGCCGGCGGTCCCGGTTCTATGCAGGTACTCCAAACGGATCGGGTGTGGCTGCGTATCGCGGAACGTCACCAGCGACTCGGTCACTGTAACGCCGTGTTCGGTAGTCTGCTTGCCACGTTCGACCAGCAGTTTGTCATCCAGATAAAGCCGGAAGTCTTCCGCGTTCTCACAGGAATAACAGTAGTTCACGCGCACTCCCAGCTTGTATTCACCCGGCGCAGGTGGCGTGAAGCTGCCGCTCCAGCGCACCGAGTAGTTGTTGCGCTGCAGGCCGTTCACGGGGACGACCTTGTCCCAATTGAAATTGATGTTGCGGTCGGTGCGCGTGAGCACAGGCTGGCCGCTGAGATCAGGCGAACTGAAGTACTCGCCGGTAAGCCCGTTGCCCGAACCGCTGGCAGGATGGAGCGCGGTGTGCTCAATGGGCACTGCGAACCCCTCCACCAGCGTCGAGCCCTGCGCATACACCACCTTTGCGGAAGAAAACCGCTTTTCAATTCCATCGAGTGGATAGACCGGCGAGGGCGGCGGCCCGTTGTAATTGCCTTGCAGGGACTGAACAAGTTCCGCGGTGGGACCGACCACGGCGATCCGGCTGATCCCGGATTTCAGGGGGAGCGTGCGATCCTGATTCTTCAGCAGCACGATGGATTCGCGCGCTGCGCGCAGCGAACGCTGTCGATGCTCCGCCGAGTTGACCTCGCTCATGGGAATCTGCCCATACGCGAAGTTCGACGGCGGGTCGAACATGCCCAGCTTGAAGCGCGCACGAAAGAGGCGGCGCACTGCTGTATCCAGTTCCGATTCCTTGATCAATCCCTGATGGACCGCATCGACCAGCGACGGGAACGCCTGTCCCTCGCGGTAACCGCACTCGAGATCGGCGCCGGCTTTGACGGCAGCGGCTGCAGCGTGGGCCATGTCAGGAGCGAAGTGGTGTCCGTTGAAAACGTCGGCGACGGCAGCGCAATCGCTGACGACGTAGCCGTCGAACTTCCATGCGTTGCGCAGATGATCCCGTAGAAGCATCGTGTTCGTGCAGGCCGGCGCTCCATCGATCGCGTTGTAGGCGCACATCACCGACTGCGCATGCGCCTCGGTCACCGTGGCGCGAAATGCGGGCAGATAAGTGTCCTCAAGATCGTGCGGCGAGACGTTCACGTTGAAGCCATGCCGCAGCAGCTCGGGACCGCTATGCACCGCGTAGTGCTTGGGAGTTGAGACCACCCGGAAATACTTCGGATCGTCTCCCTGCATTCCGGTGACGAAAGCCACACCCATGCGGCTGGTCAGGAAAGGGTCTTCTCCGTAGGTCTCCTGGCCCCGCCCCCAACGCGGATCGCGAAAGATGTTGATATTGGGTGCCCAAAACGTGAGCCCAAAAAAACTCTCGTGATGGTCCTGGCGCATGGCCTCGTTGTACTTGGCCCGCGCCTCGGTCGAGACGGTCTCACCCATTATGTGGACCAGGTCAGTATCCCAGGTGGCCGCCATGCCAATCACCTGCGGGAAATTCGTCGCGTAGCCGGCAAAGGCAACTCCATGCAGGCCTTCGTTCCACCAGTCATACTTCGGAACGCCAAGCCGTGGGATCGCGGCTGCGTGGTCGCGCATCTGCGCGACTTTCTCTTCCAGCGTCATGCGGCCGATGAGGTCGTCAACGCGCTGTTCCAGCGGCAACGCGGGATTCATATACGGCGCCTGAGCGCTTGCTTCCTGCTGGGCATGCAATGGCAGTGTTAGGGCGACGCCGACGAGAAATATGAGGTAGAGGCTGAACAGACGAGCGCAGCGATATGACATGGGATTTGCCAACTCCTGTGCAAGAGGGTTTCTAAACGACATGCCATTATACGCGGCACGCCTTGGCGATTCTGCAGACAGGGTCTTCTTCAACTGCTGTCCTACTTGCGGGGCGCAGGTGTTCCTCAAGTGAGATGGCCGAATATCAGCACGGGTCGCAGGTTACGTCACAAAGTGCATCACTAGTTTCCTTGCCCTCACCTCGTCCTGGAGTGGCCGCTCCGGGCAGGTCATCACAAAACCGGGTGGCACGTTCGCCGTCCAGTCTGAGATATCAAACTCAGGTGCCCTCAGAACACGGCGAATGTGAACCTCATGGCTGCGAACACAGAACATCGTATTGGTAGTTGATCAGTGCTCGTTTCGGCATCTCGGCGAGGTTGCCGAGGCGTACCTTACCTTCCCGAGTGGTGTTGCCTTTGATCGAGATCACACCAAGCTTAGCAAGTTGTTTGTTGGCTAATTCAAGATAAATCGGTACCGGCATCTGGAACGCATCCGAGACGCTCGATTGCTGCAGGGTCCAATTCATCACAATCTTGCCATCAGTATCTTTGTCGAACTTGAAATTGAAGTTGTACTGCGGCAATTCAGTTCCCCGCACCCATTCATTGAAGAACCAGTCCATCTTCTGGTCGTGCGTCAGATCCATTCCCTGTGTCATGTGCTTCTCCACTGTGCTCTGGAAGTCTTCAGTGGAGACCGCCTTACCCCGGTACGTTTGAACGAAATCCTTCATCATGGATTGGAACGCAGCATCTCCTTGCTGTGACGTCCACATCATCATTCGGAGCATGTGAAGCACAAAGGCGCCCTTCGGGTAGATGAGATTGCTATACATCCCAAAGCCAGCCCTGGCAGTTGCTAGCCTGTTTCCCATGGTGAGCGGGCCAACGTCGATAGGACGAAAGCCAAATTCGTTGCGATCCGTTAGCTGGGTGCGTCGGTCCTTCCAGAACTGCAAAAAGCTGTCCTGCCCCAGCGCGGTCTGCACGTAGAGGGAGGCGGAAAATTCAGCGAATCCTTCACTCATCCACTGGTCACGATAAGAATTCCAGCCCACGGTGTGTCCCCACCATTGATGGGCGACCTCGTGCGGAACAACCGATTCAAGCCTACGACCGCCTTTCCCTGACAACAACAACTGCGTTTCGAGAAAAGAGGTTCGGGGCAAGAAGATCAGTTCCGGCCACGCCTGGCCGTAATTAGGAGCCGTCTGTTGCGTGAGGGCAACGTGATCGAATGGAACCGGCCCGAACACATTTGTGTAAATACCCGACGCCGCCATGCCCTCCTCCAAGACATGTTGGATTCCCGCTACGGGAACCAGCACATCCATAGACGAGTGAAACTGGTCCTGTTCCGTATTTGCATAGGCGCTCACCACAAGGTCTGCGCCTTGGAGCTTTGCGGTCTTCTCCCTGAAACCTCCCATGGCAAAACCAGCTACTGCGATGGGGATCTCAGTCTTCCACTTGGTGACCGATCGATCTCCTTCCACGCTCTGGCTCAGAAGTTTCCCCGTGGCAAGAACTGTCAAGCCCTTGGGTACACGGAGAGTCAACTCGTAATCGGCGTAGTCCCCGAACCGAGTGTTCGGATACCAGTTGTCTCGGGCCACTGGATAGTAGTTCGCATTCCCCTCATTGAAAACGACGTCCTTGCCGGAATAGCTGGTCACAACGGTTAGTGTTTCGCCCTTCTGCAACGGTTTTGCAAGAACCACCGAGAACTGAGGATCTTGGTTCTTGTCCTCCTGGATGAACGTGAGTGGCTGGCCCGACGAATCGGTCACCGACTTCACCCTCAATTTCTCATACAAATCGAAAGGCACCACATACAGCCTGGATACGTTTGACTGAACGGTGCTTCTATCTGTCCCACTCAGTTCACCGTTTTTCTCTATCGAAGCGTCCAGACTATGACGAATCGATCCGATAAAGCCGTTCTGCTGCGTCCCGACGGCCTCGCCAGTTTTGTACTCCGCTTTGAGGTGGCGGGCATACCAAACACCGAAGCGCCTTTCGTTATAGGTAAACAATCCAACCTCTTCCGGCAGGATGTCGATCGGTGGGACGCCAGAACTCTCGGTTGGCAACAGTAATTTCGGGACG
>Ga0335070_10003409_pt1 | contig 18567 bp, 13 predicted proteins | sample Lox_Sample_13_FD_206722 | JGI IMG/M metagenome (GOLD analysis project Ga0335070, IMG submission 206722) | Soil microbial communities from Loxahatchee National Wildlife Refuge, Florida, United States - Lox_Sample_1.3 | ecosystem: Environmental > Terrestrial > Soil > Wetlands | place: USA...
GACCACTTCCCACAGCATCTCGACCAGCTTCACCCGTTCATCGGGCGTGGTGCCGTTCTTGACCTGCTGGGTGAAGGCGAAGAAGCGGTTTCCCGTCTCCGCCGACGCGAGCGCCCGGTCGAGCTGCGCGCGGGCGGCTTCGGCAGTCAAGCCGAAACGCTGCGCCAGGCGCAACTCGATGACCTGTCGTTCGGCCGGGTCGACGCGCTGGTCCATGCGCGCCGCTTCGGCCAGCAACATCGTCACGGCGAAGACAAGATCGTCATGCTGTGCCGGTTGCTTCGGCTCCAGGCCCGCCAGCAATGCCTTAATGCGGCTGATCACGGGCTTGCCTAGCACGGCGCTTGGAGCGCGCGCAACCCTGGGCGGCTTGAGGATTTTGCGGTCATTTGCCGCGATCCGGATGGGGGTTCATGCCTCTTCGTCCTTGAGGCGATCGAGCGCGCGCCGGTCGCGTTTGGTCGGCCGGCCGCTGCCGGCAGGACGCATCCCGGGACCCGGCTCCTGGCGCAATCGGCTCTGGGGCGGCGTCAGATCCTCATAGAGCGCCCGAGCTTCCAGCGCCGGCCCGCGGCGCAATCCGAGCGCCAGAATCCGGACGACGCGGACCTGGCCGGCGAGCGGGAAGGTCAAGACGTCGCCGGGCCGGACCGTGTGGCTCGGCTTGGCGACAAGGCTAGGCGCCCCGGGATTGGCAGCGGCATTGCCGGCGCCGCCGGGCGCCATTTGGGCCAGGCGGATCTGCCCCGCGACACAGAGCTTGGCCGCCAGGCTCCGGCTCTTGCAGAAGCGCGCATGCCAAAGCCATTTGTCGAGGCGAAGGGACTGCGTTTCCACAGGGAGAGGAGCCACGAGGGCAACTCACTCGATAGTCACCCCGGCGAAGGCCGGGGCCCATGAACACGACCAGCGATTAATTATACACGATGGGTGTTCATGGACCCCGGCCTTCGCCGGGGGTGACGAAAAGGGGCCTTTGCGTTCGCAGCTGTGGGACTGCCAATCCACGCCCCAACCCTCACCGCCCCGCGCGCAATCGGCGGCGCAGCGAGCTGAGGGCAGCGAAGGGAGAGTGCGGATCGACCGCACCCGCACCCTGCTTGCGCCGGCGCCGCGCCGGCTTCGCGGTCTTCTCGCCTGGCTTGGGTGAGAGCGCCTTCTGCTGGGACGCTTGCGGGCGGGCGGACTCCTTGCCGGCGGAAGTCGCCGCCGGTGACGCCTCTCGCCCGACGGCCGCAGGCGAACGCCCTCGCAATTGGAATGTCGCCTCCTCGCCTTGTCCGCTCTGGCGAAAACCCAGCGCGCGCAACAGCCCTGGCAACGCGGCCGCATCGCAGGCGACGAGCGCCCGCAGCGGCTCGGTGACGAGGAAGGTGCCCTGGCGGCCCAATTGACGGGCGGCCTTCGCGAAACGATCGAGCGCATCCGACCGCACCGCCAGTCCCGCCATCGGGCAATAGCCGAAGGCAAGACAGAGTCCTTCGGGCTGATCGGCGGTCGGCACGAAGCTCAGCGGCCGGCCAGCCGGCAGGGAAGGTGCTGGCCGTTCGTGACGGATGGCCCAGAGCTGGACCGCGAGCCTCGCGCTCTTGCCGTTGCCGATCCCGCGATACCACAGGCTCTGGCTGCCGAACTCGACGCCGAGCTTGGTCAAAGCCTGGCGATCGACCGCGCCCAGGGCCGCGATCTCGGTTTCGGCGCTCCGGCGCGCCAGCAGGCCCAGCCCTTCGGCCAGTTGGAAGGCGATGCCGCGGGCGGGGCCCTTGAGATCGGCCTCGGCCAGCGCGACCAACGGTCCCAGCCGCGATCGGATCAGCCGCTCCGTCCAAGCCACCAGCCGGCGGCGGACGCGCTCGCGCTGCGGCCCGTCGAGATAGTCGCTGGCGAAGACCTCGACGCGGGGTTTGAGCGCGCGATCGCCCGCGACCAGCCGCGCCACGGCACGGTCCTGCCAGAGGATGCGCGCCTCGTCGGTCAGGCGGAATTCGCTATCCTCCGCCTGCTCGAAGCGCTTCACCCGGCCCGGGATTTCGCGCAGCAGCGCGCGGCGCGCGGCGGTGTGGAGGTGGCGCGCCTCCTCGCCCTTGAGCCCGCCATCGACATGGAACTCGAAGCCTTCGAGGCGCCCCACCACATGGCCTTCGACCACGACATCGCCGCTGTGGGTGAGGGCGCTCATCAGCTCGCCCCCCTCCTTCATGCGGCGCACCAGCGTGGCGTGACGATGATCGACGAAGCGGCTGGTGAGCGACTGGTGCAGCGCATCGGAGAGCCGGTCCTCGACCGCGCGCGTGCGCTCCTGCCAATGGGCTGGATCGGCCAGCCAGTCGGCGCGGTGCGCGATATAGGTCCAGGTGCGGATATGGGCGATGCGCTGCGTCAGGAGATCGATATCGCCGTCGACGCGGTCGATGCGCTGAATCTGCTCGGCGACCCAGTCCGGCGGCAGCTTCTCGGCCGGTCCGGTCAGATGGCGGAAGATCTGGCCCAGCAGGCGCGTATGCGCGTCCGAGAGGATCTTGCGGAAATCCGGGATCTGGCAGACCTCCCACAGCAGCCGGATGCGCGCGCTGGAACGCGCCAGGGCCTCGATCTCCGGCTCGCGCGCCAGCGCCAACAACGACTGGTGATCGTCGGCATCGCGGGTGCGCAGCAGACAGGGCTCGGGCGGCGGCGCTTCGAGGCTCTTGAGCAAGAATCCCAGGCTGCGGAAATCGAGTGCCGCATTGCGCCACTGCAGCGCCTTCAGGGGGTCGAAGCGATGATTCTCCACCGCCTCGACGATCTCGGGCTCGATCACGCCGGCCTCGGCGGTGGTGCCGAAGGTGCCGTCGCTCATATGGCGCCCGGCGCGGCCGGCGATCTGCGCGATCTCGGCAGCCGTGAGCCGCCGGGGGCCCCGTCCGTCGAACTTCACCAGCCGCGCGAAGGCGACATGGTCGAGATCCATGTTGAGGCCCATGCCGATCGCGTCGGTCGCGACCAGGAAATCGACGGCGCCCGATTGGAACAGCTCGACCTGGGCATTGCGCGTGCGCGGGCTGAGGGCTCCCATCACCACCGCGGTGCCGCCGCGCTGGCGGCGCACCAGCTCGGCCAGCGCATAGACTTCGGCAACCGAGAAGGCGACCACGGCGCTGCGCGGTGGCAGGCGCGTCAGCTTCTTCGGACCGGCATAGGAAAGCGTCGAGAAGCGGGGCCGCGAGATGTACTCGGCCTCGGGCACCAGCTTGCGGATCAGGGGCCGGATCGTGTCCGAGCCCAGCAACATGGTCTCCTCGAGCCCACGCGCCGCAAGCAGTCGGTCGGTGAAGACATGGCCGCGCTCGGGGTCGCCGGCGAGCTGGATCTCGTCGATCGCCAGGAAGTCCACGGGGCGATCGAGCGGCATCGATTCCACGGTGCAGACGAAGTAGGTCGCGCGCGGCGGGACGATCTTCTCCTCGCCCGTGACCAGCGCCACCGCATTGTCGCCCTTGAGCTTGCGGATGCGGTCGTAGTTCTCGCGTGCCAGCAGGCGCAAGGGGAAGCCGATCATGCCGGTGCGGTGGCCCAGCATGCGCTCGACCGCAAGATAGGTCTTGCCGGTATTGGTGGGGCCGAGGACCGCCGTGACGCGCGAGGAGGCGAAATCGCTCATGCCATCAGAATCGGGGCTCGGGGCCCGATTCGCAAGCGGGGGCAAGCCCCGAGGGCCGGGCTCGCGCCCCGAACTGTCTTCGCGGATCATGAAATCGCCGATTCCGCGGCGGCTTGTAGCCGGATTCAACCTCTTGATGCAGCCCCGGGGATGTCACATATCTGCGCCGGACAGGGGCCGGCGGCCCTGCCGGGGGGCCCTGTCGTTCCAGGAAAGTGACGAAAACCCAAGGACATCCATGTCGCCCAACGAGACCAAGCCCGATCCCGAGAGCCGCCATGGATTTCAGGCCGAGGTCGGCAGGCTGCTCGATATCGTCGCCCATTCGCTCTATAGCGAGCGCGCCGTCTTCCTGCGCGAGCTGATCTCGAATGCGGCCGATGCCTGCGACAAGTTGCGCTACCTGTCCCTGACCCATCCCGACCTGATCGCGGGCGATCCCGACCTCAAGGTCGTGATCCGCGCCGACACCCAGGCCGGCACGCTGACCATCGCCGACAACGGCATCGGCATGAATCGCGAGGACTTGATCGAGAATCTGGGCACGATCGCGCGCTCAGGCACGGCGGCCTTCCTCAAGCAGGCGACTGGCGACGCCGCCAAGGATCTGGCGCTGATCGGCCAGTTCGGCGTCGGCTTCTATGCGGCCTTCATGGTCGCGGACCGGGTCGAGGTGCTGAGCCGCAGGGCCGGCGAATCCCAGGCCTGGCGCTGGCGCTCCGACGGCAAAGGCGAGTTCGAGGTAGCGGCGGGCGAGCGCGACCGGCGCGGCACCGACGTGATCCTCCATCTCAAGGCCGACGCCAAGGAGTTCCTCGAGCGCGATCGCCTCAAGAAGATCGTCACCAAATATTCCGACCATATCCCGCTGCCGATCTTCCTGGCTGACGAAGGCAAGGGGGGCGGCAAGGAGGAGCGCCTCAACGAAGCCTCGGCGCTGTGGATGAGGCCCAAATCGGAGATCACCGAGCAGGGCTATGCCGAGTTCTATCGCCACAGCGCGCACGCCTTCGACAAGCCCTGGATGACTTTGCATTTCAAGGTCGAGGGCGTGCTCGAATATGCGGGCCTGCTATTCGTGCCCTCGAACCGGCCGTTCGACCTGTTCGACCCCGACCGCAAGAACCGGCTCAAGCTCTATGTGAAGCGCGTCTTCATCACCGATTCCTGCGACGAGCTGCTGCCGCCCTATCTTCGCTTCCTGCGCGGCGTGGTCGATTCCGCCGACCTGCCGCTCAACATCAGCCGCGAGATGCTGCAGCACAATCCGGTGCTGGCGAAGATGCGCGCCGGCATCACCAAGCGCGTGCTGGGCGAGCTCGAGAAGCGCGCCAAGGACGAGCCCGACGCTTACGCCGACTTCTGGAACCAGTTCGGCGCGGTGCTCAAGGAAGGGCTCTATGAGCAGAACGACCAGGGCGACGCGCTGCTGTCGCTGGCGCGCTTCCGCTCGACCACCTCCGACAAGCTGGTCTCGCTCGCCGACTATTTCGGCCGCATGAAGCCGGGCCAGGAGGCGATTTATTACGTCACCGGCGACAACCTCGAAGCCGCCAGCCGCAGCCCGCATCTCGAAGGCTTCCGGGCGCGCGATGTCGAGGTGCTGCTCCTCACCGATCCGATCGACGAATTCTGGGTGCCGGCCATCGGCGCCTATAGGGAAAAGCCGCTGCGCTCGGTCACGCGCGGCGGCGCCGAGCTCGACAAGATCGCGAGCACGGATGCGAACAAGACGCCGACCCCGCCGGCGCCCGAGGGCATCGACGGGCTGATCGCCCTCTTCAAGCTCACGCTCAGGGACGCGGTCAAGGACGTGCGCGCCTCGCAACGCCTGACCCAGAGCACGGCCTGCCTGGTGGCCGAGGAGGGCGATCTCGACATCAATCTCGAACGGTTGCTGCGCCAGCATAAGCGTCTCGACACCGGCGCCAAGCGGGTGCTCGAGATCAATCCGCAATGCCCGCTGATCGCGGTGCTCACAAAACGCCTGAAGACAAACGGCAGTGGCGAGGAGATCGGCGAAGCGGCCTGGCTGATCCTCGACCAGGCGCGGATCCTGCAGGGCGAAACGCTCGAGGATCCCGTCGGCTTCGCCCGCCGCCAGAGCGAGATGATGCGCAGGGCGCTGATGAGTTAGGCGACGGGAGCCATCTACGCTCAACGCACCAGCTGTCATCCCCGCGAAAGCGGGGACCCATCTTGGTCCAGCGCGCCGAACCGAAAAATGGGTCCCCGCTTTCGCGGGGATGACGGCAAGTGCACTTGATGGGAGGGAGAGGAAAGATCGATGCCCCTCAGGGCATCGGCATCTTCATCGCGGCGGCGCCGAGGATCGGGCCGACCTCGCCCTGCTGCACGATCACGGCGCAGGCCTCGTAGTCCTCGTCCTGGTCGTCGATCACGATGGGGAGCCGGGTGCGGCTGCCGTCCCACTGCCCGATCGGACGCCATTCGCGCACGACGTTGAACTCCGTCAGGGTAGCGCCGGCGTTCTCGCCGCGCTGCACCGGCGTTTCATGCTTGCCGTCATAGAGCGCGATATAGATGGTGGCACTGCCGCCCTCGGGCTTGGGGCCGTCGCCCACCTCGACCCAGTCCTTGCCCGCCTCGTCGCGCCAGAAGGCGATCGGCAGCTTGGGGCGCGCACGCGCCTCGGTGATCAGGCTCTCGACCTTGCCGCGATCGGAGCCGACCGATTCGGCCACGCCGTCGACGATCATCTGCGGCGTATAGACCATGCGCTCGCGCAAGCTGTGGACATAGGCGCGCTGGCGTTGCGTCGCCGACGGGCTCGCGAACTGGTCCTTCCAGCCGATATAGTCCCAATAATCGACATGGAGCGCCAAGGGAAGGATGTCGCGGCGCTTCGCGAGGTCGCCCAAGTAGGAATCGGCCGGGGGACAGGAGCTGCAGCCCTGCGATGTATAGAGCTCCACCACGACCGGATTGTCGGTCGTGAGCGGCTCGATCTTCTCTCCCGTGCCGGCAGCCGAGGTCGTCACCAGTAGAACCGCCAAGGCCGCGCCGAGAATGGGCCTGCTCAACGTCATCGTGTGGGGCCCTCCGTCCCCTTCTTAGTAGAAGCCAAGGCCTTCACCTACCAATCAACTTGCGGTGATGCCAGGACCGTTCGACGGAGGAGCCTGCATTAACCAATGCGCCGCAGCAGATGCAGCTCGCACACATAGGGAAATTCGACCCGCCCGGAGGCGAGGATCTCGGGATGCTCGGCCATGAGTTGGTCGACCTGGGCACGCACTGCCGCCTGCTCGGCAGCCGGCAGGGCGGCAATGAAACTGGTGGAGAAGACGCGGTCATAGAGGCCGGTCCGGCCCATGGGATAGCAAAAATCGTGATGGCTGGTGCGCACCAGCTGGAACCGGGCATCCTGGAGAACCCGCCGCCAGGCGCCCGACGCGTAGCGCCGCGTGCCGCCGGCATAATGATCGAACAGCCTGGTCAGGGCCGCCACCCAGGGCACGCGCTCGTCGCGGATGTTCCAGATCAGCGCCAAATGGCCGCCCGGCGCCAGGACACGGTGGATCTCGGCCGCAGCCGGTTCGTAATCGAACCAGTGGAAGGACTGGGCGCAGCAGACGAGATCGACCGCGCCGTCGGGCAGCGGGATCGCCTCGGCGGATCCGGCACGCAGCTCGACCGGCAGACCGAGCCCGGCGAGTCGTTCGGCCATTTCCCGGACCGGCTCGACCGCATAAAGCGGAACGGCGCGGCCGCGCTTCGATGGCGCGAGCCGGCCCGCCAGGGCCCGCGTGAACTTGCCGGTGCCGGCCCCCAGATCCAATACCGCCCTCGCTTCGGCCAAGGGCAGGTCATCGAGCAGGGCCTCCGGATATTCAGGGCGGCCGGCCTCATACTCGCCGACCCGCCGGGCGAAGCCTTTCGCAGCCGTCGCAATCATGCTGGGAATTCCTTGGTTTCCGTTCGCTTTCGCGTGACAAGCGCCACCTGGGGCGGCTAGATCAGGCGCCCATGACCTACCATATCAATCCGCTTCTCGCAGCCGTCGCGGCACCACCGATCGCCGAGGCCCATGGCTGGATCAGGAACCGGCAGTTTCCCGCCGACAAGCCGCTGATCGACGTGGCGCAGGCCGTGCCCGGCTATCCGCCGCCCCAGGAGCTGACCGATCATCTGGCGCGGATCGTGGGCGAGCCCAGCTCGGCGCGCTACACCGATATCGAAGGGATGCCGCCCCTGCGCCAGGCGCTGGCGGCCGATATGGGCGCCTTCTACGGCGCCGCGATCGAGGCCGCCGATACCCTCATCGCCGCCGGCTGCAACCAGGCCTTCTGCCTGGCCTTGATGGCGCTGGCGGGGCCCGGCGACGAGATCGTCCTGCCCTTGCCCTATTACTTCAATCACCAGATGTGGCTCGACATGCAGGGCTTGCGCGCGCTCCATCTGCCGTTCCGCCCCGACCGCGGCGGCGTGCCGGATCCCGCCGACGCCGAGCAGCTGATCGGGCCCAAGACCCGGGCGATCGTGCTGGTTACGCCCAACAACCCGACCGGCGCCATTTATCCGCCGTCTGTCATCAAGGCCTTCTACGATCTGGCCCGGCGCCGGGGTCTGGCATTGGTGCTCGACGAGACCTATCGCGATTTCCTGCCCGGCGACGGCGCCCCCCATGGCCTGTTCTCGGAACCGGATTGGCGCGACAGCTTGGTGCAGCTCTACAGCTTCTCGAAGGTCTATTGCCTGACGGGCTACCGCGTCGGCTCGATCATCGCCGGCCCTGCCCTAATCGCCGAGATCGCCAAGGCGATGGACACGGTCGCGATCTGCGCGCCGCGCATCGGGCAGCTCGCGGCGCTTTACGGAATCGAGCATCTGAAGCGCTGGCGCGTCGGCAACACCACGATGATGCGCGAACGGTTGCGGGCGCTTGTAACGGCACTCAAGGCCAACGATATCGGCTACGAGTTGATCAGCGCCGGCGCCTATTTCGCCTATCTGCGCCATCCCTTCAAAGGGCGCGCGGCAAGCGATGTGGCGCAGGATCTGGCTGCCAAGGAGAACATCCTGGCCCTGCCCGGTAGCATGTTCGGACCGGGCCAGGAAGAATTCCTGCGCTTCGCCTTCGCCAATGTGCCGGCCGAGACCATGCCCGCGATCGGACGGCGGCTCGCGCACAGTGCGCAGGCCTGAACGCCGAGCCTTGATTTCAGAGACCCGATGAACCGCATCACCATCCGCGTCGGCGGCCTGCATACGATCGATACCGATCTCCCGGCCTTCAAGCCGACCCACCTGATCGGCATCCTCGATCCGTATATGCCGGAGCCGGAGGGCTACCAACATATCCTGCCCGACACCGATCGAATCCTGCTTCGCTATCTCGATCGCGAAGTTGAGCGCGAGCAATCGCCGCTGCCCGAGCATGTCGAGACCAAGCTCGCCGTCATCGAACGCGCCATCGCGGCTGTGGGCAAAGGGCCCGTCAGGCTCTTCGTTCATTGTCATGCCGGTGCCAGCCGCAGCACGGCCACGGCTTATCTGGCGCTGGCCCGGCAATATGGACCGGCCGAGGCCGAGGCGGCCTTTGCAGAGCTGCTCAAAATCACCAACAAGCCCTGGCCCAACCGTCGCGTCGTCGAGTTCGGCGACGCGCTTCTGGGCGGGCGGGGGCGATTGCTGAAGCCGCTCGATGCCTATCGCGAGGCCAACCAGAATCGGCTGCCGGCGCTCATTCGCCTGCATCGCATCCGCGCCATCCGCGATCCCGGCTATGCCGAGCGGCTCGGCATGAAGAAATGGAACCCCGCCGAGCGGACGAAGGGGTGACGACCGTGTTGTTCCTTCCCCCATGCGGGCTTCGCCCGCGACTTTGACGAGTTGGCCGGCGAAGTCGGCGGCGGGCAAGGTTAGGAAGGGGGCGCCTCGCTGGCCGCATCGCGCGACGTCACCCCTCCCCCTACCCCCTCCCGCAAGGGAAGGGGGTGTGATTCTTCTCTAGCCGCGCCGTCACCCTGACAATTTTCGTGGATGCTTCCGCATGGCGGCCATGCAGCCGCGACCCGGTGACGCCCATTCTGCGGTACTCATAATGGGTATCGCCGATCATCGGGTGCGAATGAGCTGACCCTTGCCGATTTCCATCCTTTACATCGCGACCGTGGCGATCTGGGGCACCTCCTGGTTTGCGCTGCGCTTTCAGATCGGGCAGGTCCCCGAGCTGCAGTCGATCGCCTATCGCTTCCTGCTGGCGGCGGCGATCCTGATCCTCTGGTGCTTCGCCACCCGCCGGCGGCTGCGTTTCGGCTGGCGCGACCATCTCTTCTGCGCGATTCAGGGCGCCACGCTCTTCTGGTTCAACTATCTGCTGTTCTATTTCGCGACCGCGCGGATCCCGAGCGGGCTGATGGCGGTCTGTTTCTCGACTATCCTGGTGATGAACATCGCCAACGGCGCGATCTTCTTCGGCAGCCGCGCCGAGCGCCGCGTCTGGATTGGCGCGCTCCTCGGCATGGCCGGGCTGGGGCTGGTGTTCCTGCCGGAGATCGTCGGCATCGAGTTCTCGCGGGCCCATCTCGAGGGTCTGCTCCTGTCGCTGGTCGCGACCTTCTCGGCCTCGCTCGGCAACATGGTCTCGGTACGCCATAAGCGCGCCGGCATGCCGGTGGTCGAAAGCAACGCGCTGGGGATGGGCTATGGAGCGCTCCTGGGGCTGGCCGCGGCCGGACTTTTCAGCAGCCCCTTCCGCTTCGATGTCGAGGCGCCCTATCTGCTGTCCCTGGGCTATCTGGCCTTCTTCGCCTCGGTCATCGGGTTCGGCAGCTATCTGACCCTGGTCCAGCGCATCGGCGCCGACCGGGCCGCCTATGCGAGCGTGCTGTTTCCGCTCCTGGCGCTCCTGCTTTCGACGCTGTTCGAGGGCTATCGCTGGACGCTGCCCGCCGGGCTCGGCATCCTGCTGGTCCTCGCCGGCAATCTGCTGGTGTTGCTGCGCGCCAAGCCGGCCCCGGCGATGCCGGCCGCCGCCCTGCCGCGAACCGAACCTTAAGACCATCGGCCCTAGGATCGAGCCGCCATCACGCCACAGCCTCGGAGAACCGACATGTCGCCCGACGCCTCCGCCTCTGTTGCGATGCTCCGCCCCGAGATCGACGCCCTGCCCGATTCCCAGATCGTCGAGGTCTGGAAGATGGGGTTCGAGATTCGGGACGTGATCGGTTTGTGGGTCGGCGAGGGCGACATCCCGACCCCGCAATTCATCTGCGACGCGGCCGCGGCGGCATTCAAGGCCGGCCATACTTTCTATACCTACAAGCGCGGCATCCCCGCGCTGCGCGAAGCCCTGGCGCGCTACCACACCCGCATCAACGGCGTGCCAGTCGCCTCCGAGCGCATCACCGTCACCAGCGCCGGCATGAACGCGATGATGCTGATCGCCGAGATGCTGGTGAGCCAGGGCGACAACATCGTCATCGTCTCGCCGGTCTGGCCGAACTTCGCGCGTTCGATCGAGGTCATGGGCGGCAGCGCGCGCGAGGTGGCGCTCGAGCCCGGCAATGCCGGCTGGCGCCTCGATCTCGACAAGCTCTTCGCCGCCGTCGACGGCCGCACCCGCGCGATCTATGTCGCGACACCCGGCAATCCGACCGGCTGGCTGATGGAGCATGACCAGATGAGGGCCGTGCTCGATTTCTGCAAGCGGCGCGGCCTCTTCGTCATTTCCGACGAGGTCTATCACCGCTTCACCTATGACCGGCCGGTGGCGCCCTCCTTCCTCGAGGTCGCCACGCCCGATGACCCGCTCTTCATCGTCAACAGCTTCTCCAAGGCCTGGGCCATGACCGGCTGGCGCGTGGGCTGGACCATCGCGCCGACGCGCGTCTGCGGCGCGCTCGACCGGCTCATCGAATACAACACCTCGGGCGGCGTGCAGGCGCTGCAGGAGGCCTGCGTGGTGGCGCTGGAGCAGGGCGAGACCTTCGTCAAGGAGCTGGTCGAGCGCTGCCATCAGGCGCATGACCTCGTGGTGAAGCGCCTCAACGCGATGAAAGGCGTCCATGTGGTCCCGGCGCAGGCGGCCTTCTATGTGATGCTGCAAGTCGAGGGCATGGGCCCGTCGCTGCCCTTCGCCAAGCGCCTGGTCAAGGAAGCCCGCGTCGGCCTCGCCCCGGGCAGCGCCTTCGGCGCCGGCGGCGAAGGCCACTTGCGCCTCTGCTACGCCTCGAGCCATGAGCGGCTGACCAAGGCGATGGACCGGCTGGAGGCGTTTTTCGGGAAGAAGTGACCTTGGGAAGCATTAGCTTCCCAAGGTCATCCCCGAAGCTGCGAAGCAGCTATCGGGGATCCATGCAGGAATAGAGCGCGGACCGTCCGGAGTCCGCCATCTCCATGGGCCCCCGCTTTCGCGGGGGTGACGACGATGGTTACCCCGCCTTCGCGAGGTTCCGCAGCACGTAGTGCAGGATGCCGCCGTTGCGGTAGTACTCCACCTCGTCGAGGGTGAAGATGCCGCAAGTGAGCGTGATCGGTTCGCTGCGCCCGTCGGTGCGACGCATCGTGACCGGCACATCCATGCGTGGGCGGATGCCGCCCGAGAGCCCGGTGATGTCGAAGGTCTCGCTGCCGTCGAGCCCCAGCGTCTTGCGCGTCATGCCGTCCTTGAAGAGAAGCGGCATCACGCCCATGCCGACCAGGTTCGAGCGATGGATGCGCTCGAAGCTCTCGGTGATCACGGCCTTGACCCCCAGGAGGATCGTGCCCTTGGCCGCCCAGTCGCGCGAGGAGCCGGTGCCGTACTCCTTGCCGGCCACGACCACGAGCGGCGTACCGGCCGCCTTGTACTTCATCGCCGCGTCATAGATCGGCATGGTCTCGCCGGTCGGGATATATTTCGTCACCCCGCCTTCGACGCCCGGCACCATCTCGTTCTTGATGCGGATATTGGCGAAGGTGCCGCGCATCATCACCTCGTGATTGCCGCGCCGCGTGCCGTACTGGTTGAAGTCGGCGACCGCGACCCCGTTCTCCAGCAGATATTTGCCGGCCGGGCTGTCCTTCTTGATCGAGCCCGCGGGCGAGATGTGATCGGTGGTGATGGAATCGCCCAGGAGCGCCAGGACGCGGGCACCCTTGATGTCGGAGACGCCCTTGACCGTGTTGGTCATGCCCTCGAAATAAGGCGGGTTCTGCACATAGGTCGATTTGTTGTCCCAGCCATAGGTCAGGCTCGGCTTCACCTTGATGCCGCGCCAGAACTTGTCGCCATGGAACACGTCGGCGTAGCGCGTCTTGAAGGCCGTGGGCGTCACGTTCTTCTTGACGAACTTCGCGATCTCCTCGTTGGTCGGCCAGAGATCCTTGAGATAGATCTTCTTGCCGCCCTTGCCGGTGCCGATCGGATCCTTGGTGATGTCGAGCTTCATCGAGCCCGCCAGTGCATAGATCACGACCAACATCGGCGAGGCCAGATAGTTGGCGCGGGTCTGCGGATTGACGCGGCCTTCGAAATTGCGGTTGCCCGACAACACCGAGGCCACCACCAGATCGCCCTCGCTGACCGCCTTCGACACCGCCTCGGGCAGCGGGCCCGAATTGCCGATGCAGGTGGTGCAGCCATAGCCGACGAGGTTGAATCCGATCTTGTTGAGCGCGTCCTGCAAGCCCGATTTCTTCAGATAGTCGGTCACGACCTGCGAGCCTGGTGCCAGCGAGGTCTTGACCCAGGGCTTCACCTTGAGCCCGTGCTTGACCGCGTTGCGCGCGATGAGACCGGCGCCCAGCATGACCGACGGGTTGGAGGTGTTGGTGCAGGAGGTGATGGCGGTGATCACCACATCGCCATGGCCGAGATCGTACTTGCCGCCATTGACGGTCAGCCGCTTGCCGTCGTCCTTGCGGCCGAATTCCTTCTCCATCGTGCCGGTGAAGAGCGAGGCCGCCTGGGTCAGCGGTACGCGATCCTGCGGGCGCTTCGGGCCGGCAAGCGAGGATTCGACGGTCGCGAGATCGAGCTCGAGCATGTCGGTGAAGACTGGGTCGGGCGTCTTCTTCGAGCGCCACAGACCCTGCTTCTTGGCATAGGCCTCGACCAGGGGCGCCGCCTTGGCGCGGCCCGTGGCCTTGAGATAGCGGATGGTTTCGTCATCGACCGGGAAGAAGCCGCAGGTGGCGCCATATTCCGGCGCCATGTTGGCGATGGTGGCGCGATCGGCCAGCGCCATGTTGTCGAGGCCGGCGCCGTAGAACTCGACGAACTTGTTGACCACGCCCTTCTTGCGCAGCATCTGCGTGACGGTCAGCACCAGGTCGGTGGCCGTCGCCCCTTCCTTGAGCTTGCCGGTGAGCTTGAAGCCGATCACCTCCGGCAGCACCATCGAGAGCGGCTGGCCCAGCATGCAGGCCTCGGCCTCGATGCCGCCCACGCCCCAGCCCAACACGGCTAGGCCGTTCACCATCGTGGTGTGGCTGTCGGTGCCGACCAGCGTGTCGGGGAAGGCGACATTTCCCTTCTCGTCCTTGCGGGTCCAGACCACCTGCGCCAGATATTCGAGATTGACTTGGTGGCAGATGCCGGTGCCCGGCGGCACCACCTGGAAATTGTCGAAGCCGCGCTGGCCCCAGCGCAGGAACTGGTAGCGCTCGCCATTGCGCTGATATTCGAGCTTCACATTGGCGCCGAAGGCCGAGCTGTTGCCGAAATTGTCGACGATGACCGAATGGTCGATCACGAGATCGACCGGGACCAGCGGGTTGATCTTCTTCGGATCGCCGCCGAGCTTGACCATCGCATCGCGCATCGCGGCCAGGTCGACCACCGCCGGCACGCCGGTGAAGTCCTGCATCAGCACGCGTGCCGGCCGGAAGGCGATCTCGCGCGTCGAGCGCTTGTCCTTGAGCCAGGCCGCAACCGCCGCCACATCCTCCTTCGTGACCGTGCGGCCATCCTCGTAGCGCAGCAGGTTCTCGAGCAGCACCTTGAGGGAGAAGGGGAGGCGTTTCAGGTCGCCCAGCTTCTTCTCCGCCGCCGCGAGGCTGAAATAGTCATAGCGGCGCTTGCCGACGGTGAGGCTGCGGCGGGTCTTGTAGCTGTCGAGGCTGGCGGTCACGATCTTCTCTCCCTCGGATTGCGTGCGAGACAAAGAGTCGGCCACGGCGGAACGCAGCCCCGCGACTCGCTGCCGCACGCTGGCATGAATCGGCGCCAGGCCTTTTATCACGGTCGATGGCCCACTATCGAGGCCAGGTCGACAGGAAGATGCGGGTTGGAGCCGAATGATCCTCCCCATGATCGTCGCATGCTGCCGCCTGCGGCCACGGGAGAGGCGCCTCTGTGATCAGGATCGGGCATCGGAACCGGCTGGGTGGAAATCACAATTTCGCCATTTTCGCGGCCCAATCGCGCCACGATGGGCCCCTAGCTATTCAAGCGTCAGAGACCTTCCCTCTCTGACGAAGGTGCTCCAGCCCGCCTCGGCACTGGCCCCCATAGGCTGGACTTGGATGACCGTCCAGCTTCCCCCCGACGGACATCCCTCAGGCGCCGCGCTTCCGCCCCATCCCCGGAAGCGCGGCGCGGCTGTTTTGGGGCCACCCCCATGGCCCAAACCGGCGGACCCCCCCCCGGCGCGAGACCGGCTCTCGCAAGCCTGGCGCGGCGCAAGGTAGAGTGCGCGAAGCCGGAGGCTACGGTGCCGCCCAAGGGCCCAGCGCCCCAATGGGCGACGCTGTCGCCGACGGCGGCTGCAACGATCCGGTTCTCGTCCCGTGCACTCATCCCTCTCTTCTCGAGCCGACCCCGCGACGGAGGCGGCACCGAGCCAGGCCTTTCTGGTCGAAGGTTTGGCCTGCCGGCGCGGCGACCGGCTGCTGTTCGAGGGATTGGGATTCGCGCTGGATCCGGGGCAGCTCCTGCTCCTGACCGGGCCCAATGGCAGCGGCAAATCGAGCCTGCTCCGGCTCCTGGCCGGGCTTGGCGCGCCAGCGGCCGGGCGCATCCTCTGGCGCGGCCATCCGGTCGATGAGGATGCGTCGGCTCATCGCCAGCGCTTGCGCTTTCTCACGCATCTCGACGGGGTGAAGCCGGCGCTGACCGTGCTGGAGAATCTCGGCTTCTGGTCGGCGCTCATGGGTGTGCCGGCCGCGCGCGCCGGATCGGCGCTGGCGGCCTTCGATCTGGAACGGATCGCCGACCTGCCGGCGCGGTTTCTATCGGCAGGCCAGCGGCGGCGCCTGGCGCTATCGCGATTGATGTTGATGCCGGCCGCGCTCTGGTTGCTGGACGAGCCATCGACCAGCCTCGATAGCGAGGGCTCGGAACGCCTTCTGGCGGCAATTGCCGCGCATCGCAGCCAAGGCGGCATCGCCGTGGTCGCCACGCATGACCGATTGGCGCTGCTGCCATCGCAGGAGCTCCGGCTCACGGCGGGCGGGCGGGCGCAATGAATTCGGAGCCAGCGCCGATCGAGCCGACATCGAACCTGGCGCCGAGCGCGACGCGTATTTTCATCGCCGTGCTGACGCGCGATCTGCGCCTCATCCTTCGCCATGGCTCCGAGGCGGCGACCGCGATCGCCTTCTTTCTGCTGGCGACCTTGCTCTTCCCCTTCGGGCTCGGACCCGAGCCCGATCTTCTGGCGCGGATCGCCGCCGGCATCCTCTGGGTCGTGGCGCTGTTGGCCTCGCTCATCGCGCTCGACCGTCTGTTCGCGGAGGATTTTCAGGATGGCAGCCTCGAGCAGCTGGCGCTGGCACCCTTGCCCTTGCCGCTGGTGGTGCTGGCGAAACTCGGCGCGCATTGGCTGGCAACTGGATTGCCGCTGGTGATTCTGGCGCCACCCCTGGCGCTGATCCTGCATATGGACCCTGCCGGGCTCCCGGCGCTGGTCGGATCGCTGCTGCTGGGAACCCCATGCCTCAGCCTCGTCGGTGCCGTCGGTGCGGCACTCGTGCTTGGCGCAAGGCGCGGCGCATTGTTGCTGCCGCTCTTGATTCTGCCGCTCTATATCCCGGTCCTGATCTTCGGCGCCGCGGCCATCGATGCATCACTGGCAGGCTTGTCGGCCGCACCGCATCTCCAATTGCTCGGAGCGATCCTGTTGATCTCGATGGGAGTCGGGCCCTTCGCCGCGGCGGCGGCGGCCAAACAATCGCTGGTCTGAGGTTCCTCGGACCGATTGGATTCTCCACCATTTCCTGCGCAAAGCGGATGGACCCCCTCCGAGTTTTATGCGTAATGTCGGGCCCGCCAGGTGGGAAAACGTCTCGGGGGAGACATCAGTATATGTTGCGCGGAAGCACGCTCCTGATCGTGGGCGCGATGTTCGCTGCTGCGGCTTGCACGCCGCAGCGCGAGCCGGACCTGTCCACCATCCAGTCGAACTATGACACCGTGCATGAGGGCGATTTCGGCGCGCTGCTCCATCATATGTATCAGGCCGAAAAGAAGGCCGAGTACGCGGAGGACGCCAAGGCGCAGATCGAAGCCCAACCGGGCTATCTCTTCACCGATTGGCCGCTGCGCCAGAGCGCGGTGCAGGCCTCGGCCGAGGCGGTCGAGCATCGCAAGGAAGCCGAGGCGGCGCTCAATCGTTTCCTCGACCCCTTGCGCGCGCGCATCGCTTATCTGGAGTCGCTGCATGTGCCGCAGGGCACCAGTCTGCTGACGCAGGACATCCTGTTCCCCACCGGCAGCGATCGCATCCCACAGGACGAGATCGGCAAGATCGAGCAGGTCGCCCAGTTCCTGACGGACTATCCCATCTCCGCCGTCACCATCACCGGCTACACCGACACGCAAGGCGATGCCGTCGCCAACAAGGATCTGTCGCGCCGGCGTGCCGCCGCCGTGGTGGAGGCCTTGCGCGGCTTCGGCGTGCCGCTCGCCTCGACCGTCGCGGTCGAGGGCATGGGCGAAGCCGAGGGTCCCGACAACACCGCCGAGGCCGCCAACCGGCGTGTCACCATCGCGGTCGAGGCCCACGGCAAGCATGTCGGGAGTTGAGACGTAAGAGGGGTCGGCGCGTCCCTCACATCGTCTTCACCTCGCCCCTTGAGGGGGAGGCCGGGGGTGGGGGGTGGATGCAGGCCTTGATATCCGCAGAGTTGATCGCACTACGATCGATGCTTGTGCCCCCCATAGATCGTGAAATGGCGCCCTGACGATTTCATCGGATCCTTCGATCACCCCCCACCCTAACCTCCCCCTCAAGGGGGGAGGGGATTAGAAGTCGGGGGCGCAAAAAAGCTGGTGACGTGAGTGTGCCCCCCTCACCGGCGCGGCCCTTTGCCGCTTGGCAAGGCCCGAAGCCGACGCCATGCTGCTGCGCATGTCGCTTCATCGCTTCGCCAACCCCGCCCGCTTCCAGCGCCTGTCGCGCCGGCTGATGCCCTGGCTGGTCGGCGCCTGCCTGCTGCTGTTCCCGGCGGGACTGGTGCTGGCCTTCCTGGCACCCGCCGACTATCAGCAGGGGCTCTCGGTGCGCATCATGTATGTGCATGTGCCCGCGGCGTGGATGGCGCTCCAGACCTACGCGCTGATCGCGGTGGCGAGCGCCGTGGCGCTGGTCTGGCGCCATCCGCTGGCCGACCTGTTTGCAAAATCGGCTTCGCCGATCGGCGCCGCCTTCACCTTCATGGCGCTGGTGACGGGGTCGCTCTGGGGCAAGCCGATGTGGGGTACCTGGTGGGAATGGGATGCGCGGCTCACCTCGATGCTGATCCTGTTCTTCCTCTATCTCGGCCATATGCTGCTCTACAGCGCTTTCGACGACATGGTGCGCGGCCAGCGCGCCGCGTCCGTGCTGGCGTTGGTGGGCGTCATCAATTTGCCGATCATCAAGTTCTCTGTGGACTGGTGGAACACGCTGCACCAGCCGGAATCGATCTTCCGCTTGGGCGGTCCGACTATCGACCCCTCCATGCTCTGGCCGCTTTTCACCATGGCGCTCGCCTTC
>Ga0335070_10003410_pt1 | contig 18564 bp, 15 predicted proteins | sample Lox_Sample_13_FD_206722 | JGI IMG/M metagenome (GOLD analysis project Ga0335070, IMG submission 206722) | Soil microbial communities from Loxahatchee National Wildlife Refuge, Florida, United States - Lox_Sample_1.3 | ecosystem: Environmental > Terrestrial > Soil > Wetlands | place: USA...
GCGTCACGTCGATCGCGGGCTTGCCGGCCACGGGCGTCACGAGCGGTGCGATCGAGCAGCCGCCGCAGCGCTCGCCGTCGATCAGGACGCTGGCGGCGGGATCGACGTACTCCGCGCCGAGCCGGAAGGTCGCCGGCTCGTTCTCGAACGGTCGGGGCAGCGTCGGCGCGTCGCCGTCCTGCTCCGCTGCCCGGGCGTCCGGATCCACGTCGAGCAGCGGCTGCCGGTCCGCGCCGCCGATCGACACGTTCTCGGGCAGGTCGGCGCTCACCACGATCGTCTCGCCGAGGACCGGCGCCAGCGCGCGCAGCTGCGCGCCGCTGCGCCGCCAGCCGCTCTCCGTCGACCAGCGCTTGCGGCTCGGATCGAAACGCATCTCGCCGAGCGAGGGGCTCGTCGCGACGGCGGTGACGCGGCCCTCGCCCGCGTAGCGCTCGATCAGGTCCATCAGCGCCACGGTGTCGGACGCGCTCGGGTCGTTCGGGTCGATCGCGACCTGGCGGCCGGTGAGCCCGGGCAGACCGGTGCCGATCTCGGTCTGGAACTGCCAGATCGCGTCGCCGCGCACGCCGTAGACCAGCGCGAAGATGCCCTCGAAGGTGGCGATGAAGCTGCCGCGCTCGGTCATGCCGACGGCCGGGTCGTAGATGGTCTCGTGGCTCGGGAACGGCAGCGACGCGAACTGGAACGGCAGCGGCGCGTTCAGGTTGCACGGATCGCCGCTGATCGTGATCGGCACCGGCGGGCCGGACCCGATGACGAGGTTGATCAGCTTGTCGGGCGGCGGATTGCCGTTGGCGCAGTCCTGCGCGCCGCGCAGCACCTCGACGGAGGAGAAGATCCCGTCGGAGAACAGCGTGAAGCGGTCCCACAGGCCGCGCGCCGACGGCGCGTCGAAGCCGCCCACGGTCTTCGAGTTCGTCGAGACCGTGAGCGGGAGCGAGTGGCAGCCGAGCGGGTTGTCGGCGCACGTGGTCGGCGCGAAGCCCACCACCTGGCCGATCCCCGTGTTGATGCCCTGCCCGTCCTCGTTGGTGAAGAAGTCCGACACGCCCTTGTTGGCGAGCGTCGAGAGCTTGTCGTCCGCATGGCGCGCCGGCGCCGGCGGGAAGGCGACCGCGAGCTGGAAGGCCGCCATCGCGTCGCGCTCGGTCTCGGTCAGCGCGCCGGGCAGGTTCTTGCCGTCGGGCCCGGTCTGGCCCTCGCCGGGCACGCAGCCCTGCGGCGTATTGTGCTGGCACATCGGACCCGAGAGCGCGGCGTTCACGAGATGGCGCACGCAGCCCTTCTCGCCGTCGACGGCGAGGTTGCAGTCGGGCGCGGAGTCGAAGGCAGCGGCGTTGGGGTTCACGCCGTCGAAGGGATCGGCGAGCGTGCCCTCCCAGTGCAGCGGCAGCGTGTCGCGCAGCTGGCGGATCGGCATCGTGGTGCGGGGCTCGGCGAGCTGGCCGTTGGCGTCGGCGCCCTCGCCGGGCGCCACGACGGTGTTGATCGTCCACTGGAGCTGGTCGATGTTGCCGTTCGGGTGGCACGAGCCGCACGCGAAGGTCTTGCTCGTCGAGGCGCGCGCGCCGTTGAAGGCGATCCGCCCGAGCCGCACGTCGGGCGGCGTGGGATCGTTGCCGACGACGAGCGCGCTGCCCGCCGCGACGGGATGCGCCAGGTCGGAGAGGTCCACGGCCGACACGCTGCTGTGTGCGGTGTTGAGGACGTAGGCGACCTGCGCGGCGCCGGTCGGGCCGGAGCGCAGCGCGACGCCCTCGGGCAGCGCCCCGACCAGCGCGGAGCCGAGAACGTTGCCGTCGGCGTCGAGCGTGAACAGCCCGTGCATCGCAGGCCGGCCGTCGCCCGGGTCCCCGTCGGCGCCGGCGGCGGTCACGACGACGGTATCACCGTCGGCGCTCGCCTGGATGCCCCACGGCGTGGGGACGGTTTGGCCGAGCCCCGCCGCGGCTGCCGAAGCATCGAGGTCGACAGTGTGGGTCAGCGTGCAGCTCCCGCTCGGCCCGGGCGGGCAGTCGACGACGGCGACGCGGTTCACGAACAGATGGTTGTCGAGATCGCGAAGGCCGTTCAGCTGGTTGCGCGCCTCGGTGTGCGCGATCCAGAGGCGCGTGCCCTGCGTCCCCGCGTGCGCCGCCACGCCCGACAGCATCGTGCCGATCGTGGTCAGCACCTGCTGGACCGCGGGCACCTGCGCGTTCGCGTCGATCACGAACAGATCGCGGTCCGGGATGTCGGCGTCGCGGATCACCTTGCCGCCGATGTTCGGGTTCACGGCCGCGAACTGGAAGATCGTCCCGAGCTGGATGCCCTGGTTCAGGTCGAGCCCGTTGATGAGCTCCGTCCGGAACTGGCAGGCATCGCTGTTCTGAGCGGGCGGCGTCTGCGCGGGGAAGCAGCTCGGGAACTCCGTCTGGTTGCCGGACTCGAAGGGCACGACGTAGACCTTGCCAGCGGCCGCCGCGATGGCGCGCGGCGCCTGCGCGGTGATCTGGATGCGATCGGGCCGGATGCTCGCGTGGCCGTTCGCGTCGACGTCGAGCACCAGCACCTGGTTCGGCTCGTCGAGCGTCACGAAGGCGCGCGAGGCATCGGAGAAGACGATCCCGACCGGCTCGTTGGTCTTGCTGACGCCATTCGCGTCGAGCTCCTGGAGCGTCTGCACGACGCCGAGCCGGTTGCGGCTGACGACGCTGATCGTGTCGGAGATGTGATTGGTGACGAATACGAGCTCGTCGCCGTTGGCGCCGCCGGGCCGCACCGCCACGCCGGTCGGGTCCATGCCGACGCGGATCTGCGCCAGCTCGCTCGGATGGAGCGGGTTGCTGACGTCGAGCACCGAGAGCGTTCCGGACGTGGTGTTGGCCACGTAGAGGCGCGTGCCGTCCTCCGAGAGCGCCATCGGGTTCGACTCGGGGCTGAGGAAGAGCTGCGCGCCCGAGCGCGGAAGCGTGCTGAGCGGGCAGCGGGACGCCATCAGCGGCAGAACGCCGAGCGGGAGCAGGAGCGGGATCAGCCTCGTGTACAGCGTCTTCGCGAGCGTGGAGCGTTGGCTCATGATCGGCGTCCTCTGGCCCGAGCGACGGGCCCGGCAATGCGCGGCTCTCGAGCGCCCAATCTTGGAATGCCCGGACTTGGAATTCCCACACCTGCTTCCCTTAGAGTGGCAGGCGCACGAGAAAGGTGGGTGAGAATTCCGCGGCGCATCCTATCCGACCGCTCGGTAAACTGCACGACTCCCTCCGGGGAAATCGAGGTTTCCGGAGTGGATCTGCGACACCGCTACGTCGCCGCTCGCGAGGTCGTGCTGCGCGGGCTCGGCGTGGTATACGCCACCGCGTTCGCGTCGTTCTGGGCGCAGGCCGCGGGTCTGGTCGGTGAGCGGGGCATCCTGCCAGCGGGCCGCTTCCTCGACGCCGTCCACTCGCAGCTCGGATCCGAGGCATGGCGCGAGCTCCCGACCGTGTTCTGGCTGCGCAGCGACGACCTGGCCCTGCACGCGGTCTGCGGCTCTGGCGTGCTGCTCGCGGCGGTGCTGACGCTCGGGCTCGCGCCGCGCTTCGCCGCAGGCGCGCTCTGGGCGCTCTATCTCTCGGTCAGCCAGATCGGGCAGGTGTTCCTCGGCTACCAGTGGGACGCGCTGCTGCTCGAGGCGGGTCTGCTCGCGATCTGGCTGGCGCCGGGCACCCGGCGCCTCGCTGCCGCGCGCGCGAGCGAGCCTTCGCGCGCGGCGCTCCTCCTGCTGCGCTGGCTGCTGTTCCGGCTCTTCCTGCTCTCGGGCCTCGTCAAGCTGCTGTCGGGTGACCCGGCCTGGAGGGACCTCTCCGCACTCCAGTACCACTACTGGACGCAGCCGATCCCGACCTGGACGAGCGCCTTCATGCACGCGCTGCCCCCGCTCGCGCATCGCGTCGAGGCAGCCGGAACCTTCGCGATCGAGCTCGGGCTTCCGTTCTGCGTCTTCGGCCCGCGTCCGCTCCGGCTGCTTGCCGCCGCTGGCTTCACGACGCTCCAGCTCCTGATCGGCGCGACCGGGAACTACGGCTTCTTCGGGCTTCTCACCGTCGTGCTGTGCGCGCCGCTCGTCGACGACGACGTCTGGCGCCGCATCCCTGGCCTCCGGCTCTTCGCGGAGCCCGCGAAGCCCGCCGCATCATCCGCGTTCCTGCGCCCGTCGGTGCGCCGCGCCGCCGCTACAGCCGCGGTCGCCTTCGTGCTCCTCGTGACGGGCGGACTCGCGCTGCATCGCGTCGCCGGCGGCATCGCGCTCCCGGGGCCGGTGGTGGCCGCGATCGAGCTCGTCGAGCCGCTGCGTTCGTTCAACGCCTACGGGCTCTTCGCGACGATGACGAAGGACCGCCCCGAGATCGAGGTCGAGGGCAGCGCCGACGGGCAGACCTGGCTCGCCTACCAGTTCCGCTACAAGCCCGACCGCCTCGACGAGCGCCCGCACTTCGCGGGCGTGCACATGCCGCGCCTCGACTGGCAGCTCTGGTTCGCCGCGCTGGCGAGCTGTCGCGAGACGCCGTGGTTCCTGGCCTTCCAGCGCCGCCTGCTCCAGGCCTCACCGCCCGTGCTCGACCTGCTCGCAGCCGATCCGTTCCACGGCGAGCCGCCCCGCTACGTGCGCAGCTCGTTGTATCGCTACCGCTTCGCCGACGCCGAGACGAGGCGCAGAACGGGCGACTGGTGGGAGCGCGAGCCGCTCGGCCCCTACTGCCCGGCGCTCGAGCTCGACGGCGAGCGGCTGCACATCGCTTCGCCCTGACGCAGGCGCGCCGCGGCGCGCAGCGCGGGCGTCGCGAGCACCAGCAGCGCGGCCGGCAGGTAGTGCGGGTTCTTCGCGGCCGCGGGCAGATAGCTCGCGGCGAAGATCGCCCAGAGCGGGCCCGGCGCCGACCAGGACGGCGACCACCATCGCCGCCCAGCCGACGAGGATCGGCCCTTCGAAGCGCCCGCGTCTCGCCATGGCTGCGCAGGATACCGGGACTATCCCCGAGCCGGCAGCGCGATGCGCAGATGGTCCGAGACGTCGCCGACCAGGTCGACCTCGATGGTGCGCTCGGCGAAACGCCAGCCGCCTTCCGCGCGCTCGAAGCGGTCGCGGTAGCGGCCGGCGACGATCGGCTGGAGCGAGATGCGCGGCGTCGCCTGGTACACGACGTAGTAGGAGCGCGCCGTCGCAGCGCGGCCCGCGGCGTCGACGTCGACGATCTCGTTCGAGACCACGTGGCGGGTGCGCAGCGTCCCGTCCTCGTGCACGCGATTCGCCGACTCGTAGAGACGCCGCACGGCGTCGGCGCCGCGCACCGGTCGATCGAGCCCGCCGGCGCGGATCTCGCCGTGCGCGAACAGCTCGCCCACCGCGGCGAAGTCGGCGGCGTCGATGCACTCGGCGTAGCGGTGCAGCAAACGCCGGATCGCCTCGACGTGCTCGGCGCTGCCGCCCGGCACGCTCAGTCCGCGTTGCCGAGCGGCGGCTTGGCGCCCTTCTCGACGTACGCGCTCGCTGCGCCGTGCTTGTAGACCAGCTCGCCGCCCAGGTGCCCGACCCGGATCGCGACGGCGAGCACCAGCAGCGAGACGACGACCGCGCCGGTCCGCGCGGCGCTGCCAGCGCCCTCGCGCAGCAGGCCTGCCGCGGCCACGACGAGCGAGCCGATCGAGACCCACGTCAGCCAGTCCGCCGCGTCCGCGTGCGCACCGATCAGCTTCTTGTCGACGACCTTCTCGACGCGGTCCGCGGTCTCCTCGCCGGTCTCGTGCGCCAGCAGCACCGAGCCGACGAGCAGCGCGTTCAGCAGCACGATCAGCGCCCAGCTCTCGCGGCCGAGGCGACCCGCGCGGATCGCGATCGCGGTCAGCAGCGCGAGCAGCGGGAGCAGCGCCGAGAGCGCGACCGGGAAGTGCACGATGGCGGGATGCAGCGGATCGGGCAGCATGGTGGTCTCCTCTCGGCTCGAAGCTTAGTCCGAAGCGCGCAGCAGCGCGCCGTCCTCGTTGGTTGCGCGGCCTTCCAGGTCGACCGACCAGCGGCTCACGACCCGGCTCGGCTGCCACACCTGCCACGAGAACTCGCGTGTGGCGACGAGCGAGACCACCAGGCGCTGGCCGCTCGGCCCTTCGACCAGGTCGACGCGCGCGAATCCCGGCAGGCGCGCGAAGAAACGCCGGCCCTCGAGATGCTGGCGCGCGTAGCGCAGGTCGGAGCCCGATCCCGCCACGACCTGGAGCATCGGCTGCGCCCCCTCGATGACGCCGATCCCGAGGTTGTGCTCGTGGCCCGCGAGGTGGAGCTGCACGGGCACGCCCACGCCCGCGAGCGCGCGCCGTGCGGCGGCAGCCGGCCAGCGCTCCGTGAACGGGTAGTGACTGACGAGGATCCGCCACGGCCCGCGCGCGACGCGCACGGCGCGCAGCAGAGGCTCGAAGTCGCCGCGCTTCGCGAGCGGCCGCGGGTCGTAGAGCACGAGGCTCACGCCCTCGCCCATCTCGACCAGCTCCGGCTCCTCCGAGAGATGCCAGTTCGCGACGTAGCGCGGGACGGCCTCGCGCTCGAGGCGCGGGCTCTCGGGCGTCTCGCGGTCGTGGTTGCCGAGCACGGCGTACAGCGGAATCGGGCGCACGGGAGCTTCGCAGGGTGCTGCTACCTGCGGAGAGAGCGGCGCCGAGAGGTCGAGGAACGCGCAGTAGGGCTCGACCAGGTTCGAGCGGATGCGGCTCTCGAGCTCGGCCTCGTGCAGGCCGTCCGGATAGAAGTTGTCGCCGAGCAGGATCAGCGCGTCGGCCGGCCGGCGCTCGGCCTCGGCGGTAAGCGCACGCGCCACCCGCATCTGCTGCTGCAGGTCGCGCGCGAAGCGCCGCGGCGGATCGCCCGTGTCGCCGAGCGCGAGCAGGGAGAACAGCACGCGGCCTTCGGGGTCGGCGATGGCGAGCGGCGCCTGGCTCGCCGCGCTGAGCAGCACCACCAGCGCGAGCACCGCGATCGCGGCGCCGGCGAGCAGCAAGGGCACGCGCGGCGAGCGCGGCACGGCGGAGGGCATGGCGCGCGAGGATGACGGCTCGCGGCGGCGTGCGCCCGCCACGGTCTCGCGTTTCGGTGGACCCCGCGGGGTCCGCTGAAGAACCGCCCGATCCGCCCGTCTTCATGCTGCAGTCACGGAAAGCGGGCTAGCGTTTCGATGGATTCGAGACCGCGCAACGGAGGAACATCGCGTCGTGAAGCTCCTCTACGTCGAAGACGACCCGGCCGCGCAGCAGTACATCTTCAAAGGCCTCGGCGAGCACGGCTTCGTGGTCGAGGTGGTTTCGGACGGCGCCTCGGGCCTCGAGCACGCGAGCCACGGCTCCTACGATCTGGTGATCCTCGACGTCATGCTCCCCGACATGGAGGGCTACGAGGTGCTGCGCCGGCTGCGCGAGGCGGGGGTCGACACCCCCGTGCTCTTCCTCTCGGCGCGCGGCGCGGTCGGCGACCGCGTGCGCGGCCTCGAGCTCGGCGCGGACGACTATCTCCCCAAGCCATTCGCGTTCGCGGAGCTGCTCGCCCGCATCCGCGCGATCGCGCGGCGCCGGCTCGGCGAGCCGGACGACGGGCGCCTCGCGGCGGCGGACCTCGTCGTCGACCTGCACCGCCGCACCGTCGAGCGCGGCGGCCGCCGTGTCGAGCTCTCGCCCAAGCAGTTCGCGCTGCTCGAGTACCTGCTGCGCCACCGCGGCCAGGTGGTCTCGCGCGCGATGATCACCGAGAACGTCTGGGGCTGGGGCTTCGAGAGCTTCTCCAACCTGATCGACGTGCACATCAACCGGCTGCGCAAGAAGATCGACCAGGGCGTCGCCACCAAGCTGATCCACACCGTGAAGGGCGCCGGCTACATCCTCGAGGAACGGGCGGAGCCAGCCGCGAGGGTCGAGAGCAGCGTTGCGTAAGGCCCTGTCCATCGGGGCCAAGTGGACGCTCCGCTACACGGCGGTGATGCTGCTCACGACCAGCGGCTTCTCGCTCTACGTCTACGAGCGGGCGGAGCGGCGCCTCGACGAGGACGCGAAGGTGCTGATCGAGCTCCAGCTCGATCAGATCCTCGAGTACGTCGACGCCCATCCCGGCGACGTCGCGAGCTGGCAGGCGCAGGCGTCGCGCCAGGTCACCGCCGCCGACCCCGATCTGCGCCTGGGTCTCCAGATCTTCGACGCGAAGGGAGGCGAGGCGATCGCGGTCGGCAGCGCGCAGGGCAGCGGGCTCGGGCTTCCCGCGCACGTCGCGACCGGCAGCAACTCGAAGGAGCTGCGCGAGGTCGACCTCGGCGGACACGGCTACCCGTTCCTGGCGCTCGCCGGCCACGGCGAGCACGGCGTGGCGCAGGTGCTGGTCTACTCGAGGATGTTCGCGCGCGGCGCCGCGCGCATCCGCGCCGCGTTCCTCTCCGCGCAGCCCGTGCTGCTGGTGCTGACCGCGGCGCTCGGCTACTGGCTGACGCGCGGGAGCCTGCGGCCGATCGCCGCGATCACGCGCAGCGCGCGGCGCATCTCGACGATCCAGCTCGACGAGCGCGTCCCGACCACCGGCTCGGGCGACGAGCTCGACGAGCTGGCCCACACGATGAACGACATGGTCGCGCGCATCCGCGACGGCGTGGAGCGCGTGCGGCGCTTCTCGGTCGACGCCGCGCACCAGCTGCGCACGCCGCTCGCGGCGCTGCAGAGCCAGATCGACGTCACGCTCGCGAACCCGCGCTCGCCCGAGGAGTACCGCGCCGTGCTCGAAGACCTGCTGTACCAGGTCGGCACGCTCTCCGACACGGTGAACGGCATGCTGCGCCTCGCGCAGTCCGAGGGCGGCCCCGACGCCGCCCACCGCGTGCGCGTGGAGATCGACGCGCTGCTCGCCGAGGTGGTCGACTTCTTCGGCGCGCTCGCCGAGGAGCGCGGCCTGGAGATCGCATTGACCGGCGAGTCCAAGTGCGCCGTCGACGGCGACGGCGTGTGGCTGCACCAGCTCTTCGCGAACCTGATCCACAACGCGCTCCAGTACACGCCCGAGGGCGGGCGCGTGGAGGTGGAGGCGCGCCGCGAGGGCCTGGAGGTCGCGGTCTCGGTGCACGATACCGGCGTGGGGATGAACAGCGCCGATCGCGCGCTGGCCTTCGCGCGCTTCCAGCGCGGCAGCGCGGCGGCCTCCGACTCGAGCTCCGGGCTCGGCCTCGGGCTCGCGCTCGCGCGCGAGATCGCCCGCGCGCACGGCGGCCGGATCGAGCTCGACAGCGAGCCGGGGGTCGGATCGACCTTCACGGTGCGGCTGCCGCTCGCGGCGGATCCCCTCCCCGACGCGGCGTAGGACCTCCCTACACCGACGCGAGGCGCGCCAGCTCGGCGGCCTTGGCGGCGTCGTAGGCCGGGAACAGCCGCCGCATCAGCGCGAGCATCTCGTCGAACGGGAGCTGGCCGGGGGCGGTGGCCTCGCCCGCGAAGGCGTAGGTGAGCAGCGAGCCGAGCGCAGCGAACAGCAGCCGGCTGGCGAGCCCGGCCTCGCCCATGCCGATCACGATCAGGTTCGACGCGGCGTGTGCGATCGCGGTGCTCGCCAGCGCGCGCAGGTCGGCGGCGTCCCGCACCGCGGTCGCGATCTTCACGACGTCGGCGCCGGCCTCCAGCGCGCGCGACACGACCTCGTCGAGCGCCCCGGCCTCGGGCGTCTTCGCGAAGTCGTGGTGCGAGACGACGGCGAGCGCCCCGGCGCTGCGCGCCGCGCCGATCACCTCGGCGCGGATCTCGGCCGCGGCGAGCTCGACGTCGACGGCGCCGACGTGCGCGGCGAGGGCGCGGAACAGCGCGAGCCGCGCGCGCTCGCTGCCGGTCCAGCCGCCGCCCTCGGCGCGGCTGCGGATCGTGGCGAGCGTCGGCAGCCCGGTGAACTTGTCGAGCTCCGCGAGCGCGTGCGCCGGCTCGGCCGACGCGAAGCGGTCGACGCGCAGCTCGGCGACGTCGAGCCCGCGCCGGCGCAGCGCCTGCACCTCGGCCCGGCTCGCGCGGTCCGTGAACGGGACCGCGATGCGCGGGAGCGCGCCCAGCTCGAGCGATCCGAGCTTCAGCATGGCCGCACGATACCATCCGCGCATGCGCCTGCTCACCCGCGCCGAGATCTGGGCACTCGCGCTGGCGCTCGCCACGGGCTGCTCGCACGGCCCGAGCTACGAGCGCTTCCTCGCGTCGACAGCGCCGCCGCGCCCGGGGTACGCACGCATCCTCGTGTATACGCCGCAGCGCTCCGACGTGGTCGGCTATAGCCCCGAAGTCACGGTGAACGGCGAGCCCTCCGGCCTGTCGCGGGCGGGCAGCTTCTTCTACGTGGACCGCGAGCCCGGCGTCTACCAGGTCGACGTCGCCGCGAAGCGATCGCTCTCTGCGTTCGGGAACCAGGGCGAGTCCACGCCGGCCCGCGTCGTGCTCGGGCTCGGGCGCACCGCCTACGTGCGCATCGACGTCAAGGAGGTGTCGAGCATCGTATCGGCGCAGCTGCGCGCGATCGAGCCCGCCGACGCCGAGCGCACGCTGCGCGAGCTCTACTACGCAGGCGCCGAGCCCGGCCCGCCGGCCCGCGGCCGAGGCGGTCCCTAGGGCGCGTGGCTCGGAGGCGTCGCGCAGTCGGGATGGAAGCCGAAGGGCCCGCCGCCGTACCAGAAGCCGTCCCAGCCCAGGTACCAGCAATTCAGGTGCTCGTCCTTGGCGAGCTCGGGATGCTTCTCGACCGCCTGCGCGTAGCTCTTCTTCATGTAGGCGATGACGCTCGGGGTCACGCCCTTCTTGCGCAACGCGTCGTACTGCGCGTCGGTCAGGTGGTAGATCGTCCCCGCGCGGTTGAGCTTCGCGATGATCTCGTCGGGCGGGACGCCGTTCTTGCTCAGGTGCACGATCTCCGTGACGCTCACGGGATGGGACCAGCGGCGCATGCCCGCGCAGCCCGCCACCAGCAGCGCGGCGATGCACAGCGAGAGCAGCACGCGGGAGGCGGGCCTGGAGGGCATCCTCGGATCTCCTCGGGTCAGTTGTTGAGGACGGGCTGTCCGCGTTCCCGCAGGCAGTTGACGAAGGTCTGCTTGAACTGGCTGCTGGTCTCGAACGACTCGTAGGCGGCGCCTCCGATGCCGACCGCCGCCGCCCCGACGGCCGCCCCCATCCCGGGGTCGCCGGCCGCCGCTCCGATCGCCGCGCCCGCGGCCCCGCCGAGCAGGCCGCCGATGCCGGCGCCCTCGAGCGTCTTGCGGGGCTCGCTGCCGGCCGCCTGGATCGCGAGCTGGCGGCACTGCGCCTCGTCCATGCTGAGCCGCCATGCGTTGGGATCGTCGTAGACGTCCACGGTCGGCGCCCAGGAGTTCTGGTTGACGCAGCCGAGCCAGGCGAGGGCACAGAGACACGGAAGGAGGCGCTTGCGCATGGGATCGATCCCTCCGGAGCGGCGCGACAGGTCGCGCGTTCCATACAGCAGATTTCGCGAAACGGCGAGTGCGAGCGGACGCGGCCGGACGATGCGCTGTGTATAGTGCGCCCGGGGGAGGGAGGCATGCCGAATCCGACGTCCGCGGGGGACCACGGTCCCGCGTTGAGCTTCGAGCGCGCCGAATTCGAGGGGACGGGTCGCAGCCCCGCCGCGGTGTGCAAGGTCTGCCAGCAACCGATCGCCGATCGCTACTACGAGATCAACGGCCATGTGACGTGCGCCGGCTGTCGCGCACGGGTCCTGGCTGCCCGTGATGCCGGGAGCGGCGCGGGTCGCTTCCTGCGCGCCGCGCTCCTCGGGACGCTGGCGGGAGTCGCCGGCTTCGTCCTCTACTTCGGGGTCGCCAAGCTGACGGGCTACGAGTTCGGCCTGATCGCCATCGTGGTCGGGTTCCTGGTGGGCAAGGCGGTGCAGATCGGATCGCACAACCGCGGAGGCAGGCTGTACCAGCTGCTCGCCGTCCTGCTCACCTACGTCTCGATCGCATCGACCTACGTCCCGGCGCTGATCGAGCAGCTCGCGAAGGAGCGCGACACGGCCGCCCACGCGGCCGCGACCACCTCGCCCGAAGCGGCCCCGGGGCCGACCGACCCGGCCACCCCCGCGGAGGCACCGGGGTCCGCTGCGGCAGCCGCTGCGAACACGCCGGGGACGGCCGAGGCGAATGCTGCAGCGTCCGGACCGCTCGAGACGGCGCTCGCGCTGGCCTCGCTCGTCGGGCTGATGCTCGCCCTGCCCTTCCTGGCCGGCTTCCAGAACGTGATCGGCATCTTGATCATCGGCTTCGGCGTCTACGAGGCGTGGAAGCTGAACCAGCGCCGTCCCTTCCAGGTGACGGGGCCTCACGCGCTCGCGACCCGATCCGCGAGACCCACCGCGTGATCGAGTCGAAGCCGTCCGCAGGGGCGGCGGGGGCGCTCTGCCCGAGCTGCGGCACGCAGATTGCGCCTCGGCTCTCGAGCTGCCCGGTCTGTGGCTGGCTGGTGCACGGACAGCAGCTCGAGCGCCTGGCGCGCGAAGCGCAGCAGGCGCAGGACGCCGGCGATCTGAGCGGCGCGCTCGGGCTCTGGCGCCGAACGCTCGAGCTGCTGCCGCCCGACTCGCGGCAGTTCCAGCAGATCCGCGCTCGGACGGAGGAGCTGAGCCGCCGGATCGACGCCGCGGGTCCGGCGTCCACCGGCGGCCCAGCCGGACCGGACGGACGCCCGCGCTGGCTGCGGGGCGGCGGCGCGCTCGGCGCTCTCGGGCTCCTGGTGTGGAAGGTGAAATGGCTGGCGGTGCTGGTGCTCACCAAGGGCAAGCTGCTCCTGCTGGGTCTCACCAAGAGCACCACGCTCCTGTCGATGCTCCTCGCGGCCGGGGTCTACTGGACGATCTGGGGCTGGAAGTTCGCCGTCGGCCTCGTGCTCGCCATCTACATCCACGAGATGGGACACGTCGTCGCTCTCCAGCGCTTCGGCATCCGCGCCTCGGCGCCGATGTTCCTGCCTGGTGTAGGCGCCGTCGTGCGCCTCGGGCAGTACCCGACGAGCCCGCGCGAGGACGCCCGTGTCGGCCTGGCCGGCCCGATCTGGGGGCTCGGGTCGGTGATTGCAGCCTACGCACTCCATCTCGCCAGTGGCGAGACGAGCCTCGCCGCCATCGCGCGCTTCGCTGCGTGGGTCAACCTCTTCAACCTGCTGCCCGTCTGGCAGCTCGATGGCAGCCGGGGGTTCCGCGCCCTCGGCCGCGCCCAGCGCCTGGTCGTAGCGGGCGTGATGGCGGCGATGTTGGTCGCGACCCACGAAGGGCTGCTGGTGCTGCTCAGCCTCGCGTCCGCTGCACGCGCGCTGTTCGAGCCGGCCCCGGAGCAATCCGATCGGCAGGCGTTCCTGAGCTTCCTGATGCTCGTGGTGACGCTCTCGCTGCTCGCGGCGGTCGAGGTGCCGGGCCTGCCCGCGGCAGCTCGCGGCTAGCGAGCGGAGCCCACTGCGGCGCCCCCGACGCGGCAGCCGCGTGAGGCGCGCAACCGAGCGCGCGGCCAACGAATCCTTGGGGTGAGCGAGGGGGATCGAACCCCCGACCTCCAGGGCCACAACCTGGCGCTCTAACCAGCTGAGCTACGCCCACCGCGAGGTCCGGCAGGCTAATCGCTGGCCCCGGGCGGTGTCAAATTCGGCCGGCCGTCGGCTCCCGGCGGGCTTGCGCGAATCTACAAAGCGCCTTGGAAGCGCGGTCGAGCGGCGTTCGCCTCGCGCCTGCGCCCGGCACCCGCCTTGCAAACCCACGGCGGTGCGCGGCGGAGGGGGCGCGGCGCGCTCGCCGCGGACAGGACGTGACGGTGGCTTCATGCGGCGCTCCGGCGCGCTGGCGGACGCCGCGTCGAGCGCGTCAGGGTTGGGGCGACGATGGCCTTCGCATACGACAGCGCTCTGCTCGCGACGATCGGCCTGACCTCGTGGGTCGCGCTCGACATCGCGCTCGACCCGGCGCGGCGCAGAAGGCTGCGCTGCGTCGCCGTGCTGGCGCTCGCCGCGCTCGCGTGGTCCGTCGGGGAGCTGTTCGTCGGGATGGCGCAGGCGCCGGACGAGGTGCTCCGCGCCCGGCGGATCTTGTTCGCGGGCGTCTGCACCCTGCCGGCCGCGTGGGTCTGGTCGGCCCATGCGGCGGCCTGGCCGCACCGGACCCGCCGCGCGGCTCGGCTGTTCCTGGCGCTGCTCGTCCCGGGACTCCTGAGCTACGCGTGCCTCTACGTCGCGCCGGGCGGCCTCTTCGTCGACTGGTATGCGCGTCCGCCTCGACACGGTCCGGTGTTTCTCGTCTACGCCGCCTACGCGTGGCTGCTGATCGGGGCGGGGGCCCTGCTGCTGCTGCGCGCGATCCCGCGCGGTGGGGGCACGAGCCAGCGGGACGAGCTGGTGATCGTCGCGGGCGTCCTGGCCCCGGTGCTCGCGAACGCGGTCCATCTGCTGGCGTTCCCGGCGGGCTGGGATCTCACGCCCGTGGCGCTCGGCTTCTCGGCCGTGGTCTTCCGGCTGATCGTGGTCGACGTCACCTGGGGCGTCTACCACACCCCGATCGCGCGAGCCGAGATGATCGCCCAGATGCACGACGCCGTGCTGATCGCCGACCTCGAAGGGCGCGTGGTCGACTGGAACGGCGCGGCGGCCGAGCTGCTCGAAGGGCAGGAGCTCGAAGGTCGCCCGCTCGGCGAGCTGGTCGCGGGCGCGGGGGAGCTCCGCGGCCGGGAGCTCGAGGTCCGCGCGTTCCGGCTGCAGCGCCGCGGGCGCTGGTTCGGCACCGGAGCGATCGCGATCGACCGCACCGAGCAACGCCGTGCGGAGATCCGGCGCGAGATGGCCACGCGCATCGAGGCGCTCGGCTATCTCGCGGCCGGCGCGGCGCACGAGATCAACAACCCGCTGACCTACGTCTTCGCGAATCTCGAGCTGCTCGCCCCGCTGGTCTCCACGCTCGAGGCGGCGCGCGCCCGCGAGGCCGCCTTGCTGGTCGCCGACGCGCAGGAAGGCGCGACGCGCATCCACTCGATCGTCAAGACGCTGGCGCGGGTCGCGCGGGCCGGCGAGACGGACCAGGCGGCGGGGGCGCTGGACGTGCGGGCTGCCGTCGAGCGCGCCGTCGCGATGGCCTGCCTCGGCCAGCCCGAGCGCGAGGTCCCGATCTCGGTGGACGGCCCGCTCCCGCCCGTGCGCGCGGCGGAGACCGACGTCGTCCACATCGTCTTCCACCTGATGGTGAACGCGGTGCAGATCGGCGGCGATCAGGTCGCGATCTCGATCGAGCTGCGCAGCGCCGGCAACGAGGTCGCGGTGCGCGTCTCCGACGACGGGCCGGGGATCCACGAGTCGGACCTGCCCCACGTCTTCGAGCCGTTCTACACCACGCGCAGGCCGGGCGCCCACCTCGGCCTCGGCTTGAGCCTCTGTTGGGAGCTCGCTCGGCGCAACGGGGGGCACCTCGACGCCGAGAACCGCAGCGAGGGGGGCGCGGCATTCACGCTCTGGCTGCCGGTAGCGAAGACCGCACATTCCGACCGCACGCCAGAGAGGGGAGCGACATGAGACGTTGGACGCGCGCGGCGGCCCCGGCATCGATCGCGCTCATGGCGCTCCTCGCGAGCCCGGCGCGCGCCGGGCTGCAGGACGACGTCGACCAGGCGGCCGGCATCCTCGAGCGCTTCCACGCCATGCCGGAGAAGTCGATCCCCGACGCCGTGATGCGCCAGGCCAAGGGCCTCGCCGTGCTGAGCGTGCTCAAGGCCGGCTTCCTCGTCAGCGCGCAGGGCGGCAAGGGGCTGGTGATCGCGCGGACCGACGCGGGCTGGAGCGCGCCCTCCGCGATCGGAACGGGCGGCGCGGGCTTCGGCTTCCAGATCGGCGCCGAAGTGAGCGAGTTCGTGATCGTCCTCAACACGCCGGGGGCCGTGCAGGCATTCGCGCACGCGGGCAACGTCTCGATCGGCGCCGACCTGAGCGCCGCCGCCGGACCGGTGGGCCGCGACCTGTCCGCAGGCGTGCTGCCCCTGGCCGCGGTCTACACCTACAGCCGTAGCCAGGGACTCTTCGCCGGGATCTCGCTGCAGGGCGCAGTCATCGCGGCACGCGACGGCGCCAACCGCGAGTACTACGGCCGGAGCGTCACCCCGGCCGAGATCCTCTCGGGCAAGGTCGACCCGCCCGCCGGCGCGAGCAAGCTGATCGACCTGCTGAAGTCCTATTGATCTTCGGCCGCCGCGCTTCGGCGTCGTCGCGCGACTTCCGGTAGCCTCGCGCCGACCGCCCCGGTAGCTCAGCCGGATAGAGCAGCGGATTTCTAATCCGCGGGTCGGGGGTTCGAGTCCCTCCCGGGGCGCCACTCTAACCGATTGACACTATTGTGTTTTCCGACCGGGGAGGGCGGATCGCACGTCCTCCGGGCCGACGTTTAGTGTGCCAATAGTGTGCCAACTTCCCAGAACCAGGCGGCACGACGAACCGACAGACCTTGCGCGATGTCTTGATGTCGTGCTCCGGTGCCACCGTGTGACGCTCAGGGCACAACCCCCTCGTGAAGATGATCGAGGAGGAGAAGACGGCAGAAGACCTGGAATAGGTCCTGATCGGGTGGGAGCAGGCGCGACTGGACGCAAGCCGGCTGGCAAGATTTCATCAGGAGGAGGCCACCTCCGCTCTGACTCGCCGACGCCGCGATCCCCACCACGCGAGAACGACGGTCGCGACACCCGCTGCCTGCAGCAAGTCGGTGGACGGCTCCGGGACGGGAGTCAGGTTCGTGCTGACCAGCTTCTCGTGAACCACACCCTGAGGGCCATCGAGTTCGAGCTCCACTGGTCCTACTCCCGCGACGAGCCAGGCCGTCTCGGTCTCGGAGAGGGAGAGGTACTGCGTTCCAACCAGCCCGTTCATAGAGAGCGACCACTCGAATCGGACGGCCGAGAAGCTTCCGAACGGAACCGATACCGGCTCGACCCCTACGAGGTGCGAACTGCTCTGGTAGGGCAACGAGAACGAAGTCAGGCCGTAGTAGACGAACGTCGCAGTGCCCGCCGACGAAAATGAGTCGCCGAGGCTGGCGGTGCGCGGCACGAAGGCAACCGGTGGCGTGAAGGTGAGCGAGGCGGTGACCAGGCCGTATCCGGCCACGGGAACGTTGGGGTAGGTGCCTCGATAGAGACGGATTCCGTTTTCGTCGCTCGTCTCGTCGGTGGTGGAGCCCGAGTACGGTCCGCCGCTAACCTGGTCGACGAGAGTCGCCTGGCCGCCGACCTGGCCCGGCGTGGCGAGGATCGTGTCCGTGCTCTGGGTCTGGCTGTCGTCGGCCCACACCCACTCGTCGCCCGGCGCCATGGGGAAGTAGATCTGACTGTCGATCGCGTCGGCTCGGGCCACTGCGGCCAAGGCGAAGGCGGTCAAGTAGAAGGAAGTCCAGCACAAGGGGTTCCGCACGAGTCACCTCCCCTAGCCGTCTGGATCACGATGCCGACACACTATCGCATCCGACAGCTGCAGTCCGTCTTCCAACGCCACTCGGCGCCGTCGAAACCGAAGCACGCCAAGCGAGATCGCTTAAACTGCAGGACGCGACGCTGTAGAATGTCAAACCTCTCGAGGCGGCTCGATGAAGCCTCGGAGTCTGCCCGCAATGACGATGCGGTGATCGACGGGGGCCCTCGGGCGACCGTTTTGCGCCGATTCCGGTGGGGAGGCGGATGTGCCGACAATGAGACTCGTCTCCCCCTTCCCGCTCTTCGTCCTGCTACTCGCGACTGTGAGTTCCGCGCAACAGCGACCTCAGGAGCTGGTGCGAGAGGCCGGGCCCGAGGAACAGGCCCGCGTCCAGACCAAACTCGGCCCTCAGTTCCGCGTTCTCGAGACTGCGCACTTCCGGGTCATCAGCGACACGAGTCCTCGTTATCACACCGTTGTGAGCGGCGTGATCGAGCAGTTCTATCAGCAGGTGCGACCGCGCTTCTTCGAACACGACATCGAGCGTCTGCCTTTCTACCTGATCAACGGCGGCGTCGATTTCGAGCGCTTCATGCGCCAGCGCGGCCTCGACGGTACGAGCTTCGGACTCTACGACCCTCGGACCCGCTCGCTCTACGCCCACCGGTACTTTCCCGACGGTCGGGAATCCGGCGTAGGGACGCTCTTCCACGAAACGATCCACGCGATGATCCAAGCGGAGTTCGGCGCGTTCGAGGCGGCTCCGACCTGGTTCCACGAAGGCTTCGCCAGTCTCTTCGAGGCCGGCCGAATCCTCCGCGGCAGCTGGGTCTACGGCAATCCCAATCCATGGCGCGAGACACCGTTCCGGGCCGCCTTCGAAGCCGGAAGAGTCCCATCGCTCTCCACCTTCTTCGCGCTTCCCAATGCAGCGTTTCAGGCTTCGAAGGAAGAGCGGGATCTCTACTACAACACCGGACGGAGCCTGTTCCTCTACGTGCTCCTCAGTCACGGAGAGCCGGCTCTCCGGCAATTCATCCAAAGTCTCCGCTCGGGCGAGTCCGCGACGCGCGCACTCGAGAAGGCCACCGGGCTCTCTCTGGCCCAGATCGAAGCCGGCTG
>Ga0335070_10003411_pt1 | contig 18562 bp, 14 predicted proteins | sample Lox_Sample_13_FD_206722 | JGI IMG/M metagenome (GOLD analysis project Ga0335070, IMG submission 206722) | Soil microbial communities from Loxahatchee National Wildlife Refuge, Florida, United States - Lox_Sample_1.3 | ecosystem: Environmental > Terrestrial > Soil > Wetlands | place: USA...
TGGAAGTCTCCCACCAGCCGCCATCTTATAGACATGCTGGGGCGTGACTTGGAACAACCTTGCTACGTCCCGTGCGCGCAAAACACGGCTTTCTCTTTCCAATTGATCTATCAGACTCATTTTCGTGCACCTCAACAGAAGACGATTCTGCCCCTGACGCGAAGGCGATTCTCGATTCTTTAAAACAGTCTGAGGGTTCCGTCAAACGGGTTCGAGGTCCAAGTGTCCGCTAGCCTGTATTACGTCCTAATCTCGTCACGCAACGTACCGGGCCAACGCTCCAGCGTTGACCTTAGCGAGCGCGTCTTTGGATTGCACGCCCTTTAGATAGACCATCGTGGACTTAATGTCACGATGACCCATCCAGCTTTGCAGTGTCCGAATGTCGACGCCGTGCCGCAAGTGCTCTGTTGCGAAAGTGTGGCGGAACTTGTGGAGGAAGAAATGCCGGCAATACGGTCCTTGGGCGCATTTGTTTCCGTGTTTGGTGACGCACTGTCCGCAGTTCAATTCGGCGCGCTCGGCCACGCGCTTGACGATCATGTCATTTTCACTGTCGGGATTCCCTTTTGAATTGGGGAACACCAGTTGTGAAGGCAGCCCGTTACGGCGTTCTCGGAGTTTTTGCAATTGCTCCACAAGGGCGGTAGGGAGTGGCACGGCCCGCTCCTCCCAGTTTTTCGGCCCGAAACCCCAAAGTGGTTTCGCAGTCACTCGTACCAAACTGTTGCGAAAATCCAGGTCACGCCACGCAACATGCCGAACCTCACGATCACGGAAACCTGAAGCGAGCAGGAATTTCAGAAATATCGCTTCATCTTGGTCCGCGTGTTCTAGCATGGTGCCGATTTCTTCCTCTTCGTAAATGGGGCGAATGGTCTCGACGTAGTGTGGCCAATCACTCGGCTCAATCAGTTTGATTCTTCCGTAACGTTTGAAAAGTTGGAGGACGACCACGAGCTTGTCGTAGACGGTACGTTTGCCCAAACCATGTTTGTAGCAATCGGTCATGAACTGCAAGATGTCTTGGCGTGTGATCTGGTCAACAAAGGATTTCCGGCACCATTCCCTGAGGAGTTTGTCTAGCGTGTAGCGGTAGGTGACATAGGTTCGCTGCTTGCGGTGGGTCTTAATGAAATCGAGATACTCATCAATGGCTTGATTGATAGAGACGCGCTGCTGCTCAGGTTCTTGGCTTGTTTCAATGATTCCCGCCTTCTGGGCATTTACCTCGATCGATTTGCGGCGTGCAGCTTCGACAACTTCTGAGAAGTCGCCCACCGTCTGGCGTCTTCGCTTTCCCTCCTGGTACCACTCTAGGTAATAACCTCCTTCAGGATGGTGTTCATCGTTGCCGGAAATCAGAACGTGGTCGCGGACGATCTTGCCGTTTCGTTCGAGAACGGAAGCGAGTTTCCAAGACCCGTTTACTCGAACCTTTTTGAGAATATTGACCCGTTCGGCATACCGCTTGGTGCGAGCCATCGGCCTCCCTCAATGGGGGAGGACATTATCGTGGGTTGGAGATTCGGTCAAACGGAGGAGGAATGGACACCAAAGCGGACACCAAAGGAGGTAAGTAATTGAAAACTAGGGATGGCGGTTAGAAGGCAGCGTTCTAACCAACTGAACTACGTCCCCTTAATGATTCCGCGTCATCTAGTGAGAAATGACACGCGCGAACATCTGTCCATGTTCCGTCTTTGAATCTTAACAGACGGAATTCCAGTCTGTACAGGCACGACCTGCGCTCAAACCGAAGCGCCAAACCAGCGAATGGAACTGGACGATCTCTTGCCTGCAATGGCCACCGACAATCCCGCACCATTACCCCAGACACTTCCCTTACTATCTTATTTCGCGAACAATAGAGGCAATCTGTGGCACCGTCTTCCTTTAAACCCGGAGCGGCTTCGGGCATGGCCGCGGCGATTGAACGCTACTTCAATGTCGCGCTCTTTTTTCTCGTGCTCAGCGGATTTCTCATGCTGGCCGCCACCGGTGCCCTCGATCTTCCTGCCCTTGCGATCGTAGGACTCGCCCTGCTGACACGGGGATACTCGCTGCTCACTCGCCGCGATCTGCAAATTCCCGAAAGCTGGACCACCCTTCTTACGCTCGTCTACGTACTGGTTTATTTCGCGGACTACCTTTTTCTGTCGGGTGCGTTCCTGACGGCGACGATCCACCTCGTCTTGTTTCTCATCGTGATGCGGCTGTTTTCGCTGCAAAGGCCCCGCGATCACTATTTGCTAGCGGTGCTTGCGTTTCTTATGGTGCTGGCATCGGCGGTGCTTACCGTTGGCAGCACCTTTGTATTTGCTTTCGCAGCGTTTCTGTTCGTTGCCGTCCTAACATTTGTGCTGATGGAGATGCGACACTCCATCGGTGGCGGTACCGCACCATCCTTGGTTTCTAAGTCAGGGCAGGCGTTGGGGACCGAGCCGCCGTTTCCTGGAAAACATCGGCGGATGGCTTACAACCTGGTGGCCATTGCGCCGGCGCTGATGCTGCTGATTCTCGCCTGTAGTTTCTTCATCTTCTTTTTTCTGCCGCGAGTTTCATCCCGTTATCTCACAGCCTATGCGCCGACCAGTGATGTCTCGACCGGGTTTTCCGATCATCTACAACTCGGGCGCATCGGGCAGATCCAGCAGTCGAGCGCTGTCGTCATGCATATCGAGATCGACAACGACACGCAGGGCCTGTACGAACTGAAGTGGCGCGGCGTCGCGCTCAATACGTTTAATGGCAATGCCTGGTCGAATTCGTTTGGGTCGACGCAACTGGAATTCTCGGGCGCAGGGGTGTACCGGCTGGGGCGGTCCGGCCCCACCACACCCGTTAATCCGCGGCGCAACATTCACTACTCCGTTTTGATGGAGCCGCTGGGAACGAACGTTTTCTTTCTGGCCGAGAGGCCGCGCGTGCTGCGGGGTAACTACCGTCCGTTGAGTATCGATGCGGGCGGCGCGATTTACAACATGGATCTCGAGCACCCCATCGCGCGCTATGAGGCCGATTCGGAACTGCCGGACGTCGATGCTGACGCACTGCGGCTTGCGCCGAATGCTCCGGCGGAGAGGTCTGACGCTTACCTCAAGCTACCGCCGATCGATCTTCGCATCTCGAAACTGGCCGAAGACATCACCGCCGGCTCATCCAACAATTACGACAAGGCACTCGCCATCGAGCAGTATCTGCGCACCCATCTTGGATACACGCTGGAGCTGCCCCGGACCCAGCCGAAGGACCCGCTGGCGCATTTTCTGTTCGAGCGTAAGCAGGGGCATTGCGAGTACTTCGCGAGTTCGATGGCAGTCATGCTGCGCACTCTGGGGATTCCTTCGCGCATCGTGAATGGCTTTCGCGGTGGCGAATTCAACGACCTCACTGGCCAGTACGTGATCCGGGCCAGCAACGCGCATTCCTGGGTGGAAGCATTCTTCCCCGGATTTGGTTGGGTCAGTTTTGATCCAACTCCGGCCTCAAGTTTGTCCAACCATGATGGCTGGTCCCGGCTACAGCTTTATGTCGATGCGGCCGCTTCCTTCTGGCGGGAGTGGATCATTAACTATGACATTCACCATCAGCGCGAACTTGGACAAACTGCCGCGACGAATACACGGCGATTCCTCGATGACGCGCGTGTGTGGATCGAGCGACAACACCGCGCGCTTCTCCGTAGGGCGCGGCGGGCGCATCACCACATTGCCGACTTCCCTGCGCAATGGCTTGGCACCGTAATTGGGGCCGTTCTGTTCATGATCGCGGTAACCAATTCGCGGAGACTGCTTAGGGCTCTCCGTGCCTATCATCTCCGTGCGAACCCCGGCCGCTCACCGCGGGAGTCCGCCGCTCTCTGGTACGAGCGAATGGTGGCGCGCTTGGGCAGGTTGGGCTGGCGGAAGTCGGCCTCACAGACGCCCGCCGACTTCATCGCCGCGATTCAAGAGCCGGAATTGAAGATGAGAGTAGCCGTCTTTACGCAGCACTACGAATCGGCGAGGTTTGGGAAATCGGTTGAGGATGCCGAGGTATTGCCCCGGCTGTTCGAGAAGATCACCGCTGGCGAGAGACCTCCAAAACGCGAAGAGTCAGGATAGCCCGGTTAGGTATTCTAAAGAGAGTGACAGGAGTAAGGGGCCTTGATCTGAACATGGTCATCGCTTTGTGATGATCAGGCTGCGCTCAGGACGACATCCTTAGTCTTCGTGAAAGTTGCCAGCCGGAGACGTTCTTCACGCGCTCGCACAATTAGAAGCGATACGCTACGCCGACACCGACATAGTAGTTGTGCTGGCGGCTGCGATTGGTATCAACATTGTAGGAAGGCTCCCCCGAATAGAAATCGCGGGCTTCTGCGCGGAATCCCCAGCGATCCCAAGGCCAAACGTCAAGGCCCGCTCCAAACTGCACGACCCCAGTATTGGTTCCGGTTGGGCCGGGATTCGGACCGTAGAACTCGTTGACGGGCGCATAGCGGAAGCGGCCGTATCCTCCACCCACGCTGACCCACGGGCTCACGCTGTCATTCGAAAAGATGTTTGCGCGGATCGACGGCGTAACAAAGAGCGCACCGAAATCTTTTGGAATGTCATTGGCCGCAAGATTCATGTTCATGCGCGGGTAAATTCCGACGGGCAGCTCGGCACGAATGCCGAAAATCTTCGCCGTCTTGAGCAAGCGGCTGTAGTTGAATGCAAATGCTATCGGATTGCCGAAGTGCAACGACGGATTGAAGGAGAGGCCAGTATTGTAAACGGTCTGAGTGCTGACGAATTCGGTGCCCACGGTCGCCGAAACATCGTTCTTCGGCATGTAATAGCGCATCTGTGCCCACGCGCTGGACGCGAGCACGATGACGGGCGCAATCGCACCGAACAACCGTTTGGCTGACATCACTCCTCCGGACAGGCAAGCGAGTAACTTACGCTGGATTCAGACTAGCACGCGTTCTGCAACTCACAGATATGACCGAAGTTACCCCTGTGATACCCATGCACTAGTGGCGCGAAAGGCGGGGCGATTGTGAGCGGAATGTTAGAATTAATTAGAAAGAAAGCCTGCAGATCATCTCTCAGTGACCAAAAGACAGATAATTTCCGCTAATCAGGGACCGCCTGTGCCTACCAAGGTCGGGTTCATCAGCCTTGGATGCCCGAAGAACCTTGTAGATAGCGAGGTGATGATGGGAATGCTGGTACGGGCTGGCGCGCAGCTGACTCCGGCTGCTGAAGACGCCGATGTCATCGTGGTCAATACCTGCTCGTTTATCGGCAGCGCGCAACAGGAGTCCGTGGATACGATCCTCGAAATGGCACGCCACAAAAGCGGCGGTAAAGCGAAGCGGCTTGTGGTTGCCGGGTGCCTGGTGGAGCGGTTTCGCAGCGAAATTCGGAAGAACATTCCCGAGGTGGACGCCATCGTCGGCACAGGAGAATTAGAAGGAATTCTGGCCGCGGCGGGAGTGGAATCGACAGAGCGGGGAGACAGCCCGTTCAAGATTCTTACCCCTCGTCCAGAGGGCGATCATCGGAGGGAGCACGGGAGGTTTGCGCGCGGTGCGTGGGATGGCGCAGTTGCCGATCTGCCGAATTATCTTTATGACGACCACACGCCGCGCGTGCTGGCCACGGCGAAATACACAGCCTATATCAAGATCGCTGAAGGCTGCGATCACCCTTGCAGCTTCTGCATCATTCCTCAGTTGCGCGGTCAATTCCGTTCGCGCCGGTTCGAATCCGTAATTGCCGAAGCGGAGCGCTTGGTGAGCGCAGGAGTACGCGAAATCACCCTCATTGGCCAGGACACTACGTGCTACGGTGAAGACCTGGGCCTGAAGGATGGGTTGGCGCTGTTGCTGGAAAAGCTTGCCGGTATCGAAGGGCTGAAGTGGGTTCGTTTTCTCTACGCCTATCCCAACAAGATCACGGGGTTGCTGCTGCGTACGATTGCCGAGCACGACAATATCTGCTCCTATATCGATGTACCTCTGCAACACGCTTCGGCGAGCGTGCTAAAGCGCATGAAACGCGGAGGCGGGGCTGACATTTTTCTGCGGTCAATCGAGAAGATGCGACGGACAATTCCTAACGTGACCTTGAGGACCTCGTTCATCGTCGGCTACCCAGGCGAGACGGAAAAAGAATTCGAAGAACTGCGCAGATTCGTGGAGGAAGCATCGTTCGACTGGATGGGCGCGTTCGCCTATTCCGATCAGGAGGGCGCCGCGGCGTTTGGCGAAGGCGGGAAGCTTTCCGCGCGTGAGATTGAGAGCCGAAGGAAGTCGCTGATGACGACGCAGAAGAAGATCAGCCGGGCCAAGAAAAAAGCGCTAATCGGACGAGAGTTTGACCTCCTGCTTGAGGGCGCGTCGAGCGAATCTGACCTTTTGCTCGAAGGACGCACCGCAATGCACGCGCCGGAGATCGACGGGAAAGTCTTCGTTAGTGACTATCCAGGGATCGAATCCGGCGCCCCAACACCCAGCGAAGGTGAGTTTTATCGCTGCCGCATCACTGCTGCGCACGAGTATGATCTGGTGGCCGAGATCATCTGAGATCAGAAGTGCCCCGCAAACGCCAAATCAAGCTTCGATGCCCCATCTGCAAGAAGCCGGTAAAGTCTTCCAGCGCCGACTTTCCCTTCTGTGGCGAGCGCTGCCGCCTCCTCGATCTTGGGAAATGGGCCAGCGGCGCGTACGTGGTATCGTCGCCTGTGACGGACGCGGAAGAGGGAATACGAAATAGTGCTCCCGAAGATGAAGACTAGAAGTGCAAAGGAATCTCCAATCCGTTTCTTCTGAAGAGTCACCGACGGCAAGCCAAAGCGATGCAGCGAGCGTCGCGGCGACTCCCGACCGTAGCGCCGGCGTCCCGCCGGCTGTCGCGGGGGCGTCCCGCCCCCGCACGCCCATTTGGGCTACCGTCGTTGCCACTTTTTTCGGCATTGGGCGTTTGAAACCTGGCCCCGGAACCTGGGCCTCTGTTGCAACTACAACCCTGTGGTTTCTCGCCAGTCTTGCGACTGAGCCGGCGTCCCGCCTCTGGGCCACCGTCGTTGCCGCGGCCTTGGTTACGCTGATCGGCATCCCCGCCGCAACGTGCATCTCTCGCGGTTCTGGGCTCAAGGATCCTCAGTTTGTTGTCATCGACGAAGTCGCCGGGCAACTGGTTGCGCTTATCGGCTCGCCGCTTGTCTGGAAATCATTTCTTGCGGGCCTTATACTCTTTCGTGTCTTCGATATTTTGAAGCCGTTTCCCCTCCGGCGATTGGAGCGGCTTCCGGAAGGCACTGGCATTATGGTCGATGATCTGGGCGCCGGAATTTACGCGCTGATTATCATGCATCTCTTGCTGCACTTTGGTCTTCTAAAAGGATAGATTTCCTCCCCCGCGGGCAAATCACCGATGAGCATTTCCGACCGTCTCCTGGGCAAGAAAAGCACCAATGGCAACCCGCGCATTGAGGCGGTGTCTCCCGAACTAGCTTTGCCCGGGGGCGAAGTACGCATCATTGGGAAGGGGCTGCGTCCGGCTGACCTTCGCCGACCCAGCGTGCGCTTTGGCGAGGTTGAAGGCTCGGTGCTGATCAGTTCGGACGACTTCGTCGTCGCGCGCGTTCCTGACACCGCCGGCTCTGGACCTGTTGTGGTTGGAACCAACGGGCATGTCAGCAATCCGCACACGATCAAAGTGGCGGCCGCGATCGCTGGCGAGCTTCATCCGGTCGCGAATCCCGCGCTCGACGCCGAGGGGAATATTTATGTAACCTTTTCCGGCCGGCGCGGTGAAAAAGTTCCGGTTGCCATCTTCAAGATCGATACGAATTACCGGATGACGCCGTTTATTGCCGAGATGATGAACGCGACGGCGCTGGCGTTCGATCGCGACGGGATGATGTATGTCTCGTCGCGGCACGACGAGACGGTCTATAAAGTCACGCCGAACGGCAGCATTTCGACCTATGCGGAGGGCATGGGTGTCGCGACCGGTATTGCGTTCGACCGCGACGAAAATCTCTACGTCGGCGACCGCAGCGGGACCATCTTCAAGATCGCCCGCGACCGGCAGATCTTCGTCTTCGCCACGCTTGAGCCGAGCGTCTCGGCTTATCACCTCTCCGTCGGGCCGCAGGGCGATTTATTTGTGACCGGACCGACCACATCGAGCTTCGACTCGATCTACAAGATCGATCCTCACGGCAGCGTGTCGGTTTTCTATCGCGGCCTTGGACGGCCGCAGGGATTGGCCTTCGACATTGAAGGCAATCTCTATGTCGCGGCTTCCCTGTCGGGCAAGCGTGGAATCGTGAAGGTCACGCCTCAGGGAAAGGCCCGTCTTGAACTCGCGGGTCAAGGGCTGGTGGGGCTGGCTTTCGCGCCGGGGAAATCGGCGATTCTTGCGACCCACAATGCGGTCTATAACATTGGATGGAATATCGCGGGGCTGCCGCTGCCCCCGGGATAGACGAAAGCCACTGTCTTCCGAGCGAATGCGCGCGACCTGATACTCTCAAATAAAGTCTCAGGAGATCGCACGTTTGCCGCCTATTGTTAACGCCCAGGAGATCACCAAATCCTTCGGCGCCAATCCGCTCTTTCAGAGAGTCTCGTTCACCATTTCCGAAGGAGACCGCATCGGCCTGATTGGCCCGAACGGCTCGGGCAAATCGACCTTGCTTCGCATCCTTGCTGGACAGGTCGATGCCGACTCCGGCGAAGTCTCCATGCGCAAGCGCACGCGTCTAGCCTACGTCGAGCAGGACTCTCGCTTTCCTACTGGAGCCACCGTTCGCACCGTCATCGAAAGTGCGCTCGACCGCGCTGGCGTCACAGGCACCGAGCGTGGCGCACGATTTGCCGAAACTCTCGGCCGTGCCGGTTTCGAGGATCCCGAAGCACAGGCGGCCAACCTCTCCGGCGGCTGGCAAAAGCGTCTGGCTATCGTCGAAGCTCTTGTTCAGCATCCCGACATTCTGCTGCTTGACGAGCCTACCAACCATCTGGATCTGCCCGGCATTGACTGGCTGGAAGATGTGCTGGCCACTGCCCTGTTCGCCAGCGTTATCGTCAGCCACGACCGCTATTTTCTCGAGAACGTCACGACTGACATAGTTGAACTCAACCGCATTTTCCCCGAGGGATCGCTCCGTGTTCATGGAAGTTACATCGAGTTTCTGGACAAGAAAGAAGACTTTCTGCACGCTCAATCCCGGCGTCACGAAGCGCTGGAAAATCTCGTCCACAGCGAGATCGAGTGGCTTCGCCGCGGAGCCAAAGCCCGCACGCGGAAGTCGAAAGCTCGCATCAGCAAGGCGGGAGAACTCATGACCGAATTGGCCGACTTAAGTCAGCGCACCCGCACGGAGACTGCGCAAATCGATTTTTCGGCAACGGAACGCAAAACCAAGCGGCTGATCGAACTCGAAAACGTGGGCTGCACGATGGGCGAACGCCTTCTGTTTGAAGGGCTCAACTTCACGCTCGCCGCCGGAATGCGCGTAGGTCTTGTCGGGCCGAACGGGAGCGGCAAAACCACGCTTCTTCGCATGCTGCGAGGAGACTTCGCTCCCACCGCCGGCGAAATCCGGCGCGCCGACTGGCTGCGCATCGTGTACTTCGACCAGACGCGCACTCTCGATCCCGATATAACTCTTCGCCGCACGCTCGCGCCTGAGGGCGATTCCGTTGTTTATAGGGATCGCGTGATCCACGTCGGCGGATGGGCCGCTCGTTTTCTCTTCACCGGTGAGCAGCTATCCCAGCCAGTCGGGCGGCTATCCGGAGGCGAGCGCGCCCGCGTCCTGATCGCTCAACTTATGCTTCAGCCCGCCGACATTCTTCTGCTCGACGAGCCCACCAACGACCTCGACATTCCGACTCTGGAAATTCTGGAAGACAGCCTGGTCGATTTTCCCGGCTCGCTGGTTCTGGTAACTCACGACCGTTACATGCTCGACCGCGTATCGAATGTCGTGCTCGGCCTGAACGGAGTCGGCGCCGCTGACACCTTTGCCGATTACGGACAATGGGAAGCGTGGCAGGTGCAAAGCTCTAGAACGGATGGAGGAAGGCCGGATATCGCCAAACCCGATGCGGCCGAGCGAACGGTGTCGAACTCGTCAGCGACCGTACCTGCAAAGAAGAAGCTGTCCTACATGGAGGCGCGAGAGTATTCCACCATCGAGCAACGGATAGAAGAAGCCGAGCAGTGGGTGCGCTCTAAGCGCGCGGAATTAGAGGATCCAGCCAACGCAACCGATGCGGCGCGACTCGTCAGCGTTCAGAGTGAATTGGACGCCGCGCAACAAGCCCTCGACACCCTTTATGCGCGCTGGGAAGAGCTTGAAAGGAAAGCATAGGGCTGCGCTCGACTCTCCGGATTGCCGTGCCTGTTAGCGCTTCCACGCGGCGGACTTCAGGAAGGCAATCGCCCGACAGTCCCGCTTGCTTCCAGGCAAACTCTGATTACACCCATCAGTTCGTCGTTGTCGGCAGGCTTCTGAAAGTAAGCCACTGCTCCCGCATTGAGCGTTGGTTGCTCGCTCGTTTGAGCATCGCGTGCGCTGAGCACGACCACGGGAATCGACTCCAGCCCGCGAAACTGCCGCAGATATTTGAGCACCGTCATTCCGTCGCAAGCCGGCAGGCCAAGGTCGAGCAAAATCAGATCCGGCCGTTCTTTTTGTGCCAGCGCCATGGCCGAGTAGCCATCGGACGCATTAACCACCACATAATTGTGCGCGCGCAGACGAATGTTCAATGCCTCGCGCAGCGCCGCATCGTCGTCTACAACCATGATCTTGTGGCGGCGCTGTTCTTTGGGCAACATGCTCTCTTCCGTCGCGCTTCGGTCGCTCGCCATTGCATTCTCAATTGATGCTTCGAGGATCGTCATCGGTCTCCTTTGCGGCTTCCTGCCTGCCACCCGCCATCGTCCAAAGAATATTTTCCTGTACCCGTTCTGCTACCGTCTGGATTTGCTGCTCGAGCGTTTGTGCTGCCGAAGTAATAACGCCTTCCACCGGCTCGACCGACAGGCTTGCCGTCCCGGCGCGTTCGAGTTGTTGTACGGTTTTCATTTGTTGCTCGATTCGTTGCAGCATGACGCCGATGCGCGACATGTCAGTCGAAGCGACGACGTAGATCGTATCGGTGAATCCACCACTGGCCATGGGGGGAAGCACCAGATCTTTATCCACGAAGACGCATCGCCGCATGACCTCGAGCGCCTGTTGGCAGGCTTCTCTCCAGTTTCCAAGGGGAGGGGTCGTCTTGGGCTTCACATCCGCGCGCACCAGCACGAATGATGGCCGAAGTTTTCCCTTATCCGTGACCACCGGCGCCAAAAGCCGCGACATGGAATAGACAGGCAGATGGAAAGAAAACGTGCTTCCTGCTCCCTGCTCGCTCGCCGCCCACATGCGGCCGCCATGCAGAGTGACGATCTCCCGGGCCAGATACAGACCGAGCCCCAGTCCGGTCTGGTGCCCGTTCATCGGATCTCCACCTTGAAACAACCGCTCGAAGATGCGCGGCAAGGCAGCCTGATTAATTCCCTTTCCCGTGTCGCTCACCGAAAGGTAAACCGCGCTCGGATCGGTCTCCACCATGCACGCCTTTACGCGCACCGTTCCGTTCGGCGGGGTGAACTTGATTCCGTTGTCGATCAGATGAACCAGCACTTCCAGGATGCGGTCCGGATCGGCATAGACCAGCGGAATCTCCGGATCGACGCTGGCTTCGATCCCGACCGATTTCTCCGCCGCGCCCGCCTTCATCATGGCAATCGCCTGCGCGATGACTTCTCCAATGGCGATGCAGCGCGGCTCGATGCGCATCTTTCCCGTCTCGGCCCGCGTCGCTTCGAGCAGGTCGCGAATCATCGCCTGCAACTGTGTGACGCTCTTCAGCGCGGTACGTAGATGGGCAGACTGCTCCCCGGAAACCGGACCCGCCAGACCGTCGAGCACCAGCGAAACGTACTGGTGTATTGGAGTGAGTGGAGTGCGCAGTTCGTGCGATACATGAGATAAAAACTGATTCTTGAATTCCAGCTGTTGCTTGCGCGTCATGTCGAGCGAGCGCAACAGCGCTTGCCGCTCCATGGCATAGCGCACAGCCCGCTCCAGATGCTTGCTGGTGATGTCGCCTTTGATTAGATAGTCCTGCACGCCATTGTGGACGGCCTTCATCGCCAGAGATTGGTCATCCTGGCCGGAGAGGATCACGACGGGAACATTCGGCGCTTTCTCCAGCACGCGCCGGAAAGTCTCCGCTCCGTGGCTATCGGGAAGATCCAGATCGAGCAAGACGAGCGATGGCGTCTTCGCCGACAACGATTTGAGCGCGTCGGAAAGCCGCGGCACGCAATCCACCTTGACCGGCGGATCAGTCTCCACCAAACGCAAACGAACAAGATCAGCATCTCCAGGGTTGTCTTCGATCAGCAAGACACTGGCAGGTGTTTCCATTCTTCCTCCCAACATAAACAGGAAGCAGGCGCGCTCCCGCGCTGGCGGATTTTTGAGTAAAGCTTCGCGCTCATTCCGCAACGCGCAGGCGCTCCCCCACTAATCGCTAACATCGGAGAACCGGGAATGGTCTTCAGGTTCGAAAGACAAGAAAACCGCGGAGGCGGGACATGGGTGGTCTTGTGCTAACGGTCGTGTACGAGCGGGCGTGCCTCGGGCCCACAAGACTGGCCTCTTCAGCCGGTCATCATTGACTGCAAGACACAAAGTTCTCGAACGCACCGCCTGTGACACACCTCACTGACCGCCTCTCATGAAAGCGGGTCCTATGTACGCTAGTACTTGGTCGCTTCGAGATCGTGCTCCCCGCTTCGTGACATGTTTGCCTTTGAAAGCGGAGAAGCAAGAGGACAGTCATCCATGCTGGTTCGTAGAATTTCTCTCGCGGTCACTCTGTGTGTTGCCGTTCTTTTGTGCCTCCCGAATTACACCATGGTGGCGCAGCCTCTCGCGAAGGCTCCAAAAATAAACTGGATTTCCATTGGTCCCCGGAACGCCGGCAGTTGGGGAGGCAAGGTGAATGCCTTCGCCTATGTGCAGTCGAATCCGAAGATCATGTATCTGGGTGGCGGGTGGGGCAATACCCCCAGGGAATCACCTTCGCAGATGGGCATCTACAAGACAATCAACGGCGGCAAGACTTGGAAGGCGGCCAACAAGGGACTGACGAATGCTGACGGAACGATCTCGTCGGTTGTGAACAGCCTGTGGCTCGATCAGAACAATCCGTCGGTCGTGCTCGCTTCGACAGAATTCGGCGGGACGTTCAAATCGACCGACGCCGGGACGACCTGGCATAACGTCGACACTTCTGAATCCACGCGCTTCTCGCTCGCGGGATCGGTGCTTTACCTGGCAAGTTCGCGCGGAGTGCTGGCATCAACCGATGACGGGAGCACATGGACAGTATCGCTGCCGTTGAGTGATGGCGCGACCACCGTGGTCACCGCGGCGAATGCGACGTATGCGGGGTCGACCGATGGCGATGTCTACCAACTGAACGGCTCTTCGTGGACGAAGCTGGGGCATCCGGGGACGGGGCCGATTCATGACCTGACCGTCGATCCCTTCAACACGCTGGTGGTTTACGCGAGCGTGGATGATGCGAATGCGTGGAATCAGTGCCCGCATGCATCTATTGATGGCGGGAACACGTGGACCGCGGTGAATTGCAATCTGTTTTCGATCGGGTCGCAGACGCTTGCCTTTAGCAACGTCACGCCGCACCGCTTGTTTGCTGGAGACGATGGCAGCGGAAGCATCCTTTATTTCACCGGTGATGGCAAGGCGAATCCGGCTCTTCATGCCGGAGTTACCTACAATGGCGCGGACGTGAGATATGTCATACCGGTGCCGGGAAAATCCCCGAGCGACGACGGGTGCTACATTCTGCAGGATCAGGGCCTGTACTACGCGCCAGCTTGCAGTTCTGGCAACGCCGCCGCACTAAGTACGAATGTCAATGCAACGCTCGTCTACGATGTAGCGGTTTCCCCCGACGGCAAGAATGTCGAGGCGCCGTTGCAAGACAACGACTCGACTTCCAGCCAGAATGGCGGCACTAGCTGGCCGGTAAGCGGGCCCGCGGGCGAAGGCGGAGAAACTCGATATCATCCCGATAATTCTGGCTATTGCTACGTCGCCCATCCTGACGAGGGACTTTATGTTTCGAAGGACGGTTGCAAAACATGGAGCTACTCGGGGAGCACCGGTTTCGAGTCACTGACCTTCGATCCGGCGGACGCAAACAAGCTCTATGCAGTGACGGGAGAATCGAGCGGCAAGCCAATTGTTTCCAAGAGCACCGACAAAGGAAAAACCTGGACGAGTGCGGGCTGGACGTTTACCAATCCCTACCAGGTGGCGATAGCGCCCACCGACACCGACAGCATTGTGGTGGCGACCGGAACGGCGTCCACTCCGAACCAGTTGTATTACAGCCATGATGGCGGAACAACGTGGGCTCAATCCACAGGATTGCCGACGACACAGCAGCAGGCGGAGATGTGGTTTCCGACGCATCGGTACAACGCGGCGTTCGATACGATTGATGCGAAGACCGTGCTGCTGGCGGATCACGATCCGCAGACCGATAACATATTGGTCTTCCGCAGCACGGATGGCGGCGAGACGTTCAGCCAAGTGACCACATTCGTCCAGCCCGTCGGCCAACGAGTGTGGCCTCATCTTTTGCGCCCGAAAAACGAATCGAATCCGCATCATGACGAGTTCTACTATGCAACGCGATTTTACGGGAACCGTGTAGTCTTCAATTCGCGGCCGCAGAGTGGCAACCCAGATGTGGTGGTCACAACGCGCTTTGGCGCATTTCTCTCAACCGACCTAGGCACGACCTGGACACGGATCGACACAACGGCTGTGCCGCATCACTTCATTGGAGCAGCGTGGGCACAGGGATATCTTTATCTCGCCAGCTTTGGCGAAGGGGTAATAAAAAGCAAGAAGGCGATTCAACCGTAACGGGGAGAACCATCGATTGCAGCGGTAGACAGATCGCCGAGGTTCGCAGCAACAAGTGGACTTAGGTCTACGAAGCTTATTTCTTGTAGACCGTGGGCTGCGGACCTTTCTCCAGCATCTTGCGATCCCAGATCATGCCTTCACGCGAGTAGTTTGCCAGCTCGAAATCCTGCGTCAGCTCGAGGGCGTCGGTTGGGCAGGCATCCTCACAGAGGCCGCAGAACATGCAGCGGCTCAGGTCATATGTAAAGTTGGTGAGTTCCTTGCGGCGGGTTTTTTCGTTGCGCTCGCTGGTGACGACGATCAGATGCTCGGGACAGGCCAGCGCACAGAGGTCGCAAGAAATACATAGTGTCTCGTCGGTATCGGGATTGACGTTGAGTCGGGGCGCACCGCGGTAGCGCTCGGCAACCTGCGGCCGCTCCAGCGGATACTGCTCGGTGTAAATCTCTTTGGGATGCTGATAGCGGAAGGTCACCCCAAGTCCTTGCATCAGGTCGACGAGGAAAATCTTGCGCAAAATCTCGGTCATTCCCATAACCCGCATAGCATAACATGGGCGGTGAGGGAGGCAAGGTGCGCTGGGTCACCGCGATTGCAGATTTCAGCTTGCAGATTGCAGCATTAAAGGCCCAAAGGGATCGGCTGGTTTGCCTGACCCTTGGGCCTTTACCTCTGACCTCTGACCTCTGATCTCGCTACCTCTGACCTTAGTTGACCTGCTGCTGCAAAGCTTCATACGAGTTTGGCAGGTAGTTGTCGTCGCCTACGTATTTCACCGTGACGATGTGCACGCCTTGCGGAATGGACGATGTGGTGAACTGGGCCTGTCCATTTATGAGTGGCACCGATGCGTACGTCACGCCGGTGACTGTGAAGGTAGCCAGTTCGCCGTCAGGAGGCGGCCCTGCAATCGAGGTGACCGTCACTTTGAACGTGACGGGCTGTCCGTAGGTCGAGGGATTCTTCGACGAAGTCAGGTTCGCATACATCTTCGGCGAAAGCAGTTCAAGACCCTTGTTGGACGAGATCGCAATGACTCCGTAGTCATTGATCTGCATGGAGTATGGCTGCAGGGACTTCGGTAGTCCCGCGAGCAAGTTGACGTCTTGCATGCCGGCGGCCGGCGTCCAGAGAAATCCATGCATCAGGCCATTGCCAGAATTGGTGAGCGATGTGCCAACGACCCAGCCATTTTTGTTGACCGACATCGCATTGCTCGAAGCGCCGCCAAGCGTGCCCAGATCCTGCATGCCGCCGGCCTGCGTCCAAGCGAAAGCGTGCTTGTAGCCAGCGGCATTGGGTGCCTGTCCGACGATGGTGCCGGAGGCATTCACGGCCTGAACCACCGTCCCGTTCGGACCGAAGCTATGTAGACCGCCCGGTTGGGTCCAGTAAAATCCGATTGGCCAACGGCTACCGTTGGGATAGAAGTAGCCGACAACTTGGTTCGAGGAATTAATCGCGGTCGCAGTCGCGCCACCGATGCTGGTCAGATCCGGTGTGAGGTCCTGCATGCCGCCAGACTGCGTCCACATGAAAGCGTGCTGCAGGGCAGCTCCGTTGTAAGACAGTCCGACGACGGCTCCTGAGTCATTCATCCCTGTCGCGACGCTCATGCCGCTGCCGAGCGAACCCAGCCACTGGATTCCGTGGCCAGCCTGCCAAGTAAAAGCCTGCGAGAACCCGTTCCTGTTGGCCGCGCCGGCGACTATACCAGAGTTGTTGATCGCTGCGCCAACGCTGCTCGCGCTACTCAGCGTGAGATAGTTGAAACCGGTCGCGCGGTCCCAGACGGCGATGTCCGGCGACGTGCTGGTGCCCGAGTTGGCCAGCGCCAGACTGGAATTGTTGAGTGCTGTCTGCGCGTTTCCGTTAGCGGTCTTGGTCTTCACCTCATTAAAGGCAACCTGCCCAAACCCGAAATTTGAAAACGCCATGGCAAACGACACAGCCAGCGCAATCTTCTGAATACTGTTCACAGAAACCTCCTGGCGAGCGCGTCCCGCAAATCGGCGCCGCCCGGTGCGATAAGGTGCAAACGCGGTACCGTTTTGACTTGTGATCCCAATTCAAGAATTTGCCGTATCTAACTGAAAACACGAGTTATTACGAATGTGACAGGAAGTGTCAGGTTGCACCAATTTTCACGTGCCTTAGCCTTCTGAAGGCGAAGTGGAAGGCAAGTTCCCAGTAATCACCTGAACGTCACCAAGCGCCGGGCAGCACGGTTTTTCGCTAAACTCGTTGCGAAACCGGGCGGCCAATTTTTTGACCATGACCGCTGACCGATAATCCATGAGCGACCTGAACCTGCCAACCGAGAAATCCGACGAACTATGGATGGAAGAGGCACTGCGCTCGGCCCAGCGAGCATTGGAGATCGGAGAGGTGCCCGTGGGGGCGGTAGTCGTGCACCGTGGTCGTGTTATCGGCCGCGGGTGGAATCGCAACCTTGCGGACCGCGATCCAACCGCTCATGCCGAGATCGTCGCGCTGCGCGAAGCAGGCGCGAACCTGGGTAATCACCGTCTCGGAGAGTGCGACCTGTTTGCTACAATTGAACCTTGCGCGATGTGTGCGGGAGCCTTGATCCACGCCCGCATTCGTCGCTTGGTATACGGTGCAGATGACCCAAAGGCAGGAGCCGTTCATTCGGTGCTCTCGGTCATCAACCATCCCAGCCTGAACCACCAGATCGAGGTTCGCGGTGGGGTGCTGGCCGGAAGGTCGGCGGAGATACTGCAGGAGTTTTTTAGAAGGCGTAGGTAGGAGTTGATCGTTAGTCGTTAGTCGTTCGGGAAGGCAACCTTGCTCGCGAACGCAGATTCGGCCCAGAAGCAGGTTTTACTGAGAGCTGACAACTGACAGCTGTTCTCCGGAGAGGTGCGTGAGCGGTTGAAACGATCCGCCTCGAAAGCGGACATACCTTAACGGGTATCGTGGGTTCAAATCCCACCCTCTCCGCCAGATTTTTCAAGAAAGGTTCCCCGTGAGTTGGCAACCTGAAACCCCATTCGATAGCCTTGAAAGTGCACACGAATACGTCGGCCTGCTGATGGAGACCATTGCCGACGCGAGAAAAGAACTGGAAGCGGATGTCGCAACCGCCGGCAAACGTCCTGATCGCCGCCTGCAAGCCCTTCAGATCGTCCAGTACAAACTGGAAAAGCTGGAATCCCACTTCCAGGCCAGCAGCCGCCTGCTGAACGACCTGAGAACACTGCGCCGCTTGCTGCTCGAGGAAAGAGCCGCGATGGTCAGGCGAACTGGAACAACCGGCTAAGTCGTACGCCGGCGTCCCGCCAGCTGTCGCGAGGGCGTCCCGCCCTCGCGGTGTGAAACCTATGCACCAATTGGGGGTAGGTGAATTGCGCCGCGACAAATGGGGATCGGCAACTACGCCCGCAGTTTCTCTGCAAATTTCTTTTCGAGCTTCGCCAGCTTGGGCGAAATCACGAACATGCAGTAAGGCTGCCGCGAATTCCCGTTGTAGTAGTTCTGATGGTATCCCTCGGCAACATAGAACTTCTCGGCCGGTTCG
>Ga0335070_10003412_pt1 | contig 18562 bp, 15 predicted proteins | sample Lox_Sample_13_FD_206722 | JGI IMG/M metagenome (GOLD analysis project Ga0335070, IMG submission 206722) | Soil microbial communities from Loxahatchee National Wildlife Refuge, Florida, United States - Lox_Sample_1.3 | ecosystem: Environmental > Terrestrial > Soil > Wetlands | place: USA...
AACGACAGAGAGCTTCATAGCAGGTTGAGCGCAGTGTAACAGCAGCGGGTAGCGAGTGGCGAGCAACGGCCTGCTTGTCGAGTACACGATGGCGTCTCTTTTCCAAGGCGATTCTCGGTGCGCGACAGGGCCTCTAGGCAATCACTCGCGATAGGCTACCCGTCACTGGTCACTCGAGCTATACTCGCGTGTTCTCACAGTTGAGAATGGGCGGCGTGCAGTCGATGCGGACCTTTCGCAAGCTTCGATTCCTGGCGAGTGCGCTTCTGTTCGTTATCGCTTTGGGGACGGCGGGCTTTCACTACATCGAGGGATGGCCATGGTTCGACGGTTTTTACATGGTCATCACCACCCTGACCACGATCGGATATCAGGAGGTCCACCCGCTCTCGCACGCCGGGCGCGTCTTCAATGTGATCATCATTCTGGGTGGAGTCTCGCTGGTGTTTCTAGCCATCGGGTCGCTGACCCAGGCTTTGCTAGAATTCGAGCTGCAGCACTTCTTTGGAAGGCGCCGCATGGAACGCGAAATCAGTCGGCTGACGGATCATTACATCATCTGCGGCGCGGGGCGCGTGGGCCGCAGCTCCGCCCGCGAACTGGCACGCCGCCCGGTGCCGTTTCTCATCATCGAGAACAACGAGGCCAAAGCACAGAAGTTCGCCAGTGAGAACTGGCTATTGCTGATCGGAGACGCCACCCAGGAACAGATCCTGCGCGATGCCCGGATTGAACACGCACGCGGGCTGGTCGCGGCCACTACCACCGACGCCACGAATCTCTACATTGTGTTGACGGCGCGCAGCCTGAACCCGCGCCTGCAGATCATCGCGCGCGCCAGCGAAGAGGTGGCCGAAAAGCACCTACTGAGCGCTGGCGCTGACTCGGTAGTCTCCCCCTACGTTTTTGCCGGGCAGCGGATCGCACACTCCTTCCTGCGCCCGCATGTAGTGAGTTTCCTGGACGCGGCTACTACGCATCTGGGAATGGACCTTGAAATCGGTGAAGTCGCCATCACGCCGCGCAGCCCGTTTGCCGGAAAAACGATCGAGAGTTCCCGCATCCGCCAGGACCGCGGTGTGATCGTGTTGGCCATCAAACGCGAGGCGGGCATGCGATTCAGTCCTTCGCCAGAAGATCGCATTGAAGCCGGTGATTTTCTGATCGCCATGGGTGAGCCCCAGCAACTTCGCGAACTGGAGCACATGGCCGGATCGCGGACATGAAAATTGTTAGCGCGGCGGAAATGCGCGAGACTGATCGCGCCACCTCGGAACGCTACGGCGTACCCTCCTTAACGCTGATGGAAAACGCGGGTTCTGCCGTTGCCCGCTTTGTTCTCTCGGACTATCCCCAGGCCCATCGCATCAGCGTGATCTGCGGCAAGGGCAACAATGGCGGGGACGGCTTCGTGGTGGCCCGCAAGCTGGCGGAGGCAGACAGAGTGGTCCTGGTTCTGCTGCTGTGTGGTCCCGAAGAACTCAGCGGCGACGCCGCGGTCATGTTTGAGAGAATGGCGATTCAGCCTCTGATTGTTCGCGACGCCAGTGCGCTCGATTCGACTGACGCTGCGCCGGCATTTGCCGCTGAGCTGATCGTGGATGCGATCCTCGGGACTGGATTTCGCCCGCCGGTGAGTCCGCTTTACGCTGCCGCCATCGGTAAGATAAACGAAAGCGCGGCGCGGGTGGTCGCGGTCGATATCCCATCGGGCGCGAATGCAGACGCCATGCGGGGGGAAAGCGGGACGCGGGCACGCGCTGATGGCGTGGTGACTTTCACGGCTCCGCGACCAGCACACGTTTTTGCAGGATTAACGGGCGGGCCGACGGTGATTGCGCCTATCGGCTCGCCGCCGGAAGCGATCATCTCGAAGCTTGGTCTGCACCTCAGTTGTGCGGCCGATTTTGCTTCGCTGCTTCAGCCGCGTGAGCGGGGCGCCAACAAGGGCAGCTTTGGCCACGTTTTGGTCATTGGAGGATCGCGAGGAAAAGCAGGTGCGGCGGCGATGGCAGGATTTTCCGCGTTGCGCGCGGGCGCCGGGCTCTCGACGGTGGCCACGGCGCGCTCTGTGCTGCCGACAGTAGCAGGGTTTCATCCCGAACTGATGACCGAGCCGTTGGAAGAGACTGGTGCAGGCACGATTGCTTTACAGTCCCTGGAATCGGGCCTGGTCGATGAACTGGTCGAGCACAAGTCGGTGCTGGCGATCGGTCCGGGGATTTCGCGAAATTCAGAGACAGTAGAGTTCGTGCGGCGGGTCGTCGGGAACTACGACACGGCGATGGTCTTGGATGCCGACGCGCTGAACGCGTTTGAAGGCGCAGCCGACCTGCTGGTTGGGCACGGGAAGAACCTGGTGGTCACGCCGCATCCCGGAGAAATGGCCCGCCTGACGGGTTTGAGCATTGCGGAGATTCAGGCGAACCGCCTGGAAGTTGCCAGGGACTTCGCCCGCAAGCACGAGGTGATGGTCGTGCTCAAGGGGCACCGCACCCTCATCGCGTCGCCTGACGGCACGGTCCGGGTGAATCCCAACGGCAATCCCGGCATGGCGACTGGGGGCACGGGGGACGTCCTTACGGGAATCATGGCCGGCCTGGTCGCCCAACATCCGAAGCATGTGCTGGAAGCAACGGCACTGGCAGTCTACCTGCACGGATTGTCAGGTGATTTGGCCAGCCAACAAACTGGAGAGCACTGTCTGGTCGCAACCGACCTCGTTCGTTTCCTGCCCGAGGCGTTCCGCCAAGCCCTTGCAACGAGCTCCGCCGAGGTCCGCATTCACGCCTGAGATCTGAATCGAGCCGTCAGCCCGGAATATAGGCGTTGAGAAGGGGTACTAATTGCGAGCCCAGGCTCATGAGGCGCGCCTGAGCTGCCTCTGGGGATTCACCCTCGTACATGGGAGTGATCAGGCGAATCAGCGCTCCGTCGCTGCGGTTCATGCGGATGGCATCGGCGATCAGGTAATATTTTGCCCAGTATTCGCCGGCCACGACGCGGTCGTGGGCCTGATACCAGTAGAGCACCAGTTGCCGTTCTCCCGCCCGCGAAACAACATAGCGATTAGCTGGGAAAGTTGACCCATCGGAACGCGCAATCTGAACAACTCTTCGCTCGGTCGGGACCCAGCCGGCTCCGGGCAGACAATGGTCAGGGGAATGGATGGTGTCGCCCATGCGCTGGCTGGGGAAATAGGCGATGAACAGCCCGATGGAAGGCAGGTCCGGGTTGCGGCTCTCGAAATCGCGCAGGAGAAACTCGCCGGCTCCCAGGATATCGAGGGTCCGCTGGTCAATGCTGACGTCGCGACCAGTCCACTCGCCCAATTGCAGGGGGAGCGAACTCAACGGTTCACGATGCGGAACCACCTCGTAGCTGGAGCGCGCCTGCAGGAGAATCGCGGTGGCCAGCATTAGCCCGGCCGCAAACACGAAGCGAAGCGAGGAGGCCGCTATGCGGGCGTTGCCTTTGGCGGAGGCCTCCACATGCGAAAGAGGATGCATGGGTTCCGCCTCCGCCGAGGGCCTCCAAACGCGAGAGAGGACTCGATGCAAGATGAAAAGCAGAGCCAGCGATACAACGAAGATCAGCCACCCGGAGAAGATGTGAAGGAACCCCTCGGCTTTTTCAGGATCCCAGTACTGCACCAGCAACCCCGTACCGACGACCCGGAAACCATTGGCGGCGACCGCAATCGGGACGGCCGAGAATGCGAGCAATACGCGCATCCACTTGCGGTTGTCCATCAGGTAGCTATAGATGATGGCGAGGGTCACGAGAGAGAGCAAGGACCGGATGCCGCTGCACGCTTCCGCTACTTCCAGCGGCATGGCAGCAAGCACGATGATATTTCCCTCCCGCAGTACCGGAACTCCGGCGAAGGGGAGGAACCAGCTTGCCAGCTTTGACGCCAATATCTGCAAAGGGAAGGTGACTTTCTGGAAGACAAGAACCGGGATGGGGATCATCAGAATCAGAAAGGCCCAGGGGAAAAGAACGGCGCGGAAGAAGGGCCATCCCTGAAACAAGATGATCAAACCGGCAAGGAGAAGCAACGACGACGAGCGCGAAAAAAACAACTCGGCGCCCAGCACTCCCAGCATCAGCATCAGCAGAGCGCAAACGATCAGTGCAAGGCCCAACCAGGATGGAGAGGGGTCGATAGATCTCAGTTGGTGCCGATTTTGCCAAAGGACGAACACAGCGAAGGCCGGGACGAAAAACCCATGAGAGAAGTTGGGATCGTGGATCCATTGCGCGACCAAACGGGCGAGAATCGAAGCGTAAAGCCAGACGATCAGCAGCAGCAACACTACCCCTTGCCACCGGGGCAGAACAGAAAACCAGCGCCGCTCCCTTCCCGCGGCTGTAGGTACGGCCTGTGCCGAGTCACCCATAAACGGCTGCGTCGAGGATATGCGACAACTCAGGCTCGTGCCAACCCATATATTGGCACCACCGCGACATCTACTGCCCGAAGTCAGTAAGGCCTTGAGCACCCGAAAGGGCTCGGGTACGGCTCTTCCAGAAAAAAGGGAATGCCTCTCGGCACATACAGATTCACACGCCGCGGAGAAGAACTGCCGCTTTCCCAGACCGCGGTCAAGGGGGGCGCGTTTCCCTTGTTGGGTAGGAGCCAATCTCCCAATGATTCCTCAAATGTGGGAAAAAGATTTCCCATTTCTCCGCATTGGTGGTAAGGTGTATGTCGCTTTTCGGACGGAGAGCGATCTGTAAGTCGTTGGAAAATAAAGATGTATTCTTTGCCCGACCGTTGCGCCTGCTCTGCCGAATGGCAGTAAGTGTGCACTGGGTTGGACACGTCCATCTCTGAGAGACACCCCCAGTCTTAGCAGAGCCCCAACATGAACAGTAAGAGCTCCGAAATTGTCGCCCATGGCGCCAGCTCGCAGTTTGGCAGCGCTGGACCCTGGCTGGAGAGCGTCAGTCCGGGAATGCGCACGGTGGAAGCGGTGATCCGCGAACTGTCGCAGAATGACGTGCCGGTGCTGGTGGTGGCGGAGCCAGGAGCGGGCAAGAAGGCAGCGGCGGCGAGGATCCATGCCCTCTCGGGCCGGGGTGGGGAACCTTTTTGCGTGTGTCAAGGCAGCGATGCCGACAAGAGTGTGCTGGCGACCTGGGATGGGCAAGGAGGAACGGTGTACCTGCAAGAAGTTGGGGATCTGGATACTCCTGCCCAGTCCGAGTTGGTTCGCCAACTGACTGCCATTGGAGAGAATCGGCGGCGGGCGCCGCGCTTCGTTTGCGGAACCTCGCGCACACTGGAAGCGGAAGTGAAAGCAGGCAAGTTCCGTGAAGACGCCTACTACCGCATCAGCGGCGTTTGTCTGCGGCTGCCGCCGTTGCGGCAGCGGAAAGAAGACATTCCTGCCCTGCTGGAGTACTTTCTTTCGGCAGCGGCCCACGATCTCAGCCGTTCTGTGCCTGTCCTCAGCCGCGAAACGCAGGACTTCTTCCTTGAATACAACTGGCCCGGGAACATTCGAGAACTGAAGGATGCTGCCCGGGCGATTGTAGCGCTGGGCGACGAGGCGCTGGCCATGGGAGGACTGCGGTCGCTATTGCGGCGCGGCGACCGGGGTAACGGAGAGAAGATCTCGCTCAAGGATGCCGCCCGCGCCGCTTCCCGCGAAGCGGAAAAGGAACTTATTCTGCACGTTCTTGCGCGGACGCGCTGGAACCGGCGCCGTGCCGCGCAGGAGTTGCAGATCAGCTACAAGGCGCTGCTCTACAAGTTGAAGCAGATCGGCTACGAAGAGTACGGCGCCTGAGTGGAGAAAGGGGTTTGAGAGGAGACGATATGAAGCGAACCTGGATAGCGGCGGTCGCGGCCCTGTTGCTGTTGGGCAGCATGGCGTTTGCGCAGAACGCGAACCCGCCCGCCAGCAGTCCCACGCCGGAGACGGCCGCCAACCCGCCTGCGGCCGCAGAAACTGGGCCATCCTATGTCATCGGGCCCGAGGATGTGCTGCATGTCGCGGTTTGGAAGGAACCGGACTTGACCGCCACTTTGCCCGTCCGTCCTGACGGCAAGATCTCGTTACCGCTGCTGAACGACGTACAAGCTGCCGGCATGACCCCTATGCAACTGGCTGGTTCGCTCACCGAAAAGCTGAGGAAATACGTGGCGGACCCGCGCGTCACCGTGGTCGTCACCCAGATCAACAGTAAGCGGATCTACATGGTGGGTGAGGTCAGTCATACGGGGGCTATGCCGATGCTGCCCAACATGACAGTCCTGCAGGCGATATCGAGTGCTGGGCTGACGCAGTTCGCCAACACGAAGCGCATCTACGTGTTGCGCGTGGAGAACGGCAAGCAGGTGAAGCTGCCGGTGAACTATCACAGGTTGGTGAAGGGCGAAGAGATGGACCGGAACTACGTTTTGCAGCCCGGAGATACGATCGTCGTTCCGTAGCAGACACGGGGTGGAGAACATGGCGACAACGCAGAGAATTGGGGTGGTAGCAGTGGTCCTTGGGATCAGTCTGTGGGCGGTAGCGCAAAACGACACCGCCACCAGTCGTACCGGACCGGCGCCCGCCTTCGGGCAGACCGCTCCCGTGCTGGATCCGGACAATCCGCCGATTTCGGGCCTGGATGAGCCCGGGCTGGACATGCGAGGAGGGACGCGCAGCTTCATTTCCGGAGGCCTTGCAGTGGCCGAATCCGGTGACACGAACGCCAGCAACGAGGGCAAGCAGGCCTTGAGCTCAGTCACGCATGTTCTGGGCGCTTTCGACCTGCAACGTTTTTACGCGAAGACGGACTTATTTGCGGAGTACTTCGGAGGCGGGGCCTTTTACTCTAATGCGACGCGCGACGTTACCCAGTTACATGCCTTGGGCACGGAGGGCGTAATACGCTGGCGCACTGGACGCTTCACGCTGCGCGACGCGTTCAACTACCTCCCGGATGGCTCTTTCAGTATGGGGGCGTTTGGCGGAGTGCCGGGCTTGCATCTGGCTACGGGTGGATTCAGCATGGGCGGGTTACCCGGCCTGCGCAGCTTCGGCAACGAGTCGACAAGCGCGGTCGGACTGACCCCGAGGCTGACAAACACGGCGGTTGCGGATCTCGTACAAAGTGTGAATCCGCGAGCGGCTTTCACACTCGCTGTGGGATTCAGCAACGCCCACTTCTTCGACAATACCGAGAATCTGATCAACAGCGATCAACTCACGGCTGAGGGTGGGTACAGCTATATGGTGGGCCGTCGCGATCAGATCGCCGGTGTGTACGGGTTTCAGCAATTCCGGTTCCCGCAGACGGAGGGAGGCGAGATTCGCACCCACATCGCCAATTTTCGCTGGAGCCACTACATCTCCGGGAGAATGAGGCTGGTTATTGGAGCAGGTCCGCAGTACACGACGATCAATGATTTGGCCCTCGGCCTGGTGAACCGCTGGTCGGTAAGCGGGCGAGCCCAGTTGCACTACAAGTTCACGCGCACCTCGGTTTCAGTTGGTTATGAGAAGTTCACCGGCGCGGGATCGGGTTTCTTCCCTGGTACTGATACCCAGTTGGTGCGGGCAGGCCTGAACCGGCCCTTGGCGCGTACCTGGGAGTTCACCGGAGACCTCGGCTACTCGCACAACAAACGTCTACAGACGCAGGGTGAAGGAGGATTGCCCGGCAACAGCTTCAACAATGGTTTCGTCGGCGGTATCCTGCGCAAGCACCTTGGGCGTGAATATTCGGTGTTTGGCGCGTATCGGTTCAATGAGCTGACTTTCGACCGCTCTGCCTGCGGCGTCGACAGCGCTTGCAGCAACCGGATTACGCATCGGAACATCGGCACGATTGGAGTGGAGTGGCACCCCCGGCCACTCCGTATCGAGTAACTCGTGGCCGCCCGCAGCGGCCAGAAATGGTGAAGAAGAAATGATTGAGAATCGCGAATTGACGATGGACGATTATCTGGCAATGGTGCGGCGGCGCCTGAAGGTGATCCTGATCCCGGCGCTGCTGGCCCCGCTGGCGGGCTTCCTGGTCTCCTATGTTTTCTCGCCCAAGTACACCTCGCAGTCTTTGGTGCTGGTGGAGGGGCAGAAGGTGCCCCTGGACTATGTGCATCCGGTCATCACCGAAGACTTCACCCAGCGCTTGGCAACCATGCAGCAACAGGTGCTGGCGGCGAACCGCCTGCGTCCCATGATTGAGCGCCTGGGCATCGCCAAGCCGGGGGAGGAAGGGAAGCTGATCGAGGACATCCGGGGCGGCATGACGGTCACGCCTGTCATCACCGACATTACGGCGGCCGCGCCTGCGGCAGGTTCTTCCTCCAAGACGAAGAAGAAGCCTTCCTCGAGTGGCCCGCCCTTGCCCGGGTTCAATGTCAACTTCACCTCCAGCAATCCGCGCCTAGCGCAACAGATCTGTAACGAACTGACTTCGCTGCTGTTAGAGGAAAACCTGCGATCGCGCGGGGATGTTACCCGGGGGGCAACGGAATTCCTCAGCCGCCAAGTCGAGGAAGCCAAGCAGGCGCTGGATGACCAGGACACCAAACTGGCTGCGTTTAAGAAGCAGTATATGGGACAGCTCCCGGGCGACGCGGAGACAAATGTACGCATCCTGATGGCGCTGAACTCCCAGCTGGATGCCAGCACCCAGACCCTGAATCGGGCGCAGCAGGATAAGGCTTACACCGAAAGCCTCCTGGCGCAGCAATTGGCCGCCTGGAAAAGCACGCAGTCCACCACTAATCCGCAGACCCTCGAACAGCAGTTGAACGCTCTGCAGGCGCAATTGCTGCAACTGCAGGCGCGCTACACCGATGATCACCCAGACGTGATCAAAGCCAAAGCGGACATCGCCGAGGTGAAAAAGAAACTGGATGAAGTTAATGCCGCCGCCAGCAAGGTGACGGATACCAACGACAAGGCAAACGTGGCCGAACCACCGGAGATTCGCCAGCTCCGTCTTCAGGTCCATCAGTATCAGAACGTGATCGAGCAAGCGACCGCCGATCAGAAGAGGCTGCAAGGCCAGATTCAGCTTTATCAAAACCGCACGGCGATGAGCCCCGCCATTGAAGAACAGTACAAGGCTCTGACCCGCGACTCCGATAGCGCCCACAGCTTCTACAACGATCTGTTGGCCAAGAAGAGTTCCTCAGAACTGGCCGGAAGCATGGAAGACCAGCAGCAGGGCGAACAGATGAAGGTTCTGAATCCTGCGGGCCTGCCGGATTCTCCGAGCTTCCCCAACCGCCTCTTTTTTGCCGGCGGCGGCCTGGGGGCAGGTTTGGCGCTAGGTATCGTCATTGCCGCCTGGCTGGAACTGCGGGACAAATCCATCCGCACCGAAAAGGATGCGGCGGCGGCCATGGACCTGCCTTTGCTGGTGTCGGTGCCGTGGGTCGCGGAACAAGAAGTTGGAGAGGTGTCGGCGAGCGGCAACGGACGAAGATCCTTCTGGAGTCGTCCCTCCGAACCGGGAGCAAAAGATCGAGAGAAGGTTGAGGTCTAAGGCAAGGACATGTACAAGGAGTTTTTCGGGCTTCGGGCCAACCCGTTCAATGTAAATCCGGATCCACGTTATCTGTTCCTGACGCGGCACACGGAAGAGGCACTGGCTTGCCTGACGTACGGCATCCAGAGCCGCAAAGGGTTTGTGCTGCTGACCGGCGAGGTGGGCACCGGCAAGACCACGCTGATTAACAAACTGATGGAGTGGCTGCGCCTGCAACAAGTGGCGACCGCGTTCATCTTCAACTCGCGCATGGACGTGCCGCAGTTTTTGGATTTCATGATGGCCGATTTCGGGATTCCATGCGATACGAAAGCGAAAAGTCAAATCCTGCAGCGGCTGTACAGTTGGCTGCTCGACCGCTATCGTGCTGGAGAAACCGCGGTGCTCGTGGTGGACGAAGCGCAGAGCCTGTCGGATGAAGTGCTGGAAGAGATCCGCATGTTGACGAATCTGGAGACCTTCACCGAAAAGCTGCTGCAGATCATTTTGGTGGGACAGCCGGAGCTCGAACACCGGTTGAAGCAGCCTCAGCTGCGTCAACTGCGGCAACGGCTGACCTTGCGGGCCAAGACCCATCCCTTCAATTTGGAGGAAACCCGGGCGTACATCAACCAGCGGCTGCGGATTGCCGGCTCCAATGGCGAGCCGATTTTTGATCCCGATTCTGTGATGGCGCTCTACCGTTACTCGATTGGCGTCCCGCGCGTCATCAATTTGCTGTGTGAGCACTGCCTGGTGAGCGCGTTTGTGGACCAGAAAAAAACGGTCTCCGCAGACGTGGTGGATTCCGTCGCCAAGGATTTCGATCTGGCTGATGGCACGGCGGCAGCGGCCACGGCGCCCATCGTTCCCCCCGCGCCCCCGGAGAAGTTTGACTTGGTAGAAGCTTTGCGAACCCTGGCGACACTGGCCGACCGGTTGCGCCAATCCGAACAAGATCTCCCCAAAGAAAGGAAATCATGAGCCGAATCCATGACGCTTTGAAACGCGCCGAACAAGACAGAGCCACCTCGATGGGGGGGCACCTGGAACCTATTGCGGAGCAGCCCGAGCCGCAGCCGGTGACCTTGCCTCCGCTGGTGCACTCGGCCACTACGGTCATGCCGGGCCCGAGTAGTGGCTTGACGTACGAAGCGCTACTGGCGCACTGCCGGCAAACGAATTGGAGTCCGGATACGCGGACGATGCTGTTTTTCCAGGATGATGAGAGCCGGTTCGGAGCCGAGGAGTTCCGAACTCTGCGTTCCCGGCTGTACCAGATCCGGGAGAAGCTGCCTCTGAAGAGGCTGATGGTGACTAGCGCACTGCCGAAAGAGGGCAAGTCGTTCGTTGCCGCCAATCTGGCGCAGGTCATCGTGCGGCAGCATGGCCGCCGCGCTCTGGTGATCGATGCCGATCTGCGCAGCCCGGGCATGCACCGCCATTTGGGGACGGAACAGACGCCGGGATTGTCGGACTACCTGCTGGGAGAGTGCGATGAGTTTGCCGTACTGCAGCGCGGACCGATGGAGAACCTGTTCTTCTTGCCTGCGGGGCGAGTCGTGTCCGGCGCATCGGAACTACTGGCCAACGGCCGCTTGAAACTGTTCCTGCAGCGGATCGAGCCTCTGTTTGACTGGATCATTCTGGATACGCCGCCGGTGATCCCGGTTTCAGACTCCACGCTGATGGCGAACTTCTGCGACGGCGTCGTCATGGTGGTGCGGTCGAATGTGACACCTTCGGACCTTGCCCGCCGGGCGCGGGAAGAGTTCCAGGACAAATTGCTTCTGGGAGTGGTGCTGAATGGCACACCTTCCGGACAGCTTTCGCAGTCGAAGTACTACTACGGCGAGGCGCAAAAGAGCCACGCTTAGGGGGAACTGAGGTCGTCCGCGTGATCCGGCTTTTTAATGTCTACTATCCGGTCCGCACGCTGATCCTGCTGGCGGGAGAGGCCCTAATCATATGGACCTCGTTCTTGCTGGGCGCGGTGTACGAGCTCCGGGAAGACAGCTATCTGGTGCTTAACTACGAAGGCGGGTATATCAAGCTCTTCGTGGTCACCGCGCTGGTGTTGCTGTGTTCCCACTGGTTCGACCTCTACGACACGTCCCGCCTCAACGCCAAGGGTGAACTCTATTTCCGCCTGCTGCTGGTGCCGGGGCTGTTGGCCTTTGTGCTGGCGGCGGTGAGTTACGTCCGGCCTGACTACCTGCTGGGCAACGGATCCTCGGCGGTGGGCCTGCTGATCCTTACGGTTGCCCTGATTGGATGGAGGCTGGGCTATGGCTGGCTCGTGCAACTGCCCATTCTGGTGGAGCGCATTTACGTGCTAGGGACTGGCGAGAGGGCGCAACGGCTGGTCCAGGGCCTGCAACGGAACCCGGAGCTCGGAGTGGAGGTAGCCAGCTGGACGGGCAAAATGGAAGGTGCGGTCACGCGTGAGTCGGTGGCGGCACATCTGATCGAAGTCGCGCAGAAGCAAAGGGTGCATCGAGTGATCGTGGCCATGCCGGACCGTCGCGGCACGATCCCTATGCGGGAGTTACTGGATCTGCGCATGCAGGGGGTCAAGATTGAAGAGGCGACTTCTTGGCTGGAGAAGATGTCGGGCAAGATCGAAGTTGAGAATCTATACCCCAGCTGGCTGGTGTTCGCCGAGGGATTTCGCCGTAGCTCCCTGTTCATCTTGATTCGCCGCACCCTTTCGATTCTGATTTCACTGACTGGACTAGTTCTAGCAGCGCCTCTATTCCCGCTGATCATGCTGGCGATCAAACTGGATTCGAAGGGGCCTGTTCTCTATTCGCAGAAGCGCGTGGGAAAGGGTGGAAAAGTATTCAAGGTATACAAGTTCCGCACCATGCGGCAGGATGCGGAAATGAACGGGGCGCAGTGGGCGGACGCCAACGATCCTCGTATTACCCAGATCGGCAGGTTCCTGCGTTCCTCCCGCCTGGATGAAATTCCGCAACTATGGTGTGTGCTGCGGGGAGACATGGCTTTCGTCGGACCCCGGCCCGAGCGTCCAGAATTTGTCGAGTGGCTCTCGCGAGAAATTCCCTACTACGGCGTGCGGTATATGGTGCGTCCCGGGCTGACTGGGTGGGCCCAGGTCAAGTACAAGTACGGCAGCACGGTGGAGGATGCGCGGGAAAAACTCCAGTACGACTTGTTTTACATCAAGAATGCCTCCCTTGGTCTGGATTTGCTGATCATATTCCTCACGATCAAAACCGTCTTGTTGCGCCGGGGCGCGCAATGACGTGGGTGCTCTGGATTGCGGCCGCAGCGATCGGCTACGTCTCTGTGGGGTGCTCCGTGTGGTTATGGCTGCGCAGCCGGTCGTCCCCACGGCCGGTGCGTCGAGGCGTTGTAGAGCCGGCGGTATCGGGGGTTCTGGCCGTGCGCAACGAAGAAGGGGTGGTCGCTCGCAAGTTGCAGAACTTGCTGGCGCTGGAGTATGGAAAAGCTGGGATCGCGGGTCGTCTTGGACAGATCGAGCGACGGGACTGTGGGGATCCTCGAGGGATTTGCTCACAATCCGCGAGTGCGCACCCTGGTGAAAGTTGCATTTGAGGGGAAAGCGGCCGGATTGCGGTCAGTTATAGAAGGGAAGTGCCTGCTGTGAGCGCGGACCTGGCGCGCACGGTGTGAGTCGAAGAAGAGAGGGCTTGTGGCCATCGGCAAGAACGAAGCGACGGCAACCACGGATATCTTGGGCAGGCGCAGTGTGGTCCAGCCATCTGATCCCACCAAGGGCGCATTTTTCTGGCTGAGCGCCTTCTTCCTCGTGTATTGTTCACGGCCGGAAGATTGGATTCCGGGTCTTGTGTACATTCCCATAGCGAAGATTACCGCGCTGCTTGCGATGTGGGGATTGTTCAACAGCTTCGGCCGGACCAAGCGCACGTTCAAGGACCTGCCCAAAGAAGGAAAGATCCTGCTTGCCCTCATCGGCCTCATGTACGTTGGCGCTTTCCTATCGCCAATCTGGAAGGGCGGCGCTCTCTCCCGCACTATTGATTTCTCGAAGGTGTTCGTGGCCTGGGTGCTGGTGTTTTTGCTCATCACCAACTTTGATCGCTTGCGGCGGATCATCTTCATCCAGGCGGTATCCTTGCCGGTGGTCTGCGCGATCTCCATTATCAAAGGTCACAACCGGCCGCGTCTGGAAGGCGTGCTGGGCGGCATCTATGGCAATCCGAACGATCTCGCATTCGCCATTGTCTTGACGCTTCCCTTCGTGCTCGCTTTCATGTTGACGAGCAAGAGCGGCATCGTGAAAGCCCTGTGGGGCTGCGGCATGCTGATCATGTCCGCGGCTTTGTTCTTGACTGCTTCTCGGGCCGGTTTCATCAACCTGCTCATCTCAGGCAGCGTGACGCTCTACCATTTTGGAATCAAAGGAAAGCGCTTATACCTGATCGTGGCGGTTGGATTTTTGGGCGTGCTGTTGATGGCAGTCGCAGGCGGCAAACTTTACGATCGTTTCGTGGCGCTCTCGGGAGACAGCTCCACTGAGCAGTCGGCATATGGTTCCTATGAGGCCCGCAAGTATCTGATGGAGCGCGCCTTGAAGGGGATCGAGGAATATCCCATCTTCGGCCTCGGAGCCCACAACTTCATGAGCTATTCGTTGATCTGGCATGAAGTCCACATGACTTACCTTCAGATCTGTGTGGAAGGCGGTATCCCGGTCCTGATTCTCTATCTCTGGTTCTTCAGGTGCGGTTTCAAGAATCTGAAAATCCTGCGGAAGACGAAGAATCTTGATCCGGACATAGTGCTTTTCGTCGGAGCGCTACACAGTTCGCTGGTGGGCTTTATGGTCGGAGCACTGTTTGGACCGGAAGCATACCATTTCTTCCCCTATTTCGCAGTGGCTTTCACTTCCACATTGCTGCAAAGCGTGAAAGAACAAGAGCAGGCGCCACAACCCGGCACGGAGCCCCCTCCACTGAAGAAGCCGCGGCATTTCCTGGAGGTCTATGCCGACCACGCAAGAACAGGTGCGGTCACCCCTGTCCGCTGAGTTGTCCGCAATTCTGCGTTGCCTGAGTTGCGGCGGAAAGTTAGAGACCGACGGGCCGGGGGGCTTCGTGTGCCCGGTCTGCAAACGTGCCTATCCTAACGTGCGTGGCATCGCATGCTTTGTGGATGCACAGGACTACGCGGCCAGCTTCGGATTTCAGTGGCACCGCTACCAAAAGACGCAACTCGATCGCGATGAGTTACGGGAGTCCGAACGCCATTTCCGCATGAAGACGGCTCTACAGCCCGAGGAACTCGCTGGAAAGCTGGTCCTGGACGTGGGTTGCGGGATGGGCCGCTTCGCCGAAGTCGCGACCCGTTGGGGCGCGGGTGTGATCGGCATCGATCTGAGCGCGGCCGCTGAAGTTGCGGCCAAGAATCTGGCCGACCGCAGTTTTGTCGCTTTCCAGGCAGACGTTTTCGCGCTGCCCTTCGCCCCAGAGAGTTTCGACATCATTTACAGCGTGGGGGTCCTTCACCACACTCCGGATTGCGAGGCAGCGGTCTTGACGCTGGGCAAGTACCTCAAGCCGGGCGGAATCCTCGCCGTGTGGCTGTATAGCGGATACAACAAGTGGTATCGCTTCAGCGACTTCTGGCGGCGATACACACACAGGATGAAGCCCCAGACTCTGCACGCCATCCTGAAAATCGTGGTGCCGGTCTCTTATCATCTGCAGCAGGGGTTGAAGCGCGTACCGGTGGTAGGCCGCCCAGCGGCTGGTTTGGTTCACCACGTGTTCCCGGTGAACCGTCAAAAGGACCGGGAAGCCCGCCTGCTCGACACTTTTGATTGGTACTCCCCGAAGTACCAATCCAAGCACACCTACGAGCAGGTATTTCGCTGGTATGAGACGATGGGGATGGAGGACATGCGCATCGGCGAGTTTCCGATTGCGGTCCGGGGCAAGAAGCCGATTAGAGCAGCCTAGCTCAGCCGGTCGGGGTCATCCGCAAAGAGTCGACCATGAGTATCGGAAAGACGATCACGTACGCGAGTAAGGTTCTACCCGGCGCTGTATGGCGTGGTTTGTACAGGCCGGCGCAGAGCCCGGCGCACCTCATCATCGCAATGGCGGACCACTTCGAGCCGGCGATTGACCCCGAGGGCGGCGAAAAGCGAGTCCCCCGACCAGAGCAGGAACGCCGCCTGGAGTGGTGGACCCGCGAGTATCCCAGGGTTATCGACGATTGGCGCGACCACGAAGGGCGACCATTTGTCCACTCCTATTTTTATCCCGCCGAGCAATACGACGAAGGATTGCTGGAGATGTTGGCCGACCACTGTCATGCGGGCTGGGGCGAGATCGAAATCCACCTGCATCATGGGATTCCACACGCCGACACCGCCGAGAACACGCGCCGCACGCTCAGTGAGTTCCGTGATCGACTCGCGTTTCACCATCGCTGCCTGGCCGTGGAGGGAGATTCCGGCCAACCCCGCTACGTCTTCGTGCACGGGAATTTCGCGCTGGCCAATTCGGCCAACGGTCGATTCTGCGGTGTCGATTCGGAAATGAAGATCCTGGCGGAGACAGGTTGCTACGCGGATTTCACTCTGCCGACAGGCACTCATCATCCTGCGCAGACGGCCAAGATCAACTCGGTGTATGAGTGTGCCGCACCGCTGGAGCAGGCGGTTCCCCACCGCCTGGGGAACGATCTGGTTTGCGGGCGAGCGCCGCGTATCTTCCCGCTGATCGTCCAAGGGCCATTGCTGGCGGACCTTGGACGCAGCCTGCGCCTGGGGCGTCCCATTCTGGAGACGGGCGCGATCACGCAGCCGAATCCGATGACCTTGCATCGGTTGTTGCTATGGAAGAAAGCGCAGATTGTTGTTCAGGGGCGCCCCGACTGGTTGTTCATCAAGTTGCACTGCCATTCCATGGAACCGAGCCAGAAGGACGCTGTGGCCGGGGAGTCCTTTCGCAAGTTCCTCGCTGAACTGGTGGGGGGCGCGGCAGAACGGAAAGAAACACTACATTTTGTCACCGCGCGAGAGATGACCAACATTCTCTTGGCGGCCTGTGACGGGCGGGACGGCAATCCGGGAGACTATCGCGACTACCGTTTCAAGCACTTAAGAGATATGGCGGCCTCGCCGAATGCGCAGATCTCGGTTCCAGTTGACGTGAAAGGATAGCAGCAACGCTATGTGCGGCATCGCCGGAGTGGTGAGCGTAACGCGGGAGAGTGAGATCACCGAAGCGCTCGTGCGCCGGATGTGCGACCCGATCGTCCACCGCGGCCCGGACGACGAAGGCATCTACGTTCATGACGGTGCCGGACTCGGCATGCGGCGCCTCAGCATCATTGACCTCGCCGGCGGTCACCAGCCTGTTTTCAACGAGGATCGCAGTTCGTGGATCGTGTTCAACGGCGAGATCTACAACTTTCCCGAACTTCGTCCGGAGCTAGAGAGCCGTGGCCATCGCTTTTACACCCGGACCGATACGGAAGTCATCATTCATCTCTACGAAGAGATGGGCTCGGACTGCGTGCAGAAACTACGCGGCATGTTTGGGCTCGCTATCTACGACAAACAGAAGAGAAAACTGATTCTGGCGCGTGACCGGTTTGGCAAGAAGCCGCTGCACTATGCGCTGCGGAACGGCAAGCTTTATTTCGGTTCTGAGATCAAGTCCATACTCGCGGTGGCTCCAGAGTTAGCGGAAGTCAATGCGCAGGCACTGCTCCAATACCTGTACTACGGCTACGTACCCGATCCGATCACGGCTTTCACGGGGATTCAGAAACTGCCCCCTGGACATCTGCTGGAGTTTGAAAACGGAGAAGTCCGCGTCCGCCAGTACTGGGACCTTCCCGAATACGGCACACATTCTCCGAAATCGGAAGAAGAGTGCTTGGAGGAATTGGAACGTCGGCTGTACGAGGCGACGCGGATTCGGCTGATCTCCGACGTGCCGCTGGGAGCGTTTCTCAGCGGCGGGACCGATTCCTCCACAGTAGTGGCCTTAATGGCACAGGCCAGTTCGGGTCCGGTCAAGACGTTCTCCATCGGTTTCAAAAAAGACGATTTCAACGAGGCCGACTATGCACGCATCGTCGCCCGCAAGTTCGCGACCGATCATCACGAGATGATTCTCGAGCCCGACGTGGTCAAGACGGTCGAGCACCTCACCAGTTCCCTTGAAGAACCCTTCGGGGACTCGTCCATGCTGCCGACCTACTACGTTGCGCAGATGGCGCGGCAGCATGTGACGGTAGCCCTCTCTGGCGATGGGGGCGACGAAATCTTTGGCGGCTATGACCGCTATCGCATCCATTCCAATCGGCGAATTTTTGAGCACGTGCCGGAGTGGGCGCGCAAGTTCTATCGTGACCACGTGTTCCCGCGTTTGCCAAACAACATGCAAGGACGCCAGTTCAGCTACAACATTTGCTTGCCTTGGCAGGAGCGCTACGTTGACGGACTCTCGTTCCTGCCGGCGTTCGAGCGCGAAACCCCACTACTGTCAGACGATTTCCGCGAGTTTCTGCACCGCAGCGAGGATCCGGGCAATGTCCTGCGCCATTACTTCGCAAAGGCTCCGGCGAAGGATCCGGTCAGTCAGCTCCTTTACGTGGATACAAAGACTTACATGGTCGCCGATATCCTGACCAAGGTGGACCGGATGAGCATGTTGAATTCGCTCGAGGTCCGCGTTCCGATTCTCGATCATGTCTTGGTGGAGTGGGTGGCCGGTCTCTCGCCCGACTGGAAGCTGCGTGGCAGTAAGCAGAAGTACGTTCTGCGCAAGCTGGCCGAGCGGGTGGGCGTGCCACGGGAAGTGCTTCATCGCTCGAAGCAGGGATTCTCTTTGCCTTTGGTGCACTGGATGAGAAACGAGCTCAAAGATATGCTTATGATCCTGCTCGAACCTCGCACCCTGCAGCGTGGTTACTTCGTAGCTGCCGGCGTGAGTAAGTTGATGGATGACCATCTTGTCCGCGGACGCACGATGACTGGACGCCTGTGGCGCCTGCTCATGTTCGAACTCTGGCATCGCAACTTCCTGGAGAAGTTCATCCCGTCGGCCAG
>Ga0335070_10003413_pt1 | contig 18561 bp, 24 predicted proteins | sample Lox_Sample_13_FD_206722 | JGI IMG/M metagenome (GOLD analysis project Ga0335070, IMG submission 206722) | Soil microbial communities from Loxahatchee National Wildlife Refuge, Florida, United States - Lox_Sample_1.3 | ecosystem: Environmental > Terrestrial > Soil > Wetlands | place: USA...
CGTTTCGATTCCGAGGAGTTCAGCGCCTCTCGCGAGAGCCTGCGAGACGCCGTCGGCGCTCCGGATCGAGCCCGCCACGGCACGCGCCGCCGGCAACGAATCTGCTGATTTCGAAAAATCGCTGAATGTTTCTGGAATTTTCGCGATTGCTCAGTGAACGGTGCGCGACGCGCCGAGCAGGCCTCCGCCGAGCTCCGCCACGTGGAACTGGAGCAGCGCCACCATGCGCTCGCATCGCGCCAGCGGCCCCTCGGCCTCGAGCAAGCCCTGCTTCTCGGCGGCCGGAAGCTCGAGCATCTGGCAGAGCAGGTCGACGAAGCTGACGTCGTCGATTCCGGAGAAGCGGCGCGGATCGAGCTGATGCGCCGCGCTCGGAGCGACGTGGCGCAGCAGCTGCGCGAGCAGCTCGATCGCATCGGCGCGCAGGCCCTGGAGCGGGATCCCCTCGCTCGCCTCCTCGAAGCGCTCCTCGAGCGTCTCGACGTGCGCCACGCGATACAAGCGCTCGCCGTCGCGCGGGAGCTCGCCGAGGATGCGGAAGCGGTGCGTTCCGTGGAGGACGATGTCGTAGCGCCCGTCGTCGCGTTGGCCGGCCTGCTGGATCGAGCCCGCGCAGCCGACCGCGAAGACGGGAGGATCGCCCGCCATCGCGCCCTCGTGCTCGGGACGCACCGCGACCATTCCGATGCGGCGCTCACCCGCGAGCGCGACCGCCGTCATCTGCCGGTAGCGCGGCTCGAAGACGTGCAGCGGAACGCGCGCGCGCGGAAACAGAACCACGTTCGCGAGCGGGAAGAGCGGGATCGTCTCGATCCGACCGGCCTCGGGCACGCACGGACGATACCACGTCGAGTCGGGAGTCTTGACGCACGCGCCCGGCGGCGGAAGACTGGCGGTGATCGCATGGATCGCGCCGCGGCTCACGAGCTGATCGAACGACTGAAGCTCGACGCGCACTGTCTCGCGCGCGCCTTCGGGCTCGAGTACCGCTCGATCGATGCAGAGCGCGCCGGCGTGCGCCGCCGGCTCGGCGTCTGCTACGCGGACGGCGCCATCCGGATCCGCCTGTTCCACGCCACCACGGGCCGGCCGCTCAAGTACTCGAGCCTGGTCGACACGCTCTGTCACGAGCTCGCGCACCTGCGCCACTTCAACCATGGCGCGCGCTTCCAGGTCTTCTACCGGCGCATCCTCGAGCATGCGCGGCGCGCCGGGATCTATCGGCCGGGTCGCGAGCAGTCGGCTGCTGCGCGGCTGCTCGCGCCGCTGCGCCCCAGTCCGTTCGGGCGCGCGCTGCCGCCGCGCCGCGCCGTCGTGGCCCAGGCTCCGGAGCAGCTCGCACTCTTCTGACGGGATCGAGCGGTGGGAAGAGAGCGTAGAGAGAGCGGTCAGCCCTCGGGGGCCGCCTCGGCCTGCTTGTCGTAGTCCTCGAGCGTGTTGGGGCCCTCGATCACCTGGGTCTTCACGCCGTCGACCGCGATCGCCTTGTCGACGATCTCCTTCAGCAGCCCCTCGACGGTCAGCTCGTCGTACTCCGCCAGCGCGTCCTCGAGGCTCGCGCCCGAGATCGTGAACTGCACGACGGCTTTGATCTTGACGTCCATGGTTCCCCTGGAAGCCGGCCACGACGGGGCGAGGCTCCGGAAAAGCCGCGCAGATGCTCGCGAAATGCTCTGCGGCGAGCGCGAAACATACCCGACGGACGATCCGCCGGCCATGGAAATTTCCACTTTTTTCGGGGACCTACGGGTGTGGGTCGCCTGCCCCAGAGACCTCGCGCGCCTCGGCCAGGGCGTGGACCACGGCCAGTGCGAGCGCGCCGGCGGCGGTGACCATGAAGAGCGACACAGAAAGGAAATGGAGCCTCGCGAAGCGTTGGGCGAGGCCGGGGTCGCTGCCGGAGTCCGCGATGCGTGCCAGTCGGATCTCAGCCACGGCCGGCGAGACGCCGAAATGGTTCACCAGGCACGCGACTGCGAGGAGAAGCGGAAGGATCACGGCGATGCGGCCCCGGTGTAGCGATCCCCCGAGGGCGGCAAGTGCAACTCCGGCGCCGGCGCCCGCGAGCTGGAGCGGTCCGAGGACATGCCCCACCAGATGACCCGCGACTTCAGGGCTCGGGATCACCTCGAAGGCAGCCCGCGCGACGACGGCTCCGAAGAGCAGCATCGCTCCGATCCATGCACCGAGAGTGATCCACAACACGGGCCGCAGCACGGCTCGGACGGGGAGAGGCACGGCGCGCGATGGTTCCCGATCGGCTCCATGCTGTAAAGGAAACCTGGGCGGAGTTCCGGCGCTGGCTCGTCGGTCGCATCGTCGACTATCTGATGGAGCCGCTGCCGAGCTACGAGCGGCGCGCGGCCAACGACCTCGCCGCGCTGGTCGCGAGCGTGCGCAAGGCCGACGTGATCCTGGTCGAGGGCGACCAGCGCGTCTCCGCGATCATCCGCTACCTGACGCAAAGCTCCTGGTCGCACGCCGCGCTCTACATCGGCGACGAGCTGCTGCGGCGCGGCGGCCAGCAGGCGGCCTGGGCGCACCAGCACTTCGGCGACGCCGCGGCGCACCTCGTCGTCGAAGCGCTGCCGCGCGGTGTGGTGGCGTCGCCGCTGGCCAAGTACGTCGACTTCAACCTGCGGGTGTGCCGGCCGCACCGGCTGCGTGGCGAGCACTGCAAGCTGATCATGGACGAGGCGGTCGCCGCGATCGGCTGGCGCTACGACCTGCGCAACGTCTTCGACCTGGCTCGCTACCTGATCCCCGTGCGCCTGGTGCCGCCGCGTTGGCGCGCCGGCGCGCTGCACTTCGGCAGCGGCCAGCCGACCGAGGTGATCTGCTCGAGCCTGATCGCGCGGCTGTTCCACCGCGTGCGCTTTCCGATCCAGCCGACGCTCGAGTGGGGGTCGGAGCGGGGGGTCGCGCCGCCCGAGACGCCGGGCGTTGCGCTGGCGCGGCGCGTCTTCGGGCAGCCGAGCCAGAGCCGCTACACGGGCCTGTTCCGGATGCGGCACCCGAACCTGATCACGCCGCGCGACTTCGACCTCTCGCCCTTCTTCGACATCGTCAAGTTCAACCCGATCGCGCGGGGTGAGCTCGACTACAGCCGCATGGACTGGACCGAGGACGCGGCGCCGGAGCCCGCGCTCCCGGGTCCGGGTGCGCAGCGCCGGGCGTAGCTAGACCGCCTCACGCAGCCGGCGCGTCGCGAAGTCGACGATCGCGAGGCCCGCTTCGGGGGCGAACGCGACCTCGACGCGCGCGGCGCCGAGCGTGCGGCGCAGCATCTCGAGCGCCGCGTAGCGCTCGGCCTCGGCGCGCCGCGGCGGCGGCGCGCCGGACGCGGCGGTGTACGCGTCCCACGCTGCCTCGGCCGCTGGCGCTGCGGCAGCGGGCCGCCCGCGCGCGACCGCCGGCAACCAGAGGTGGGCGAGCAGCGTGCCGAGGTCGAAGGCCGGGTCGCCGATGTGGGCGATCTCGGCGTCGAGCAGCACCGCGCCGGCCGGGCCGAGCAGCACGTTGCCCGCCTGCACGTCGCCGTGCACCAGCGCCCCGCGCGGCTCGAGGTAGCGGCGGTACGCCGCCTCCGCGATCGCGACCAGCTCGGCGTCGCCCCACAGCGCTTCGGCGCGCGCCCGCAGCGCGGTCGGCAGCGGGAACTCGTTGGGCCGGAAGGGCAGCGCGAAGATGTGGTCTCCGTGCAGGCGCCGCATCGCGCCGTTCTCGAAGCGCGCCGCGAGCGAAGGATCGCCGGTCGCCGCGTGCACGGCGCCGAGGAAGCGGGCCAGCCGGCGGGCGGGCTCGCAGCCGGCGTCGGGTCGCTGCGCCAGGACGCGGTCCAGCCGCGGCGCGTCGCCGAGGTCCTCGAGCACGAGGACGCGCGCGTCGGGATCGAAGCGTACCACGCCCGGGCACACTCCCTCGGCATCGAGGGGCCGCACCGTCTCCAGCCAGCGCGCCTCGAACAGGATGCGATCGGTCGTCACCTGGTATTCGGGGAAGCGCTCGAGGGCGGGGCGCGCCTGCTTCACGACCCATGCGTGTGTGCCGCTCCGCGCACGCCTCACCCAGTTGATGTTGCCGTCGCCGGCGGGCTCGACCGCGACGCGATCGCTGCGACCGACCAGGCCGAGGCGCCGCAGGTAGTCGGGGAGGTTCTCTTCGTCGAGGCGGATCGTCCCAGGCATCGGGGGAGTGAGCGTATCGCACTGGCCGCGCTCACCCGGCGCGACGGAGTGTCTCAACCGACGGCGGAGGCGCGCTGCACAATCGGCTTCCAGATTGGCACGCTCGCTGCAGCGAGCAGCGCCGGGGGGCAACAGAAGGAGAAGCCGTGAGCGAGGCAACGCCGCATGCAGCCCGGACCCCGTCCGCCACGAAGACCGCGTCGCGAGTCCGAGCCAAGGGCCGGCGCGACGCGCGCAAGGTGGCGGATCTCGTCCGCAGGGCGGTCGACGAGGGGGCGACCACCGTCGAGGACATCCACAAGGCGATCGCAAACCTGCCGCTCGAGGTTCTCGAGCGGATCGACGGCTTCGAGGACACGCTGAAGAGCGTGCGCCGGATCCAGGAGCAGTCGATCGGGGCGGTCTACAACGTGATTCGCCGCGTCAACGCCGAGGCGACCCGGCTCGCCGGCGACCTGCTCGCGGGGAAGCCCAAGAAGACAGCGAGGCAGCCGGCGAAGCGCCAAGCGAAGACCTGAAGGGCGGGGATCGGGCCGGACGCGGTGCGCTAGCTTCCGCGCGGCATGCCCCTGCGCCACGGCCCCGTGCTCCTGCTGCTGGCCGCGCTCGCGCTCAGCTGCGATCGCAAGATCGAGCCCTTCGTCCCGGGCGAGAAGCCCGAGGCGCCGGACCTGTCGCGCATCTTTCCCGAGGGCGCCGAGAAGGCGGCGAAGCAGGAGGCGGCGTCGGGCGCGCCGAGCCCGATGGGCGGACGCGGCGCGCCGCCGGTGGCTGGACCGAGCGGGCCGCAGGCGGCCGGCGCGGGCGGACCGGCGGCGGCGTCCTCGGACGAGCCGATCACCGGCACGGTTTCGATTGCGCCCGAGCTGGCGCGCCGGGCGCCCGCCGGCGCTGTCCTGTTCTTGATCGCGCGCACGGCCGAGAGCGGCCCGCCGCTCGCCGTCAAGCGCATTCCCGACGCGAAGCTGCCGCTCGACTTCTCGATCGGCCCGGATGATCGCATGATCCGCGCGATGCCGTTCGTGGGTCCGATCCACCTCTCGGCGCGGCTCGACTCGGACGGCAACGCGATGACGAAGCTCCCGGGCGACCTCTCGGGCGCCGCACCCGAGCCGCATCAGCCGGGCGATCGCGGCGTCTCGATCGTGATCGACCAGGTGCTCTAGCCTGGCTCCGGCAGCGACCTCGTCCCGACCGGGCGCCCTCGCACGCCGCCTCTATCGCGCACCCGAATGGCTCTACCGGCATCGGCTCGGCTGGCTGCTCGGCGAGCGCTTCCTGCTGCTCCATTGCCGGGGCCGAAGGACGGGGCTCGCGCGGCAGGTCGTGCTCGAGGTGATGCGCCGCGATCGCGCGGCCGGTCGCTACGTGAGCGCGTCGGCCTACGGGGAAGGCGCGGATTGGCTCCGCAACGTGTTGGCCGACCCGGCGGTGGAGATCGAGGTGGGGCGCCGCGTGCTCAGCGCCTGGGCCCGGCGCCTCGAGTGTGGCGAGGGCGAGCGCGAGCTGCGCGACTACGCGCGCCGCCATCCGGTTGCCTTCCGGGTGCTCGGCTGGGTCCTCGGTCAGCAGATGCAGGCGACGGATGCTGCGATCGCCGCGCTCGCCGAGCGCATGCCCGTGGTCGCCTTCGTTGCGAGGGACCCGCAGCCGGCGGGCCTGCGAGGTCCGCAGCCCCGCTGCTAGCCTCCGCCGCGATGCCGCACCCGCGCCCGTGGACCGTGGTCGAGACCCGGGACGTGCAGGACTGCGACGTCTTCCAGGTGCAGCGCACGCTGACGCGCTCGCCCCACGGCGGCGAGGCGGTTCCGTTCTGGCGCATCGAGGCCGCGGACTGGGTGAACGTCGTCCCGGTCACGTCGGCCGGCGAGATCGTGATGGTTCGGCAGTGGCGCCACGGCTCGCGCGACGTGACGCTCGAGATCCCGGGCGGGATCGTCGACCCCGGCGAGGCGCCTGCGGCGGCCGCGCTGCGCGAGCTGCGCGAGGAGACCGGCTACGCGGGCGGCCGGCTCGTCGCGATCGGCGAGGTGAATCCGAACCCGGCGCTCTTCGCCAACCGCGTCCACAGCTACGCGGCGCACGGCGTCGAGCGCGTCGGCGAGGTCGATAACCACGGGCACGAGGAGACCGTGGTCGAGCTCGTCCCGCTCGCCGATCTCGACCGGCGGCTGCGGGCGGGCGAGATCCGGCACGCGCTGGTGGTGGCCGCGCTGCACTGGTTCCGGCTCGCGGAGGCGGGCTCGTGAGCGCTGCCCGCGCCCGCTCGCGATCCTCGCGCTCGGCGATGCGCTCGCACATGCCGCTCGGCGACTTCCTGGTCGCCTACCTGAAGCGCGCGGGCGTCACTCACATCTTCGGCCTGCCCGGCGACCTGGTGCTCGCGCTGTTCCACCGCTTCGGGCGCGACCGCGAGCTCGAGATCGTGACCTTCTCGCACGAGCCGGCGGTGGGCTTCGCGGCCGACGGCTACGCGCGCAGCACACGGCGGCTCGGCGTCGTCTGCGTCACCTACGGCGCCGGCGGCCACAACGTGCTGAACCCGATCGCCGGCGCCTACGCCGAGCAGGTGCCGCTGCTCGTGGTGTCGGGCGGGCCCGGCGAGGCCGAGCAGAAGCTCTCGGGCGTGCACCACCAGGCCAAGGACGTCGAGGGGCAGTGGCGGATGTTCGCCGAGGTGACCTGCGCTGCGCGCATCCTGCGCCACCCCGAGCGCGCCGCTGAGGAGGTGCACGAGGTCGTGCAGGCGGTGATGACGCAGCACCGGCCCGGCTATCTCGAGATCCACCGCGACCTGGTGAACGTGTCGGTCGAGGTGCCGAAGGCGATCCAGACCTGGAGCGGCGGCTTCCCGCAGCCGGCCTCGGACCGGCGCAAGCTCAGCGAGGCGGTCGCCGACACGCTGGCGCGTCTCGCCGCGGCGAAGCGCCCGGTGCTGATCGGCGGCATCGAGCTGTACCGGGCCGGCGCGGAGCGCGAGTTCCTGCGGCTCGCCGAGAAGCTCGGCGTCCCCGTCGTGACCACGCCCGACGCCAAGGGCCTGTTCCCGATGGACCACCCGCTGCACATGGGCATCCACATGGGACCGTTCAGCCCGCCCGCGATCGAGCGGCGCGTGCGCGGCGCCGACCTGGTGCTGGCGCTCGGCACCGTGCTCACCGACATGAACCTCGGCGCTGCGCGGCCGCAGGTGCGCCGCGAGCGCTCGGTGTGGGCGGTGGGCGGCCGGGTCAACGTGTCGTTCCATACCTACACCGAGGTGATGTTGCGCGACTTCGTCGCCGCGCTCGCCGCCGCGCGGCTGCCGCACTTCCGCGAGAAGGTCGCCTACCAGGACAACCTGAAGCGGCCGAACGGCGGCGCGCGCGAGCGCGCGCGGCTCTCCGTCAACGACATGCTGCTCGAGCTGAACCGCTTCCTCGACGCCCACCCTGGCTACCACGTCTTCTCCGAGTCGGGCGACGCGCTGTTCGGCGGGCTCGAGCTGCGGCTGCGCCGCGGCGGCCTCTACTTCGCGCAGGGCTACTACGCGTCGATGGGCTTCGCGGTCCCCGCCGCGCTCGGCGCGCAGATCGGCACCGCGCGCCGCCCGCTCGTGCTGAGCGGAGACGGCGCCTTCCAGATGACCGGGCCCGAGATCTCGCACGCGCCGCGCCTCGGCCTCTCGCCGATCGTCGTGCTGGTGAACAACGGCGGCTGGCAGATCTTCCGCCCGGTGTCGCCGCGCAAGGAGCTGCTCGAGATCCCGCCGTGGCCGTACGCCGATCTCGCGCAGGCGTGGGGCGGCGTCGGCTTCCGCGCCGGCAGCCGCGCCGAGCTGCGCGAGGCGCTGCGCGCCGCGCACGAGGTCAACGAGTTCGCGCTGATCGAGTGCCGCGTGCCGCCCGACGACCTCTCGCCGATCACGCGGCGCTACATCCGCGAGAGCGCCAGGAAGGCGGGGGTCGCGCTGCCGCTGTGAAGATCGGCGCAGCCCGCATGAATGTCGGCCTGAACGAGCCTACGCTGTGGCCATGGCGAGAGGGCGCCAGGGCAGCCGCGCGGAGTGGGAGCGCATTCGCGAGCAGGGGCTCCGCCGCTACCTGCTGGTGCGCGGCGTCCTGCTGCGCGGGATCCCGATGGCGATCGTCATCGTCCTCGCGCTCGAGGCCCTGCAGGGCCGCTCGATCGACCGCGAGCTGCTGCTCGACAAGGCTTTCGAGTGGCGGCTCTGGGTCGCCGCAGCGCTCTTCTCGCTGGGCGGCGTGATCTCGTCCTACGCGCGCTGGAAGCTCCTCGATGCGAGCTTCGGCGCGCCGCCCGACGCGGGCGGTTCCTGAGAAGGGGAGTCATGGAGAAGCAGCACCTGCGCGAGAAGCTTGCGGAGCTCCACGCCGCGCTGCAGGACGCGAGCTCGCTCGACGAGGAGTCGCGCGAGGCGCTGCGCGAGGTGATGGACGACATCCGCGGCGCGCTCGAGCGCGGCCACAAGCACGAGTCGCTCGTCGAGCGGCTGCGCGAGGCAGTCGACCGCTTCGAGGGAACGCACCCGGCGCTGACCGAGGCGGCGGGCCGCGTGATCGACGCGCTCTCGAACCTCGGCATCTGAGCGTGGCCGAGATCGCGGCGATCGCCGCCAAGGCGCGCGCGCTGCTGCGCCGGGTCGACGCGGGCGTGCTCTCGACGCAGTCGCTCGCGCAGCCGGGCTACCCGTTCGGCTCGCTCGCGCCCTTCGCGCTGACGCACGAAGCACGCCCGATCCTGCTGGTGAGCTCGCTCGCCGAGCACACGCGCAACCTCGCCGCCGATCCGCGCTGCTGCCTCACCGTGCTCGAGCCGACCGGCGGCGAGCGCCAGGCCACCGGCCGCGCGAGCCTGCTCGGCGAGGCGCGGCCGCTGCCCGAGGCGGAGCGCGCGACGGCGGGAGCGCGCTACCTGGCGCTCTTCCCCGAGCAGCGCGACTTCCTGCAGATGCGCGACTTCGCGTTCTGGTCGATCGAGCCGCTGCGCGTGCGCTGGATCGGCGGCTTCGGCGAGATCCACTGGGTGGAGCGCGACGCGTGGCTGCTCGACACACCGGAGTGGCGCGAGGGCGAGGGCTCGATCGTCGCGCACATGAACCAGGAGCACGCCGACGCGCTCGCCGCGATCTGCCGGTGCCTGCTCGGCGTGGACGGCGCCGGCGCCGAGCTCGTCGCCGTCGATCCCGAAGGCTTCCACGTGCGCGCCGCCGGCGGCGTCCACTGGCTGGCCTTCGCGCGCGCGTGCCGCACGGCAGGCGACGTGCGCGCCGAGATGGTGCGCCTGACGAGGCAGGCCCGCGAGGCCGGGGCCCCACCGCCCGGGTGATTCGCGGCGCCGCTCGCTACCCTCGCCGGGCCGTGCGCCGCCTCCTCCCGCTCGCGCTGCTCGCCTTGGTGGCCGGCCTGTTCGTGGCCGGAAGCGCGGCGCGCGGGCTCCTCGGCATCGAGCTCTCCGCCGAGTCGATCCAGGCGGTCGTCCTGGGCCTGGGCTGGAAGGCGCCGGCGATCTTCGTCGGCCTGGTGACGTTCCGGAACTTCCTGCTGCTGCCCTCTGCGCTGGTGCTGCCGGCCGGCGGCGTGATCTTCGGCGCCGGCCTCGGCACGCTGCTCGGCGCGGCGGGGATCATGCTGTCGGCGGCGCTCAAGTACGCGATCGCGCGCGGCGTAGGGCGCGAGTGGCTGCGCCCGCACTTCGGCGCCGCCGTCGAGGCGTTCGAGCGCCACGCGCAGTCGACCGGGCCCGTGCTGGTCGGCCTCGCGACCGCGCATCCCGCCGGGCCGATGGCGCCCGCGCACTGGGGAGCGGGCTTCGCGGCCGTGCCCGCGCTCTCGTTCGCCGTGGCGGTCGCGCTCACCGCGCCGATCCGCGCCTTCACCTACGCGTTCTTCGGCTCGTCGCTGCTCGAGCTCGGCTCGCTGCGCTTCTGGGTCGCGTCGGCGCTGCTCGCCGGCGCGGCGCTCGCCCCGCTCGCCCACCGCGGCGTGCGCGAGAGCCTGCGGCGCGCGGCCGGCCGCCCTTGAGGCCGGCGCCCGCCCTCGCGCTGCTCGTGGCCCTCTCGCTCGGCGCGATCGCGGCGCTCTACGCCCGTACGCTCGACTACCGCCTGGTGTGGATGGACGAGCACGAGATCGGCGAGCGCGAGATCGTGCTCGCGCCGGGCGAGCCTTGGAGCGCCGCCTTCACGCGCCCGCTGCACAGGAGCGAGGCCGGCGTGGCCGGCGCCAATCCGTACTACCGCCCGCTCCAGATCCTGCTGGTCACGGCGATCCACCGTGTGGCCGGACCCCTGCCGCGCGCCTACCGGCTGGTGTCGCTCGCGCTCGCCGTCGCGACCTGCACCGCGTTCGGCGCGCTCGCGCTGCTGCTCTTCGGCCGCAGCGACCTCGCGCTGCTCGCGGCGGCGCTCGCGGCGGTGCATCCCGCCGGCCTCGAGAGCTGGGTGTGGATCTCGGGGATCGGCGAGGCGCTGTCGGCGCTCTTCACGATCGCGAGCGTCGGCTTCGGGCTGCTCTGCGCGCTGCAGCTCGGCCGGCGCTCGCTCGCCTTCGCCGCGCTCTCGGCGGGGGCGTTCGTGCTCGCGCTCCTCGCGAAGGAGAAGGGCATCGCGGCGCCGGCGCTGCTGGCCGCGGCGCTCGTCGCGCTGCGTCTCGCGCGCGGCGCGCCGCCGCCCGCCTTCTCGGACGCCGGCCCGCTGCGCCGCGGCGCGCTGCTGGTCGCGCTCGAAGGCGCGCTCGCCTTGCTCTACGTCCTCGTGTGGCGGCCGGCGATGCTCGGGAGCGGGCTCCTCGCCGCGCCGCTGATCGGCGGGAGCCGCGCGACGCACCTGCTCTCGGCGCTCGCGAGCTGGCCGTCCGCGCTGATCTGGCTCGCGGCCCCGCTGCACTCGAGCACCAGCGACGCCGTGCGCGTGGTCGCGAGCGCGGCCGACCCGCTAGCGTGGCTCGGCCTGGCGCTCGCCGCGGGCTCGCTCGCGGCCTGCGCCTGGCTGCTGCGGATCGGTCGACCGGTGGCGGCGCTCGGGCTCGCGTGGATCTGGATCGCCTACGTGCCCTCGGCCAACCTGTTCCCGCAGATCCATCCCCGGGCGGAGCGCTACCTGTTCCTGTCGGTGTTCGGCGCCGCGCTGCTCGCCGTCGACCTGGCCGACCTCGCGTTCGCGCGCGCGGCGCCGCGCTGGCGCCGCGCCGGACCGGTCGTCCTCGTCGGGCTGTTCGCGCTCGCGCTCGCGCAGCGGAGCTGGGCGCGCACGCCCGACTGGCGCTCGACGCGCGCGCTCTTCGAGGTCGATGTGGCGCGCGACCCGGACTTTCGGGAGGGGCGCTTCCATCTGGCGAGCGCGCTCTACGCCGAGCAGCGCTACGCGCTGGCGGACGAGCAGATCCGCGAGCTGCTGCGCGCCGAGTCCGCGCCGCGCGCGAGCTGGGACTACCTGAACGAGGTCGGCCTGCGCCAGCTCGCCTGCGCCAACGACCTTGCGCTGCACCGCGAGGCCGACGTGGTGCGCGACGCCGAGGAGCTCGCGCGCGCGCATCCCGCGCTCGCTTCCACCCCGGGGCTGCGCGCCTGCCTGGCGCAGGCCCAGGAGGCGCTCGGCCGCAACGAGGACGCCCGCGCCACCTACGAGAGCGTCGCCGCCGCGCTCCCGGGCGACCCGCCTCCGGCGGTCGCGCTGGCGATGGCGCGCGTCTACGCAAAGCTCGGCCGCCGCGACGACGCGCAGCGCTGGCTCGCCACCGCGCGTCGCGACGGCCCGCGCGAGCCGAGCTTCGACTTCCAGCTCCGTCAGGTGGAGCGGCTGCTGCGCTGAACGGCGCGCGAACGGATGGATTGTATCCGCTAGCCAGCCTTCAGCGCTCCGCGCGGGCGAGCTTCCATTTCCCCGACGCCGCGATCTCGATCTCCCGCACCGCTCCCTCGTCGATGAAGTTCTTGCGGTAGCTCGCGACGAGCGGCGTGCCGGCGGCGCGGCCGAGCAGGGCGGCGGCGATCTCGCCGTGCGTCACGACGACCACGCTGCTGCCGGGGTGCTGCGCGGCGATCGCGTCGATGGCGCGCGCGGCGCGCGCGAGGCCGTCGGCGAGCGACTCGCCCTCGGCCGGACGCGGGTCCTTGCCGGCGTCGAAGTTGCGCGTGCGCCAGCGCCAGTCCAGAGCGCTCTTGTCCGTGCCGGCAGCGAGCGGCGCGAAGGCCTCGTCGAGGGCGGGTGGCGCGAGGCCCAGCCCGCGCGCGATCGCCTCCGCCGTCTGCTGCGCGCGGTGCGCCGGCGAGCTGTACACCGCACCGACGTCGTGGCCGGCGAGTGCCTTGCCGAGCGACTCGGCCTGGGCGACGCCCTTCGGCGTCAGCGCGTCGAGCTGCTCGTCGCTCATGCCGCGCGGGCGGAGCAGCGAGGGCACGTTCTTCCAGGCCTGGGCGTGGCGGACGACGTAGACCCGGAGCGCGGGCGCCGCAGCGGCCCCATCAGACAAGTCTCGACAGACTGTGGGCTCCACGTTCGAGAGCCACACCAGCATCACGACGAGAAGCGCGGTCGCGGGCCGTCGTGCCACGTCAGCCTCCGATCTCGGGAACCGAAAGACTCCGGCAGATCTTGCGAGCGAGGCTGTTGGCGACCTCGCTGTGGCGGGGGATCGCTTCGACGACGCCGTCCTCGGGTTGCACCAGAGCGAATGCGAACGGCCTTCGCGTTTCAAGTAGCAGCCATGACGCCGGAGGTGTCGCAGAAGCGCGCTGCGCTTCAATCCACGACGACCGTGTCGCGCTCGGCCTCGGGCGGAAGACCGCGCAGCGCATCATCTCGCCGGTCCTGGAGGATGAGTGAGATCGCCTCGGCGAGGCTCGCGCGCGCTTCGTCTCGGGTGCGCCCTTGGCCGTTTGCGCCGGGAATCTCCGGACAGAACGCGATGAACCAGTCGCCGTCCTGTTCAATGATTGCCGTGAACTCGTTGTGCATGTCGAAGCCTCGTCGGGCAACTAGAATAGCGACATAGCACGCACGTCGGCCAACAGTTGCCCGCCGTGGCCGTGCGGTCTCAGCGCCCCTTCGTCAGCCGGTTGACGTCGATCCCGCTCCGTTCCTGCGGCTGCGCCTCCTCGGCGCGGTGCAGCACGTAGGCCTCGATCAGGCGCACGTCGGCGGCGTTCAGCACGTCGGCGAAGGAGGGCATGCCCTTCTCGCCGCGCACGCCGCCGAGCACGATGTCGGCGAAGTGCGCGTGCGTGTCGGCCGAGGCGAAGCGCAAATCCGGCACCACCCCGCCGCCGATCACCTTCATGCCGTGGCAGACCGCGCACCACTCGTGGAACAGCGCGCCGCCGCGGTGCAGCTCGGCGGCGCTCGCCTCGATCTGGATCGGCGGCAGCGGCGGGATGGTCTCGAACGGGAGCGGCGGCGGGAGCCGGGCCTTGCCGCCGAGCGCGAAGGTCAGGACACGGCCCACGCTGTGGACGCGCGGCTTGGCGCCCGCTTCGCCGAAGGCGAGCGGGTAGGCGCCGCCCCAGCCCGCCATCACCGTCACGTACTGCACGCCGTCGACCAGGTAGGTGATCGGCGCAGCGATCACACCGGTGCCGGCGGGCGCCTGCCAGAGCAGCTTCCCGTCGGTGGCGCGGTAGGCTACCAGTCGGCCGTCCGCGGTGCCCTGGAACACCAGGTTCCCCGCCGTGGTGAGCGTGCCGCCGTTCCACGCCGAGTCGTACGGCGCGCGCCAGATCTCGCGCTGCTCGACGGGGTCCCAGGCGAGGAGCCGGCCCTTCACCGCATCGCCCCAGCCGTCGGGCAGGTCGAGCAGCGCATCGAAGGCGGTGCCGGTGTTCCAGTGACCGGGGCTGTAGTGGAAGTTCTTGTCGAGCGAGTGGATCGCCGCGATGTCCTGGGTCGGGATGTAGACGAGCCCCGTCTTCGGGTTGAACGACATCGGCTGCCAGTTGTGCCCGCCGAGTGTCGAAGGCGACACCGTGCGCGCGTGCTTCGAGTAATCGCCGAGCTTCGACTCGATCGGGACGCCGGTCTTGGGGTCGACGCCCTTCGCCCAGGTCACCTTCACGTAGGGCTTCGCCGAGAGGAACTCGCCGGTCGCGCGGTCGAGCACGTAGAAGTAGCCGTTCTTCGGCGCCTGCAGGATCACCTTGCGCAGCTTCCCGCCGAGCTGGAGGTCGGCGAGGATCAGGTGCTGCGTCGCGGTGTAGTCCCAGGAGTCGCCGGGGGTGGTCTGGTAGTACCAGACCAGCTCGCCGGTCTCGGGGCGCAGCGCGACGATCGACGAGAGGTAGAGGTTGGCGCCGCCGCCCGGGCTGCGGAGCTGGCGCGCCCACGGCGAGCCGTTGCCGGTGCCGACGTAGAGCAGGTCGAGCTCCGGATCGTAGGCCATCGCGTCCCAGACGGTCCCGCCGCCGCCCTGCACCCACCACTGGCCGTGCCAGGTCTTGGCGGCCTGCGCGAGCGCCTTCGACTCGAAGGGCTTCGACGGATCGCCCGGCACCGTGTAGAAGCGCCACGCCAGCTTGCCGGTCTCGGCGTCGTACGCGGAGACGTAGCCGCGCACGCCGAGCTCCGCCCCGCCGTTGCCGATGATCACCTTGCCCTGCACCACGCGCGGCGCGCCGGTGATCGTGTAGGGCCGGGCCTGGTCGACCGTCACCACCTCCCAGCGCGGCTTGCCGGTGGCGGCGTCGAGCGCCACCAGGCGCCCGTCGAGCGTGCCGAGGTAGAGCTTGCCCTTGTAGACCGCGACGCCGCGGTTCACGACGTCGCAGCAGGCGAGTCGCCCGTAGCGGCGCGGCACCTTGGGGTCGTAGCTCCAGAGCAGCTTCCCGGCGCGGGCGTCGACCGCGTAGACGACGCTCCACGGGCCGGTCGCGAACAGCACGCCGTCGACAGCGATCGGTGTGGACTCGATGCCGCGGTTGGTGCCGAGGTCGATGCTCCAGGCGAGCCCGAGCCGCTCGACGTTGCCCTCGCCGATCTGGTCGAGCGGGCTCATGCGCTGCTCGTCGTAGCTGCGGCCGTAGGAGAGCCAGTCGCCGGCGTCGGAGCCGGCCGCGCGCAAACGCGCGTCATCGATCGTCCCCGTGTCGCGCGCGATGCGCTGCGGCTCGACGCCGGCGCGCGCCACGGCCGGTCTGGCGGCCTGCTTCGCGACCGGCGCGCAGGCGGCGGCGGCGAGCATCAGCCCGATCGAGAGCGTGCGGCGCATGCGTCCCCCCTTCGGCGCGCGCATCATACCTCGGGTGGCCGGCGCGCTCACGCCTCCTCGACGCGCGCCAGGATGGCGTCGACCAGGCCCTCGTGGGCGCCGAGCGGGGCGCTCACGCGGATCGACACAGCTGGATGTCGGCGCGCGGCCGCCGCGACGAGCGCCGGGACGTCGCGCGCGCCGTGGCTGCCCGGCGCCAGGAAGTAGGGGTGCACCACGATCTCCCGGGCGCCCGCCGCGACGCAGGCTTCGATGCCCTCGGCGACGCTCGGCGGCGCGAGCTCCATGTGCGCCACGCGCACGATGCGCTCCGGGACGCGGCGCCGCAGCAGCGCCGCCACCTCGTCGAGCACCGCGTTCGCCTCGGCGCGGCGGCTGCCGTGGTCGACCAGCAGGATCGCGCGCGTGCTCACAGCCCGGCGAGGGCCTGCAGCAGGTCGTCGCACAGATCGCCGGCGTCCTCGATCCCGACCGAGAGCCGCACCAGCGCCTCGTTGATGCCCTTGCGGCGCTTCTCCTCGGGCGGGAAGGCGGCGTGGCTCATCGACCACGGATAGCCGATCAGCGACTCGACGCCGCCGAGGCTCTCGCCCAGCGAGAACAGCCGGGTCGACTCGCAGAGCCGGCGCGCGGCGGCCTCGCCGCCGCGCAGCTCGATCGACACCATGCCGCCGAAGCCGCGCATCTGACGGCGCGCGAGTTCGTGGCCCGGGTGCTCGGCGAAGCCGGGCCAGTGCACGGCGGCGATCTCGGGGCGCGCGCGCAGCAGCGCGGCGACGCGGCCCGCGTTGGCCTCGTGCTGGCGCATGCGCAGCGCGAGCGTCTTGGCGCCGCGCAGCGTGAGCCACGCGTCCCACGGCCCCGGCACGCCGCCGGTCGCGTTCTGCGCGAACTTGAGCCGGAGGTAGAGCTCCTCGTCGTCGACCACCACGGCGCCGCCGATCACGTCCGAGTGGCCGCCGATGTACTTCGTGGTCGAGTGCACCACGACGTGGGCGCCGAGCGCGATCGGGTTCTGCAGGAAGGGCGTCGCGAAGGTGTTGTCGACCACCAGGCAGGCGCCGCGGCCGCGCGCGATCTCGGCGCACGCCGCGACGTCGACGATGCGCAGCATCGGGTTCGTCGGGCTCTCGATCCAGACCATGCGCGTCGCCGGCTCGAGCGCCTTCGCGACCTCCTCGGGCCGCGTGGCGTCGACGTAGCTGAAGCGCACGCCGTAGTCGGGCAGCAGCCGGGTGAAGAGCCGGTAGCTGCCGCCGTAGAGGTCGTCGGCCACCACGACGTGGTCGCCGGCGCGCACGAGCTGCATCGCGCCCGTGATCGCCGCCATGCCCGACGCGTAGGCGAGCGCGAAGCGCGCGCCCTCGAGCGAAGCGAGGCAGGTCTCGAGCGCGGCGCGCGTCGGGTTGCCGCTGCGCGAGTACTCGAAGCCGCGATGCTGCCCGATCGCGTCCTGCGTGTAGGTGACGGTCTGGTAGACCGGCACGATGGTGGCCCCGGTCGCGGGGTCGGCCTGCTGGCCGGCGTGGATCGCGCGCGTCTCGAATTTCACTTGGTCACCAGTACGGCGTGGTCACTTCGACGTCGCCGTGGACGTACGCCCGGCAAGCGAGGCGCAGCTCCGGCGCCACGCGGTTGCGCTGCTTGCCGCGCCGCTCCTCGGGCGACTCCGGGGAGAGCCGGTCCGCACCCGCGAGCAGGCGCACGCCGCAGCGGCCGCACAGCGCCTCGGCGCTGCAGGCGCGCGCCATCGGCAGGCCGGCGGCGAGCGCCGCCTCGAGGACGCTGCTCCCCGCGGGCACCTGCACCGACAGGCCGGAGGGTTGGAAGCGGACGCAGTGCACCGCGCCAGGATACAGCGTTGGCTCCGTATCGACCGCTCTCCTAATCTGCCGAGCATGCCCACGGCGGCGATCGTCGTCATCGGAAACGAGATCCTCTCGGGCAAGGTGGTCGACACCAACTCGCCGTACCTGTGCCGCGAGCTCCGCGCGCTCGGCGTCGACGTCGAGCGCATCATCACGATCCCGGACGACATCGACGTGATCGCGCGCGAGGTGCGCGCGGCGAGCCAGGGCTTCGACTGGGTCTTCACCTCGGGCGGCGTCGGGCCGACCCACGACGACCTCACCATGGACGGCGTCGCGAAGGCGTTCGGGGTCGCGGTGAAGGTCAACGAGGCGATCGTCTCCCGCATCGAGCGCGCGCAGGGGCACGCCGCCAACGAGAGCCTGCTGAAGATGGCCGCGCTGCCGGCGGGTGCGGTGCTGATCGACGCCGGCGACCTGTGGTTCCCGGTGGTCGTCGTCGGCAACGTCCACATCTTCCCCGGCATCCCCGAGCTGCTGCGCAAGAAGTTCGATTCGATCCGCTCGCGCTTCCAGGGCGTTCCCTTCGTGCTGCGCCGCGTCTACGTGCGGCGGCGCGAGAGCGACATCGCCGCCGACCTGAACCAGCTGCTGGCCGACTTCCCGCAGCTGATGCTCGGCTCCTATCCGCGCATCGGCGAGAGCGAGTTCCACGTGCTGCTGACGCTCGAGTCGCGCGACGCGGGCTACGTCGAGCGTGCGCTCGGCTCGCTGCTCGAGCGGCTCCCCTCCGACGCGATCCACAAGGTGGAGTGACTGGACCCGGCGGCGCGCGATCCGCTGGCGCGCTGGCTCGCCTACGCGCACCCGGTCTGGATGGGGGCGTCGATCGCGTGCGCCGCGCTCGCGCTGCGCTCGGGGCTCGCGCTGCGGCGCGCCCGACACGGGCGCGGCCGGCGCGGGCCGGACGATGTGCGCCGCCATCTGGCGCGCGCCAAGCCCGCGGTGATCGCGATCGCGCTCGGCGCCGGCGGCGGCCCGCTCTCGATGGCGCTGCTGCGCGGGCGCGCGCCCTTCGAGAGCGCCCACGGCTGGATCGGCGCGCTCGCGCTCGCGCTGTTCGCGGCGACCGCGCTGCTCGGACGCCGGCTCGAGCGCGGCCGCGGCCGCCCGCTCGACGCGCACGCGCTCGCCGCGGTGCTCGCGCTGCTCGCCGCCGGCCTCGCCGCCGCGACGGGCATCGTGCTGCTGCCGTAGCTGCCGACTTCGCTCGCCCGCGGCTCGCTGCGCGGGCGCCGGGACCGGGCCCGGGGCCGCGGGGCCCGCCCAAGCCGGGGCACCGGGGGGACCCCCCCAGGGCACCCCCCC
>Ga0335070_10003414_pt1 | contig 18555 bp, 21 predicted proteins | sample Lox_Sample_13_FD_206722 | JGI IMG/M metagenome (GOLD analysis project Ga0335070, IMG submission 206722) | Soil microbial communities from Loxahatchee National Wildlife Refuge, Florida, United States - Lox_Sample_1.3 | ecosystem: Environmental > Terrestrial > Soil > Wetlands | place: USA...
TCTCCCAGGCGGCCCTGGCCGGGCTCGCCGACGACTAGCCGCGGAGATCCACGCGTGCCATTCTTCGAGCCGGTCCCGGAAGACAAGCTCTCGCCCGAGCTCCTGAGACTCCTGGAGATCGCGCGAAAGCGGTACCCCAGTCAAACGGCCGGGCCGAGTGTCCGCTCCATGGCCGCGCACCCGCGAGTGCTGAAGGGCTTTGTCGAGGTACGCGAGGAGCTGAATCCGATTCCAAGCCGCTTCGGATCGGGACCGTACATCGCAGGCATGCTCATTGCCCACAGCGTTGGATGCCGCGCCTGCTTCAACTTGAGCCGCGGATGGCTCAACAAGCTCGGATTCGACGAGGACACTCTCAGCGGCTACTGCGCCGCCCCCGCTACGTTGCCGCTCGGGGAGCGGGACCGGCGCATGGTCGAGTTCACCGTGAAGGTCGCCTGCGACCGTGCCGGCGTGAAGGCCGCCGACTTCCGGGACATGGAGCGGGCGGGCTTCTCCACGGAAGATGTGCTCGAGATGATTGGTATCGCCGCGTTCTGGAACCTGGCGACGACATTCGGGACGGCTATCGACGCCGGCCTCCGCGAGGAGTAGCGCCTCCGTGACCTGCCCGGCCTGCGGCCACGCCAACCGCGAGGCCGCCCGCTTCTGCGACTCTTGCGGCCGTCCCTTCGAGGCGAGCTGTCCTGCATGCGGGCATGCCGCCCGCCCCGGCGCCAGGTTCTGTGACGCCTGCGGCGCCCCCTTCGCCTCGTCCGTTGCCCAACCCGCTGCCGCGGCCCGCGCGCCGGTCGCCTACACCCCCAATCATCTCGCCGAGCGCATCCTCAAGGAAGGACGCGCCCTTCGCGGCGAGCGCAAGGAAGTCACGGTTCTCTTCGTCGACGTCCACGGCTCGACGGAGCTGGCCGGCGCCCTCGATCCCGAGGAGTTCCACTCGGTGATGGACGGCGCCTTCCAGCGCATGCTGGATGCCGTGCATCGCTGGGAGGGCACCGTCAACCAGTTCACCGGCGACGGCATCATGGCGCTCTTCGGCGCTCCCATCGCTCACGAAGACCACGCCCGGCGCGCGCTGCACGCCTCGCTCGAGATCCAGCGCGCCCTCGCCGACTACGCGGCGGCGCTGAGGCGGGACAAGGGCCTCGCATTCCAGGTCCGCCTGGGGCTCAACAGCGGTCCCGTGGTGGTAGGGGCCATAGGCGACGACCTCCGGATGGACTACACGGCCCAGGGCCTGACGACCAATCTCGCCGCCCGGATGCAGCAGGCCGCAGATCCCGGGGGCATTCTCGCCGCGGCCGCGACCTATCGCCTGGGCGAGGGTTACTTCCGGTTCCGCTCGCTCGGTCCCATGCGGCTGCGCGGCCACGCCGAGACGGTAGAGGGCTACGTTGTCGAAGGCGAAGGGACCGTGGTCTCTCGCCTGGAGGCCTCGCTCAGACGGGGGGTGTCACCGTTCCGCGGCCGCGAGGCCGAGCTCGTAGCGCTGGGTGAGTGCTGGGAGCGCACGATGCAGAAGCAGGGCCAAGCGGTATGCCTCGTCGGCGAGCCCGGCATCGGGAAGTCGCGGCTGGCGTACGAGTTCCGCCAGAGCCTCAGCATCGATGATCGCGTCGAGGGCGCCGCCCTCTCTCACACGCGCACAGCCGCCTACTCCGTCTTCCGTCATCTCCTGCGTCGGCTCGCGGACATCGACGCAGAAGCCGACCTGTCCAACGCGCGCGATCGTCTCCACCGGCGGCTGTGGGACCTCGCTCCTGAGCTGGCCGCCCTCGTGCCCGAGATCCTGCCCGTGCTCGGGACTTCCTGCGAGACCCTGGCCCAGAAGCGGGATCCATCTGCGCGCGAAGATCGCCAGGACCGCTTTCGCGACGCGGTCACCGCCTGGGTCAAAGCAGAGTGTCGCCAGGGCCCACGGCTCTTTGTCGTCGAGGACCTGCACTGGCTCGACGCGTCCTCGGAGGAGCTCCTGCGTCACCTGGCCCTCGAGGCACGCGGGCTACCTCTCATGTTCCTGATGACCTCCCGCTTTCCCATCCGTGGGACCAACCTGGAGCTGGCCGGGATTCGCGAGATCCCGCTCAAGGCTCTCGGCCGCGACGACATCCACGCGCTCGTGGACGCCCAGATCGATCCGTATCCAGCGAGCCCCCGCCTGCAGCGCGTCGCGGTCGAGCGATGCGAGGGCAATCCCTTTTACGTCGAGGAGCTCCTGCGGGCGTTACGGGAGCGAGGCGACCTCGTCCGCGAGCACGGCGTCTATGATCTGCGCGAGGGAGCCGAAGGGGTCGTGCCGGCGACCATCAGCGCCCTCATTGCCTCCCGAGTCGATCGGCTCCCGGCACCCGCTCGTGAGATGCTCGCCGACGCCGCCGCGCTCGGCAAGGAGTTTCCCCTCGCCCATCTGCGCGGCCTGACATCCTCCGAGCGCTTCGAGGACGACCTCGCCCTGCTCGAGCGCCGGGGCTTCGTCGATCGTGGGAGCGATGCGGCCGTCGCTACTCTCGCCTTCCGTCACGTGCTCACCCAGGAGGTCACCTACGGCGCGCTCCTGCAGACCGACCGCCAGGCCCGGCACCGGCGGGCCGCGGAAGCTCTTGAAGACCTCTATCGTGGTCGCACGGCGGAAGTTTGCGATCAGCTGGCCCATCACTGGTCGCACAGCGACCGCCGCGCTCAGGCTCTGCCTTATCTCCTGACAGCGGCGGACGGCGCTGTCGCCGTGGGCGCAAACCAGGAGGCTATCGGGCACCTGCAGTCGGCCCTGACTCTCATGGCCGAGCAGCCGGAGGCGGCGCCCAAGAGCCAGCAGGACACCGTCCGCCTCAAGCTGGCGGGACTCCACTTCATCACCGGCGAGCGGTAATGGAGGTGATAGACGTCGTCGCCGCGGTGGTCGAGCGCGAGGGCCGCTATCTCATCACGCGGAGGCTGGAAGGCACGCACCTGGCCGGGCTCTGGGAGTTTCCCGGCGGCAAGATTCACCCGACCGAGCGACCGGAGGACGCGCTTCAACGGGAGCTTCGCGAGGAGCTGGCGGTCGAGGCCTCCGTCGGCCGGCTCCTCGACACCGTCACCTGGATCTATCCCGAGAAGACGGTGAGGATACACTTTTTCGAGTGCGACGTCTTGGGCGAGCCGCACCCGCAGGAGAGCCAGGAGATGCGCTGGGTCGAGGCCGCGGCGCTGTCGAGCTATGCCTTCCCGGCTGCCGACCTCACGCTCGTCCAGCGCCTCTCCGGCGCTCGATAGATACCTTGACGGCGGCGAGCCCTGCCGAATACGATGCCGATGCGTGATCCCCACGACAACCTCTGGAGGACAGTGACCATGCTCAAGGCCCTCAGGTCTCTCATGCTTGCCGCCAGCGCGGCGGTCATGCTCGTCGCGCCCGCCTTCGCCCAGGCGCCCATCAAGATCGGCGTGCTGACCCCGCTCTCGCCTCCGGGCGACTCCGGCGCCGGCCAGCTCATCGTCCGGGGCGCCAAGATGGGCGCGGAGGAGCTGAACGCCCAGGGCGGCATTCTCGGCGGACGCAAGATCGAGCTGGTCATCGAGGACGACGCCGGCACGCCGGAGAAGGGCGTGGCCGGCCTGCGCAAGCTGGCGTCGCAGGACAAGGTCGCCGCCGTCATCGGCCAGTTCCACAGCTCGGTCATGGAGGCCACCCAGGATCTCGCCGAGCAGCTCAAGGTGCCCATCTTCTCCACCCAGGCCTCGGCGAAGAAGATCACCGAGAAGCACCTCACCTACACCTTCCGCACCCACGTCATCGATCCGGACCGCGTCCAGCTCTGGAACAAGTGGATCGTCCAGCAGGGATTCAAGCGGGTGGCCATTCTGGCCGAGAACACCGACTACGGCATCGGGCTCTCCGAGGAAACCAAGAAGCAGTTCGCCTCCTCGGGCGTGAAGGCGGAGCTCAAGAGCATCATCTTCGACCGGGCGGTGGTCGATCTGACCCCGCAGGTCCTCGAGATCAAGAACTGGAAGCCCGACCTCCTCATCAACATCGGGCTCGGCACGCAGATGTACATCATCATCAAGCAGGCCTTCGACGTGGGGCTCATTCCCGCCACCCCCATGCTGATCTCCTACGATGCGCCGGCCCGGGCGGAGTACTGGAAGAACGTCGGGGAAAAGGGCGCCTACGCCGCCTTCGTCGTCTACTACCACCCCACCATGAAGCTGACGCCGCGCGGGGAGGCCTTCCGGACCCGCTATCTCGACCAGTTCAAGGAGCAGCCCGTCTACGGCGCGCTCAACGCCTACGCCCAGGTCATGCTCCTCGCCGAGGCCATGACGGCCGCCAAGAGCGACAAGTCGGACGATCTCCTCAAGTCGCTGCTGTCCAACAAGTTCGTGGGCTGGAACGGCACCATCAGCTTCACCCGCGGCGAGGGGCCGTACTGGCAGCAGTGGAGCCCGCCCATCCTCTTCCTCCAGTACACGAAGCCGGAGATGCCCTTCACCGAGGCGAAGATCATCTTCCCCTCCGATCTCAAGACGGCCGACCTGACGCTGGCGCCCAAGCGGTGAGCGCCGGAGCGCGAGGGGGAGCGGGGACCGACTGAGGCGGCGACGTGGACGCCTACCTGCTCTCGCAGTACGTCCTCTCCGGCCTCGTGATCGGAGCCATCTACAGCCTGATGGCTCTCGGGATCACCTTCATCTACGGCATCATGAAGATGATCAACTGGGCCATGGGCGAGTTCTACATGATCGGCAGCTATGTCCAGTACGCCCTGCTTGCCACCGTGCTCGGCTGGGACCGGTGGTGGCTGGCCTTGCCCGTGGCGATGCTCTCGGTCTTCCTGCTCGGAGTGGTGGTCCAGCGCTTCCTGCTCCGGCCCATGTACGCGGGTGGGGTGGAGCGCCGTGACGAATACGCAACCATCATCACCATCGCCCTCATGGTCCTGTTCCGCAACCTCGCCATCGTCATCGGCGGGCCCAACCAGTACTCCCCGAAGGACTACGCACGTGCCGGCACGCTGCTCACCCTGCCCATCTCGGGCAACCGGCTGGTGGGCCTGCTCGGCACGGGCGTGCTCCTCCTGCTCTTCTACCTGCTCACGAGGAAGACCTGGATCGGGCGCGCCTTCCGCGGCGCTGCCCAGAACCGGGTCGGCATCCAGACGGCCGGCGTGGACGTGCTGCGCCTCGACATGCTCGCGTTCGGCGTGGGCGTGGCGCTGGCGGCGGCGGCGGGCGCGCTCCTGGCCCCGGACTTCCTCGTCTTTCCCGAGAACGGCGCCATCTCGACCTTCAAGGGCTTCGAGATCATCGTGATCGGCGGGCTGGGCTCGCTCCTCGGCAGCGTGGTCGGGGGGCTCCTCCTGGGTCTGATCGAGGCGCTGGGCTCCGTCTTCCTCTCCCCTGCCTACAAGGATCTCTACGGCTTCCTGCTCCTCCTGGGCCTCCTCGCCCTCCGGCCCACGGGCCTCTTCGGCGAGCGTGAGCGGACGGTGTAGCGGGCCTCGTCACTCTTCCGTGCGCCCGGCCGGCCGCAGGGCGAGCCCGGGCATGAGGCGCGTGAGTCGGGCCCAGGCGGCCAGGCAGAGGCCCTGGAGACCCGCCGGGTAGGCGCGGACCACCGCGATCACGAGGACGGCGAAGAGGACCATGCGGATCTCGCCCCAGCCCCGGAGCTCCTCGGAGAGGACCTCGATGAAGACGGCCCCCAGCACGGGCCCGCTGAACGTCCGGAACCCGCCCGCGATCACCATGATGATGATCATGGCCATCTCGTTGAACTTCATGGGGGTGGGCGACAGCAGCCCGATGTAGTGCCCCTGGAAGCCGCCCGCCACCGCCGCGAAGGCCGCCGAGACCACGAAGGCCACGCGCTTCCACTTGAACGTGTCGAGCCCCATGACCGCCGCCGCCTCCTCGTCGTCTCGTATGGCCCTCAGGTAGGCTCCGACGCGCGAGTGCACGAGCTGCCAGATCGCGAGGAGCGAGGCGAGAGTGAGCCCCAGGAACAGGTAGTAGTAGGGGGTGGGCTGCGCCGTGCCGAACAGGGACGTCGTCTTGAGGCCCAGGTCGCCCCGGGTGATCGGGTACTCGACCGCGACGAGGAGGCGGATCGACTCGGCGAAGGCCCAGGTCGCCAGCGCGAGGTAGATGGCCCGCATGCGGAGACAGAGCGTGCCCAGACCGTAGCCCACGATGGCGGCCACGACGACCCCGGCCGCGATGCCGGCCAGGATGGGCACGCCCGCGTAGAGACACAGGAGCGCAGAGGTGTAGGCGCCGATGCCCGCGAAGGTGTGGTGGGCCAGGGAGAACTGTCCGGCGTAGCCGGCGAGGAGATTCCAGCTCGCGGCCAGGATGACGTAGTAGAGGCTGATGATGAAGACGTGGGTGTGGTACTCGGAGACCACGAGCGGCAGGCCGGCCAGCGCCGCGTACGCGACGAGCGACCAGCCCACGCGGCGTGCGAGCGGCGGCATGGGCTCAGGCGCCCAGCAGGGAGTCGCGCACGATCTCGCGGATCTGGTCGGCGAACTCGCGGCGCGTCCCTTCGCGTCGGACCTCGCCGCGCTCGATCATGTACAGGTAGTCGGAGATGGCCACCGCCTTGTTGATGTTCTGATCCACGAGCAGGATGGTCACGCCCTGCTCACGGACGGCGAGCAGCCGGGCGTAGACCTGCTCGACGATGCGCGGAGCCAGCCCCGCCGAAGGCTCGTCCACGAGCAGGAGCGAGGGCTGGGTGACGAGCTCCTTGGCCAGCGAGAGCATCTTGGCCTCCCCGCCCGAGAGCGTGGTGGCGCGGCGGCGGCGGCGCTCCCTCAGGCGCGGGAACGCCTCGTACGCGCTCTCGAGCTGCGCGGTCACCCGGGCACCGTCGCGCCGGATCACCCACGCCCCGAGCTGGAGGTTCTCCTCCACCGTCAGCTGGGGGAAGATGTTCGCCCCCTGCGGCACGTAGCTGATCCCGAGCCGCTTGATGGCGAACGGGGCCAGGCCGTGGATCTCCTTGCCGTCGAGGGTCACCCGCCCGCGCCGCGGGTGGAGGAAGCCGAAGACCGTTCTCAGCAGGGTGGACTTCCCCGCGCCGTTCGGTCCGATCACGCCCGTGATGGACCCGGGAGCGACCCGGATCGAGATGTCGGAGAGGATGTCGATCCCCTCGACGTAGCCGGCGGCGACGTGCTCGAGCTCGAGGCGCGCCATGAGGCCTCAGGTGCCCAGGTACGCTTCGAGCACCACGGGATCGTTGGCCACTTCCGCGAGCGTGCCCTCCGCGATGAGCCGCCCGTCGTCCATGACCGACACGCGCTGGCAGAGCCGCTTGAGCTCCGCCATCTCGTGGGACACGATGAGGAAGGTCACGCCCTCCTCGCGATTCATCTTCAGGATGGCCTCCATGATGATGTCGCGGATGGTGGGATGGACGCCGGCGAAGGGCTCGTCCATGAGCACGAGATGGAGCGGCTCCACCATGAACGCGCGCGCGATCTGGACCAGCATGCTCTGGCCGCCCGAGAGCTCTCGCGCCTGATCGTGCCGCATCCGATCGAGCGTCACGAACTCGAGGAGCTGGCGCCCTCGCGCCCCGATCTCCGCCGGTCTCCGACGGCTCCCGCGGTCGAGCGCGGCCAGGGCCGGGAGGAGCACGTTCTCGAGCACGGTCATGTGGCCGAAGAGCTTGGAGATCTGGAACGTCCGCGCCACGCCGCAGGCGGTGATCTGGTGCGGGCGAAGGCGGTCGGTCCGCTGGCCGCAGAGGTGGATCTCGCCGCCGTCGGGGCGATAGAGGCCGGAGAGCACGTTGACCGTCGTGGTCTTGCCGGAGCCGTTGGGCCCGATGAGGCCGCGGATCTCGCCACGGGGCACGCTCAGGGAAAGATCGTTCACGGCAACCACTCCGCCGAAGCGCATGGTCAGCCCTCGCGTCTCCAGCACCGGATTGCCGGCGCTCACGGCTTGCGCGTCCATTCCTCGAGCGCCGCCTCGTCGACCTCGACGCCGAGGCCGGGGCCGTCGAGAGCGAGGATGGCGCCGTCGGCGTAGCGCACGGGCTCTCGGACGACGTCGCCTTTCAGGAGGAGCGGCCCGAAGAGCTCGCAGCCCCACGTCACCGGCGCGGCCGCCAGGGCCACCTGGAGATACGCGGCCGTGCCCAGCGACGTCTCGATCATGCAGCCGACGTAGCAGCTCATGCCGGCGGCCTCCGCGATGCGGGCGATGGCCATGCTGCCCGTGAGCCCGGCCGATTTCGTGAGCTTGAGGCCCAGGATGCTCACGCCTCCGAGGCGCGCGATGGCGAGGGCATCCTGCGGGGAGAAGCAGGACTCGTCGGCCATGATCGGCACGTCCACGCGGCGCCCGATCTCGGCCATGCCCTCGAGGTCCCAGCGCGGCACGGGCTGCTCCACGAAGTCGACCTGAAACGGCGCGAAGGCCCGGATGGCTCTCAAGGCCGTCGGTCTGTCCCAGCCCTGATTGGCGTCGATGCGCAGTGAGATGTCCGGGCCGAGCGCCTCCCGAAGTCTCCGCACGCGCTCGACATCCTCTGCGACGGGCCGCGCCGCCGTCTTGATCTTGAAGATCCGGTGCCCGCGCGCCACCTTGGCCCGGGCTTCCTCGATCTCCGCGGCGGGATCGGCCACGGCCAGCGACCACGACAGCGGGACGCGATCGCGCATGCGGCCGCCGAGCAGGCGATGCACGGGGACGCCGAGCGCGCGTCCGTTCAGGTCCCAGAGCGCCATCTCGACGGCGGCGCGCGCGAACGGGTTGCCCTGCACCCGGCGGGCCATCTCCCGGGCGAGCGCCTCGATCTCCGTCGCGTCGCGGCCGAGGAGCCACGGCGCCACGTAGCGCTCGATGATGGCGGCGACCGACTCCGAGAACTCCTCGCTCCAGGTGGGACCGCCCAGGCAGGCCGCCTCTCCCCAGCCCACGAGGCCGTCCGACGTCTCGAGGCGAACGAAGACGAAGTTCACCGCCTCGAGGGTCGTGAAGGACATCTTGTGCGGGCGCTCGACCGGAATGTCGGCCAGGATCACCCGCACGCCGGCGATCTTCATGGGGCCGTCTCCTCGCGGATCGGTGTGCTCACGTCCAGAGCCTGGCGGTGGCGGAGGCTCCCGGCCTGGAGGCGGGCCGGCAGCGCTGCGCCACTATCCATGCTGGTTGCGCAGCCGTCAAGCGCCATCTCCGGAGTGACCGCCGGGCGGGCGCCGCGGCGCGCCGGCCCGGAGAAAACGCGGGCGAGGTCAGGCAGGTCGCGGAGGCAGCCCCTGGCTCACGGCGTCGTGGACCATGCGGACCAGCGTGGTGATGTCGAACACGGGCAGCCCGGTGGCGAGCTGGATGTCGGCACGATAGGGAGGCATGTTGGTGCATTCGAGGACGATGGCGCCGATCTCCGGATGCGACTCCACGAGCCGCCGGGCAACCGTCAGGTGCTCCTGCCGCGCGAGGTCGACGTCCATCTCGAGCTGGTTGTCGAGCATCACGTGCGTGAACTCCTTCTCCGTCTCCATGCCTGCAATCACCGTCGGAATGTCCTTGCCGATTCCCGCCCCTGCGAAATGGGCAGGCCGGAGGGACGAGGCGTCCACGGTCATGATCCCGACGGCCTTGCCGGGCGGCAGCATCCGGTGGACCAGCGGCACCAGCATGAGGCTCGACGTGAACACGGGGATGGAGACGGCCGCCGCCACCTCGGACTGGAACATGGCGAGGAAGCCGCAGTTCGTCGTGATGGCGCGCACGCCCTCGCGCTCCAGAGCCCGGGCGGCCTCGATGAACGACGGCAGCAGCTCCCGCTGCCCCAGGCGCACCACGCGCTCCGGCGAGGCGCCGCGAACACGATGGTAGAGCACGGGGAAGTCGAAGGTGCCGGCGTTGCCCATGTCGCCCGGGATGCGCGGGAACTGCGTGTCGAGCATCAGGATGCCCACGGAGAAGCCGAAGATGTTCTGCCCGCCGCGTACTCGCATGCTCGCGTTCCTCGGGATCGCTAGTTGAGCTGGGCCAGCTTCTGCCGCGCCCGGCGGAGATGTCCCCTCACCGTCTCGTGGTCCTCGGCGTCCGGGAACTCGGTCAGGTACCGCTCCCAGTCTCCGAGCCCGCGGCGCACCTCGCCGAGATTGCTCCAGGCCACGCCGCGGTCGCGCCACTCGCCGGCCGCCTTCGGGTCCAGCACGAGCAGCCGATCGATGGCCCCCACCACGCGGTCCCACTGCTTGCGCCGCCAGTAGGCGCCCTTGAGATTGGCGAGCATCCGGCTGACCATCTGGCGCCCGGTCACCGGAGCGTAGTGCTCGGGCTGGAGCGTCACGGGCCGGCCCAGGACGCTGCCGACCAGCTCCGCGCACTCCTCCGGCGTCACGAGCGCGCCGCCGTTGAAGGGGTCCAGGAGAATCTGCGAGTCGCCGAGGCGGGCCCCGGCGATGAAGTGGCCGGGAAGGCCGATGCCCTCGATGTGGAGCCCCAGCCGCTTGCCCACCTCCATGAGCACGAGGCTCAGCGTGATCGGGATGCCCTGGCGACGGTCGAGCACGTCGTTCAGGAAGCTGTTGCGCGGGTCGTAGTAGTCGTCCCGGTTGCCGGCGAAGCCCTGCTCCACGAAGAGGTACTCGCGAAGACGATGGAGGCGGCCGAGCGCATCGGGAGAGCGACGCGTCCCGTCGACGGCGCGGGCCAGGCCGTCAAGCCGCTCGAGGTACGCCTCGGTATCGAGCCCGGGGTATTCCCAGCGGGCAATGGCAAGGGCGGCCCGGGCGAGATCGATGCGACCGTCGGATCGCGAGAGCGCTTCGGCGAGCTCCAGGAGGGACAGGTCGGAACTCATCAGCAACCGGGCGCGTGGTGGATGCCGGCGGTCTTCAGCGCCGCGTGCTGGAGCTCCTCGGCGAGCGCGAGCGTGCGTGCGGAGGCCCGTCGCGCGAGCTCCTGCGCTTCGTCGGTCGCGGCGAACCGGAGGAGGAGTGAGCGGCCGAGCTGATGGTGGAAATACTCGTCCGGCTCGATGACATCGCGGTAGAGGGTGGCGGTGACCCGGTCCCCCGCCCGCTCGCAGAACTCGATGAACTGGCGATTCTTCACCACCGCGATGGCCTCGCGGGTGAACTGCCCGGCGGCGACCCGCTCGACGATGGAAGGCAGCCGGTCGAGATACTGGAAGAGCGGGCCGTAGCCCTTGCTCACCGGATTGAAGCCGCGCGCGTCGAACCCCAGCTCCCGCAGGCGATCCGCGATCATCCGGTAGTGCTTGGCCTCGTCGCCGGCCTGGCGGGCGAAGGCCATCTTCGCCTCGATGTCGTCGGTGGCCACGAGCCAGCGAGAAGCGATCTCGGTCGCCTCGATCTCGTTGCGGAGCGCGACCTTGAGCAGGGTGACCACGGTCAGCTCGCCCTGCACCTCGGGCTTGAGCGTGGCGTCAGGATCCAGACGCTTCAGCACCGTCTGATTGCGCGCGTCGAGTTCCCGGACGAATTCCTCCGGCGTCACGCCGCGACCCCGGTCTTCAGGAGCGCGGGCAGCTCCCGGGTCAGCGTCTCCTTGGTGACGACGCGGGTACAGCGGCCGTGGAGCGGCTGCGTCGCGCGGGCGAGGACGTGGGTGGTGAAGCCCAGCACGGAAGGCCGCGGGGTGGACGCGTCGAGAGCGGCGAAGAAGCCCTCGTAGTCCCAGCCGCTTGTCGTGAGATCGAGGATCACCAGATCCGGACGATCGGCCAGCGCCGTCTCGAGCTCTCCGGGTGTGCGGGCGAAGCTCAGCGGGGTGCCGACCAGCCGGGCCGTCTCTCGGATTCGCGCCACGAAGAAGAGGTCCTTGACCACGCCCACGACTCTAATCGTCTTGCTCCTGGTTCCCCAGCCAGTACTTGTTCCACTCCGCGAGGTGGGTCAGCGTCGAGAAGTCGCGCATGCGATCCAGATAGACATGGCCGTGGAGATGATCGGTCTCGTGCTGGATGACGCGCGCGAAGAACTCCTTGGCCTCGCCGCCGATCCGGATGCCCTCACGGTCATAGGCCTCGAGCCTGACCGCCGTGTGCCGCGGGACCATGCCGCGCATGTCCGGCACCGAGAGGCATCCCTCCCAGCCCTCCTCCATCTCCTCGGTGGTGGGCACCACCACCGGGTTGATGAGGACGGTCAGCGGAATGGCGGGCGCGTCCGGATACCGCGGATTGCCCTGGACCTCGATCACGCAGATCTGCTTGAGCACGTGCACCTGGGGCGCCGCGAGGCCGGCGCCGTTGTACTCGCGCATGGTCTCGACGAGATCGTCGATCAGGTGCTGGATCTCGGGGGAGCGGATCTCGTCGACCGGCACCGGGAGGGATTTCTGGCGCAACACGGGATGTCCCAGCCGGGCGACCTTGAGGATGGCCATGTCATCGTTCCTCTGCCCGGAGTGTATCACGGGCCTCTGCGCCGCTCCGGAGGGCCAGGACGTTGAAGGCCGAGACGGGCCGCGCGAAGCCCTTGAGGGCAAGCTCGCCCACCGATTCCACCTCGACCAGCGATTCGACGGCGGAGAGAAACGTCCGCGAGATCAGGATCTGGCCCGGCCGGGCCTCCGCGCAGAGGCGGGCGGCCAGATTCGAGACGGAGCCGATGGCGCCGTAGTCCCACCGACCCTCGAAGCCGATGGCTCCGAGGGTCGCGACGCCGTGGGCGATCCCCACGCCGAAGTGCAGGTCGTAGCCGCGCCCCTGCCACTGGGGCACGAGCACCTCCACCTCCCCTCGCATGGCCACGGCCATCTTCACCGCGCGCTCCCTCGCATCCGGCATCTCGACGGGGTCGTTGAAGAAGACCATGAGCCCGTCGCCCGCGAAGTGCTCGAGCGTGCCCTCCGCCTCGAGGATCAGCCGGCCCATCTCGCGATGGTATTCGTGGAGCACGCCCATCACCTCCTCGGGCGGCGCGGTCTCTGCGAAGGCGGTGAAGCCTCGCAGATCCACGAAGACCACGGTGATCTCCCGGCGATGGCTCTTGAGCGGATCCTCGGTACCGCCGCTCACGATCAGCTCGACGAGCTGGGGGGAGAAGAAGCGCTTCAGCCGGCCCAGCCGCTCCAGCTGCGCGACCTGGGACTGCACGCGCTGCTCGAGGTTGGCGTTGAGGTCCGCGAGCTCGCCGGCCTGCGCCTGGACCGTTTCGTAGAGGTCCTTGATCCGCAGCAGGGAGCGGACCCGGGCGCTCAGCTCGGCCATGTTCACCGGCTTCGTGAGGAAGTCGTCGGCCCCCGCATCGAGCCCCTTGATCCGCTCGCGCGCGGGGTCGAGGGCCGTGACCATGATCACGGGAAGCATGGCGAGCTCGGGATTGGCGCGAATGCGACGGCAGACCTCGTAGCCGTCCAGGCCGGGCATCATCACGTCGAGCAGCACCAGGTCGGGCCGCCGCGCCTCGATCTGATCGAGTCCTTCTTTCCCACTGGAGGCGGTGATCGTCTCGTAGCCCTTCGCGGACAGAAGGTCCACGAGCATCTTCACGTTGTGCGGCGTGTCGTCGACGACGAGGATGGTCTTCGCGGGCATGAGGCGACGCTAAGCTCGGGATGCCGACCTGTCAAGCAATCACGGCCCCGGGGGCCCGTTTCTTGACTGGCTGGGACACGGTTGCTAGCATGCCCTGCAGTGTCATCCATGGCTCGCCACGAAGCCGGAAGCCCCGGCGAAACCGTCGGCGGCTCTCCGGCCGCGGCTCCCGGGTTCGGCGAGCGGTCCGCCCAGCTCCTCCTGGCCCACACGCCTCTCGGATGGCTCGTGCGCGCCGTCGCGCGCATGCGGTCGTCCGTGCACTTCAAGCTCCTGGCCGCCTTCCTGCTCGTCGCGCTCGTGGTCGCCCTCGTGGGCGTCATCAGCCTCGAGATCATGAGCCGCATGTCGGCGCAGAGCGAGGCGATGCATCACGCGCACGAGCGGGTGACCTCGGCCCAGGAGGCCCAGCACGCGCTGGCCATGCAGATGAACTACACGGCCATGGCGCTCATCCTCCGGGACGAGGCGACGATCGGCCACATCCTCAAGGAGAACAACCGCCTCAACGCCATGCTCGCCGAGGTCGAGGAGACCGCGCCCTCCGAGGAGCGGGAGATCATCCAGCGCATTCGCGGAGCCCAGGGCGACGTGATGGCGACGGTGGCCGACGTGGCCAACCTCGTCCGCGACGGCAAGATCGACCAGGCCATGAACCTCCAGCTCAGGTCGGGGTCGCCGCTCTTCCAGCAGGTCGAAGGCCTGGTCGAGCAGGTGGTGCGCATCGAGGATCGGAACATGGCGCGGCAGCGGGATGCCACGACGCGCGCCAACCGGCACGCCATCTATCTCATGAGCGGCCTCATCGCCGCCTCGCTGCTCTTGGCCCTCCTGCTGGGCTTCGTGACCTCCTGGTCGTTCATCCTCCCCGTGCGCCAGGCGCAGACCTTTCTGAGCCGCGTCGCCAAGGGCGATTTCGGCGCCACGGTGACCGTGGACAATCGAGACGAGTTCGGCGAGCTCGCCGCCCAGATGAACCGGATGAGCGCCGAGCTCCGCCGCCTCTACGACGAGCAGCGCGAGGCGGCCCGGCAGCTGGAGACCCTCAACGTGCAGCTGGCGCGGGCCAGCCAGGCGAAGTCGGAGTTCCTCGCCAACATGAGCCACGAGCTCCGGACGCCCATGAATGCCATCCTGGGCTTCACCGAGATGATCCTGGACGAGATCTATGGCGAGGTGCCCCCGTCGCTGCGCGACCCCATCCAGGACGTTCGCACGTGCGGTCAGCAGCTGCTCCGCCTCATCAACGACGTCCTCGACCTCTCCAAGATCGAGGCCGGCCGGATGGAGCTCTCGCTCACCGAGTACTCCGTCCAGGAAGTCGTGGAGACGGCGCGGACCTCGCTGCGCTCCCTGGCGGAGGAGAAGGGGCTCGAGTTCACCGCCGAGGTCTCTCAGGATCTGCCCGCGGCCTACGGGGACGGCAAGCGCATCACCCAGTGCCTGACCAACCTGGTCGGGAACGCGCTCAAGTTCACGAAGCAGGGCCGGGTGGCCATCCGGGCCGGCCTCGACGGCGAGCGCGTCGTGTTCAGCGTGGCCGACACCGGCATCGGCATCCCGGCCGACCAGCTCGATCAGATCTTCGGCGAGTTCCGGCAGGTGGACGCCAGCATCAGCCGCGAGTTCGGCGGCACCGGGCTCGGGCTCAGCATCACCAAGACCTTCGTGGAGCTCCACGGCGGTGCCATCTGGGTCGAGAGCGAGCCGGGTCGCGGCTCGACGTTCCACTTCGCGATTCCCCTGCGCGTGCCCGAGGCTCCCGCCACCGAGGAGGCCGCATGAGCGAGAGGAAGATCCTCCTCGTCCTGGAGGAAGCCCTATGAGCCAGAAGAAGATCCTCCTCGTCGAGGACAACGAGTTCAACCGGAAGATCGTCCGCAATCTCCTCGCCAAGCAGCCCTACGAGCTCCTGGAGGCCCACGATGGCGAAGCGGGCGTGGCGGCGGCGCGCCGCGACCGGCCCGACGTGATCGTGATGGACGTGCAGCTCCCGAAGCTCTCGGGCCTCGATGCCACCCGGGCCCTGCGCGCGGAGCCGGAGACGGCGAGCATCCCGATCATCGTCGTGACCTCCTTCGCCCTGTCCGGGGACGACAAGAAGGCCATGGACGCCGGCGCCACGGCCTATCTGGCCAAGCCATACAGCCCGCGCCAGCTCCTCGACACCATCCGCAGAATGGCCGGCGACGCATGAGACCACCTCGGGGAGGACGGAAGCCATGACGAAGGCCAGCCGCTGGATCGCTCTCGGGACCGTCGTTGCCGTGGCCGCGTGCCTCCCCACCGCCGCGGCCCGGGCCGGCCAGGAGGACCAATTCACGCCGGAGTACAAGGAGCTCCGGAGCGCGCTGGATCCCAAGCACACCCCGAAGATCGTGGCGCCGGACAGGGTCAAGCGCGGGCAGTGGTTCGACGTGACGGTCAGCGTGGGGACCGGCGGCGATCACCCGTCGCTCGGCGAGCACTTCGTGCGGTACATCGCCCTCTACATCAACAGCGCGGAGATCTCCCGCGTGTACCTCCACCCCGTCTTCTCGTTCCCCAAGGTCACCTTCACCATCGCGCTGGACGAGGGAGGCGCGCTCCGCGCTGTGGAGGAGCCGACCCACTCCGCGGGGTGGGAGTCGAGCAAGCCGATCACCGTCACGCCCTGAGGCCGGCTACTTCTTTCCCATCTCCAGGGTCACGCCGGTCAGGTCCTGCTCGCCCACCGTGACCTCGCGGGTGACCGTCCCGAGCGTTTCCTGCCAGACCTTGAGCGTGTACTTGCCGGGCGGCACGTTGTCGAGCACGAACTCGCCCTGCGGCCCCGTCACCGCGAAGAACGGATGCTCCGCCACGACCACCCAGGCCCGCATCCACGCATGAAGATCGCAGTCGATCCGCACGATCTCGGGCTTCTTGAACACGACCGGAACGGTGCGGCCCTTGGGCTGGGTGCGATTGAACGACGGGTTCTCGGAGCTCAGGCTGTGGAGATTGTGCAGCAGCCGGTCACTGTTGAGGAATTCCACGGTCCCGCCGACGGGGACCACGACCACCCGGGGAACGTAGACGCACTGCTGCTGGTCCATCTGCACGGGCTTGGCCGCGGCATCGGTGCGCCCGCCCGCGGGCGGATTCACGAGCGACACCACGGCCCAGCGGATGCCGCGGTTCGGCCCGACGATCAGCTCCTCGTTCTCGCGGCCCTTCCCACAGACGTACTGGTCGATGTTGATGGCGATCGGCTTGCGCTCCGGGGGCGGGCCTCCGTTGAGAACGGTGCCGCGAATGGCTCCCGCGGACGCGGCGTCGACGGCGGGCCAGCACGCGGCGGCGAGCAGCGCGGCCACGCAGCCCGCCAGCGTGAGGACGCTGCTTCTCATGGGCGTTCTCCTCGGGGGCCTCGCTCCGGACGGCGGTCGGGAGCGGTCCTGGTCCACTTCGGTCCGTAGCCGTGCGGCACGTACGAGTCGAGATACCGGAGCAATGCGTCCACGTCGGCCGCAGGATACCAGAGGTCGAGGAATTCAGATTTGATAAAGCCCTCGTCGACGCCTCTCTGGAACTGCGTCCACAGGGGGTCGAAGAATCCGTCCAAGTCCAGGACCGCGATGGGCTTGGCGTGATAGCCGAGCTGCTTGAGCGTCAGGGCCTCCAGGACTTCCTCGAGCGTCCCGATCCCGCCCGGCAAGGCCACGAACGCATCGCCGCGCTCGTCCATGATGGCCTTTCGATCGCGGAGTCCGTCGGTCACGACGAGCTCGCTCACCTGGGTCTCGCCGACGCCCAGGTCGAGGAGCGCGCGCGGGATCACGCCGGTGACGCGCCCGCCGCCCTCCAGCACGGAGCGCGACAGCGCGCCCATGAGCCCGACGCTGCCGCCGCCGTACACCAGCCCCCAGCCGCGCCGGGCCAGCTTCTGGCCGAGCTCCGAGGCGGCGGCGAAGTACTTGGCGTCCACCACATCGCTCGAACCGCAGAACACCGTGACGGAGGAGATCACGCCGGGAGGCTCCGGGCCCGCGCGATGAGGGCATTGCGGCGGAGACCGGCCGGCTTCGCGCGCGCGAGCGCGGTATCGGCGAACCGCTTGCGGAGGTCGTCGTCGGCCATCTCGGCGATGCGGGCCGCGCCTGGATAGGGCTCCGATGGGTAGAACGCGGGCTCGCCGGACGTGGGCGCCTTCCGGTTCCACGGACAGACGCTCTGGCAGGCGTCGCAGCCGAACTGCCACGGCCCGAGCTCCCCTTCCTGCGAAGCGTCGATGGGCCCCCGGTGCTCGATGGTGAGATACGAGATGCAGCGCCGCGCGTCGAGGACGTACGGCGCCGCAAAGGCCTCCGTCGGGCACGCGTCGAGGCAGGCGCGACAGCTGCCGCAGCGGTCCGTCAGCGGCTCGTCGAAGTCGAGCGCGGCAGTGGTCAGAAGGATCCCGATGAAGAACCACGAGCCGAGCTCGGGATGGAGCAGCATCGTGTTCTTGCCGATCCAGCCGAGGCCGGCGCGGGCGGCGAGGTCGCGCTCCAGGACAGGTCCCGTGTCGACGTAGCTCTTGCTGAGGGCGCCCGCCGCCTCGGCCAGATGGGCTTCCAGCGCGCGGAGCCGCGGCGCCATGACCGCGTGGTAGTCGCGTCCCCACGCATAGCGGGCCACCGGCGCCCAGGATGCCGCGCCGGGCGGATCACCCTGGTAGTAGTTCAGCGCGACGCAGACGACCGCGCGCACGCCGGGCAGGACGCGCGAGGGATCCAGGCGCTCCCCTTCCCGTCGGGCGAGATAGCCCATGGTGGCGGCATGGCCCGCCTCGAGCCAGCGGCTGAAGGCCGGGCCGTGCTCAGGTGGCGTGGCCGGCCCGATGGCGATCCGGTCGAACCCGAGCTCTCCGGCCCGCGCCTTGATGGACTCGCGGAGGGCCGCCGCGGCCAGGGTCACGACCGGCGGGCCTTGACGATGAGATGCGCCCGGGTCAGCGTGCGCCCGCCCTCTTCGAGGAACACGATGAACCGGAACCAGCGGCCGTCGGCCCGCCATTTGTCCTCGAGTCCCAC
>Ga0335070_10003415_pt1 | contig 18551 bp, 17 predicted proteins | sample Lox_Sample_13_FD_206722 | JGI IMG/M metagenome (GOLD analysis project Ga0335070, IMG submission 206722) | Soil microbial communities from Loxahatchee National Wildlife Refuge, Florida, United States - Lox_Sample_1.3 | ecosystem: Environmental > Terrestrial > Soil > Wetlands | place: USA...
CAGGAAGTGGCGACCCGGGAATACCGGATGGGACTTTCCGGCCTATGTCATGTGATTATCCATTCCCACTTTGGTCCAGTCAGTGAAGCTCATCACATGAATGGCGCAGCGGGCTCACTGCCTGCAGTGCCCGCAGTCACAGACAGCATGTTCATCGCGTGGGAGGCTCGTTTTGTGCAGACAGACATGGGCGGGTTCTGCGATCCTTATAGTGATGGAGCCGCAGAACTCCGTCCGAGGTTTAGGAAGATGAATCACTCTCAGACAGCCACCAGCAAGGTCCGCTACGGACAGAAACTCGTGAATGCCGGCATTACCGGAATTCGCCACGGCCAGGATTCTGCCCGCGGCGATCAGCCCTTGTCGGCAATCGCCGCCGACGCCGCACTAGGTTCGCTTGGGCTGGCGGTGGCTGGCGCGTGTCTAGGCCTGCTGAGTTCCTGCCTCATGCCCCGCCGCAACCGTCTGCCGAATGTCATTGCATTGGGAACGTTGGGCAGCGCCGTCGGTTTCTTCGCTGGATTCACCTGGAAGACCCGCAACGTGACGTCCAGCGTGGCCCAGTCCACGGCTCGCGAACTGCGCAAAGTTCGCGACCAGCGCTGGCTCGAACTCAACCCTATCGACTACGCGTGAAGCGATCGCTCAGCGCATGTTCCACAGCTTGCGCCGCAGCACTTTCGCCAATCGCTGCGCCAGTGTCGCACTGACCTCCGAATCTTGTTACTGGCAGGTGGCTCACGATCCATACCTTCCGGGACGGGGCGGGTAACACTGGCCACCAATCCGGCGTTCCAGGAACCATACTGCGGCGGTACAATAAAGCTCGAGGAAATTCGGTTTCGAAAGGACTGAAGCGACAAAACAGCCTGAAACGGACAAAGCATCGGATTTGTATTTCAGTCTCTTTAAAAAGACCTCAGTTTGATTGCACCAACGCTCGCGCATACGAGCGAGTGAGTGCTAATGCGAAAGTGGCGGAATTGGCAGACGCACCAGACTTAGGATCTGGCGGGTAAAACCGTGGGGGTTCGAGTCCCCCCTTTCGCACCACCAACTCGCAGGGTGTCGTCAGATTCGCAATCCTCGACTGTGCCTGAAATTGTGCCCGCCCGTATGCTGTCCTTGTCCGCTACATGGTGCATGTATCATCCGTGTCGGCGGCCGTGCCTATAAGCTTTGTTCTTCCGGGCAGACTCCCAGTGTGCTATTTCTTCCAACTTTTCGGCATGTGCAGATCGGTTGGCAACTTGGTGCTTTCATCTCCTGACGCTTCTTCAATTTGTTCCTGGGTAAGATTCTTGGCCTCTCTAAGATCGATTCCTGTGAGGTCCGCTTGGTCGAGCGTCGCGTCCGAGAAGTTCGCCTCGCTGGGGTCGCTTCCTTTGAACAGTGCGTAGTCGAGCGTCGCGTAGGAGAAATTTGCCCCTCTGAGATTCGCCCCGAGGAGGCGCGCCGAGTTCAGTGTTGCGCGAGTTAAGTTCGCCCCACTGAGGTTCGCCTCGGTGAGGTTCGCCCCGGTAAAGTCCGCGTCGTTCAGCAGCGCCCCGCTAAGGTTCGCCTTATAAAGGAGTGCCCCTGTGAAGTCTGCGTCTACGAGGATCGCCCGGCTGAGATCTGCCATTCTAAGCCGCATTTGTGTGAGGTTCGTGTGGGCGAGATTTAGGCGATCGTCGCTGGGTTCGTGTGTTCGATCTCGCCTGCCCAGCGCAGTCAGGACCGCTTGTGCATCCGGCTCAGGGTGTGGATAGTCTGGGGAGCCGGGTAGTAGCCCACGCGGATGAGGTTTGCGCGGAGCGTTCTCGCGAACATAAGTACACAGTACTTCAACAATTGGCCAGTGATCTCTTTCCGATTCAACAGCAATCCGCTCTAATGCGTAGATTCCGCCTAAGCGCACCTCCAATTTCTTCTTCCCAGTGGCGTCGATGGCTCCAAGCTGCTCAATGGCTTTGGTGAACCTGTCAGTTATTTGACCTTCCTGCGCGACCGAAAGCGCTCTCTGGGAAATCGATTGAGAGTCCTGGGCCAGTTTGATATTTCGCCACGTGAAGAATCCGCCCGTCAGTAGCACGATTCCGCCCAGGATCGTTGCAAGCGTCTTACGCGCTTCGTTCTCGCGGTCAAATCGGTCCTTGGGTTCCAATCCCTTAACGTGAGCGACTTGCCACTGAGGCCCTTTCCAAAGGGCTATAAGTCCAAGCAAGCCGAGGGCCACAAAACCGCATGCCACTACCCCGTCCCATGCCGAACCTTGTTGGAGCGTTAACCACTCTCTCCAGAGAGCAGAAAAGGCGCCTTGCCTGTGCGCCAGCCATGCCCCCGCAGCTAGAAAGGCGGCGAGCGGAACAATACCGCCGGCCCACATGAGAATGCGTTTTCTGCGAGCCATCCGGCCGATAGCGGGCGAACTGTTCTCAGGGTCAGGATTGCGAGCCATACGGCCCGAATAGTACGCCGGTGAAACCGCGTGAGTCAGTGACAACTGGTGATTTTCGGCCGTGGCTTGAGCGCCCAGCAACCGCACGTTCACTGATTTCGATTGGGTTTCGCCAAATGCTGCGAACGCCGTTTCGACGGCGGCCGCCTGAGGATGCACGTATCCCTGCCCGATCGTAATCGAAGTGTGTCCAGCGATTCTCGCTCGCGTGAATACGTCGCAGTCCGACCCAGCAAGGCGCGTCAGGACAGTGTGCCGAAGCATGCACGCCTCGAATCATGCGACCGTCGAGATCTTCGAAGCAATCCCATACTGCTCATTCGTGGTATCGCCATTCAAGTGCCCCTTGACAAGTCCGGCTTCCCCACTTGCGCGCCGGGTGCTGGGTGCCCGAGGTTCACTTGCCTCCTCTGGGCGCTAACCCGGTTGGTCGTTCAACTGGTTACCAAAGTACAGGTACATGTCCCTTCGTAACTTGCGCCCCTCGCCGATCTCTGCCACCCTGATATCGTCGGGGCCCATCCCCGCATGGGAATCGTAACCCTCGCTCGCCTGATTGCCGGGCAAGTTGTAGTTCTTGCTCTGAGCTAGTTGCTCCGAGCTAACGGCCGATTTTTAGGAGGCCAGTGTGTCCGCACCATTTCGCAGGAGCCCCCATTTCCCGCGCAAATCCTTTGTTTTGAAGAACTCGCCTATAACCTCTTTGTTTGGAATATTTTGCGCTGAAAAACTGCGCAAACCATTGATTCCAAAGATGGGGGAGGGGGGAGGGTGGGAGGGGAGTTAACCTCTAGTTCTCGTGGCCCTCGCAACCTCCGCTTGTCACTGCGGCTGACAGGTCTTAAGATTGCGGACTTCCCGCTGAGGAGGGTGTGATGCTTGATCGCCGCCAGTTTCTTTCTCACACCGCCGCAGGTTTTGGCTTCGCGCTGGCCGCTGGACATCCGCTACTTGCGCAACTCGCCAACATTCCCGCCAAGCTACCGGATCCCGCACAGTTCGCTGCCGATCAGGACGCCTACTGGGCCGAAATCCGCAAGCAGTTCCTCATCCCGGAGGACGAGGTCTACCTCAACAACGGCACCGTCGGCTCCAGTCCGGCGCCGGTGTTGCGCGCCGTCTTCGACGGCTACACCAAGACCGAGCAGATGGATCAGGAGGACCCGGAGAACTATCCCATCTGGGGCTACGAGCCCTACAACGCCTATCGTGATCCCCTGGCGGCGTTTATCGGTTGCACCCGCGACGAACTCGCGCTGGTGCGCAACGCCACCGAGGCCAACAGCTACATCGCCAACGGCATCGACATGAAGCCCGGCGACGAAGTTCTCATGACCGACCAGGAGCACCCCAGCGGCGAGCAACCCTGGCGGCTGAAGGCCAAGCGCTACGGCATCGTGGTGAAGACGGTCACCCTCCCCAAGCCGGTCACCAGCCCGGCCCAGGTGCTGAACCTGTTCAGCGACGCCATGACACCCCGCACGCGCGTGATGTTCTTCAGCCACATCTCCACCATGACGGGGGTCGTGCTTCCGGCGAAAGAGCTATCGGCGCTGGCACAGTCGAAGGGAATTTTGTCAGCCGTGGACGGCGCGCACGTGCCGGGCATGATGCCACTCAACGTGCATGACCTCGGTTGCGACTTGTACTCTGCCAGTCCGCACAAATGGCTGCAGGCGCCCAAGGGCTCGGGCTTCTTGTATGTGCGCGACGAAGTGATCGACCGGGTGTGGAGCACGGTGACCACCGCCGGCTGGGACGATACGAAAATCAGAGCCGAGCGTTTTCAGCGCATCGGCTCGTCGAACGTGCCGTCGCTGATGGGACTTCGCGCCTCGATCCAAATGGCCAATGAAATTGGCATGGACAAGATCGAAAAGCGCCATCGCGAACTGGCCAACTACATGCTGGCCGAAATGGTGAAGCGGGGAGCAGAGTCGTGGACATCGCCTGACCCAGCCATGCGCTGCGCGATCGTTACCGTGAATGTGCCGCCCATCCAGCGGATGAACCTGGAAGAGTGGATGTGGAAGATGCAGAGAATCCGCATTCGCGGCGGCGATCCGTCGAAGCTTCGCCTGTCCACGCCGTACTACCTCAGTAAGAAAGACATCGACCGTTTTCTCGCGGCCTTCGACGAGTACAAAAGGACGCAGGCATAAAGTTGCAGAATGTCTAAACTCACAAATTCTCGGTCCGGCGAATGCCGTGTTGGCGTGTAGAATCGTGGTATGGCTTTCAAAGCTTCCGCAGGTGGCCCGAACCACCAAAAGGCAAAAGCGCCCCCTCCCGACGATACCCACCAGGAGGCCGCATACCTGAAGGCGCTGGGCGATAATCACACGCCAGTCAGCATCAAGCTGATTGACGGCGATGTCTTTCGCGGCTGGATTGAATACTACGACCGGCGCATGGTTCGGCTGACCCGCGAAGGCGAACCCAACCTGTTTATCTTCAAGCACGAGATCGCCTATATCGCAGAAGATGCCCCCAGCAAGCCTGGCACGGAAAAGACTGTCAGTCGCGATCTTCCCATTCGCCGCAAATGAGCCAATACCTCCAGCACCTGGAACCGATCGCCCGCGAAGCCGGCGCGCTGCTGATGAGCTACTTCGACCGGCACATCAAGATTGAGTACAAGGGCGACGTTGATCTCGTGACCGCCGCCGATCGCGCCTCCGAGAAGCTGATTGCCGAGCGCTTGCGCGAGCGCTGGCCGCAGCACGGCATCGTCGGCGAAGAGGGAACCCGCAGCGACACCGGCGCCGACTACCGCTGGTACGTCGATCCCCTGGACGGAACGACCAACTTCGCGCACGGCTATCCGGTGTTCTGTGTGTCGATTGCTCTGGTACGGCACGATGACCAACTCGAAGTTGGCGTCTTGTACGACCCGACGCGTAACGAGCTGTTTGCCGCCGAGCGCGGTCAGGGAGCCACGCTGAACGGTAAGCCGATGCATGTCTCGAAGACCACGCGCCTGGCGGAGTCAATCCTCGGCACCGGCTTCCCCAGCCACAAGCGGCACAAGAACCCCAACATTTACTTCTACCATCAGATCACCCTGCGCTCGCATGGTGTGCGCCGAGCCGGTTCCGCCGCGCTGGATCTCGCCAACGTCGCCGCTGGCCGCTACGACGGCTTCTGGGAGTTCAATTTGAATCCCTGGGACACAGCGGCAGGCGTACTGATTATGAGGGAAGCCGGAGGGAAGGTGACGCGCTTTGACGGCACGCCGTTCCGGCTCGATAGCCGCGAAGTGCTTGCGAGCAACGGCCTCATACACGACGAACTGCTTACGAACTTCAGCGAGATCTTCGCTGGCCGGGGACTGGAGCTTCTGCCATCTCCTGTGGAATACGCGAAGACGCGCGCCTAATGCGTACGATCCGGGTTTAACTCAGTCGGAAGGTGCCGGCATGAAACACTGCAACAGACGAATCTGGTTTCGCGTAGCGCTTCTCGGCGTATTGCTCGTGTGCATTGCGACCCTAAGCTCCGCTCAGGAGAATGTGATTCGGGTGGGCGTAGCGGTCATGCAAAATCAAGCGGGAAGATCTGTGCCGGGCACCCTGGAGCGTGACCGGCTGGTACAAGCGCTCAACCACATGAAGCCCGACAAAAAGACGCACCTGCAAGTCCAGGGTGTGGCGCTGGACGCGATGACGTTGAACGAAGCCGACGAGGAAGCCCAAGCGAAGAAGTGCGCTTATGTGGTCTACACCACGCTGACTGAGTTGCGCAGCGCCGACGATCCCTATCAGCACGTGCCGGGTACGGTAGAGACAAATCCCAACTCACAGTGGAACCCGGCCGGCCATCCGCAGGCGCAAAGGATGGATCCCGAGTATCGAGTGACGGTGGAGTACAAGCTCTATCGGGCAGGCGGTTCGGCCGTGGCGGGCAGCCCCTACTCGACGCAGGCGGCCATGAACGAGATCGACGCGGTGTCGCAGGTCATGGATCGGATCGCATCGCGGGTGGCTGACGAGGTGAAGAAGGGCACGCCCGCACCCATGAAGGAGTAGCATCACGCCACCCGGCTCGGAAACTCTTGGAACGGCCGTTCGACATCGTTCGCAGCCGCATTTTCTGCGGTAAAATCTCACAGTGAACAATTCGCTCTTGAACCGCCAGGTTAGTCGGCGCCCCGACCGCGTCAAACTCCAGGGGCGAATTTTTTTTCTTACCGAAGATCCCGAACTCATCCGGCGCCAACTGGCGGGCGAAGACCTGCCATGGGATACGCAGCATCCGGAACGCAATCCCAAGCTGCGCGATGACATCTCCACCGACGAGATCACTCCGGCACACATCTGTTTCTTTTTCGACGAGACGCTGGGCGAGTTTCCCTACACCGGGTTGAAGTGCGGTAATGAAACGCCCATCAAGCGCAGCGACGTGAAGCGCGGCGGGTTTGTGGCGTGCGTCAGCGGCAAGCGGCGCGGGAAAGGGTCGAGCCGTGAGCAATCTCCCTATGCCGAAATGTCGGCCGGCATTCAGTTGGTGATCGCGGAGAACATCGAGCGCATCTACAAGCAGAATTGCCAGAACCTTGGCGTGCTCACTTCCACCGACTTCGGATTGATCGACAAAATTCGCCGTGGTGAAGCGATCGAGTTGCGCGAGTTTACCTCCGGCGAGGACGAAATCACGCGGCAGGTCATCGAGTACGGCGGTCTGTTCCCGTTCAACGTCGCGCGTTTGCGAGGCAAGGTGTTTCTGCCGCCCATCGGGACCAAGCCGCGCCCCATGACGATCGCAGAAAAGATCCTGGCGCGGCATATGCTGCACGTCGGCGGAAAGGTCGGCGTCGAGGCGGTGAAACCCGGCGATACCGGATTTGCTCGCACCGATTTGCGCTTCAGCCACGAATACGTTACGCCGATGGCGGCGATTTTCTACGAGCACTATCTGGGCAAAGCCGAGCCGGTCAGTGATGCGAGCAGCATCCTGTTCTTCCGCGACCATCTGACGTTTCTCGACGAAGTGCTGTCGGAGGAGAAGCGCAAGATGGGGCTGCTCGACTTGGCGACACAGTTGAAGCTAAAGCAGCAGGACTTTGCCAAGTCGCGCGGCATCCGGCTGCACGGCGAACTGACCGACCGCAAAGGCTCGCAAGGAATCTGCCACTCCATCATCACGGAGGCCTACGCGCTGCCCGGCCAGTTGGTCGTCGGCTCCGATTCGCACACGCCGCACGCGGGAGCAATGGGTTGCCTGGCCTTCGGCATCGGCACCACCGACGTCTTCAATTCGTGGTTCACCAAAGACGTGCGGGTGAAAGTTCCCGAGTCGGTGAAGGTGATTATCCGTGGCAAGAAGCGCGACAACGTCACAGCCAAGGACTTCATCCTCAAATTGCTTTCGCTGGAGTACATCCGCAGCGGCAAGGCACTGGCTAAGGTCATCGAGTATAGCGGCGAGGCCATCGGGGCGCTGGGCGTGGATGAGCGCGCTACCATGACCAACATGGCGGCCGAGATCGGCGGCTTCACGGGCATCGTCGCGCCGGACGACAAGGTAGTCGAGTTCCTTATGGAACGGCGCGGCATGAGCTGCAATGAAGCGGAAACACTGATCGAAGGGCTGCAGAGCGATCCCGACGCGCACTATGCGCATGTTATCGAGCTGGACGCGGCGGAAATTTATCCCATGGTGGCGACACCGGGCGATCCCGGCAACGGCAAGTTCGTGCGCGAGTTGAACACGCCGGTCCCGGTGGAGATCGCCTACGGCGGAACCTGCACCGCCGGCAAGAACGAAGACATGGACATGTACGCGCAGGTGCTGCGCGAAGCGCTGAAGAAGGGAAGGCGCGTGGCCGATAGCTGCAAGTTCTTTATCCAGTTCGGCTCGCAGGAGACGCGAGAGTACTGTGTGCGCAAGGGCTACCTGGAGATTTTTGAGAAGGCGGGCGCGCACGTCATCGAGCCAAGTTGCGGAGCGTGCATCAATGCCGGCCCCGGCGTTTCTACGCGTCCCGATCAGATAGTCATCAGCGCGCAGAACCGCAATTTCCCCGGCCGCAGCGGTCCGGGGCTGATGTACCTGGCGAGCCCGCTGACGGTAGCGGCCAGCGCAGTGGCGGGATACATAGTGGAGTATGAGCCGGCAGTGCAGCGCGAGATCGTCGGTGTGCAAACCTGAAGCGCATATTCCTGGCGCTGAAAATTCGGGCAGCTTTCGCCTAGCCCTGACGTAACGTCAGCCACGGCGCTGAAGGCGACGAGAGCGTCTCCAAAAGGCTAACTTGTAGTTCCCGTTCAACCAACCACGCGCCCCATTCGCGGGGGCATAGCCTCCTTTCGGGCCGTCCTGCCTCAACAAAAGCGCTGCGTTTTGGTACTATCAACCTACACCGACCTGAAGGCGTCGAACCCAGACAGTCGAGGGAGATATTGCTTTATGGCCTATGTGATCGCGGAACCTTGTATTGGCACGAAGGACACAGCTTGCGTGGATGCGTGTCCGGTCGATTGCATCCATCCCAAAAAAGATAGCGAGAAGTACGCGACAGAGGAGATGCTGTACATCGATCCGGTGGAATGCATTGACTGCGGTGCGTGCGTGCCGGTGTGCCCGGTGTCGGCAATCTTTGCCCTCGACGACCTGCCGGAGAAGTGGAAGGAGTACACCGAGCGCAACGCCAAGTACTTCGGCCGCTAGAGATCGCTCAGATGTGATCAGCGGGGCACACCTTGCGTGTGCCCCGCTTCTATTGATTGTGAAACTTTTTGTGGCTTACAGCAGGCGCTCGAGCTTTTCGATAAGGACATCCGGAGGATCGCCCTTGGTGATGAAGGCGTCGGCCAGTTCCAAGGCCTCGGGCGGGAGCGCGAAATATGCGGAGAGAAAGACGATGGGGACCCCGGGCCGGCGACGGCGCATTTGCGAAGCAACATCGCCGCCGTTGAGTCCAGGCATGTAGTAGTCCAGGATTACGGCATCAACGTGGTTCTCGTCGAACACCTTGAGTCCTTCGTCGCCGCTGTTGGCCGTAAGTACAATATAGCCGCGGCTTTCGAGCAGGATCTTGCGCACGCGCAAGCCGATGCGCTCGTCATCGACGCACAGCACCGTCCTGGAACGTGGAGACTCCATTTTCTTCAACGGCTCAGACTCAGCCTCGAGTTGCGGAAATGTCGGAGCGGACATGGCAACCTGTCTCTCCGGAGCCCAACAACGGCAGGAAAAGGCTCACAGACTGAAGTGGCTGCCTGATTTTTATCCCATACCAACGAGGTTTGACCATACATAAAACGTCGTAGAGAGGTAATTTGAGTCGCGGGAAAGTGCGATTTTGCCGTCGTTGACCGCATGAAAATGCACGTGTTACCGTACTTGGTTACGCCAACCTGAACCGCGCCGTCAGAGCGCTGAAGGGACGTATTTTGTCATCCGCGACGCAGTCCTTAACCACTCCCCGCAAGACCGCCTTGAACGCCCTGCACCGCGAAATGGGGGCAAAGATGGTCGATTTCAGCGGCTGGGACATGCCGGTGGAGTACCCGAAATTCGGCGGCCTGATGAAGGAACATCTCGCCGTCCGCACCGGCGTAGGGGCATTTGATGTCAGCCACATGGGCGACATCCGGTTGCACGGGCCGCAGGCCCTGGCGGCGGTGCAGCACATCACCATGAATGACGCCTCGAAGCTGGCTCTGGGACAGTGCCAGTACTCGGCCATGCTGTATCCAGAAGGCACATTCGTCGACGACGTGATCGTGCACCGCATGGGGGAGAGCGACTTTCTGCTGGTGATCAACGCCGGAACTCGGGAGAAGGACGTGAGCTGGGTGGTGGAGAATGCCCGGCAGTTCGACTGCGTAGTTGAGCACCTGAGCGATGCCTACACGCAGATTGCGATCCAGGGGCCGAAAGGCGCCGCCACACTGCAAAAGCTGACTGATGCCGATCTGTCGAAGGTGAAGTTCTACTGGTTCACACACGGAACGGTGTGCGAATTGCCGGGTACGCTGATCGCGCGGACGGGGTACACGGCGGAGGACGGATTCGAGATTTATGTTCCCAGTGACGAAGCCACCAGCGCGCGCGTGTGGAATGAGGTCATGCGGGCTGGTGAGGAGTTCGGCATTGTGCCGTGCGGACTGGGTGCGCGTAACACGCTGCGGCTGGAAGGCGCGCTGTCGCTATATGGCCATGAGATTTCTGAGGCCATTAATGTGTGGGAGGCGCGGCTGGATCGCTTCCTCAAACTGGAGAAAGGCGACTTCATCGGGCGGGATGCGCTGGTAAAGGCGAAAGCCGCGGGTCCCACGCGAACCCTGGTTGGGCTGGAGTCGATCGAGCGTGGCATACCGCGCGATGGATACAAGGTGCTGGACGCGGATGGCAAAGAGATTGGCTACGTGACCAGCGGGTCGTATGGGCCGTTCCTCAAGAAGAACATCGCGCTGGCGTACGTGCCGCTTGAACATTCCGCGCTCGACAGCGAAGTGGCGGTCGAGATTCGTAACCAACCTGTGAAGTGCAAGGTGATTCCGATTCCGTTTTATAGGCGCCCGAAGAGGCAGTCGTAGTTTGCAACGTTCGATTGAGTTTATTCGAACCTCGCCGCGGTAAATTGACCAACGCTGAGGAGGAAATTAATGGCTTATCCTGCAGATTTCAAATACACAAAAGAGCATGAGTGGCTGAAGGTGGACGGCAACACCGGCACCATCGGCATCACCGATCACGCGCAGAACTCGCTGGGCGACATCGTATTTGTGGAGCTGCCCAAAGTAGGCGCCGAAATCACAGCCGGGCAGACGTTCGGATCGGTGGAATCGGTGAAGGCGGTGTCGGACCTGTATGCGCCGGTGTCCGGCACGGTCACCGCCGTCAACGAAGCGCTCAACACTTCGCCGGAAGAAGTGAACAAGGATGCGCACGCAGCGTGGATGATCAAGGTTACGCTGAAGGACCCGGCGGAGGCGGATAAGCTGCTGTCTGCGGCGGACTACGAGAAGTTCGCTGCGGAAGAGGGCGGGCACTGAAGAGTTCCCCCACTGTGTGCGGAATCTTGCATTGACTATGCCGTGGCGGTAAACCTGCGCGGCCGCACGTGTTTCTGAAAGTTACGGGTACCCATGCGCTATCTTCCTAAATCACAATCCGACCGCGAGGCGATGCTGAGCGACATCGGCGTGCAGTCGATCGATGCCCTGTTTGCCGCCATCCCCGAGGAGTACCGGCTCACCGGTGACCTCAAGATCCCTCGTTCCTACGCGGAGAGCGAAATTGTTGAGTTCTTCCGCGACCGCGCTGCCGAGAACGCACAGGGCTATGCGACGTTTCTCGGGGCAGGCGCGTACTCGCACTACCGTCCGGTGGTGATCGATGCGCTCATCTCGCGCGGCGAGTTCTTCACCGCCTACACGCCCTATCAGCCGGAAATCGCCCAAGGCACGCTGCAGTCGATCTTCGAGTTTCAGACCATGATTTGCGAGTTGACCGGCATGGATGTGGCGAACGCGTCCATGTACGACGGCTCGACGGGCGCGGCCGAGGGGCTGATGATGGCCGCACGTGTCACCGGCCGACACAAGTCGGCGATCGCCACCAGCGTGCATCCAGAGTACCGTGAGGTCATCGCGACCTATGCGCGTTATCAGGGCATGCCGTTGGCGACCGTCGCCTACGGCAAGGATGGACGCGTGGACCTCGAGGCGCTCGATAAGGCCGTGGACGGCGAGACCGCCGGAGTGCTCATTCAGTCGCCGAATTTCTTCGGGATCATCGAAGACGTGGCTGCAATCGCCGACGTCGTCCACAAGAGAGGTGCGCTGCTGGTGGTCTCGATCGCTGAGGCAGTTTCGCTAGGCATCGTGAAGCCGCCGACGGAAGCCGACATCGTCAGCCTGGAGGCGCAGTCGTTCGGCGTGCCAATTGGCTTCGGCGGTCCGTATTGCGGCGTCATGGCGACGCGCGACAAGTTTGTGCGCCAGATGCCGGGGCGCCTGGTGGGCGAAACCACCGACCGCAATGGCAAGCGCGGGTTCGTGCTCACTCTCTCCACCCGCGAGCAGCACATCCGGCGCGAGAAGGCAACCTCGAACATTTGCACCAACCAGGCGCTGGTCGCATTGATGTGCAACATATTCATGACCATCTACGGCAAGCAAGGTCTGAAAGAGTTGGCACAGCAAAACCTGGCCAAAGCGCATTACGCGGCCGACGAGTTCCGGAAGAACGGTGCCGCGCTGGTATTCGAAGGCGCGCCGTTCTTCAACGAGTTCGTTATCCGGACCAAGACCTATCCGCGGGCCATCAACGACAGACTGCTGGAGCAAAAGATCATCGGGGGATTTCCGCTTAAGCGGTTCTATCCCGAACTTGAGAATGCTTCTGTCTGGTGCTGCACGGAGACCACGACCAAAGCCTCAATTGACGCGGCGGCGAAGGAGGTGGCGCAATGAACAGCAAAATCAGGAAGGCGACCACCCATATCAGCCAGAATGAAGGGCTGATTTTCGAGAAGTCGTCCCCAGGCAAGAAGGCCTACAAGCTGCCGCCGCTGGATGTGCCCGCCGTCGACGCCGAGGAGGTGCTGGGCAAGGCGGCGCGCAACGACCCTGGGCAACTGCCGGAGGTGAGCGAGGTCGAGATCATCCGCCACTTCACCCGCATGTCGACGTGGAATTACGCGGTTGACCACGGGATGTATCCGTTGGGCTCATGCACCATGAAGTACAACGCCCGCGTGAATGAATACGTGGCGAGAATTCCTGGGCTGGCGGAGGCGCATCCCTACCAACCGACGCGCATTTCCCAGGGCGCGCTGCGCATCATGAAGATGCTGCGTGACCAACTCATGGAAATTACCGGCATGGACGCGATCACGCTGCAACCGGCGGCTGGCGCGCACGGCGAGCTGACGGGAATCCTGCTGGTGCGAGCGTATCTGGAGTCGCAGGGCAGTCCGCGCAAGAAGATCCTGGTGCCGGATTCGGCGCATGGCACGAATCCGGCGACTGCGGCAATGTGCGGCTATGCGGTGGAGAACCTGAAGTCGAACGCTGCCGGTATGGTGGACATCGCATCGTTGGAAGCGCAGGTAAACCAGGACGTTGCTGCGCTGATGCTGACGAATCCCAACACGCTGGGCGTCTTCGAGCAGGAGATCCGAAAGATCGCCGACGTGTTGCATGCCAGGGGCGCGCTGCTCTACATGGACGGCGCCAACATGAACGCATTGGTCGGCAAGGTGCGTCCTGGAGACTTCGGCGCCGACGTCATGCATCTCAACCTGCACAAGACGTTTTCGACGCCCCACGGCGGAGGCGGTCCAGGCTCAGGTCCAGTGGCCTGCAAGAAGATTCTGGAGCCGTTCCTGCCGACGCCGGTGGTCATCACCAAGCCTGACGGCACGCTCGGCTTCGACTACGACCGTCCGCAGTCCATCGGCCGGGTGCGCATGTTCTATGGCAACTTCGGCATGTTCGTGCGCGCGCTGGCCTACATCATGGCCAACGGCCCCGACGGGTTGCGCCAGACTACCGAGGACGCGGTGCTCAACGCCAACTACATCCGCAAGCATCTGCAAGGGTTATACGATCTGCCCTATAACACGCCCACTATGCACGAGGTGGTGTTCAGCGACAAGATCCAGACGCGCAAGGGCATCAAGACCGGCGATATCGCCAAGCGGCTGATCGACTACGGCTTCCATCCTTACACGGTGAGTTTCCCGCTTGTAGTTCCGGGCGCGCTGATGATTGAGCCGACGGAAAGCGAGTCGAAGGAAGAGCTCGACCTGTTCATCGACGCCATGAAACAAATCGCTCGCGAGGCCGAAGAATCGCCGGAGGTCATCGCCGACGCGCCTTACCACACCCGGCTGACTCGCCTGGATGAAACCGCCGCCGCCCGCAAGCCGGTGCTACGGTGGAAGCCGCAAGCGGAGTTGGTGGCGAAGTAGGGAATTTCCCAAATTGGGGCGATTGAGGGAGGGGAGGCTCCTCCCTCTGCTTTTTTTCACGGCGATGTTCAGATCAAGGCATTCTTGACGGAACTGATAGGCCCCCGTTCGCGTACTTCACAGTGGAAGCGGAAAGATCAGAGGTACGCCGCTCGCGTGCCGGAAAAGGAGCACTACCGTGGACGGAGATGTGATTGGCTTAGTGGCAGTAGTGATGGCGCTGGGCATCCCGATGGCCTTGATGTACACGTTTTACCGGGTTCGCAAGCTGCGCAGCGAGGAGCGCATGGCGGCGCTGGCGCGGGGAGTTGCAGTTCCGATGGAACCGGAGCTTTCGCAGGTGGCGCGCTCGCGCCGGTATGGCATTCTTTTGACGGCGGGCGCGGTCGGCTACATGATTACCTTTGCGCTGATCGCGCGGATTGAGCCCGATGCGCGGATTGCCATGTCCTTCGGCGCCATTCCGCTGGCCCTGGGCGTGGGCTACTTCCTCGACGCGTTTCTGGTGCGGCGGGATCTGCGGACGTCGTAACTGTAGCGAAAGCGTGGTTTTTGCACCCAAGGAGAAGAGTTGAAGGCCCAGGTCACCCGGCGACATTCCCTCTCCCACAGCTGTAGTGCGTGCGACAATAGCTTTGCACGAAGCACCGAACACGGGAGTAGAGAGCTATGACTGGGATCCAGTTCGTTACCGACGAGAAAGGCCGCAAGGTCGCCGTGCAAATCGACCTCAAGAAGTATGGAGCGATTTGGGAGGACTTTTGGGATGGCCTGGTTTCCGAGTCGCGGCGCAATGAAAAGGGGATTCCTTACGCACAGTACCGGGCCAGCCGATTGAAGCGATCCCGTCGACGTGGCTAAGTATTGGCTGGAAGTCAAGTCGTCTGCTCAGAAAGAACTCGACGCGCTCGACAACGCGCTGTTCGCCCGCATCGACCGCAAAATCTTAGCCCTCGCCGAAAACCCGAGACCCACAGGATGCAAGAAACTCAAGGGGCACAAAGACCAGTGGCGCATTCGTGTGGGCGACTGGCGCGTAATCTAAATCATTGACGACAGTCGAGCACAGGTGAGCATTACCCGCGTCGCTCACCGCCGAGAGGTTTACGAATTGTAATTGTGGCGTCGGAGGCGCAAGTCAGTAGCCCTTCAGAATTGGCAACGACGGGCGATGGACCACGAGCATTTTACCGGGGTGCGGAAGCCGCGCACCGAAGAGCGCACCTTAGCGCTGGCACGTGGCGTCAGTGTGCCGATGGAGCCGGAGCTTTCGCAGGTGGCGCGCTCACGCCGGTATGGCATTCTGCTTACTGCTGGGGCGGTGGGCTGGATGGCTACATTTTCTATCATCGCCCGGTTCGAGCACGATGCTGGAATAGCGGCCGCGTTCGGAGCCATTCCCCTAGCATTGGGTATTGGGTACTTCCTTGACGCCTTCCTGGTGCGGCGGGAACTGCGGACGTCGTAGCTGTGGCAAAAGCCTAGTTTTTGCACCAGGGGAGAAGAGTTGAAGGCCCAGGGGTAGCGCCCAAGACGAGGGCGCGAACCCTTCGACAGGCTCAGGGCAGGCTCTGGGGCACATGGCCAACCCGCCGAGCCCTACCCTTCCTACCGTCGGTACTCTAGCGTCAGCGAATAGATTTCCGTCGTGCTTCGGTCGCGGTGCAGGAGAATAGAGTCGTCCGAAGCTAAGCCCATCCAAGATGGGCCAGGCTCGACAAAATCTTTTAGGTCGACCATGAATTCCATATGTCGGTCAGCGATGTTGAAGCGGACCACGCTGTGGGGCATTCGTCGCGTATACAGCCAAGCTCCGTCGTGCGACCAGGTTGAATAGGCGAACCCCCCGGATTCCCGTCTCTCCAACGTTTCCCACCGCTTGGTGGTGGTGTCGTAAAGCATGAGCGATTTCCAGTCACGCGACAGGGCGGCGATAAATCGCCCATCGGGCGACATGCGCGGTCCCGTCAGGTCTTTAGAGCCAGGAATCATCTCTATCGAGTGGGTTGTCATATCGATCCGGTAAATTGCCAGGTCGGGATCGAGGTGCGTTCGCGCAAAGATGATCGACTTTCCGTCCGGCGACCAGGTTGCGTCGATTTCGTTTTTTGGATCGTTCGGAATCAAAGGAACGGGTGCGCCCCCATCTCTTGCAATCGTGAATAACCTGCCTGAACGCAGATCAGTGAACACGATCGTGTTGCCACGAGGCGACCATTGCGGCAGAAAGCCCTGTAGCGGCGGGAACGTCATCTGCCTACGATGACTGCCATCAGATCTGCAGATCCAGATGGTGTGTTCGGGAAAGGCGACATATGTCACGTACTCGCCGTCTCTGGATACGTCGACGTCCAGCGCAGAGATCCCGCCTAAGTACGGAGCGAAGGTTCTTGTGTCCGAGTCGTAACGGGTTAGCTCAGCTCTGGGCTGGGTACCGACTGCAAAAAGGTTTTTACCATCCTCCGACGGGGCAAAGTCGCTGTACCGGAGAGGACCGGCCGTAAGGCGCGCCGCTTTGAATACGCGGTGGCTATCTGTGATCCAAATGTCTCCAAACCGTTGCCCCGACAGGAGCTGGAGGAAGAGGAAAAACTTTCCGTCGGCGGACCACTTTCCGCAGCACCGATCGATTATCCCGTCCTGCTGGGACCATAGTTGATGCAGATCTCTGCCATCCGGCAGCATCTCCCAGATGTTGAAGTAGCCGGCCTGCGCATCGAAGGCGCTGAATCGAATGTGGTCACCGGTTGGCGAGACGTGCGGAACTCCAGTAAAACCGGCAACACTTGCGAGCCTGCGTGACTCACTTCCGTCCTGATTGACCGAATAAATGTCGTGATCTTTCGCGTAAATGAGGTGAACGCCGTCTGGAGCCCAACACGCTCCGGTTGCCGCGATGTCACCTACCATGCGAGGCTCACCAGCAGGAATCGGCACCACCCAAACCTGCCTCACGGAATTGCCGCCCACCAGCAGTTTCGAGCGATCGGGAGAAACATCGTAAATGTATGGATCAACAAATGGCATCTTCGTCCATAGCATTTCGCCACCGGAAAGGGATATCTGCGAGATACCGAAAGATCCATTCAGCATTTCCGCGTAATAGAGCCGTGCGCCATCGGTAACCAGTGAATGTTTTGCTACTCCATCGTTGGTGAGAGCTTTCGATTCGGCGATAGTGGGAATCGGCTCCTTGACCCGGAGCCAGATAACTGCGATGGCAGCAACAACCACGACGATGGCCAGAGCTATGGCTAATTGGCTTCGGAACCCTCGTAAACCTGAGAGCCGGCGCCTCGAAATAACCGTCTTCGAGGGTTCCACGGCCGTGGGCCTTAAGACTGCAACTTTCTCGTCGCTCGTGTGAGCAATACGGATCTCGTGAATCTCCGCGATAAAGCGGTACCCCTGCCGCGGGAGGTTTTCGACGAAGCGGGGATTTTCGGCAGAGTCGCTTAGATTCTCCCGCAAGCGCGCAATAGCCTTCTTCAGTCCCTGTTCGTAATCGACAAAGGTATCGGACGGCCAGAGCCGTTTAACCAGCATCTCACGGGTGACCAAGTCTCCACGATGCTCGATCAGCAGTTGCAAAACTTGAAACGTCTGTGGCGCGAGCGTCTGTTTTGAGCCGTTGTTCCAAAGTTCGCGTGTGGAGAGGTCGAGTTCGAACTCGCCGAAGCGCACCCGCTGCTGTGTACGCGAGGGTGTGGCCATACAAACACCTGAGTGTCGGGAAGTCTACCACTACTACGAAGCGGAATGACAGCGCATCGGAAACTATTGATCCTATGAAAGTTGGAGCCGGTCACCATTCGGTCACCGAAGTTTCTCCGCGCCGGTATTGCCAGGCTGGCAGGAAGTGAGGAAACTTGCGTACTCAGCCGGGCACGAAGGCCGGTCAAGCATATGGCTGCTGAAATGCGAGCTGCCAAGGAGATACCCGTGGGACTGCGAAAGCTGGTTGCCTACTCGGTAGGATGGTGGCTCGTTCTCCTGCTGAGTGTTCCCGCGCACGCTACCTTTCCCGGCAAGAACGGAACGACGAAGGCAATTCGAGTTAGGTGCGGACACTTTTAATCAGGAGAATGCGGTATGAGAAAACAGTTGCTCGCAGTTTTGCTATTTGCCACACTTCCGTGCACAGCACAAGTGCTGACTCTCTACGACAATTTTGATCACAAGTTG
>Ga0335070_10003416_pt1 | contig 18546 bp, 20 predicted proteins | sample Lox_Sample_13_FD_206722 | JGI IMG/M metagenome (GOLD analysis project Ga0335070, IMG submission 206722) | Soil microbial communities from Loxahatchee National Wildlife Refuge, Florida, United States - Lox_Sample_1.3 | ecosystem: Environmental > Terrestrial > Soil > Wetlands | place: USA...
GCCGGTGGCCCTCGACGTGACCGATGCAGCCTCGATCGCCGCCGGTCTCGACGCCATCGAGACCGAGCTCGGGCCGATCGGCATCCTGATCAACAACGCGGGCGTCGCGACCACGGCGGCCTTCCTCGACCAGCCGGACGACGAATGGCGGCGGGTCCTCGACACCAATCTCGACGGCGCGCGGCGCATGGCCCGTGCCGCCGCCGCGCGAATGGCCCAGCACGGCCATGGCGGCGTCATCGTGAACATCGCCTCGATCCTCGGCCTGCGCGCGGCAGGGCACGTGAGCGCCTACAGCGCCGCCAAGGCGGGGCTGCTCAGCCTGACCGAAACCATGGCGCTGGAGCTGGCGCGTCACAAGATCCGGGTGAATGCGCTGGCGCCTGGCTACATCGAGACCGATCTCAACCGCGATTTCCTGCGCGGGCCATCGGGACAGGCGATGGTCAAACGGGTGCCGCTGCGGCGCTTCGGCGAGGCAGCGGATCTCGATGGCGCGATCTTGTTGCTGGCTTCCGACGCCGGACGTTATATGACCGGCAGCGTCATCGTCGTCGATGGCGGCCACAGCCTCGGTTTTCTGTAAAGGATGAACACATGATCGTCGACGTGCGCACCTACACCGCGAAGCCGGGACAGCTCGGTGCGTGGCTCAAGTTCTACGAAGAGCAGGCGTGGCAGCTGCAGCTCAAGTATCTCAAGACCTGCCTCGGCTTCTACACGGTCGACATCGGCACGATCAATCGCGCGGTCCATGTGTGGGAGTATGCCGACACGGGGGCGCGCGAGCGCATGCGCGGCGAGATGGAGAAAGATCCGGCGTGGGAACCGTTCCGCACCAAGAGCGGCAGCTTCTTCGCGGCGCAAGAGAACCGGGTGATGAAGCCGGTGCCGTTCTGGCCGAAGATGCAGGCCGCCGCCGAAGGGCCGTTCGGCATCGTCGACAAGCGCACCTACATGGCCGTGCCGGGCAAGCTCGGCGAGTTCTACAAGATCTACGAAGCCGAAGGCCTGGCGACGCAGACCAGGCATCTCGGCCGCTGCCTTGGCTTCTATCAGAGCGAAATCGGCGCGCAGCACCAGATCGTGCACTTCTGGGCCTACAAGGACGTCGCCGACCGCGACCGCCGCCGCATCGCGATGGCCGCCGACCCCGCGTGGCAGGCTTATCTCGTGAAGTCCGCGCCGCTCTTCACCCACCAGGAGAGCGAGGTGATGAAACCGGTGCCGTTCTGGAAGGGGTTGGACGCTCGTTGAAACGGAGGGGCGGCGGAACCGTTCTCCTGATCGTCACCTCGGCAAAAGCCGGGGTCCAGGGCAAGTGTCGGACTGGATGCCGGCTTTCGCCGGCATGAGGGAAGAAGCCGAGCGCGCACGTGCAAACCTTCGCCACCGCCATTCTTCTCGTCCATCTGGCCATCGTCGCCTTTAACGTCGGCGGGCTAATCGTCGTGCCGGTGGGCGCGGCGCTCCACTGGCACTGGGTGCGTGGGTTCTGGTGGCGGCTGCTGCATCTGCTGTCGCTGTTCGTGGTGGCGGCGCAGGCGTTGTTCGGCCGGGCGTGCTTTCTGACGCTCTGGCAGTTCGCGGCGGAACACGGCGCCGCGGCCGACGAGCCGCCGCCGCTGATCGCGACCTGGATCAATCGGCTGCTCTATTGGCCGCTGCCGCATGGGGTGTTCGTCGCCGCCTATCTGGCGGTCTTCGCCTACACGGTGGCGTTATGGGTATGGGTGCGTCCGACGCGCGCTACCGATCCCCCAATCACCACCCGTTGACGCGGTCCCACTCGTCGACGATCGCGCTGCCGCCGTCGGTGACGTAGTAGCGGTCATACATCGCCGCGGTCATGCAGGAATGGTTCGGCAGCACGCGCACGCGGCTGCCGACCGGAAACTTGTCGAACGGCAGGGGCGAGATGGCGTCGAGGCCCTTCGCATGCGCGACGATGCCGTGCTCCTGGTGCACGTCGAGGACGGCGAGGCCGGGCAGCGGCACCTTGCCGCCGGGCAAGCAGATCAGTCCATAGCCGGTTCCGGGCCGGTGCTCGTTGGCGCCGGTGTCTTTCGACAAAGCGAGGGCGCCGGCGTCGATCACGAGATGGTTGCGGCCGCGATGATGGCCGATCACCGACGCCAGCACCGACACGGCAATGTCTTCCATGCCGCAACTTTCGACTCCCGCCTGGAACAGGTCGAAGAACACGAAGTTACCGGGACGGATCTCGGTTATTCCGTCGAGGCGCTCGGCATGAACCGCCGTCGGCGTCGAGCCGACGCTGACCACGGGGCAGGGGAAGCCCGCCTCGCGCAGGCGAAGCGCGGCTTCGAGCGCGCCGAGGCGCTCCTCTTCGGCGATCTTCTTCACTTCGCCGACGCTGTGGCTGTGGTACGAGTGCCCCGCATGCGCGAGCACGCCGACCAACTCCGCACCGAGTTCTTCATTGCGTGGGGCGAGGGCGGCGGCAATCGCGGTCAGCTCCGGTGCGTCGGGCAGGACGCCGGCGCGGCCCAATCCTGTGTCGATCTCGATCAGCACACGGAATTTCCGGCCGAGATCGCGCCCGCGCGCTGCGATCTGGCGCGCGACGTCGACATTGTCGGTGATGACCTTGATATCGGCGCCGTCGCGCTGCAGCTTCGCCACGTGATCGAGCTTCGCTGGGACAATGCCCACCGCGTAGGTCAGGTCGCGGAAGCCGCGCTTACAGAAGTAATCGGCTTCCGCGAGCGTTGAGACGGTGATCGGACCTTTGCCGCCGGTCGCCAGTTCGGCGACACGCGCCGACTTCGCCGTCTTCATGTGCGGACGCAGGCTCACGCCGAATTGCGCAGCGCGGGCGCGCATCCGTGACACATTTTGGGCGAGCCGCTGGCGGTCGAGAATCAGCGCCGGCGTGGGCAGATCGTTGAGCTGCATGGAACCATCGACTTTAGGTCCCGTTACCTTAGCCTAAGTCATGACGAAATACCGCTTGCAACCCGCACGTCCAGCCGGTCTTCTGTGAGCGGGTCGCCGCGATTCAAGCGTGTCACCACAACACTCGGGGGAAGCATGCCCGCACGCGCAGCCCGTCTAGTCGATCTGGCTCCCGAAACAGTGTCGTTCCGCGATGCGGTCCTTACCGGATTGTCGGCGTCGCCGAAATCGATTCCGCCGACCTATTTCTACGACGCGCGCGGCTCCGAGCTGTTCGAGCAGATCTGCGCGCTGCCCGAATACTATCCGACGCGCACCGAGATCGGCATCCTCACGCGCAATGCCGGCGAGATCGCGATGCGCATCGGCGCCGGCGCGCAGCTCGTCGAATACGGCAGCGGCGCCAGCGAAAAAGTGCGGATCATCCTCGATGCGCTGCAGGACCCGGTCGCGTACGTGCCGGTCGATATCTCCGGCGAGTATTTGAGCGGCGTCGCCGAGCGGCTGGCGGGCGACTATCCAGGGCTCGAAGTCACCGCGGTCGTCGCCGACTATCACCGGCCGTTCGCGGTGCCGGCGCCGCGCCGGCCGGCGCGCAACCGCGCCTCGCTGTTCACCGGCTCGACCATCGGCAACTTCTCTCCGGAAGAGGCCATGGCGTTTCTGCGCCACGCGGCGCGCCGGCTGTCGCGCGGTGGCGCGCTGGTGATCGGCGCCGACCTGCGCAAGGATCCCAAGGTCCTGCACGACGCCTACAACGATTCCGCCGGCGTCACCGCCGCCTTCAATCTCAATCTCCTGGCACGGATCAATCGCGAACTCGGCGGCACATTCGACCTCGCGGCGTTCGATCACTACGCCTTCTACAATCCGGGACCAGGCCGGATCGAAATGCATCTGATCAGCCGCCGCGCGCAGCGCGTGACCGTCGCCGGCCACAGCTTCTATTTCGGCACCGGCGAAAGCATCCACACCGAGAATTCCCACAAGTTCGACGTCGACGGCTTCCGCGACATTGCCCGGCGCGCCGGCTTCGTGCCCGAGGCGCTGTGGCTCGACGACGAGCGGCGGTTCAGCGTCCACCTGCTGCGCTCGCCGTAAGGGCTCCGCTCTCCACCGTCATTGCAATCGACGGCCACGACACGGGCCTGGATTGCGTCGCTCCCTGCGGTCGCTCGCAATGACGACGGCGAGAGTGGCCATGGCCCCAACCCGTGCGGTATAAAGGCGGCGAGGGAGAGGATCATGCCACACGACATTGCTCCGCTGACCGACGCGGCGCGCGCGGCGCTGATCGCGCTCGATACGCCCTCGGTCTGCAACGCGCTTGAAATCGTCGCACCCGAACGGCGGACCAAGGGCTTCACCGTGCGGCCGCTGGTCGCACCGTTTCCACAGGCAAAACCGATCCTCGCCTATGCGCGCACCGCCATCATCCGCTCCAAAGAACCGGACGGGCTGCCGAAGGACAAAGCCAAAGCCAAGCGCCTCGCCTATTACGAATATGTCGAAAACGGCGGTCCGCGCCCCTCCGTGATGGTCATGCAGGACATCGACGGCGACGACCGCGGCTTCGGCTGCTTCTGGGGCGAGGTGCAGTCGAACGTGCACAAGGGCCTCGGCTGCCTCGGCGTCGTCACCGACGGTGCCGTGCGCGACATCGATACGATGGCTGCGGGCTTCTTCGTGCTCGCCGGCAGCATGGTGCCGTCGCATGCCTGGGTGCACGCGGTCGACTTCGGCGGGCAGGTGAACGTCGCCGGCATGGTCGTCAATTCGGGCGATCTCATCCACGCCGACCGGCATGGGGCCGTGGTGATTCCGCACGGGCTCGAGCGGCAGGTGATCGAGGCGGCGGCCCTGATCGCGCGGCGCGAAGCGGTGATCATCAATGCCGCCAAGCAGCCGGGCTTCGATGTCGAGGCGCTGAAGCGCGCCATGGGCCAGGCGGACGACATCCATTAGGCGCGCAGGCGGCGACGGAGCTTGCGTGACCCGCGCCGCCGCCTACCTGATCGCTCTCGCGCTGATGGTCGCGACCGGCGGCGCCGCGGCCCAGCCGCAGGCAGCCGCGGGCGGCACCGCTCCTGTCGTCGTCGGCTCGAAGATCGATACCGAAGGAGCGCTGCTCGGCAACATCATCGCCGTCGCCCTCGGCCGCGCCGGGATCACCGTCACCAGCCGCATCCAGCTCGGCCCGACGGAGATCGTGCGCAAGGCCGTGCTTGCCGGCCAGATCGACATCTATCCCGAATACACCGGCAACGGCCGCATCTTCTTCCGCGCCGAGGATCCGGCGGTGTGGCGCGACGCGGCGCGCGGCTACGCGCGGGTCAAGGCGCTCGACTTCGCGGCGAACCGGCTCGTCTGGCTGGCCGCATCGCCCGCCGACAACAGCTGGGCGATCGCCGTGCGCGGCGACCTTGCGCGGGCGCAGCACCTGGCCACGCTCGATGATTTCGCGCGCTATGTGACGGCGGGCGGGCAGGTGAAGCTCGCGGCTTCGGCCGAATTCGTCGAGAGTGCCGGGGCATTGCCGGCGTTCCAGTCGGCCTATGGATTCAAGCTGCGGCGCTCGCAGCTGCTGGTCCTGGCCGGCGGCAACACCGCGGCGACGCTGCGGGCCGCCGCCGAAGGGACGTCGGGCGTCAACGCCGCGATGGCGTATGGGACCGATGGCGCGCTCGCCGCTCTCGGCCTGGTCGCGCTCGCAGACAGCAAGTCGGCCCAGGTCGTCTATCGACCTGCACCGGTCGTGCGCGCGGCGGTGCTCGACCGCACTCCCGCCATCCGGACCTTGCTCGATCCGGTGTTCGGCCGTCTCACGCTCGCCGTGCTGCGTGACCTGAATGCCAGGATCGCGGTCGAGGGGATGGATGCGAAATCGGTCGCCCGCGAATTCCTGGATGGCGCGCTCGCGAACGGGTCTGTGAAATGAGCCGCGTCCACAACAAGCCGCTCATCGCCTTGTGGCTGGCCGGTGCCGCCGCGGTGATGCTGACCGGCTTTGTCAGTCACGCGCCGAACCGGCTGCTCTCCGGATCACCCTTAAGGCTGTGGGAGGTCGCGGACGCCGGCGAGCTCACGAGCATGGCGCTGCTCGCGGCCGCTCTCCTGGGCGCGGCCTTTGTGCCCTCGCGGCGATCGGTGCATGCGCTGGTCGCCATCGCCGCCGGGCTCCTGATCGTGCTCGCTCTGGATGCGGCGGGCACCGCCGCAACGAAGCTGCTGAGTGCAGCGCGGCCGGCCGCACGCACGTCGCTGGCGGCGGCGTTCTGGATCGTGACCCTCTGCCTCGGCCTGATCACGGCGGACGCCGTCCAACGGCTGAAGATGCGGCCGCTCGGCCGGTTGATCGCGACGTCATTGGCCGCGGGCGCCGTCGTCGCGGTTGCGGCGACACACCGGCTTGACGATCTTTCCATCGCGCGCGAATACGCGAGTCATCGTGAGGCTTTCGCCGCCGAGCTCGCGCGGCACGCGCTGCTGGTCCTCGCCACCGTCGTACCGGCCCTCGCGATCGGCGCCCCGCTTGGCGTCGCTGTGGCGCGGCGGCGCGCGCTCCGCCAAACGGTGTTCGCCGTGCTGAACATCCTGCAGACCATCCCTTCGATCGCGGTGTTCGGCCTGCTGATCCTGCCGCTGTCGGCGCTCGCGGCGAAGCTGCCGGCACTCGCCGCCTTTGGCATCCAAGGCATCGGGGCCGCCCCGGCGATCCTGGCGCTCGTGCTCTATGCCTTGCTGCCGATCGTGCGCAACACCGAGGCCGGAATCGCCGGCGTCGATGCCGGCGTGGTCGCGGCGGCGACCGGGATGGGCTTGACGCCGCGGCAGGTGTTGTGGTCGGTCGAGCTGCCGCTCGGCTTGCCCGTCTTTCTCGCCGGCGTCCGCATCGTGCTGGTGCAGACGATCGGATTGGCCGCCGTCGCAGCGCTCATCGGCGCCGGCGGCCTCGGGGCGTTCATGTTCCAGGGCATCGGCCAATATGCCGTCGATCTGGTGTTGCTCGGCGCGGTGCCGACGATCGCGCTGGCCCTGGCGGCCGACATGCTGATGCGCTTGGCGATCGATGCCGCGACGGTGCGGAGGCCGCCGGCATGATCAAACTCCGCGAGGTCGTGAAGAGCTACGGCGCCCGCCGGATCGTGGATGATGTGTCGCTGACCGTCGATCGGGGCGCCGTCTGCGCCTTGATCGGCTCCTCCGGCTCCGGCAAGTCGACGACCTTGCGGTTGATCAACCGCCTGATCGAGCCGACCGCGGGCGCGATCGAGGTGGCAGGCGAGGACACGGGGCGGGTCCCGGCCGAGACGCTGCGCCGCCGCATCGGCTACGTGATCCAGTCGGTCGGTCTCTTCCCGCATTGGACGGTCGCCGACAATATCGCGACGGTGCCGCGGCTGCTCAAATGGCCGCAAGCGCGGACCTTCGACCGCGTACGCGAGCTGCTCGATCTCGTGCGGCTCGACGCCGCGTTCGCCGGCAAGTACCCGCATGAGCTGTCCGGCGGGCAGCAACAACGCGTCGGTGTGGCGCGCGCCCTGGCCGCCGACCCCGACATCCTGCTCATGGACGAGCCGTTCGGCGCGCTCGACCCGATCACGCGGACGGCGTTGCGCGACGAGTTCCAACGCATCCACGAGCGGACGAAGAAGACCATACTCTTCGTCACGCACGACATGGATGAGGCGCTGGCGCTGGCCGATCAAGTCGCGATCATGGAGCAGGGCAAGATCCTGCAGGCGGGATCGCCGCGCGACGTCCTCGACCGTCCGGCCAGCGATTTCGTGCGCGCCCTCATCGGCATGTCGGAGCTCGGCTTGAAGCGCCTGGCGGTGGAGCGCGTCGCGGCGCATATGCGCCGCGGCGAGAGTGCGGCCGGCGAGCCGGTCGCGTCCTCGGCGACCCTCAAAGAAGCCCTGTCGCGGATGATCGAGACCCGGACCGACCGGCTGCCGGTGCGCGGCGGCGACGGTACATCAGGCGTGATCCGGCTCGCCGACATCGTCGAGCGCAAATGAGGGGCGAGCGCCAATGACGGCGCGGGCGCGGGCCTGGACGGCGACCTTGGCGACGGCCGCCGCTTTCGCGCTCGTGCTGCTGCTGATGCCCGCGGCGGCGCCGCTCTTTGCGCGGCTGTTTCCCGATGTCAAGCCGCCCGTGTACGACGGCGAGACATTCGTCGCCTTGTGGCTGTCGCATGCCGGGCTCGTCGCCGCGGCGAGTTCGCTGGCGGCACTGGCCGGCGTCGGCCTCGGCATTTTCGTCACCCGGCCCGCCGGGCGCGATTTCCGATCCCTCGCCGACGCGCTGGCCACGATCGGCCAGAGCTTCCCGCCGGTGGCGGTGCTGGCCGTCGCCGTGCCGGCGGTCGGCTACGGTCCGCTGCCGACCCTGATCGCGCTCGGCGTGTACGGCGTGCTGCCGATCCTCGAGAACACGATCGCCGGATTAGACGGGATTCCCGCCGACGTGCGTGAGGCGGCGACCGGCATGGGGCTGTCGCCTCAACAGATCCTGCGCGACGTCGAGTTGCCTCTCGCCGCGCCGACGATCCTCGCCGGCATCCGCACGTCGGTCGTGATCGGCATCGGCACCGCGGCGATCGGCTCGACGGTCGGCGCGATCACGCTCGGCACGCCGATCATCGACGGGCTGGTGAGCGACAAGCTCGTTTACGTCGTGCAGGGTGCGGTCGTGGTCGGCTTGTTCGCGATCGTGGTCGATCTGCTGTTCGAGCGCCTGGATGCGCGTCTCCGCAAGCTGGCTCGAGCAGGGCGGTAAAGCAATTCAGCCCGGGCGCTGTTTCCAGCGACCCGGGCTGAACCGTGAACTCAAGCTCGCGGCGGGCGTCACGGCTGAGGCCGGGTGCCCGTGCGGCAAAACCCTTAGAGGGTTTCCTTGAGCTGCTTCGAAGCCTTGAAGCGGACGGTCTTGCTGGCGGCGATCTTGATCGCCTCGCCGGTTTGCGGATTGCGGCCCATGCGCGCCGCCCGCTTGCCGACCTTGAACGTGCCGAAGCCGACGATCGCCATGTCACCTTCCTTCTTCAGACCCTTGGCGATGGTCTCGAAGATGGCGTCGACGGTCTCCTTCGCCGCATTGACGGTGCATTCGGTATGCTCGCGAACGACGTCGACGAGAGTCGCTTTGCTCATATAAACCTCCCGGTTGAGCGATGGCCCAGAGCGGAATGCGGGATGCCGAGCCGCCGTGGTCGCTTGTGGTGTGACCCGATTCGGGGCGGCAATGCAATCGCCGTCTCGCGTGTTTGCTCGCTTTTTTGACGTATCAGGCCTGCGACTCGGCGAAAAACCGAGTCACTCCTGCGCCGGCGCCCCGGGAAGCCGCTGCCGCGCTGCAAAAATCGCATCCGGCGGCAGGTGCGCGGCGGCCGCGATCTCGACCAGCAAGGCCTCGTCGTCGAGGACAAAATCCAGGACGCCGCCCAGGAAGGCGGCGTCGTGCACCTGGGCCGAAAGCTCGGCGCCGCCAAGCCCGGTGGCGGCGCAGAAGCGGGCCGCGCGGCCGGAATCGGCGAGCACGTAGGCGAGGGTGGTCAGCGCCACCGCCTGCGCCGTCTCCGCATCGGGGACGACGCGGCGGGACGGCGGTTGCCACTTCGTCTCGGACGGAGGCCGCAGGGGCCGCTCTTCAAAGCCGCCCGGGTCCATGGTGTCGGTAGCCGGCATGCGGATCGGCGGTCGCGAGCAGGTCGTCGAGAAACGCCTCGGCATGCTGCCGGTGACTGAAGCTGGCCAGCGGCTGCTCGACCTCGACGCCGCAGCGGTCGTGCAGGAAGACCACGTCCCAAGTCTCGCGAGGCCAGATCCCGCTGAGCCAATCTTCGCCGCGCCCGCCCGGTCCAGGCCGGCCGCCAACGTCCGCTGGCGGATGTTGGCGGCCACCGGCGCGCTGGACGACGGCGAGGCTTAAAGACATGTCCGGCAGAGCCATGGCGTGCAACCGCGGCCGGGGCTCAATGCAGGACGGCGTCGGCAATGCTGGCCCACATGAGGATCGACACCATGACCGCCGCGAGGCCGGCACCTTCGCCAATCCGATACAGAAGTCCGCGCATGTTTGGTCTCCCTGAGTTGCGAGCGTCCTGACTGATGAGGCGGCCCACCATGTTCCTGTTTTGTTCCTATGTCAATGCCGCTTTTTGAGCGGCTCCTACAAATTTGAAATCGCGTGTACTTTTTCTCACGCACGGGCGCGTGTCTGGACGCGATAGAAATCTGGAAGCGCCGGTGTTACGTGACGCCGGCGCCTTCGGCGCCTTCCATACCGACCGCATCCCGGACCCGCCGCCCGCGGGCCAAGGGGCGTCGCTCACAGCAGGAGGAGAGACATGGCATTCCGGATCGGCGATACGGCCCCCGATTTCACGGCCGACACCACCCACGGCAAGATCAGCTTCCACCAGTGGATCGGCGACAAGTGGGCGGTGCTGTTCTCGCACCCCAAGGACTTCACCCCGGTCTGCACGACCGAGCTCGGCTACATGGCCAAGATCCAGCACGAGTTCGACAAGCGCGGGGTCAAGATCATCGGCCTCAGCGTCGACCCGGTCGACAGCCATGGCAAATGGGCGAACGACATCAAGGAGACCCAGGGCGCCGCACCCGCCTATCCGCTGATCGGCGATCCGACGCTCGAGATCTCGAAGATGTGGGACATGTTGCCGGCGTCCGCGTCCGGCGACCCCGCCAAACGGACCCCGGCCGACAATGCCACGGTGCGCAACGTGTTCATCATCGGCCCGGACAAGAAGATCAAGCTGATCCTGGTCTATCCGATGGCGGTGGGGCGCAATTTCGACGAGGTGCTGCGCGTGATCGACGGTCTGCAGCTGACCGCCAAGCACCCGGTCGCCACGCCGGTCAACTGGAAGCAAGGCGAGGATGTCATCGTGACCACGGCCGTCCCCGACGATGACGCGCAGAAGCGCTTCGCCGGCTTCCGCAAGCTGAAGCCTTACCTGCGCTACGTCCAGCAGCCGAAGTGAGCACCCGTCGTTACGGAGCGGGCGGGCCGGGCTGACGCCGGTCCGCCCTTTCTTTTTACACCAGGGGTTTAGCGGCCGTTCTTGTGAGCATCGTCACAACCGCTGATCAGCGATCCGGCCGTATAATCCCGCGACTAAAGTCCAGGCCTGCCGAGTCCCGCCCGCCGCTATGCACAGCGACACGATCTATTACCGCAGCTTCGCCAACGAGCCGATCCCGACCTCGCCGTGGCGGCTGATGGCGCTGTTCCTGCGCCGGCGCTTCCGCGGCGAAGCGGCGGTCGTCGTCTTCTGCGCGATGATGAGCATGGTCACCATGGGCGTGGAGCCGCCGGCCCTGCGCGGGCTGGTCAACGAGCTTCAGCGCATCTCCGGCTCCGGGCAGTGGACCAGTGCCGTTGTCTTCTGGTTCGCACTGCTCGGCGGCATGTGGCTGGCGTCGTCGATCTTCAACCGCCTGCACGGGCTCGCCGACATCCGCTTCTCGCCGCCGATGCGCTACATGGTCCAGGCGTATCTGTTCTCCTACCTGCTCGAGCATTCGCCGCGCTATTTCCAGGAGAACTTCGCCGGCAAGCTCGCGCAGAAGATCAAGCAGGCCGGGCAGGCGTCGATCCAGGTGCTCGGCATCGCCATGCACGACGCGGTGCGCATCCTCACCATCCTGGCGATCGGCGTCGGCCTGCTCGTCTCCGCGAACTGGCTCTATGCGGTCCTGCTGATCGGCTGGACGGCGATCTATTTCGTGTTCTCGGCCAAGCTCGCGAGGAAGACCCTGGTGCTGTCGAAGGCGTTTTCCAACGAGGTCTCGGTCTCGACCGGGCGCCTCGTCGACGCCATCAGCAACGTCGAGCTGATCCGCTCGTTTGCCCGGGCACCCTTCGAGCGCGACCTGTTCTCGGTGTTCATCCAGAAGGAGATGAACGCCTCGCGCCGGCTGCGCCGCTTCATCGTGCTCTCGCACACGATCCAGTACACCGCGACCTTGTCGTTCCAGGTCTTGCTGATCGGCATCGCCGTCGCCCAAGCCGTCAACGGCACGATGACCGCCGGCGACACCGTGATGGTGATCTCGCTCGCGACCTTGATCGCCAACCAGGTCTGGGGGCTGTCGACGCGCATGCTCGAGTTCTTCGAGCAGTATGGCGTCGTCGCCGACTGCCTCGACCTGGTGGCGCGGCCGCACGAGATCGTCGACGAGACGGACGCCCGCGAGCTCCATGTCAGCCGCGGCGAGATCGAGTTCCGCCAGGTCTACTACGCCCATGCCGAAGGCACGGCCGTGTTCGAAGGGCTCAACCTCAAGATCGCGCCCGGCGAGAAGGTGGCGCTGGTCGGTCCGACCGGGGCGGGCAAGAGCACGCTCGTCGCCCTGTTGCGCCGGCAGTTCCCGCTCGACGCCGGCCAGATCCTGATCGACGGCCAGGACATCACCGCCGTGACGTTGGACTCGCTCAACCTCGCCGTCGGACAGGTGCCGCAGTCGCCGAACCTCTTCCACCGCACCTTGCGCGAGAACATCCGCTACGCCAGGCCCGAGGCCACGGACGCCGAGGTGGAGGAGGCGGCCGGGAAAGCGCATTGCCACGAATTCATCGCCCGCCGGCCCGAAGGCTACGAGACCATCGTCGGCGAGCAGGGCGTCCGGCTCTCCGGCGGCGAGCGCCAGCGCGTCGCGATCGCGCGCGCCTTCCTCAAGAACGCGCCGATCCTGGTCCTCGACGAGGCGACGTCGTCGCTCGATTCCGAGACCGAGCATCTCATCCAGGAAGCGCTGTTCCGGCTCATCGCGGGCCGCACCGTCATCGCGATCGCGCATCGCCTGTCGACGATCACCGGCATGGACCGCATCCTCTATCTCGAGCACGGCGCCATTCTCGAAGAGGGCTCGCATGCCGAGCTGTTGCGCCGCAACGGCAGGTATGCGGCGCTGTGGCGCCGCCAGGTCGGCGGCTTCCTGCCCGAAGAACCCGCCGAGGCGGCGGAGTGACGCGAGCGCGTCATTGCGAGCCCGTCCGCGGGCGAAGCAATCCGGAGTCGGTGACGCGGCCCGGGATCGCTTCGTCGCCCGCAGCGGGCTCCTCGCGCTGACGTTGGCTGGTTGATGGCCGCCGAGACTTCCGCCCCTGCGAAACGTCCGCCGCTGCCGCCGGATATCCTGGCGCTGGGCTTCGTCAGCCTGTTCATGGACATCTCGTCCGAGATGATCCACAGCCTGTTGCCGGTGTTCATGGTGTCGGTGCTCGGCGCCAGCGCCACCGCCGTCGGGCTGATCGAAGGCATCGCCGAGGCGACGGCGCAGATCGTCAAGATCTTCTCCGGCACGGTCAGCGACTGGATCGGCCGGCGCAAGCTGCTGGCGATTCTCGGCTACGGCCTCGCCGCGGCGACCAAGCCGCTGTTTCCGCTCGCCGCCTCGCTCGGCTGGGTGCTGGCGGCACGTTTCATCGACCGCATCGGCAAGGGCATCCGCGGCGCGCCGCGCGACGCCATGATCGGCGATCTGGCGCCGCCCGAATCCCGCGGCGCCGCCTACGGCCTGCGCCAGGCGATGGACACCGTCGGCGCCTTCGCCGGCCCGCTGCTCGCCTTGTGGCTGATGGCGCAATTCGCCGACGACATGCGCAAAGTCTTCTGGGTGGCGGTCATTCCGGCGCTGGTGTCGGTGGCCGTGCTCGTCTCCGCCGTCAAAGAGCCGCGCGTGGTGCGCCGGGCGGCCGCCGCGGCGCCGCTGCTCAGCCTTGCCGGACTCAAACGGCTCGGGCCGGCGTTCTGGGTGGTCACCGTGATCGGTGCGGTGCTGACCCTGGCGCGCTTCAGCGAGGCATTCCTGGTGCTGCGCGCGCGCGACGTCGGTCTCGACATCGGCCTGGTGCCGCTGGTCCTCGTCGTCATGAACGTCGCCTATGCCGCCTGCGCCTACCCGGCAGGCCGGCTCTCCGATGAGCACGGGCGCGGACCGCTGCTCGTGCTCGGCTGCGTGGCGCTGGTCGTCGCCGACGCGCTGCTGGCGCAGGGCGGCAACATCTGGGTGGTCATGGCCGGCGTGGTGTTCTGGGGCCTGCACATGGCGCTGACGCAGGGCATCCTCGCGACCATGGTCGCCGACGCCGTGCCCGAAGACCGCCGCGGCACCGCGTTCGGCGTGTTCAATCTCGCGTCGGGGATCGCGATGCTGCTGGCCAGCGTTGTTGCCGGCGAGCTGTGGGATCGGCTCGGCGCGCCCGCGACCTTCATCGCCGGCGCCGCATTTACCGCGATCACGCTGGTGCTGTACGGCGTGAGCCGGGCGGCGCGCGGCAAGGCTGCGAATTGACCGCAGTCGCCGAATCTTTTAGCGTCCCCGGACATTTCCAAGGGGATGGGGTTCCCCAAAACCGCCCGTCCGGGCTGATAACTCCTGCCGCGTGAAACACTTCGTAAGGAGTGGGCGCGCGGTGGAGTGAGGCGAGGGCGGGTTTTTTTATGGGCGACTTCTTGAGAGCTTGGGGGGACGACCGATGATCACGTATCTGGCGATCGCGCTCGGCAGCGCCATTGGCGGGGTCGGGCGGTACTGGCTCGGCGGTCTGATCGACAGCCACTTCAGCGAGAATTTCCCGTGGGGCACGGTGATCGTGAACATCACCGGCTGCTTCGTCATCGGCATCTTCGCCACCTTGACCGGCCCCGACGGCCGTTGGATCGCGCACACGACGGTGCGCCAGCTGGTCATGGTGGGCATCTGCGGCGGCTATACGACGTTCTCGTCGTTCAGCCTGCAGACCTTGAACCTCGTGCGCGAGGGCCACATCGCGTATGCCGGCTGGAACGTCGTGGTGTCGGTCGTCTTCTGCCTGCTCGCGGTGTGGCTCGGGCACGCCGCCGCCGTTGCGCTGAACGCCGGCCGCTGATACCAGCTAATGACGCGGGCAACGAGGAGACGAGCGTGAGCGAAGATCTGATCTACGACGTCCAGGACGGCATCGGCCGCATCACCTTCAACCGGCCGCAGGCGCGCAACGCCATGCTGTTCGGCATGTACGAGCGGCTGGCCGAGATCTGCACGTCGCTGGAGACCGACAAGTCGGTCAAGGTCCTGATCCTCACCGGCGCCGGCGACAAGGCGTTCGCGTCGGGCACCGACATCTCGCAATTCAAGGCGTTCAAGACGCCGCAGGACGCGCTCGACTACGAGGCGCGCATCGACCGGGTCCTCGGCACGCTCGAGAAGTGCCGCATCCCGACCATCGCCGCGATCGCCGGGGCGTGCACCGGCGGCGGGGCGGGGATCGCCGCCTGCTGCGACCTGCGCATCGCGACCAAGACCGCGCGCTTCGGCTTCCCGATCGCCCGCACCTTGGCCAACTGCCTGTCGATGTCGAACATCTCCCGGCTGTGCGCGCTGATCGGTCCCGCGCGCGCCAAGGAGCTCATCTTCACCGCGCGCCTCGTCGAGGGCCCGGAGGCGCTCGCCGCCGGGCTCGTGCACGAGGTGGTCGAGGATCACGCCGCGCTGATGAGGCGCTCGGAAGAGCTCGCCCGCACCATCGCCACGCACGCGCCCTTGACCTTGCGCGCGACGAAAGAGGCGCTGAGCCGCCTGCAGCCGCGGCTCACGCGCGAGCAGGGCGAAGACCTCATCCTCATGTGCTACATGAGCAAGGACTTCCGCGAAGGCATGGACGCCTTCCTCAACAAGCGCACGCCGCAGTTCAAGGGAGAGTGAAGCCGCTTCGGCGCAGAAACACTTGGGGATACCCCGGACAAGCCGGGGCATGACGTATCGGCAGGCGGCGCCGGCTTGATCTAGCGCAAAGCGCGCTCGATGGGATGGTGATGGAATATCCGTAGCTGCGTTGGAGTCATAGAGTCAGAGCTACGGAGGCCCATCCATGAGGTCTTTTTCCTTCCTGCTCGCCGCGGCGGCGCTGATCGCCGCGCCGAGCCTGGTTCTCGCCCAGACACAACTGCCGCCGAGCGCCCAGGAGCAGCATCCGATCCCGGAAGTCAGGCGCGCCAATCCGACCGTCCCGCCGTTCTCGCCGGCACATCAGCAGGCGCTGCTCGGCGCCGTTCCCGGCCAGTGCGGCAAGATCGCCGCGCAAGCGCTCGACAACGTCGGTCTGCGCATCCAGCAGAACCTGCCGGGTACGGAGCCACGCATGAGCGTCATCTCCAACCTGCAGGCGGCGATCGCCGCCCAGGAAGAGGGCAGCGAGGACTCCTGCTGGCACTGGTACGACCGCGCGCAGCAGGTGTTGCGCTGATTATTTGAAGTCCCTCAGACGCCGGGCGCGGCACATCCGTGCCGCTTGGCTTCCGCGCGCATAAGCGCGCGCGGCTGCGGTCGCAGCCGTGATCTGGCGTCCTCGGAAGCCTCGGGCTTTTCGTTTGACTTGATGCGCCCTCACGGCCCCGCGATTTGACCCGGTCCAGGCCGGGCGCCATACTTTCGGCCACGCCGCGCGAGACGGCTCGAGGAGGACGCCATGGCCAAAATCAAGCTCAACGTGAACGGGCGCGACCAGACGGTCGACGCCGATCCCGACATGCCGCTGCTCTATGCGCTGCGGAACAATCTCGGGCTCAACAATCCGCATTTCGGCTGCGGCCTCGCGCAATGCGGCGCCTGCACGGTGCAGCTCGACGGCGAGCCGATCCGGTCCTGCCAGACACCGGTGTCGGCGGCCAAAGACGGCAAGATCACCACTCTGGCCGGCCTCGGTACGCCGGAGAAGCCGCATCCGCTGCAGACGGCCTATGTCGAGGAGCAGGTGCCGCAATGCGGCTACTGCGTGAACGGCTGGATCATAACCGCCGCCGCGTTCCTCAAGCGCACCAAGAACCCGAGCGACGAGCAGATCCGCGACGCGCTCTCCGGCCTCAAGTGCCGCTGCGGCACCCACCTCGCCATCCTGCGCGCGGTCAAGCGCGCGGCCAAGGCGATGGCGTGAGGGAGGCCACCATGAACATGATCCGCACCCCGAAATTCTCCCGCCGCGCGCTGCTCAAGACCTCGGGCGCGCTGGTCGTCTCGTTCTCCACCGCCGGCCAGGCGCTGGCCCAGATCCGCGAAGGCGGACCGATCCCGAAAGGCCGGCCGCCGCTGCATCCGACCGAGCTCGACTCCTGGATCGCGGTCGACGGCAAAGGCCATGTCACCGCGTTCTTCGGCAAGATGGACATGGGCCAGGGCGTCGACGTCGCGATCGGGCAGATCGTCGCCGACGAGCTGGACGTGTCGTACAGCAAGGTCTCGGTCATCACCGGCGACAGCGGCCTCACCGTCAACCAGGGCGGCGCCAGCGGCAGCACCGGCGTGCAGCGCGGCGGCATCGCGTTGCGCAATGCCGCGGCGGAAGCACGACGCCTCCTGGTCGCGCAGGCGGCGCAGAAGCTCGGCGTCGCCGCCGACAAGCTCGCGGTCAACGACGGCGTCGTCTCGGTCATCGGCGACAAGGCCAAGCGCGTCACCTACGCGCAGCTGATCGGCGGCAAGTACTTCAATGCCAAGATCAAGTGGAACAACAAGTACGGCAACGAGCTGGTCGCCGAAGGCGAGGCCAAGCCGAAGCCGCACGACCAGTACAAGGTCGTCGGCAAGTCGATCCCGCGGCACGACATCGCGGGCAAGGTGTTCGCCAAGACCGACTACGTCACCGACATCAAGGTCAAAGGCATGCTGCACGGCCGGATGATCCGGCCGCTGGTCGCCGGCGCCTCGCCCGTGGCCATCGACGAGAGCAGCATCAAGCACATCAAAGGCGTGCGCATCGTCCACAAGGGCGACTATCTCGGCCTGGTCGCGAACAGCGAATGGGACGCGATCCGCGCCTCCGAAGCCCTGAAGGTGAAGTGGTCGGACGCGCAACCGCCGTTCCCCGACCAGAACGCGCTCTACGACCACATCCGTCAGGCGCCGGTGACCAAGCAGCAGATCGAGAAGAAAGAAGGCGACGTCGACGGTGCCTGGGCCGGTGCCGCCAAGATCGTCGAGGCGGAATACGAATGGCCGTTCCAGTCGCACGCGCCGATGGGGCCGGCTTGCGCCGTCGTCGACGTGCAGGCGGACCACGCGACCTGCTGGACGGGCTCGCAGAAGCCGCATTTCGTCGCCGAAGGGCTGGCGGCCCTGCTCAAGCTGCCGCTCGAGAAGGTGCGCGCGATCTGGACCGTCGGGCCCGGCTCCTACGGCCGCAATGACGCCGGCGACGCCGCCATGGACGCGGCGGTGCTGTCGAAGGAGGTCGGCCGGCCGGTGCGTGTGCAGGGCATGCGCTACGAAGGCACCGGCTGGGATCCGAAAGGGCCGGCCTCCGTGCATCGCGTCAAAGCCGGCTTCGACGCGCAAGGCAACGTCATCGCCTATGAGTTCATGAGCAAAGGCTTCTCGCGCGTGGATATGAACACGAACGAGAGCAATCCGAGCGATACCCTGGCCGGCATGGCGCTCGGCTTCCCGTCGGCGTACCAGGCGGGGTTCGGGGTGCCGGCGGAATCCTACGGCTTCCAGAACAAACGCATGGGCTGGGAGACCATCCCGCCGCTGCTGCAGAAGCTGTCGCCCTTGCGCTCGGCGCATCTGCGCGACCCGGTGGGCCCGCAGATCCACTTCGCCAGCGAATCCTTCATCG
>Ga0335070_10003417_pt1 | contig 18543 bp, 17 predicted proteins | sample Lox_Sample_13_FD_206722 | JGI IMG/M metagenome (GOLD analysis project Ga0335070, IMG submission 206722) | Soil microbial communities from Loxahatchee National Wildlife Refuge, Florida, United States - Lox_Sample_1.3 | ecosystem: Environmental > Terrestrial > Soil > Wetlands | place: USA...
GACCATGGGATATAAAGTGAGCGGCTCGGATTTGCAGGCATCGGATACCACCAGACGGCTGGAAGAGCTCGGTGGGAAGATTTTCATCGGCCACCAGGAGTCGAACGTTGGTGAGGCCCAGGTGGTCGTGATCTCCTCCGCTGTGGCGGCGACGAACCCCGAGGTGGTGACGGCGAAGGCCAGACAAATCCCGGTGATCCCGCGTGCCGAGATGCTCGCGGAATTGATGCGGCTCAAGTTCGGGGTGGCGATCGCAGGGGCGCACGGCAAGACCACGACCACCTCGATGGTGGCGAACGTGCTGGCGCAGGGCGGACTCGATCCGACGATGGTGATCGGCGGAAAAGTCAACGCCCTGGGTAGCCACGCGCGGCTCGGCCGGGGCGATCTGTTGGTGGCGGAAGCGGATGAGAGCGACGGCTCGTTTCTCCGCCTGTCGCCGACGGTCGTGGCGGTGACGAACTTGGATCGTGAACACCTCGATCATTACGGATCGATGGAGCGCATTAACGACAGCTTCCTGGAATTCATCAACAAGATTCCGTTTTACGGCTTGGCGGTGTTGTGTGCCGACGACGAGCGGCTCAGCGCACTGTTTCCAAAAATCGTCAAGCGCTACCAGACCTACGGGCTTCACGAAAGGGGCGGGGTGGTGCCGGATTTCAAGGCGACGGATATCACTCTGAGACAATGGGGCGCGGAATTCCGCGCCTATTTCCGGGGGAAAAACCTCGGCCCGTTCCGGCTCGCGGTCCCGGGCGTTCACAATGTCTCGAACGCACTGGTGGCGATCGCAATCGGGATCGAGCTGGAGATTCCCGTCGATCTCATCCGTAAGGGCTTGGCCGCCTTCACCGGCGTTGAACGGCGATTCCATCTCCGCGGCGAAGCCGGCGGCATCATGGTCGTCGACGACTATGGCCATCACCCCACGGAAGTCAAAGCGACGCTGGCGGCCGCCAAGCAGGGTTGGGAACGGCGATTGGTCGTACTCTTCCAACCTCATCGGTATACCCGAACGAGGGATTGTATCGAAGACTTTGCCCATGCCTTCGATCAAGCCGATCACCTGTTTGTGACGGAAGTCTACGCGGCGGGAGAGCCGCCCATACCGGGAGTGTCTGGTGCCAAGCTCGTCGAGACGATCAAAGCCGCGGGCCATCCGGCGGTGACGTTTATTGAACAGAAAGAAACGATGCCGGATCAGGTGCTGCCGCATCTAAAACCCGGCGATCTGGTGGTCACATTGGGCGCAGGAGATATCTGGAAGGCGGGGAACGGGATTCTGGCCAGGCTCACGCCGTCATCGTAACCAATGAGTGGTCGCAGAACGAGGAATGCGGAAAGACATGAGACGGCGGTTCAGCGCAGATTGCGGGAGGCCATGGTCGGTCTTAGGGGGGCAGTTCGCTTCCATGCGCCGCTTGCAGAATACACGTCGTTTCGAATCGGCGGTCCCGCCGATGTGTTGGTGGAGCCGGCCGATGCGGAGGACCTCGTTCAGTTGGTTGCGCAGGCTTCTGCGCGGAAACTTCCGATCTTCGTGCTGGGAGGCACGAACCTACTCGTTCGTGACAAGGGGATTCGAGGGGTGGTGGTCAGCCTGGCCCAGTTGCGGTCCATCAAGGAAGAGCCGGGGTCGGTGCTCTACGCTGAAGGTGGTGTCGGTATGCCGACCCTCATCAGTTATGCTATCCGACGGTCACTGGCAGGGTTGGAATGGGCGGCGGGCATTCCAGGAACTGTGGCGGGGTGCGTGGTGATGAACGCCGGCACCAGGCTGGGAGAGATGAAAGACTCAGTCAAGGCGGTTCGCATCGTGACCCCGACAGGCACGGTTCTCGATTGCCCCGCGCGGGACATTATTTTCGATTATCGACATGCAGAGCTTCCGGCCGGAATCGTGGCGGGAGTCTGGCTCCAGCTCAAACCGGGTGTCCGGTCTGACATTGAGAAGGTCGTCAAAGACTATTTGCGCTATCGACGGGATACTCAGCCGCTCACATTGCCGAGTGCCGGGTGCGTGTTCAGGAACCCGCCGAACGATTCGGCGGGCCGGGTCGTCGAGGCGGCGGGACTCAAAGGCGCACATGTCGGCGATGCGGAAGTGTCACGGAAGCATGCCAATTTTATCGTGAACCAGGGTGATGCCAGCGCCAAGGACGTGCTCGCGCTCATTAGAAAAGTCCGAGCACACGTGGTCCGGAAGACCGGTGTGAAATTGGAACTGGAGCTGAAAATTGTGGGGCAAGCGTGATGCGAGCTGAGCACACCGTGGAGCAGCGAGCACGGGTAAATGGCGAACGGATCGGCGTGTTGATGGGGGGGCGGTCATCCGAACGGGAGGTCTCACTTCGCACCGGTCAGGCTGTGTACCAGTCATTGCGTCGTTGCGGTTACGACGCTGTAGCGATCGATGTGACCGACCGTCTGCCGCAGGATTTGAAAGATCACAAGGTTACCATCGCCTTTCTTTCGCTGCATGGACCGGGCGGTGAAGATGGATCGATCCAAGGGTTTCTTGAGACCATCGGCATGCCCTATACCGGGTCGGGTATACAGGCGAGCGCAGTTGGTATGCACAAGGTGGTGACAAAAACGTTGCTGGCCGCGCATGCGATCCCGGTTCCGGCTGGCACTGTGGTGCAACGAGGCCACGGGCCGTCGTTGGCGAAGGTGCTCAAGGCGGCGAAGTTGAGATTGCCGGTGGTTGTGAAGCCGGCATCCCAGGGCTCGACGATTGGCGTCACGATCGTGCGCCGGACAGGCCAGTGGAAAGAGGCACTGGCGCTGGCACATCGGTACGATCCGGACGCCATGGTCGAGGCGTTCATTCCAGGCCATGAAGTGACGGTCGGCATCTTAGGAAACCCGGACGGTACGCTGAGCGTGCTGCCACCCGTCGAAATCGTTGCGCCAGACGGGTTCTACGATTTTTCCGCCAAGTATCAGAAGGGGAAGACCCGGTATCTCTGCCCGGCGCCGTTGCCGCCAAAGATCATGAAACAGATCGGGGAAATAGGTCGACGGACGTTTCAGGTGTTGGGCTGTGAAGGAGCCGCCCGCGTCGATTTTCGAATCACGCCCAAGGGCCGTCCCTATGTGCTGGAAATTAATACTGTGCCGGGCATGACGGAAACGAGCTTACTGCCGATGGCGGCAGCACAGGCTGGGATCAATTACGACCAGCTGGTCGTACGGATTCTGCAATCGGCGCTTGCTCGTGCCGAGCGGGTTCCGCAGGCGGCGAACCAGGAGCCGGAATGATGGGGATGTTTCGGAAGCGTCCACGTGTCTCTTCCCCGGGCCCACGAAAGAATCAGTGGAAGGATTCGCGCATGGGGCAGGAGACGGAAGTCACGCGAACCCGGACCATGGCCAGATGGAAGACCGCCATGCGATGGGGGGGAGCGATGACCGTTGTGGGAGCGTTGGCGTGGGTGGCTACCGTGGCGGGACCACAGGCTGGGCCGTTCTTCCGAGAACTGGTCGAGGTTCACACGGTGACCGTATCCGGCCTGCATCGCGTCGATCGGAAGGAGCTCCTCGATCTGGCCGGGGTGAAGCCCGGCATGCCGATTCATCATGTCCTCACGTCTGCCGTCAAAGCGCGGCTGGAAGCCCATCCGTGGATCAAGGAAGCGGAGGTAGTCCGAGTGCCGTTACATGAAGTGCGAATCTCGGTGGTCGAGCGAAAGCCCGCGGTGGTCGTGCGGGCAGGTGGAGAGAATTTTCTCGGGGATAAAGAGGGCCGTGTGCTTGCTCGGTTGGCTCAGACAGACGACGGCTCCTTGCCGATGGTGACGGGCATCGATTCCAAAAAGCTGCTGCGGGGTGACGAAGCGGTGCGGCAGGCGGTAGCAGCCGGCGTCGAGCTGGCACGTCTTATGGGGCTGGCCTATGAGGGGCGTCTGCATGTGAACGCAGCCGATCCTGAGAATCTCATCGCTTCCGTCCGAGGCGTGCAGTTTCACTTTGGTGAGGATGGCCTCGGCGATCAGTGGCAGCGGTTTCAGCAGGTCATGCCGGCTATGAAGCTGCTGGATTTCGATGGAGCCGGTGACGGAGCCAGCGACGTGGATCTTCGGTACGAGAATCGGGTCGTGGTGCGGGAAAGGGGGTAGGGGCGATGCCGAAACGAGAACACATCCTTGTCGGACTCGACATCGGGACGACCAAAATTTGTGCGATCGTCTCCGAAGTGACCGACGCGGGCGCGTTGAACGTCATCGGAGTCGGATCGAGCCCATCCCGGGGCCTGCGCAAAGGTGTCGTCGTCGATATCGAGAGTACGGTTGAATCGATCAAGAAGGCTGTCGAAGAGGCGGAGTTGATGGCGGCGGTGCAGATCAACTCGGTCTACACCGGGATCGCCGGAAGCCATATTTCCGCTGAAAACTGTAAAGGGGTTGTTGCGTTGAAGCGCGCGGAGGTGACGCGCGAAGACATCCACCGGGCGATCGAAAGCGCGCGCACGTTGGCGGTGATTCCGCACGAACGCCGGATTCTGCATGTGTTGCCCAGAGAGTTCATGGTGGACGGGCAGGAAGGCGTGCGCGAGCCGTTGGGCCTGTCGGGGAACCGCCTTGAGGTGAACGTGCACGTGATCACGGGTGCCGTGACATCTGCCCAAAACATCATCAAGAGCGTCAATCGGGCGGGACTCGACGTTGTGGATATCATCCTCCAGCCGCTCGCGTCCAGTGAAGCGGTGCTGAGCCAGGAAGAGCGTGAATTGGGAGTGGCCATGGTGGACTTGGGCGGCGGAACCACCGATCTCGCCATTTTCCTTGACGGCAGTATTCGGCATTCGGCCGTGCTTCCGATCGGGGGGCAGAACCTCACAAAGGATTTGGCGATCGGCCTGCTCACGTCGCAAACAGAAGCCGAAAAAATCAAGACGCAGCATGGTGTCGCACGGACGGAACTGGTCACCGGTCATCACGTCGTCGAAGTGCCGTCGGTTGGCGATCGTCCGGCCCGAACCTTCTCTCGGCGGGACATCGCCGAGATTCTCGAGCCGCGCGTCGAAGAAATGTTTGAGCTGGTTCGGCGAGAGATTGCGCGCGCGGGCTATGAGGGCATGTTGGGGGCCGGCGCGGTGCTCACCGGTGGCACGTCGCTTCTGGAAGGCATGCCGGACGCGGCCGAACGCGTGTTGAATCTGCCGGCTCGACGGGGCGTGCCTTCCGGCATCGGAGGCCTCCGGGACATTGTCGGCCACCCGAGTTATGCGACAGGGGTCGGGTTGTTGTTGCAGGCCCGCCGGCATGCCGATGAATTGGAGACCGCGGGGCTTCACAGTGGAGGAGCCTGGGCCAAAATGATGGGATGGACGAAACGGGTCTTCGAGGTTTTTTAACTCAGAGCCCTTGTGTGCGACGACGTTGTCACACAGGGAGAGGTGAGGAGGTGTCTTGATGTTTTCATTCAAGGAAGATGTACTGTCACCGGTCCGCATCAAGGTGATCGGCATCGGCGGAGGCGGATGCAACGCGGTCAACACGATGATCACGTCCGGGCTGGCTCGAGTCGATTTTATTGCCGGCAACACGGACCTCCAGGCGCTTGACCGCTCTCTGGCACCGTACAAGATTCAGCTGGGGCCGGAGCGTACGCGTGGCTTGGGCGCCGGAGCCAAGCCGGAAATCGGCAAGGAAGCGGCGATGGAGAGCAGAGACCATATTAAGGAGTGCCTCGAAGGGGCGGATATGGTGTTTGTCACGGCTGGAATGGGTGGAGGAACGGGGACCGGCGCCGCGCCGATCGTCGCCAGTATTGCCCGCGAAATGGGGATTCTCACGGTGGGTGTGGTGACGAAGCCGTTTCAATATGAAGGGCAACGGCGGCACAAACATGCGGAGGAAGGTATCCGCGATTTGCGCCGGCACGTCGATACGCTGCTGGTGATTCCGAATCAACGGCTATTGGGGATCGTCGACAAGTCGACGCCTCTATTAGAGGCGTTCAAGGTCGCAGACGATGTCTTGCGGCAGGCCATTCAAGGGATCGCAGACGTCATTACGACGACAGGGCATGTCAACGTCGACTTTGCCGACGTGCGCACCGTGATGTCCCATACGGGACGGGCGGTGATGGGCATGGGAGTGTCACGTGGGCCGAATCGGGCGATTGACGCCGCTCAAAAGGCTATCTGCAGCCCGCTGCTCGAGGAAGGCAGCGTAGAAGGCGCGCGCGGAGTGCTCCTCAATATTACCGGCGGACCGAACATGTCGCTTCATGAGGTCGAGGAAGCCGCATCGATCATTCAGCAGACGGCCGATCCCGAAGCCAATATTATCGTCGGCCAAGTCATCAATCCCGATCTAGGGGAGGATCTGGTTATTACCGTCATCGCGACTGGTTTTGAGCCAGAAGCCGATGCCGCGGCGGCAGTGGGGGCGGACCGTCCCGCTGTCCGGGCGCCAAAAACGGCTCAGCCGGTGCTGGCCGGGGTGAGTGCGGCTGGGGTCGCCGACCGTCCGGCGCAGGATCTCGACCGCCCGACGTTCTTGCGGAGGATGAATGACGTTCGGGAGTCCATTGATCGGGCGGCTCTGGCGGCGGACGATGAATGGGATGTGCCGACGTTTCTTCGTAAACAGGCGGATTGACAAGTCGATCCGTTGAGATCATGTGTGCCCATTGTCGATGGGGATATCCATGACGAGTGACTCGGTCATTACCGTTCCGGCCTTTGCATCCGCGAGAAACGGCGTGCGCCACTTTTTTGGGACGCGCCGGCATGCTGCCCGGCTTACGTATGAAGTCGGAGCTCCCGCTCCGGCCCAAGACCTCGACGGAGCCGCGCAATCGTCCTGGATGCTTTCTGTGAAGCAGGTACATGGAACGGATGCGCTCGTCGTGGATCGGGCCCTGACGGCGTCAGATCGGTTTTCCGGCGGGTGGGATGCCTTGGTCACCAATCAACGAGGCATCATGGTGGCGGTGAGGACGGCAGACTGCGTTCCTGTCTTGATGCATGATCCCAAGCGGAAGATTGTCGCTGCTGTGCATGCGGGATGGCGCGGGGCGGTGGCGGGCATTGTGAGAAAGACCATTACAGTGATGGAGTCACGGTTCGGTACGGTGCCGGAGCATGTGCAGGTCAGCATCGGTCCGTCGGCTGGAGTGTGCTGCTATGAAGTGGATCAGATGGTTTTGGACAAACTCCCTGAGGCCTGCCCCGATTCCCAAAGGGCGGTGAGGGGACAACGAGGTGGCAAGGCGCATCTCGATCTGAAGCTGCTCATCAGGGAACAGGCGCGGAGTGCCGGCGTACGGACGGACTCCATCACATCCGTCAATTTGTGCACGATCTGTCATGAGGACTTGTTCTTTTCTTACCGGCGTGAAGGGAAAGTGATCGGCACGATGGTCAGCGCGATCGGTCTTGCCCCATTGTAAGCATGATGCGGGGCCTCTGCCAATTGCCCGGCCCTTCCGCTAGAATAGAGGCGGTTTGCCGGCGGGCAGCCAGGCTGATGAGAGCCGATACTCAGAATGAATGGATTCACGGGAGAATCGATCGCCGTCCGAGTTCGAGGTGTCCTCTCGAACATCCGCGCGGCGGCGGAGAAGTCAGGACGTGATCCCAGCCGTGTTCAGCTGATCGCGGCGACGAAAACCGTCTCGGTGGAGCGCATTCGAGAAGGGGTGGATGCGGGCCTATCACTGCTTGGAGAAAACCGTGTGCAGGAGGCGCTTCCCAAGATCGAAGCGCTTGCCCGGACCCAAGTCCGATGGCATTTTATTGGACAGCTGCAGCGGCGGAAGGTCCGCTCGATTATCGGCCTGTTCCACCTGATCCATTCAGTTGATAGCGTGGAATTGGCACACGAGATCGATCGGCGTGCCGGAGAGGCCGGTCTCGTGCAAGAAGTCCTGCTCGAGGTGAATGTCGGGGGAGAGTCGACGAAGGCAGGTTTTCGTCCCGATGATCTGGTGCACCTGGTTGCGACGATGGCGCCACTGACTCATCTCCGCATCAAAGGATTGATGGCGATTCCACCGCCAACGGTTGAAGCGGAGTCAGCCAGACCCTATTTTATCCAAATCCGCGAACTGGCACAGGCGGTTGCTGCGGAAACAATTCCCGGCGTCATGATGGACGAACTGTCGATGGGAATGTCGAACGATTACGCCGTTGCGGTGGAAGAAGGGGCCACACTGGTCCGTGTTGGGTCAGCCATTTTTGGAGCCCGCCATGTCTAGTCCGGTACTCACGCAGAAGGTGGCATTCGTGGGTGGCGGCCAGATGGCCGAGGCGCTGATCGGCGGGATGCTGGCTGTCAAGCTGTGCATGCCGGATCATATTCGCGTCTCCGATCCGATCGCCGAACGGTTGGATGTCCTCAAAAAGAAATATGGAGTTCAAACAGGCCAATCGAACCGGGAGGTCGCCGCGTGGGGCGATATAGTGGTACTCGCGGTCAAGCCTCAGGTGCTGGATGGAGTGCTTAAAGAAGTCAGAGCTGAGTTGGCCAAGGCCCTCGTCGTGTCGATCGTGGCCGGGGTTCCGATCAGCCGAATTTCCGACACCTGCGGCCGGGGAGTGCGTGTTATTCGGGCGATGCCAAATACTCCCGCGCTGGTGCAGCAGGGGATGACAGCGTTGGCGATTGGAGACGGCGTGCAGGAGAAGGACGTGGCTTCGGTACGCGGGATCTTTGAGTCAGTTGGCAAAGTTGTGCCGGTCGAGGAGCGGTTGATGGATGCTGTGACCGGCCTCAGTGGAAGCGGGCCGGCGTATGTGTTTCTTGCCATTGAGGCCCTGGCCGACGGGGGGGTGAAAATGGGCGTGCCACGAGCGATTGCCGAAGTGCTCGCAGCGCAGACCGTTTTGGGTGCCGCGCAGATGGTGCTGGAAACCGGGCAACATCCGGCGCGCCTCAAAGACCAGGTGGCGTCTCCGGGGGGGACAACCATTGCCGGCCTGCACCGTTTGGAACAGGGTGGGTTACGGGCGACGCTGATCGATGCCGTCGAGGCGGCGACAAGACGGTCGCAGGAATTGGGGCGCTGATGTTCGTGATGGGTAATGTGCTCTTAGGCGTCGCCACCGTGCTCGATTATGCCTTGACGGTCTATACCTGGATCGTCATCGCACGGGCTCTGATTTCTTGGGTCAATCCTGATCCATGGAATCCAATCGTACAGTTTCTCAATCGAGCGACGGAGCCGGTGCTATCGCCGATCCGGCAGCGGCTCGGCTGGCGAATGGGTATCGATTGGTCGCCGCTGGTCGTGATTGTGGCGATTACATTCTTGCAGATTGCGGTGGTACAATCGCTCAAGGACTGGGCGTTGCGGATGAATTGATCCAACTCTCAACGGGGGGTGCCATGAAAATCACGCCGCTCGACATTCAACAGATGGTTTTTCAAGTCAAGCTGCGAGGGTATGATCGAGACGAGGTCAACCGGTTTCTCGAAGAGGTGGCGCAAACCGTGGAGTCCTTGAATCGCGACAATGCGGGATTGCGTGAGCGCATCGTGTCGCTCGAGCAGCAGGTGGCGGAATTGAAACGGACCGAACTGACGTTGTCGAATACGCTGGTCTCGGCGCAGTCGCTGGCCGACGACGTCAAACGGAGTGCCCAACGTGATGCCGAGTTGATCGTTAAGGAAGCGGAGTTGAAGGCCGGCGAATTGTTTCGGCAGGCACGGGTGGAGTTGGCTGAGACACAACGGGATCTCTCGTTGCTGAAGAAACACCGGTTGCTGGTGGTGGAACGAATGCGAGCGACGCTCCATACGTTCGAGCGCATGCTGGACGTCGAAGCCAGTGAAGCGTATCAAGACGGCGGCGTGCTTCCGGAAGAGAAGCTGCAGGGAGAGTCGAGCCCAGCCCGCTGATTATCCGCGACCGTCTCCTCTCGTGTACGGGCGGTATTCGGCCCGAGCACACGGCAAATATGATGGCACCTCCGTCACTCCACACGGCGCTGAATCGAGCCGTCGCCGACGGAATCTTTCCTGGCGCGGTGCTCGCGGTTCGACAAGGCGGAGATCGTTGCTGGGTCATACCGGCCGGGTGCCTTTCTACTGATCCCCCCCGCGCCGCCGTTACGCCCTCGACAATCTATGACTTGGCCTCTCTGACGAAGCCGTTGGCGACGGTGACGGCTCTTGCATTGCTGGTCCAGCGGGGGCATTGCCGGCTCGACGATCGCATTGGCTCAGTCCTGCTGGAATTGGAGGAGGCGCCGGTTGGACCTGCGACCATCCGGCAGCTATTGACCCATAGCTCCGGTCTGCCAGGGTGGCGGGCGTTCTATGACCAGCTCAGCTCGGACGCAGCGCTGCCCGCATCACCAGACGACAGGGCTCATGCCGGCCGCCGGCTGCTGCGGTTGATGAAGCAGGAAGCGCTGATCTACAAGATGGGGGAACGGAGTCTCTACAGCGATCTGGGATTCATGCTGCTTGGAATCATGGTCGAACGGCTGAGCGGCAGCGCGCTTGACCGCTTCGTGGCTGAGCACATAGCACAGCCGCTGAACGCGGATCCTTTTTGTTATCTCCCGATAGGGCAGGAAACGGAAGCCTACAGATCCGCGATGATCGGCCGCATCGCACCGACTGAATGGGATACGTGGAGGGGACGGCTGTTATGCGGGGAAGTCCACGATGAGAACGCAGCAGCATTGGGCGGTGTGGCGGGACATGCAGGGCTCTTCGGGTCCGCCGAGGCGGTATTGGCCGTTACAGGCGTATGGCTCGCGGGATATCACCATACATCGCCGATTCTCGACCGCGACGTCGTGCGGGAGTTTTCGGCACGGCACGAGGGGGTATCCGGATCCAGTTGGGCCTTGGGATGGGACACCCCGTCTCCACCGTCTTCCTCAGGGCGGTATTTTTCAAGCCAATCATTCGGCCATCTGGGGTTTACGGGAACTTCGATCTGGATCGATCCTGTCTGCGAGTTGGAAGTGGTGCTCCTCTCGAATCGAGTCCACCCGACCCGGACCAATGAAGGGATCAAATCATTTCGTCCGATGATCCATGATCTTGTTCGTCAGGAATGTATGGGGCGGAGCTAGGGCCGGTCGTTGTAGTCGATCCAAGTCTCTTTTTCCGCAAGATAGCGCATTCCTTTGAAGTTGGCCCTCGTTCGCATGCGGGTGAATCCGAACCCCTGAAGCTTTTCGACCAGTTCCTTTACCGTTGCGGCAATGGTGGAATGGGATCCGCTCTCGACCGTGAGAGCCTCGTACATCACCTTGGCGGCATAGCCTGATGCCGTTCGATTTACGAAGATGGCGCGGTTGAAATAGCGGTCGCTGGGGTCGATACCCTCGATCTGGTGTCTCTCAACGAGTCCTTCCTTCTTGAAGATCAGCGGCAACGTACTCATGTACTCCTCCGAAATCGCTCTGGGCGCTGGTATTGTGCGCCCCAACGTGAAGAATCAATTATAAGGGGGACTGTTTGGGGACTGCAACCGCGTTGACAAGATGAATTTCGATTACTATGATGCCCGCCTTCCCATATCGGAGATCCCGGTCATAGTTCACTTCCATGAACATTCCCAACAGTCTGACGCTGCTCCGTATCCTGCTGGTTCCCGTCTTCATCGAGTGTATGGCCTATGGCGCCTACGGATTGGCATTGTTGGTGTTGGTTGTGGCCGGACTGACCGATGCGGTCGACGGTCTTCTCGCGCGCCTGTGGAATCAGCAGACCAGACTCGGCATGCTCCTGGATCCTCTGGCAGACAAACTGCTCCTCACGTCGGCTTTTCTCTCTCTGTCGATGCTGCATCTCGTGCCATCCTGGTTGGTCATTATGGTGGTGAGTCGGGACGTCATTCTCTTATTGGGGACCGCACTCGCGCACGTCACGGGGACTCAGATCGATATGACCCCCACGTTCTGGGGCAAGGGAACCACACTGCTGCAATTGTGTTATGTGCTCCTGGTTGTCCTCTTGACCTGGCTCGACCTGAGCCTCTCCATGTTGTCCCCTCTGGTGGCGGCCATGGTCGGATTTACCCTTACGTCCGGGTTTCATTACATCTACCGTGGCTATCGCCATATCAACACATCGCTTCCACCCGCCTGAAGATCTCACGTCTTGCCGAGAGCCGGATGGTCCCTCGGGGAAATAGTGCAATTATTTTGACAGGTTTTTGACCCCCCAGTAGACTCGACTCGTCATCGGGATTTTTCTCACAACCGGCTCGAGGAGCCACAACAGGACGAGATCTATGGCCACGTTTGCCTATGTCGGACGGAGCAAATCAGGAACGGTAAAAAAAGGCGAGCTCGTTGCCAAGTCGCGCGATGAAGCGGTCGAACAGTTGCGCAAACAACAGGTCGTGGTGACGAGCCTTGAGGAGCGGGCAGCCAAGCAGGGTTTTAAATTCCAACTCGGCAGCGGAGTTGGGGAGAAAGATTTAGTCGTGTTCACTCGCCAGTTTGGGACGATGATCAATGCCGGCTTGCCATTAATCCAATGTCTCGAAATTCTCTCGACGCAATCGGAAAGCGTGGCGCTACGGGCGGCTGTGGGTGAGATCAAAGTGCACGTTGAAGGAGGCGCGACATTCTCGGATTCACTCAAAAAACATTCGAAAATCTTTGACGACCTCTATGTCAACATGGTCCATGCCGGCGAGGTCGGTGGGTTGCTGGACACGATCATGGGGCGTCTCTCGAAGCACATCGAAAAAGCCATGAAGCTGAAGGGACAGATCAAGAGTGCGATGGTCTATCCGTCGGCCATCCTAGGAATTGCCGGTGTCGTCATCACTGTCCTCATGATTTGGGTTATCCCTGTCTTCGAGAAGATGTTCAAGGAAATGTCTGGCGGGAAGGTGGGGCTTCCCGGGCCGACGCAGCTCGTGATTGACGCGAGTAACTTTTTCCAGGGCTATTGGTATGTCATCCTGGGGGTACTTGTTGTTGCTGTCGTGGCGACCAAGAAGTACTACGGGACTCAGCAAGGGCGATTGGCCATCGACAAGCTCTTATTAAAGACGCCGATCTTCGGGGATTTGATTCGCAAGGCTTCAGTGGCAAAATTTACCAGGACGCTTGGGACCTTGTTGTCCAGCGGGGTGCCTTTGCTGGAGGCACTGACTATTTGCGCGAAGACGGCGGGAAACAAAGTGGTGGAAGGCGCGCTGCTCGAAGCCAAGGTCAGCATCAGCGGAGGGAAAACGATCTCGGATCCTCTGGCGAAGAGCGGGACGTTCCCGAAGATGGTGACGCACATGATCGCCGTGGGCGAGTCGACGGGTGCACTCGACAGTATGCTGGGCAAGATCGCGGATTTCTATGAGGACGAAGTCGATGAAGCCGTCACAAACCTGACCACACTGTTGGAGCCGATGATGATGGTGTTCCTCGGAATCACAGTTGGATTCATCGTGATCGCAATGTATTTGCCGATCTTCACGATGGCATCAGCCATCGGGTAAGCGATCGAATCTGGAAAGGAGGCGCTCCTCGGCATGGCGTAACCCCTTCCTTTCTACGGTCCCGCGAGGTCAGCCGCATGGGCGATATCAAGACCAGGATTTACTGGTTGATGGGGCTGCGCGTCGTCGTCGTGACCCTTCTTCTAGGGCTCTCCCTTACCTTTCAGGTTACGAAGGGCGAACGGGTCGAGACCTTCTACGCGCTGATCGTCTTTACGTATGGGGTCACGATCCTGTATGCCGCCGTGCTCCGGAGGCTTTCGAGCTCCGAGGCACTGGTCCGGTTTTCATGGGTTCAAATTGCCGTCGACTCTTTGGTCGAAACGGTTTTGATCGCCCGAACGGGAGGCATCGAAAGCCCGTTCGCCGTGCTCTATGTCATTAGTGTCACGCTGGCGAGTCTCGTGCCGCGCCGTCAGGTTGGGCTTCTGACAGCCTCCCTCTGCATCATTCTGTTCGGTGTGCTGACCAACGTGCAACTCTATGGGCTGGCCGAGGCGTGGGGCTGGTTGCCGCAGACTCGTCTCGGTGCCGCTGAGTCGCTCCAGGCGTTCGGCGTCTATGGGCTAGCGTTCCTCGTCGTCGGCTTTCTCAGCGGGGCCCTGGCGGATCAGCTTCAGCATGCGGACGAGTCGCTGCGCGAAAAAGAGCAGGGGCTCAGCCGTCTGAGAGCCTTCCATGAAAATATCGTCCATAGCATCAGCAGCGGCGTGTTTACGGCAGACGCACGCGGATGCGTGACGTCATTCAATCCCGCGGCGCAGGAGGCAACCGGCTATAGCTTTGAGCAAGTGCATGGGCGCCCCTGGCGGGACGTGTTCAATTGGTACCCAGGACAAGAGGAAGATGAGCATCTGCGTGCGGCGTCTGCCAACATGCGGTTCGAGGTCGAATGCAAAAAGGCCGACGGCAATCGTTTGATTCTTGGGATGACCTTGGCGCCTCTGCACGAGCAAGGACAGGAGACCGGATTGGTCGGTGTCTTTAAGGATCTGACTCGACTTCGGGACCTCGAAGAAGAAATGAAGCGAAAGGAATGGTTGGCGAGCCTTGGAGAAATGTCGGCGGGCATGGCGCATGAGATCCGAAATCCATTGGGGGCGCTCGCGGGGGCTATGCAGATGCTTCGTGGGGATCTCAGAACCGACGATACGAATCGGCGCTTGATGGACATCGCGATTCGGGAAGCGGCCAGGCTGGATACAATCATCACGGAATTCCTCCAGTACGCGCGGCCGCCGGCATTGAATCTGGCCGAGTTCGATTTAAACAAAGTCCTTGCCGAGACTCTCGATCTGGTAGAACATGAAGCTCGGGCCAGGCCGAATATCACGATTGTGACCTCGCTGGCCGCTGAGGCATTGATCGGGCAGGTTGATCAAAACCAAATGAAACAAGTCTTTTGGAATCTGGCGATCAATGCCTTCGATGCGATGCCCCACGGAGGCCAGCTCGAGATCGCGACCCGACAACGGGAAATCGATGCCGGAGGGCGCAAGGCCAACGTGGCCGAAGTCGTGTTCAGGGATACCGGGGAAGGCATTCCTAAGAAGAATCTCGACAAGATTTTCTTGCCCTTCTTCACCACGAAAACGCATGGATCGGGGCTGGGGTTGGCAGCTGTGCATCGGATCGTCGATTTGCATGGGGGATGGATCAAGGTAGACAGTCGGGAGCGGGAAGGAACGCAATTTGTCGTGTGCCTGCCGAGTTCGGCAGATACCGGGGTGCGGCTCTGGCACGAAGGTAGGGAACCGTGGAAAAGATCTTAGTCGTTGATGACGAACCGAGTCTGCGTGAGGTGTTGAGCATCATGCTCAAACGAACCGGATATGAGGTCACCAGTGTGGCCGACGGTGAAGAAGCCGTCGAATTGCTGCACAAGGAAATTTTCGATCTGGTCATCACCGATTTACGCATGCCGAAGGTCGACGGCATGGAGGTGCTCAAGGCGGTGAAGTCGGCCTCGCCGGAAACGGTGGTGTTGGTGATCACGGCCTTCGCCAGTGCCGATTCCGCTGTCGAAGCGATGAAACAGGGCGCGTACGATTATTTGACCAAGCCGTTTCAGGTCGACGAGGTACAACTGATTATACGAAACGCGCTCGAAAAGCGGCGTTTGACGACCGAGAACATCCTTCTCAAACGGGAGATGGCAAGCCAGTCGTCATTCGCCCAGTTGGTCGGCCAAAGCGACGCCATGCAGAAGGTGTTCGAGATCGTCCGGAAGGTGGCCGACTCGAAGAGCAACGTGCTGATTTGCGGCGAAAGCGGAACCGGAAAAGAACTGGTGGCCCGGGCGATCCATTACAACAGTGCCAGGAGCACCATGCCGTTTGTGGCCGTCAATTGCAGCGCGGTGCCTGAAACGCTGCTGGAAAGTGAGCTATTCGGCCACATGAAGGGATCGTTTACCGGCGCCATTGCAAACAAGGCTGGCCTGTTCGAAGTGGCGAACGGCGGGACGATGTTTCTGGACGAAATCGGCGATACGACGCCGACGATCCAAGTGAAACTCTTGCGGGTGATTCAGGAACGTGAATTTCGCCGAGTGGGGGGCAGTCAGGATATCAAAGTCGATGTGCGGGTTGTGGCGGCGACGAATAAGGATCTTGAAAAAGCAGTCGCTGACGGGTCGTTCCGCGAAGATCTCTACTATCGATTGGACGTGATTCCGATCCGGCTACCGCCATTGCGGCTCCGCAGCGGGGATATCCCGCTGCTGGTGAACCATTTCCTGGAGAGGTTTTCCAAGGAGAGCGGTAAACCGGTCCCGGTGTTGAGTTCTGACGCCATACATGTGCTGCTGGCGCATGAATGGCGGGGTAACGTCCGCGAGTTGGAGAACTTGATCGAACGGGTCGTCGCGTTCTCAACGGGAGGGACGGTCACCGACACGGATGTGCAGGGCTGGCTGCATCGTACGGTCTCGCCGCAACAGCAGCAGGCGGGGGTTCCGCTCGATCTGACGGACGAAGGGGTGGATCTCGAAGGGCTCGTCAATGGAATCGAAAAAGATCTCTTGCTCAAGGCGCTTGAGCGGTCAAAATGGGTCAAGAAGAAAGCCGCCCGGCTGTTGCGGCTGAATACCAGGTCGTTCCGGTATCGGCTCGAGAAGTATGCTATAAAAGGAGGCCGTGACTAGTCGCGAACTCCATTCTCCCCACAGAGATCTTCCACCTGCCTCAACGATCACTGTCCGCGCTCCTGCCAAAACCAACCTCATACTTCGCGTCCTCGACCGTCGTCCTGATGGGTTCCATAATCTCTGGTCTGTCATGCAGACCGTCGGACTGGAAGATGACATCACCATCCGGTTGAATCAGGACCATACCGACCTCAGGCTTCAGTGCGATGTTCCTTCCCTCAGTACGGATCAGACCAACCTTGTGATTCGTGCCGCCGCCGCCGTTCTCCAGCGATGTGAACGGACGCTTGGGTTGGATATCGCCCTCACCAAGCGAATTCCGATGGGGGCGGGGCTGGGTGGAGGGAGCAGTGATGCCGCGGCCACGATCATCGGGCTGAATCGGCTGTTGAGTCTGGGGTGGTCGGCGACGGAGATGGCGGAGGTCGGCCAAGCGTTAGGGAGCGATGTGCCGTTCTTCTTTTTCGCCCCGTCCGCCGTGGTGACGGGCCGAGGTGAACATGTCAGTCCAATCCGAATGAAGGGGATCCGCTGGATCGTGCTCATCAATCCAGGATTTTCCGTGGAAACCAAATGGGCCTATCAGGAACTGTCCTCGAAGCGGGCTCATGTGCCTCGGCTATCTGATCAGCAGGCCGCTCTGGACCGGGAGCGTGAAATGTCTTGGGAGCAGATAGTGCAAGCGGCTGAGAATGACTTCGAAACGCCGGTCTTTGCAGCTCACCCCGACCTTCGAGCCATCAAACACGATCTCTTATCGCAGGGTGCCGAAGCGGCGCTGCTCTCGGGAAGCGGCGCAACTGTCTTCGGAGTATTTCGTGACGAAGCGCGCGCGAAGCATGCCGGCGTTCATTTTCAACACAAACCGCGGTACAGGGTTTTCGTCGTGGCCACCGCCTCCGGGCCGTTGATCGCGGACCCCTGACAGCCTCATAGCGAGGGGGGTTTGGTTGACAGGCGCGGGAGATTTCCGATACAGTCCCCGATCGGTTCCCTTCCCCTGTGCGTGTAGTGAGAGAGCAGAGTGCGGATGATTGCGCTCTGCCGGCGCTCACCGAAGAAGAACCACCAACGTACTCCATTTAATTTAGTGCCGTCGATTCGGACGAATCAAGAAGGTTCAATGAACAGAGAATTGAAGATTTTCTCTGGGAACGCCAACCTTGCGCTTGCGCAAGAAATCTGCGCGTACCTGGGGCAGAAACTCGGGGAAGCCACCGTCTCGTCATTCAGCGATGGGGAGGTTCGAGTCAAGATTGACGAGAATGTCCGTGGCGCGGACGTCTTCGTCGTCCAATCCTGCTGCCAGCCGGTGAACGATTCATTGATGGAGTTGCTCATCATCATCGATGCGCTCAAACGGTCCTCGGCCAATCGCATTACCGCCGTCATCCCCTCTGGTGGGTATGCCCGCCAGGATCGCAAGGATCAGCCACGGGTGCCGATTACCGCCAAGCTGGTGGCTGATTTGATCACGACGGCGGGGGCGGACCGTGTGTTGACGATGGATCTCCATGCGGGACAAATTCAGGGATTCTTCAACGTGCCAGTCGACCACCTCTACGCATTGCCGGTGCTGTTGGATCATGTGAAGAAGCAGAAGATCAGCGACCTCGTCGTGGTATCGCCTGATGCCGGCGGGGTGGAGCGGGCCCGCGCGTTCGCCAAGCGGATTCAGGCCACCCTGGCCATTATCGACAAGCGGCGTGAAGGGCCGAACCAAGCCCAAATCATGAACATTATCGGTGATATCAAGGGGAAGAGCGTGTTGCTGCTTGACGACATGATCGATACAGCCGGTACGATCGTACAGGGTGCGCAGGCGTGCGTCGATCAAGGTGCGCGCGAAGTCTGGACGGCATGCACCCATGCCGTGCTGTCGGGACCAGCCCTGGAGCGGTTGCAGCAGTCTTGCATTGCCCAGGTTGTGGCGACCAACACGATCCCGTTGCGCGGGAAAGACCAGG
>Ga0335070_10003418_pt1 | contig 18542 bp, 15 predicted proteins | sample Lox_Sample_13_FD_206722 | JGI IMG/M metagenome (GOLD analysis project Ga0335070, IMG submission 206722) | Soil microbial communities from Loxahatchee National Wildlife Refuge, Florida, United States - Lox_Sample_1.3 | ecosystem: Environmental > Terrestrial > Soil > Wetlands | place: USA...
CAGGGAGTATGTTGTCATCCGGCCCGACACCCCTACGCCTTGGATCAACTATCTGAGTAACAACGAATACTGCGCCATAATCTCCAACACTGCCGGAGGATACAGTTTTCACTTGGACCCAAGAGATAAGAGAATTCTCAGATACAGGTACAACAATTTGCCCACTGATAGGCCGGGAAGATACCTGTATGTCAGAGACAACAAAACTGGAGAATACTGGTCTCCGACGTGGCAACCTGTTCTCAAGAAGCTAAGCAAGTACGTGTGCAGACATGGATTAGGGTACACAAGGATATCCTCTTCGTATGCGGCGATAGACGCTGAGATCACGTATTTTGTGGCGGTGGAAGACAACTTGGAGATTTGGATGTTGACCTTGAGAAACGGCTCCTCCGTGAAGAAAGAGTTAACAGTCTTTTCGTACGCTGAATTCTGTCTCTGGCAAGCCTTTAACGACCTCACCGACCTTCAATGCAGTCAAGGCTTAGGAATAGCCAAATACGAGGACGGCGCCATTTTCTACAGCTTCTTCGACGTAAGTACCGGATACGCCTTCTTCGCCTCAAACGGCGCAGTCACCGGACACGACTGCAACCGAGAAAAGTTCATAGGTCCCTACCGGAGCGAATCTGACCCCATAACCGTGGAAAAAGGCAAATGCTCCAACTCTGAAGCCAAAGGCGGCAACCCGATCGCAGCCACGAGCAACGCTGTGGAACTCCGTCCAGGAGAAAGAAAGACGATGATATTCATCCTTGGCGTGGTGAAGAAAAAGTCTGACGCCAAGAAGTGCCTTCAGAAATTCAGCAGAAAGTCCAACGTGGACGCAGAACTTCGAAGACAAAAGGAACACTGGAACACGTACCTCAGCAACCTCGACGTTAAGACTCCTGACAGAGACTTCAACATCATGATCAACGTTTGGAACCAGTACCAGTGTAAGACAACCTTCGACTGGTCTAGATACGTGTCCTTTTATGAAACGGGCATAGGCAGAGGAATGGGCTTCCGAGACAGCAATCAAGACACTCTGGGCGTCGTCCACGCCTTGCCAAAAAGGGTACGTCAACGCATTCTAGATCTCGCCAAGAACCAGTTTGAAAACGGCCACGTCTTTCACCTCTACTATCCTCTCACCGGAGAAGGAGGCTTCCCACCCTACGTGAAAGAAAAGATGAAGTTCTTCAGTGATGATCATCTCTGGCTGATCCTGTCGACGTGCGAGTACATCAAAGAAACAGGCGACATGACTATTCTCGACGAAAACGCGAACTTCGTTGAAGGCTCAAGCGCAAGCTTATATGAGCACCTAAGAAGGTCGATTGACTTCACCCTCAATAACGTGGGTAAGCACAACTTCCCCCTCTTAGGAACGGCTGACTGGAACGATCCGCAAAGCTTGCCTGGCCCTAAAAATGCGGCTGAAAGCGTGTGGACAGCCATGCTGTTTCACAAGGTCCTCCTAGAATTGGCAGAACTCTGCAAAGAGTGCAAACGGGAGAAAGACGCTCAGGCATTTGCGGCCATAGCTGATAAAACCAAAACCCATGTGAACGAGACGGCGTGGGATGGAGATTGGTATTTCCGCGCGTACGACGATTCAGGAAATCCTGTGGGAAGTTCAAAGCGCAAGGAGGGAAAGATATACATTAACACTCAGTCGTGGGCCGTCATCAGCCGAATCGCCCCGAAAGAGAGAGGAAAACGATGCATGAACTCGGTGAAAAAACACTTGGACACCGAGTATGGGATAATGCTTCTTGCTCCAGCCTACTCGAGGTATCATCCTGAGATAGGAGCACTGAGCAGCTACGTTCCTGGACTGAAGGAGAATGCTTCCGTTTGGAGTCACGCTAATGCTTGGGCAATCTTGGCAGAGTGCATGCTAGGACGGGGAGACCAAGCCTACGGGTACTACAAGAAACTTGCCCCTCCGACGAAAAACAAGATAGCCGAAATTCATCAAGCTGAGCCGTACGTGTATGCCCAAACAATCGCTGGCAAAGATCACCCCGACTTCGGCGCGGCCCGTCAATCCTGGCTCACAGGAACCGCGTCGTGGATGTTCAAAGTAGCTACCAACTGGATTCTGGGCATAAGACCACAATATCACGGATTACTGGTAGACCCATGCATACCCACGGATTGGTCCAACTTCACAGTAACCCGTCGATTTAGGAATGCCGTTTATGAGATACAAGTTGAGAATCCACATCACGTGTCGAATGGAATAAAGGATGTGACTGTAGACGGCAAGAAGTTGAAGACCAGTCTGCTGCCCTCTTTCGCGGATGGAAAGAAGCACATCGTGAAGATTACGATGGGGTGAACAGATTATCCAGATGACGACCCAGATGGTTAAAAGGAAAAAAGTGATTAAGCGCGCGCACGCAAATATCTCCGTTATCAAATAGCAAATAAGGGAAGTCGTGAAAATGAAGGTTCCGAAGAGAAAACTTGTTTTCCTTGCGATAGGAAGCCTTCTCATTTTGCAATTCGTACTTCTGTTAGTGTATTCCTATCTGTACGAGATCAATCAAGCTCCTTTTCAAATCAATTATGACCCGCTGACGGCATTTCTCATATCATGGATTCTTTTCTGCATAGGCATCGTAATTCTTATAACAATGGGACGTTGACGCCTCTGTTGCTCATTAGAGTGCCCAAAACAAGCCCGCATCTGACAAAATTTATAGGGAACAAAAAGACGTATTAAACACATGCGGAGACGCACTAGGGATCTACTGCATAATCGTTTTGCGGCATTTGTCGCCAAGAAAGTTGTCTTCTACTTGATCGTCGCATTTGTTGCGATGACCTTCGTATTTTTCATAACTCACCTTATGCCCGGTAACCCTGTTGACCGAATGATTGCAAGCCTAACTTCTGGTGGACCAGGGGGTGGACAAACATATTTAAAATTGAAAGCACAGTTGATGGATTATTTTGGCTTGAATAAACCATTGTTTGAACAATACCTGATTTTCTGGCGTGAACTTTTTACACTAAACCTGGGGCCGTCATACCCAATTAATTACCCACAGAGCGTTTTGAGTATAATCATTTTGAGACTGCCCTACACTTTGGCCATAGTGATTCCCGTGCTTCTCCTGAGTTTCTTTTTGGGGAATTGGATAGGGGCCAAAGCCGCGTACGCAGGGGGCAAACGGAGCGAACTGGTTTATTTCTTTTCAGTTTTTTCCAACAGGCTACCTAGTTTCTGGTTCGGAATGGTTCTTGTGTTCGTTTTCGCAGGGGTTCTTAAGATTTTTCCCGGCTATGGACTAGCAAGCTTAGGGACGATGTCCAGTTGGAAGCTCAGTTACTTTCTCGACGTTTTAGAGCATTATTCCCTGCCCTTCATCACGTTGTTCATCATATACGTGGGCGGATGGGCTACGGGCATGAGGTCCATGGTCACTCATGAGATGGACTCAGGCTACGTACGTTACAGTGAACAGTTGGGTTTCAGAAAGAACAAACTGATGTCTTACGCCGAGAGGAACGCAATACTTCCTCAGGTCACTGGTCTAAACTTGCAACTAAACGCTCTTATCGGGGAGACTGCTATACTCGAAATCATTTTTGGGTGGCCCGGAATCGGTAAGATGATGTTTGACGCTGTAGGGGCCGATGACTACATGCTGATTTTCGGCGGTTTCATGGTCATAATGGTCGTGGTGATTCTGGGCAACTTTCTCATCGATATCCTGTACGGATTCATAGATCCACGCATCCGGACTGGAGGCAGACAATAGAAATGTCGGAAACCCTCCTGAGGAGCAAAAAATTCATCGTTGGTTTGGCAATTGTGATAGCAATCGCCATGATCGGGATAATAGGACCCTATTTAACTCGAGACCCCCTGAAGGAGAACTGGAATGCAGTGGCGCAGCCTCCTGACAGTGATTACCTTTTGGGCACGACTGTCTTAGGAGAAGATGTGCTTGCTCAGCTATGCACGGGAATCCGCAACTCCCTGGAGGTGGGCGTGCTAGCCGGAGGTTTGGGCACGTTGATCGCCGTTCTGTTTGGGGCTTTGGGAGCGTACAAAGGAGGTTGGGCTGACGAAATTTCCAGCTTTGTAACCAACGTAATGATAGTTTTTCCCATGATACCCCTTCTGTTAATAGTGTCGGAGCTTACCCAGCAAAGATCCTTAATGCTAGTGGGGCTGCTGATAGCGTTATTTTATTGGCCTTGGGCGGCGAGAAGCATTAGATCGCAGGTGTTGAGCCTGAGAGAAAGGGAATTTGTAGATTTGGCTCGATTGTCAGGGATGAGAGATGCAACGACGGTCGTAACAGAGGTCTTGCCAAACATGCTGGCCTATATCATCATGGTTTTTATATTGTTGGCCGGTGGTGGTATGCTAGCTGAGGCAGGGATCAGCATGCTAGGCGTGGGCCCTTCCAACAGTGTTACGTTGGGGCAAATGCTTTTCCACGCAATGAACGAAACGATAACTCCATATTGGTGGGGTGTCTGGTGGTGGTTCATCCCGCCAGGCATCGTGTTAACCTTTTTCCTGTCAGCTGTTTTTGTTATGCACGCAGGCATGAACGAATTGTTTAATCCCAGGTTGAGAAGAGAGTGATCTAGATGGTCGTCCACCTGCTTGAAATCGAAGACCTCAAGGGTTATTACAGAGGCACTTTTGGCGTAGTGTTTGGCGTCGACGGAGTCACGCTTACACTTGACAGCGGGGAAATACTGGGACTTGCCGGTGAATCAGGTTGCGGAAAATCCACTCTCGCAGAACTCGTTTCAGGTTCCCCGCCCCCACTGTTACATTATGAGGGAGGCAAAATCCTCGTTGATGGTCTTGACATATACAGCATCGACAAAGAGGTCTTGAGGACAGAAGTCAAATGCAAGCGTATGTCCTACGTGCCTCAGGCCTCGATGGAATCTTTGAATCCAGTAAAAAGAATAAGGGATTTCGTCATGGATGTCGTAAAAGAGCGCACCGGCAAGGAACCCTCCAGAGAGGAAGTTTTCCGAATGACTGGGGAACATCTCGAGAAATTAGGATTAGAGAGCTGGGTACTCAACTGTTATCCACATGAACTGAGTGGAGGCATGAAGCAGAGGGTTGTAATAGGAATATCGACCCTTTGGAATCCCAAGCTTCTTATAATCGACGAGCCAACTTCTGCACTTGACGTGACTTCGCAAAAACTCATGATAAAATCTCTTTTAGATTTGAAACAGGCTAGAATAATCGAGAGTATGCTGTACATATCTCATGACATCACTAGCTTGAGGCAACTCTGCGACAGATGTGCGGTTATGTATTGCGGCCAAATCGTTGAAACGGGACCTATGGACGACATAATAAACGATCCCCATCATCCCTACACCAGGGGGCTCATATCTTCCGTAGTCTCTTATGACCCACAAGGAAGACAAAAGGGCGCATTAAAAAGCATACCCGGAGAACCTCCTGATTTGAGGAACCCTCCATCTGGATGCAGATTCCATCCAAGATGTCCAGACGCCACGGAGGCTTGCAAAACCACCGTCCCTCCGATACTTAACGCTGAAAAGGGCAAGAGAGAGTGTGCTTGCTGCCAATATTGAGTGAACAAGATGAAAGCCAACAAGATTATTCTGCAATGTGAGGGTCTGACCAAGATATACACTTCGGGCTTGGTAAGAGCGAAGTCCGTAGTGGGCGCAAAAAATGTGAGTTTCGATATCAAAAGGGGGGAGATAATTTCTCTGGTGGGTGAAAGTGGCAGCGGCAAATCGACCGTGGCCAAGATGATTTTGAGGTTGATTAAACCGACCTCTGGCGACATCCTTTTCGACGGCAAGAACATACTTTCATACGATGAACGAGATTACTACAGGCAAGTGCAAGCCATTTTCCAGGACCCGTACTCTGCATTTAACCCATTTTACAAAGTTGACCGCGTCTTGGACAAGGCCTTTGGTCTTCTCAACGATCATCATTCCTCTGAAGAGAGAAAAGATATAACTAGATCAACCCTAAAGTCGATCGGGCTTAATCCTGATGAAGTCTTGGGCAGGCATCCGCATCAGCTGAGCGGCGGTCAAATGCAGCGCATCCTCATCGCGAGGGCCCTAGTCATAGGTGCAGAATTGCTGATAGCCGATGAACCGACGAGCATGATAGACGCTTCCACACGTGCTGGAATATTGAACCTGCTTCTAAGCCTAAGAAAAGATAAGGGACTATCAGTTTTGTTTATAACGCATGATATCGGTCAAGCTCAGTACATCTCCGACAGGGTCATCGTGATGGAGAAGGGGATAGTGGTTGAACAGGGTCTTATAGACGAAGTTTTCATCAACCCTCAAAATCCGTACACAAAGACTCTGCTTGCAAGCGTACCGAGGCTGTACGAAAAATGGGAGTACGATTAAACCTCAGTAAAAACAGTATGTTGTAGGCTAGTTCGCGCCTTCGCGCGTTTCCATAAACCTTTTAAACAATTCACAGTTAACCAATTAAATAGGAATCAACAGAAGGCAAGAGAAAATTGAAAACATTTAACAAAAGGCAAGTACAAACGATAACAGCACTAGTTACTTCGACCATGTTGCTCATGGTCATGTTCTTTTCAAGTGTTCCTAAAGTGTCTTCAGCTAACTGGTTCACTTACACAACCCCGCCGCGCAACGAACTGCTAAGATTCGCCGGCTACTCGGCGCCTCCTACGGATTTCAACGCATTGCAATGGGGCAGTGGGAACATGGGCTTTGATGTAGGGGTGATGTACGAACCATTGTTTGGACAAAACCTTGCGACCAGTACACAAATCAATTGGTTGGGCAAGAGCATAACATGGGTCAACAGCACCGCAATAGATGTGGTTCTCCGCTCTGACATTTACTGGGTAAATCTGACGACTAGCGGTCCCGTGAAATATAGGCCGATAACAACCCAAGATGTCAACTACACCTTATGGCTTTTCCAAGGATTCCATTCGTCACCGAGTGTCTCCAACCCCATCTTGACTGGTCTCAGAGACAGATTGGAGAATAATGGAACAAACAATGACCTCAACAGCTTTGTAATACTGAGTGACCATGAATTCGTAATTCGCCTGAACCCCATATTTGCAAACAGCGATGTCGCATTTCGCACTCTTACCAAGAACCTCGCCATACTTCCGTGGGACGTTTGGACCCAGATAATGAGCGACACGAAAGACGGCTATGCAGCTAATCCACTGTCATTCGCTAACGATTGGACAAACACGACTCAAGTTACGCCGCAGGCGTGGATGGTTGCCTCAGGCATGTATCTGCCTTGGTATCACAACACCGTTACCGAGGACACCATTATGCAAAGAAACCCCATCTGGTGGGGCGCAAGCGACCCGGCCTTCGGCAGGTTACCGATGCCTCAGTACATTGAAAACTTCGTCTTCATGGGCAACTCCTTCATACCATCCGAGTTGGAGTCTGGAGATATCGACTGGGATGGTAATTACGTTGCGGGCTTGCAGACTATTATGGTCACGTCTCCGAACGTACACACCTACTTCTGGAATCTACCGTACTTCCCCGACGGCTCAGCATTATGCATGGTTCCAAACCACCGTGAGTATCCAGTGGGTGAACCCTGGCTGGCCAGAGCCCTAGCCGAATGCATAAACTATACAGCTGTCAGCGCGGTCGACAGCTACTATCTGAGAACACCTAGTGTTCTCTTACTGCCTGTAGACGACGGTATTGCGCGACTGCTAGTGAACACAACTATCGAGAATCAATACCAGCCTACTTACAACCCGACAGACGCGCTCGCAATCCTGAATCAATATTGCTTCAAGGGAGACGGTACGAAAGGATCGGTAAACGGGCAATGGTACACGAAGGACGGTCCCACTGCAGACGAACTTGCTCTGTATCCAGAATATTCAAGCGGCGACTCGAAGGTTGTGAATGCGCTGCCTGCCTGGGGTGATGGAAAAGTCCACGTGGCGATTCCCACAGTTGGTGTTGGGTCGTCAAAGTGGAATCTCATAGACATCTCCGGATGGACGGACGTAAACGCTGCAGACCAAATCGTATGTTATTCTGTCCAACAGAATCTAGGCATAAACCTTGTATCGGATCTCTTGGGACCCCCAGGTTGGTCACCAGAATACGTAGATAGAATGAACTACGTCTACGGCAACAGCAGCTTTGACTTTGCAGACTACTGCATGGAAGGCGCCCTGGACAACAACATGTACGAGCGTTACACCCAGTTCTTCACCGGTTCATATGAAGGAACTTGGAACCACTACGGTAGCTACAGGAACCCAACGCTGACGAATCTAATCTACAGCCTTGACACGGTGCCCGCTGGTTCACAGGCCCAGCAGAACATCGCAAACCAAATCCAAACGATAGTTGGGAGCAATATGCCTATCATTCCAGAGGGAGGACATCCCAACTGGTACATCTACAGCGACAAGTATTGGATGGGCTTTCCTGATCAATATTCGAACCCGTTGCTTCCGAGCGGTCCTTACGTCGGCAATGCGAACTTGGCAGACCTGCAGTTGGGTATATGGGGTCTCCACCCGAAGAACCTTGACTTGAACGGCGACGGAAAAGTAGACATGAAGGACATAGCGTTGGTTGTGGCAGCTTTCGGCACAATTCCAGGCAACGCAAGATGGAATACGATAGCCGACATAAATGACGCCCGCCAGATAGACATGAGAGCCCTCATTACAGTTGCAAGGGCCTTCGGCACAACATACACTTACCCGTAGCAGCACTCTTAGCATGCACGACCACAAACATCTTCCCTTTTTTTATTGGCACGCTCTAGAGGATCATCAACAGCGCGTGCCTTGTTGAACCGCTGAGACTTTGAGACAGCATATTTCTAGCAGAACCAAAGTTGCCTGTCGACGAGGCAGTTTATGAAAAATCAAACCGCAATTTTAATGCTAAACGACTTCGTCAGTATGCGGAAAAAAAGGATATTTGAGGTGGGAGCGGGGGATCCTTAGGCAGTCAACTAAGCCCTTCGCGCAAACTTCTTGCGAGCTATCAGGACCGCTGCTCCTAGGATCGGTAGCATCATCAATAGTGCGATGGCCGTAAACTCGGGTATAACGGTAATGCTGCCATTGGTAATCGTAAAAGCATAGTTCACAGTGGTGGATGAATCCTCACAGTATGTGTACCATGTTGCACTTTGGTCGTGAGCAGGAGCGTTCGTGGTGCAGACCTGGATGGTTGCCAACCCGCCATTAACCGCCGTGAAATTCGCCTCGCAAAGCACGCCATTGGAAACAGACACGGATCCGCTGCCAATCAACGTGCCACCAGCCACCGTGTAGTTGAGGTGATCGACGGTGTCTCCAGCCGCACCCGTGTCGTTCGACCAAACAGTTTGGGCGTTCTGTCCACTGAAGACGTTATTATCCGGGAACCAAAGGTTGGTCAAGTTTAAGAGGTTCCCGTCGTACTTGAGCACCAATTGGTAACCAATCAGGTTCGGAAAATCTGTCAAGTTAACGGTCGCCGTGAAAATCTGTCCTATGTTTAACGAGGCAGAGCTCGGACTGATTAAGATCTGAGGTGTTGGAGCGGCTGATACTATTGGCATGCCAACGCTCAAGCCAGAAAGAATTATCGCGCAAAAGATGACCGCGGAGACGAATACGGACAAAATTGGTCTTCTTGTTACGTGAACTGTTAGGTTTGTCGTTTTTAACACCAAATCACATATCGATTCAATCAGTATTTAAGCTTTCTTTCGCTGATATGCAACGGGCGATTTAAATAATCTTTTTAGATCTATAGCATGCTGGCGCACGCGTGCAGAAATTTCTACTGATTTAACGTCTCATCTTCCCTAGATTAATCATACAACGTCTCGCACATTCGAGTGGAGGGAAGGCATAATTCTCCTGCTCGACGATGTACCATTCCGTGCCTCCTAAAGTTTCGCATAAAGAGAAGAATTCTCTCCACTTCATTTGTCCCTCGCCGATCAGTGCTTGTTCGTTCGTGGCGGCGAACTCTTTAAGATGTACTGTTGTGGCGCGGCCAGGATATCGTTTTAGGATTTCCAGTATTCCTTCTGAACTGACTCCGCTACGCATAGCGTTTCCAGTGTCCAGCTGCATCATCACATCAGAAACGGTTGTGCCAAAGAAAATGTCCCAAGGTAACTTTCCGTTTATTGGCTGAAATTCGATCGTATGATTATGATAACCGACGCGCATCCCTTCGGGCTCTAACTTCTCAGCAATTTCGTTCATAAGACGAGCTGTCTCAAGCCACGCCGCCTTTGATTTTCTCCTCTCTTCCGGCAATCCAGGCACAACGAGGAACCGGTTGCCAAGTATGTGATTGAACTCGATTGTTCTTTCCAGTTCACCCCCAAGCAAACTCTCAATGTTGACATGAATCCCACATGCTTTCAACCCTATGCTTTCCAAAATATCCCTCAACTCATTCGCGCTTCGACCATAATAGCCTGCGAACTCCACACCATCATAACCCATGTCTGCAACAGACTCAAGAGTCGCTAGGAGATCACGTTCGCAATCCTCACGAATTGAATAAAGCTGTAGTGCAATCGGTATCTTCGCCAATTTCATTCACAGATCCTCGATTTCTTCAAATCTTTAAATGTTACTTCTCTGCAGAGCCCTGATGATAGATACACCGTAGCGTGCGTGCATGTTTTAAGAGAAACTCAATAAGTCATAAGTATATAACAAGAGTTACCAGAAATAGCAGAAAGGAAAGTCACTTCCCTGCATCGAAGGAAGATAGGACAATGAAGCACAGGTTGACTGCAGGCCCGGTCTTAACGCTGCTTCTGGCAAGCACACTAATCACGACGCTCGGCATAACTCCATTCAAAGCCGCATCAACGCGGTTTGTACCCGAAAACGAGGGTATGATGCTTTCGTCAAACAATAATGGGCCTGTTTTTCAAAAGGGAATGTCCTACGTGAGTTGGCCTCCTAATTTTGACAGCGCCAATTCCAATGAATCCTTGCGTCTTTTGAGGTTGACGAACACGGAGTGGGTGGCCATTTGTGTCTTTTGGTACCAGGAGAACATCAACTCCACTGAGATTCACCCCTCGTATAATACACCCAGCAATAGTTCAGTGATTCAGGTCATCAACACGTGCCACGAGTTGGGGATGAAGGTTATGTTGAAACCCATGGTTGATCCCTTGGATGGAAACTGGAGGGGATATATTCCTGTATCCGCAGAGTGGTTTGCAAGCTACACCAACTTCATTGGCTTCTGGGCCGAGTTCTCCCAGGAGAATAAAGTGGATATGCTCTGTGTAGGCTGTGAGTTCAATAGCAACGATGGGCAGACAGCGAGTTGGGAAAATGTTACTGCAGCAGTGCGACAGAGATATTCTGGCCCAATCACATACGCCGCCAACTGGGACGTTTATCAGAATGTGCATTGGTGGGACTCAATGGACTACGTTGGCATAGACGCCTACTTCCCATTAACAAACAAAAATAATCCTACAGTGGAGGAATTGAAAGCAGGCTGGAACTTTTGGGCCGAAAAAATGGCATCATGGCAGGCGACCGTGAATAAGCCAATAATCTTCACGGAGATCGGCTATAGAAGCGCTGATGGAACAAACGAAGCGCCATATAATTATTTGATGTCCGCACCTCCTGATCTTCAGGAGCAGGTTGATTGCTATAATGCTACTTTTCAAACGTTCTCTGACAAAAACTGGTTCTACGGCTTTTACTGGTGGAACTGGGAGACAAATCCATCTGCTGGCGGAAACAGCGACACTGGCTATACTCCCCAAAACAAACCGGTTGAGAGTCTCATAACGAGCAGGTATGCGAGTCCAGCGATTCCTTGGATGTGGATAACGATCGCAGTATTGATCGTCGTCACCGCCATCGCTATCGTCACTGCCTGTTTATTAACGCGTAAAAAGCGTGTGCGACCCTAACCCATAATCCGGGTTCTTACCTGAGCTGCATCATTTTTTTGGGAAGTTTTATCATGTTTCCTCAGGCATCGTCGTTTGTTCTACCATTTCTGCGAATATCGCCATCCGCCTTCGAACGTTCCCATCATACACTTGACGCACTTGCCGTATTCCATCGTTGAGATACTTAGTATCTCATCTCCAAGCCACACGATGTTGTAGACCGTGTCTGAGAAGTGTACCGATCCTGTGTTTGCTTCTTTTCCATGAAAATCAACGTATATCCTCGCCTTGGTCGTCGCAGTTTCTCCGAGCCGCTTGAGGTCTTCATCGGGCGCCTGACCCATTGGCAGTATTATCTTCAGGTCCTTGTCTTTCAAGAGCGGCCTGAGCTGTTCAAGCATGTTTGGAGGGATACCGCTGATTCTGATTCGCCGTGATTTTTGAATCTTCCTTTTGATCTCTTCCACCCCTTCTTCAGCCGTGGCGAATGATGTTGAGATCTTGGCTTCGTACTTTCCATCGACGATAGGCATTGCTTTCACCCTAAGACTCTTTCGCGGCGTTCCAGCTCATATTGCTCCATCCTCCGAAACATTTGGAGCATTCATCATATAACATTTCGTCGATTATGTAGTGGTGATCGACAGGATCTTGAAAGACCGTGAAAACTCTGTCTTCGTCAAGCACAACGGACATTGAGGGAACCTCTTTGTTTCGCACTATGCTAACGATTCCAACTTCAGCCTGCTTAAACTGAACATTCGTGACCTGCGGTTTTCTCTCGCCGGGGAACAGAAGAACTCTGACCATCGCGTCTTTTTTGAACGTGTCGCTCACTCTTCTTATGAATTCGGCAGTCGTGTTGTTGACTTCAATCGTCTTGGCTTTCCTCATTTCTTCTTTTAATCCTTCCAATCCAATATCGAATTTCTTGATTACGAATTTGTCCTTCATTTCTCTCACCTCTTCTTTCAACGTGGATTTGACCGAATCGAGAAACTCGCCGTATTCCTCCTTGATTTTCTCGAACACTTCCTGCGGAGCGGTGGCTTTGAACAACAGTGGCACTCCTGAGTAGATGCGCACCCAACCTTTGCGTGCGAGAGACTCCAACACGGAGTAGATTCTGGTTCTCGGAACCCCGGATTTCTCAGAAACCTTGGTTGCGGTGTTCAGATGCACTTCTAAGAGAGCAAGGTACACCTTCGCTTCATACTCTGTCAGTCCGATTAACTCGAGTTTCTCGACGATTCTCTCCATCGGCATCCACGAACACAGAGACGACCTGAAAATAAATATCTACTGTAACTCGGTCCAGTTAACTCGTTTCTTCGCGCGCGCCATGCCAGTGCGTGCTTACCCTTTAATGAGGTTTTGGAGATGATTTCGAACGATTTGACACGCGCGAACGTTCATGCTCTCGCGTCGCAGATCGAAATCCGGTTTCGAATTCTGTTTTTCTGGTAAACATTTGCACACTAACCACTACATAGTTGTTGCCCCGTGAACATTATGCATATGCGAAAGAGCAAGAAGAACTGGCATAGTATCGTGAAAAGAGAAACAACAACGGTCGCAACCATTGCTTTGATCAGAGCAATCATTTCGGTAGCGCCAGTAGTCGTGGTCAGATCTGCACTGGGACGCTATGAACCAAAAGAATGATTAATCGGAAGACAATGAGTAAAGAGGGGGAGTCTCAAAACTGGTAAGGAGATCCGTGTTCGATCGAATTCTCCGAGAGATGCAGGAAATACGCTATCGGCTTGATGACATTGAGAATTCTATTTCAAGCTGGAATCCTCCACCGTTGGAGATTTCCGAATCAGATTTGTTTTCGCTTCCTGATCATCTTCGAAAAGCTTACCTTACCGTGGCCTCCAAAGGCGAATGTACGGCCACAGAAGTGTCAGATCTGACAGGACGCTGTCGGGCTATTGAGAGCAACTACCTTAATCAGCTAGTTAGAGCTGGCTGGTTGGCAAAACGAAGGAATTCGAAAGAAATACTCTTCCGTCTCGTCTCTGGAAAACCGCTGAAGGAAAAAACCCTGACAGATATGGAAGAGCACAAACATAGGTCTGTAAGGTCGCATAAGCGATCTTTAAGGGTTCAAAATAGTCAATCAGAAAGAGCCGCGCCTCGAACGATGGATCTGAAGTGTTTATCGTCGGATTATGATGGAACCCTAAGTCCTCTGAATGTCACAAGAAGTGAGTCACACGTTCCGCTGGAAACGGGTGTAATGCTTCGGCAGATTAGCCGGCTTTTGCCAGTATCGATTTTAACCATGAAAGACTTGGGATTTGTGATGCCGAGGACGCCTTTTGCACGAGCATGGTCAGCGATGGGCGGACTGGAAACGCAGATCGAAAAGAGAGTTTTGAAAAGAGAATCTTTGGAATCGAAATTACCCAGCATTTCTCATGCAATTGACTATGCACGATCACACATCACTGCTGCTGGGGTTGAGATCGAGGAGAAACAGGATTCTGAAGGGCGCACGATCGCTTTCTGCGTAGACTGGCGGCGAACAAAGGATCCGGATGGAACGAAATGCCAAGTTGAACTCGTTGCAAATTACTGTAAGGCGTTGAAACTGCGGGTCCTGAGGTACAAGAATCACCCATTTTACGATGTCTATCCTGTTGCTCCTGACAAGGGCAGAGCATTACAGGAAACGCTTGACGAGCTAGCTGTCAAAAGTGGCGTCCTCTACTTGGGAGATTCAGAAATGGATAACCCTGCTTTTAGAGCCTCAAGTATCAGCGTCGGCGTACTCCACGGCGAAACACCATTGAAGCTTCTCGATTGCGATTACCTCGTGAAGTTCGAAGACGTTCCACGTTTCTTGAAAGCTCTACTCGTAAACGATCTGCGATTCCGTTCTGATTTTCCTATGATTACGACTAATCCTAATCGAGATAAGGGACTCGAACGCATTGATGATGTTGAAAAACGATCCAGCAAGTAGGTTTATGAGTTCCCGTGACCCATAATTGTTGAGCTTGCACAAGTCCCATCGGAGCATCTATCCCGTGGGAATTTGCGCATGACACCGTTTCCCGTAGATAAAAGGGAAGTCAATTGCTGAAGAAGCGAATAGGAGTCATAATTTATCAGACCAGCACCAGCAAGGGACAAGAACTAGTTGCCCAAAGAATGGTAAAGGAATTCATCAAGCTTGGACATGAAACATTTCTCATCACAAGCAATTATCATGATGGCACGGAAGTAATCTCTTCGGCAGACTTAGCTAGGTCAGGGGGATACTCTTACACGGAACAGGATCCCGAACTTGGCCTACCCGTAATTCGAGTGGACAGCTACATAGCAAGATGGCCTCCTCGCCGAATAGGCTTTAGAGACTTCATACCGGTCTTGGAGAGAATCGTCGACGGTTTCCACTTGGATATTCTGATAACGCACAGTACTTTGTGGAATGGTCCTGAGGAAGTTGCCAAGTTCATAGAGTGGCGTCGGTATATGAAGAGGATAGGCGGGTACCGAGATCCTCTCGTCTTCTGCCACATGTCTCATTTTCAGGAGCCTTCACCAAAAAGGTACTCTTTGACTGAAAGATCTTTCAGGGTCGCCTGGAACAGGCTCACGCTTCCTCAAATCTTTTCAACGGCCAACCTCATTCTAGTTGTCACACCCTTGGAGAAAGAGGCCAAAGTAAAGATGGGCGCAAAACCAGAGAAGTGTTTCCTGTACCCTGGCGGTGTGGACGAAGAGGCCTTTTCGCGGTATTCGAGAGGCAATAATCAGGGCGTCAAAACTTTCCTCAAACAATCCAACATCGACGACGACAAGAAAATAGTATCATATGTGGGCAGCATTGAAGAACGCAAAAACCCGCTCGCAGTCCTAAAGATAGCCACAATTCTGAAGGAAAGAACAGACATTCACTTCGTCCTTGCAGGAAGGGGCGATTCATCCTATTCTCAGAAAGTCATCGATACGGCCCAGAGTTTGCCAAACGTGACGTACCTTGGAGAAGTGAGTGAGGAGCAGAAAGTGCAGCTCATGAAATCCTCCTACCTGAACGTTCTGCTAAGCAGGTCAGAGGCCCTTGGGCTAACACAGATGGAGTTCATGTACTTGGGGGTCCCAGTGATCACATCGGGAGTTGAAGGGCAATCCTGGCTCATTCGAGACGGTAAGGACGGCATCCATGTTAGGGGGCCGGACGACGTGGAAGGCGCAGCCGCCGCGGTCATCAAACTGTGCGAGGACTCAAGTCTCTGGAGCGAAATGTCGGCCAACGCTAAGCAAAGAACGCAAGACATGACTGCTTCAAAGCTCACTGGCCAACTTGATGAGGCTCTGACGGAAGAGCTGATCAAAGAGAGAGGACTGATCGCGATGCCCAGCGAGGTTCGAGCAACCATAGCCGAACCCGAGAATGTCTTGAAAAGCTGGTCGTCAGGTACTTGGGGAGTGATAGCTACTGGGCGCAGACTATTCATCAGGAGAGGTGTGATTTCAAGAAAGGTCATAGAGATTCCTTACGTAAATGTCACGTCCATCGAGCATACCCGAAGATTCTCGTGGAAGACCCTTGTTGCCGGCTCCATCATTGCCCTATCGCTTTTTGTCGCACTATTTTGGGAATCAATTCTTCCATCAGTCTTGTGGCCTATGATTGATGAACTGAAAAAGTATCTGACACCAAGCGGATTAATACCGTCCTCATTTTTGGGAATTTTCTTTGCTGTAGTCTCTTTGATTCCGCTTCTGGTTGCTGTGATTGTGTTTGCTGTAGAGGCAAGAACTGGGTTTACGCTTCGAGGCCCAGGGAAAGAGACAATATACCTTCCAGGCCAATTCAGGGAAGTGATTACGTTCATAAGGAACATGCAAGACGTCGATTTTGAAAGAATGTTTGTCGACAAGCGTAGATCGCCAAGTCTTCGGTCTTCTGAATAATGACTTTGCTGCGGGTCGACGAACCGAAGAATCACGTGAAGTCACGCATTTGTTTTCCCACCGTGTTAACTCGCAAAGATTATTACGGAACTAAATGTGAAGTAAAAGTTCCTTGGAACGTTTGCTGAAAGCGTGAGAGTCAGCCTAATGTCGGCGACTTGGCCTGAATAAAGCAGTCCGCCAGTGTAATTCCAAAGCAAGGAGACGAATCCAGATGCGTTTGAAGGATTTCAACCCATCTCACTCAAAGAAAGGAAACCCGCCGTCTTTCTTTCGTTCCGAACGTAACAAATCATGCTTTCGCTGGCACCTGGTTCCAACTGCCCCTAGTCTATGAAATTCAAAGCATTTGCACATCGAGAATTCGAGTACATGCCCACGCCAACGCCTCTCACCGAGCCGCCACGGGTAGAATTGTTCCTAATCACACGAGAAAATGTTGGCTCACATAGACCGAATATCAGACAGCACGCTGTGATGATGACCAGCCGAAGTAGAAACCTTCTTTTGTTCATGCGTCTCGCCAACATTCAATTTCACGTTCTTGCTTTCGCGCGTGTTCAGACGCGAAAGTCGCGCACGCTGTTAGTAAGCATTGATGTGCAAACGTTTTCCAGAAGAACATGATCGACAAATGCGCTGATGCGGATAAGTTGTGACCGCGCGCTGACGTTTCCCTTTTGCCAAACAAAAAAAGTGGGAGGTGCGTTGTTAACCTGTTGCGCTTATCGTTACGTCAAAGCTGAAGTTTGTTATTCCTGAAACCGCTGATGAGACAACCAGCGTCAGGCTTACTTGGAGCACCTGGTTCACGCTCAATGTCTGATTGACGTAATTCCAATTCAGGGACACGTAGCTTTGGACGTTTGACGGATTCCAGTTCTGAACAGTCTTGGAGAGCAAAATGACGGAGTTTCCTTCATTTCTAACGTAGATGCCCACCGTTTTGCTTGAACCCGGGTCCAAGAGTCCCCAATTGACAGAAGACGTCTGGTTTGTACACGCTGGATCCCAATAGATTCCCACTCCGATGCCCTTTACTGATCCCGCGTTAGAGATTGTTTTACTTGTCTGAAATAACGATAATGCAGTTCCGAGGATTCCGCTTGCTAGGGCGCACAGAGCAAGCAGCAACACGATTCCGAAGACAACTTTCTTATTCCTTTCCAAGTACGATTCCACGAATCACTGTGTAGTCCGTCAGAGTTGGTATACGTTCATGTGCAAATGTAACGCAGAAAAACAGAATCCTGAAGGGCCAATGATAACACGTATTATTTTTGACGCGCGAATCTGGTAAACACGCTGAGTGGAATGAAGCGCGCGTCGTCATGTTTGTTGTGCCGTTTAGAAAACGAAGATGTGCGCGCGTCATTGAAATGGTTATCTGATTGCTCTTTTCAGAATTTTCCAACCAACGAAAATGAGCAGAGCTACTACGAAGGATATCAGCAGGGTTAAGCTAAGCAAGAATGAATTATAGCCGATTGTCTGAAAGACAAAATAGAAAATGACTTGTAAGGCAATAGCTACGCAAATTCCCCAGGCAGCAAGTCTCAGAGCCGTACCAGCACTCATGTTTACAGTGCTCTATTCTACAGTCCTCTGTCCTGCTTTAGTGATTTGTGGATTCAGAATACCCATTTTAGCGCAAATACGTCTGAGGCTTCATGATGTTATTATATTCAGAGAA
>Ga0335070_10003419_pt1 | contig 18539 bp, 15 predicted proteins | sample Lox_Sample_13_FD_206722 | JGI IMG/M metagenome (GOLD analysis project Ga0335070, IMG submission 206722) | Soil microbial communities from Loxahatchee National Wildlife Refuge, Florida, United States - Lox_Sample_1.3 | ecosystem: Environmental > Terrestrial > Soil > Wetlands | place: USA...
GTCAATGCAACAATCTCGACCTCCTCCATAAAGGGCGGGTAATCCATCCCGATATTGAACATGAACCTGTCCAGCTGAGCCTCCGGCAGGGGATAGGTTCCTTCCTGCTCGATGGGATTCTGAGTGGCCAGGACAAAAAAGGGAAGATCCAGGTCATGGGTTACCCCGCCCGCGGTTACCTGATACTCCTGCATCGCCTGGAGGAGGGCCGCTTGAGTCTTGGGAGGAGTTCGATTAATCTCGTCGGCCAAAAGAATGTTGGTGAAGATGGGCCCTTTGAGAAATCGGAAAGAGCGCTTCCTGCTTCCCGCCTCCTCTTCCAAGATATCCGTCCCTGTAATATCCGAGGGCATCAGATCCGGAGTGAACTGGACGCGATTGAACTTCAACTCCATGATTCCAGCCAAGGTTGAGATGAGCAACGTCTTGGCAAGCCCCGGCACACCCACCAGGAGGCTATGCCCTCTGCAAAAAAGGGCGATCAGGATCTCCTCGATCACTTTCTCCTGCCCCACGATCACCTTTCTTATTTCCGCCATGATCCCGGCCTTCGTTCGGCACATCTCCTCGACCTGTGCGAGGTCCTCATCCGGCGCTTGAGAGTCTCTTATTGCTTCCATTGATCTCCTTTCTTCATCCCTATGAAATCATCAAATCCGAAATACGAATATCGGGCGAAGCGTCCGTCTCGGACCAATCCGAAACAAATCCAAAATTCAAATTTCAAAGCACTTTCCGCCTGTTTGAGTCATTTGCATTTTGAACATTCGTGCTTGTTTCGGATTTCGTGCTTCGAATTTCTACCGAATTACCTTCTTATGCCTGCTCGACTGAGGACTAACCTAAATAGTTCATCGCTGAATAACCTTATTGGCGATCTCCCTCTCTTTAGAAGCTAAGTTCTTTTCTCCAAGCGTCTCATAAGCCGTGGCCAGACCCACATGGGCTCCAGGATCAAAGGGATTGATTTGAATCGCCTCCTGAAAAGAGTCTCTCGCCTCTTTCATCCTCTTCAACTTCAAATAGGTTTGACCCAAAGCCGTGAAGATGCTGGGATGATCAGGAGAGATATCCTTGGCGCGCTTCAGAAGTTCAAGCGCCTCCTCATCTCTGGCCATGGCTGAGAGAGCAGAGGAAAGTTTCTTCATGATCGTTACGGAATCGCGGGATTCCCCCAAAGCCCGCCGATATTCTAAGACAGCGGCCTCCATTCTTCCTCTCTCCCTGAGCAGGTCTCCGAGACGAGCCTTATTCTTTGCGACGAGAGACTTGATCTCCTCCGTGTCCATCCGCTCCTCATCGTACTTTCCCTCTTTGATCTTATATTGGTGTCCGTGGGCGCCGGCGATCTCCTGATATCCCTTGGAAGATAAGAATCCCTTCCAAGCCTCTTCAAATTGGGAGAAAGGAAGGCCCAGGATTTCCTGAATGGCCTCCCCCGCTGCCTTTTGATTCGTTGAGGCCATTCGCCTCAGCACCTTTCGGAGTCCGTCGTATCCTGACTTCATGAGGATAAATTCGATGGCGGAGGCAGCCTCTGCATAGGCAAGCTGGACATCCTCCGGATTCTTAAGGTTAACCAGGGAGGGCTCCATCTGCTCAAAACGAAGAAGCGTGCCTTCCGACAGGGCTCGGGCCAGAAGCGTTTGATAGAAGGGGGAGAGATAGGAGGGGCCCTTTCGCCAGCGGGTCTCTTCATATTTCGCCATCCCCTCGTGAAACCAGATGGGAGCTTTATTTTTCGTCAATTTGAAGATGAGATAGTGCATGTATTCGTGACTGATGGCATCCAGCCAGCGGTAACCATGAACCAACGCCCTCGGAGAAAGCATCATCAGTTTATTAAATTGGGCGATTCCAACGGCCCCTGTAATTTCAATATCCCGGATGGAGAGGGTGGTGACCGAATAGAAGGCCTTCGCATTTGGGAGAACTTCAACCCGAATCTTCTCCGTGGGCTGAAAGCCGTATTGCTGCGCCATGACCTGATAGGTCTTCTCCAAGGAGTCGATAAGGTAATCGGTGAGGATGCCGTCTTGTTTTTCATCGAGGCTGATGATGAAATGGGAACTCTCAACTTTCTTGAAAGAGGAAAGGACGCCAAGGGTCTCTTCAATGAAAGAGGCAAAAGCTTTCTTCTTCTCATCTTCCCCTTCTTGCCCCAACGCCTGCTTCATCAATATCGACGCCTCCTGGTAATCGCCGTTTTGAAAGGCGATGTGTGAGGCGAGCTCCAGAAGTTTAGGATCCTTAGGCTCTTCCGCAAGAAGGCGTTTGACTTCTCCCCAGGCATCCGACACTTTCCACGCCTCCAATTTCGCCGTGAGAGAACCGATGGCCTCTTGGGAAGCGGTCCTCCCCGGGCATGGAAGAAGAAAGATGAAGATGAGAACAACGGCTATTCGTCTCATTCCGTCAAACCTCTGAAGTATTCTTCAACGTCTCGCTTGTATTGAGGAGGAATTCCCTCCTTCAAGGATTCCAGGATCTTTTCTCTGAAGATCTTTGGAACGTGATAGGCATCCCTCGACGGAGGCTCGAATTCTTCCCGGTCAATGCCCGTGTAGCCTCTCTCCAAAGGACGGTCAAACTCGGGTTGGGGTCGGGTGGGCATGGGGATCCAGGGACCGTAATACCAACCCGGCCTCGGATCGTATCCCCACCATTGATAGCCCCATTGGTTGGTTTGCATCCGCATGGCCATCTGTTGGGCCATCTGCTGGGCCATCTGCTGCAAGGCCTGTTGAGAGCGGGTCAACCTACGGATGGCTTCCTGTTCCGGAGGGATGGCGGAAGGAGCATCTTCCTTTCCCAGCTTTCCGGACGCCTCTCCCATGTCCCCCACGGCTCCCCGAAAGTCATTGAGAATCTCCGTATCCATACCCGGAAAGAGTTGGGCGAACGTCTCCAGGGTTTCTCTTAAACGATCCGTCCTCTCCCTCAAATCTTCCTCTCTCTGTGAGAGGTTTGGAAATTTCTCCTTCTGTTCCGGATCCATGATTTCGTCTTTTTGGGGCGCCAAACGCTTCAAGATCTCGATCAATTCTCTGATCCTCTGTTGGTCATCGGGTTTCTCAGAGAATGCTTTCTCCAGTCCTTCCCTGAGTTGAGAGAATCTTTCGAGATTGCCGGCTTTCAAAAGCCTCTCCAACTCTTCGATCAAGTCTTTCTGTTCCTCTGTCGGAGAGTCACGGAGCTTGTCGAGAATTTGATTCAGATGCGAAAGGGATCGATCCAACCTCTTTTCAATCTCTTTTTCGATCTTCCATTTCAAGTCCCTGTCGATCTTCTCCGTTTCATTCAATATCTCCTTCTGTTCCGCCACGATCCTATCCAGTTCTCCAGCCTGGCGAGCCATCTCTCCCTGGAGTCTTTCGAAGGAACCCATGCCTGTCTGTCTTCCCATTCTCCCCAGTTGAGCCATCATCTCCGAGAGAGCCTGCATCAACCTCTGGGCCGCTTCCAGGGCCCCTTTGATATCTCCAGCCATCAGTTTTTCACGGATCTCCGCGAGATCTTTTAAGAAATCCTGAAAATCAAAGCCCTGAAGCTCTGGGAGATTCATGAATTCCTGGGGGAGTTCAGGGGCCAATTTAGCCAAGGCCTCCATCATTGATCGGATCAGCTCTTCGAGGGCCTTCAGCTCCTTCGTGATTCCCTCCAACTCCTCCCGGTTCAAAGGACCTTTAAACTCCTTCAGAAAATCCATCAGGCGGTTCTGCCGGTTCTTCGTCTCCCGGGCCATGGCCTCCACTTCATTCATCTTGGCCTTCTTCGAAATCTCTTCGGCGAGGAGGGCCAATCGTTCCATTTCCTGGGTGATGGTTTCTTTAGGTTCCTGGGGGAGTCTTTCCTTGAGGGAGGCGAGATTCCGCCTCAAGGCTTCGAGGTCGAAGCGTTCTTCTCTCCGGTCCATCTTCTCAAGATTCTTATCGACTCGTTTCAAGATCTCTCCGATCTCTTGCGTCATCTGATCTTTCCCCTTGTGATCTTCCAATTGATCCCCCAGCAGGTTCAAAAGAGCCTCCGCAATCTGGCGGGCATCCTCGCCTTCCTTAGCCGCCCGTGCTCTTTCATCTCTGACCGATAAGGTCAACGCTCGCGACGTCCCTTTCTTGGGACCGGAGATTGAATCGTTGTCCCAAACGTCGAGGCGAAAGAGGACCTTTTCTCCGGGAGTCAGATCCAGGCTGCTCAAATCCCATTTGAATATCTCAGGACCGATGTTCCGACTTTCATTTCGATTCTTGAGACTTATAAAATATTCCTTTCCTCGCACCTGATAATTCAATCTCACCGCTGAGATCCCAAAGTCGTCTTTCACCCTATACTGAACGGGGAGAATTTCATTTCCCGAGATCTCGAGGTCATGATCCGGGCTCATGATCTCGCCCTCAGGATATTTATCGAAGATCAGGCGAATCGGATATTGGACGGGGTTGGGATTCTCGAAGCCGAGGTCATCCTTGAGATGGATGGAATAGAGGCCAGGATAAAAGACTAAAAGACTTCCCGTCAGCTGATCTCCGTCAGCCTTCAGAAGAAGCTGGTTGTTTTGACTCAAGAGGATCTTTCCTTCTCTGACTTGCTTTGTGGTCCGGATTTCAAGATTGACCGCCGTTCCCTTCAAGGCCTCAATCCGTCCGTCCTCTTTCACCTCATGGGGGAGACCGGTGTAACCGGGTGGAATCAGAGTGAGTCTTATCTTTCCAATATCAGGAGGATCGACAACGCGAACCTCATAAATGGGAGAGGCGTGACTCCCATGATAGGCTCGGAAGTGAAAGGAGAACTGAGTCGATGGCATCGGATAGGCAAACTGTCCATTTCCTTCCGGATTCATCGGCATGCGTTTGACTTCCCCTTGTTCAGGCCAGACGGCCAAGTCGAGGCTTTTGGGAATATGTCCCGTGACAAAAGCCTTAATGACGAGGGGGGAGCCGCGTAGCACCACCGACCCCTTCGGTTCAACAGAGATAAAGCTCTTCTGATCTGGCATGTTTGAAAAAGGATGGAGGATCAGGCCGAGAGATCGGCTCAAGAAGGTCGGGTCGATTGCGAGAATCACCAAACAGGTACCCATCAGAGGCAACAGGATCCTGAGGGGAGTGAAGGCTTTTCTCAGGTTGACAACCCGGCGGGGATCGACGGATGAAAGCTCCTCGACTGTTTTTTTCAGATGGGCTGTCATCAACCCTTTCGAGACCGGGTTCGAGCCACTGTCGTTTTTTAGTTGATCAAAGAGGAGCAGGGAATTTGTCACGTCATCTTTTAATTGAGGGAACTTCTCCTCCAGCCCCCGGGCTACTCGTCTCTCGGATGGCCTGGAGAAGATCCGCCAAACTCCAAGAAAGAAAAGAAACCCGAGAGATAAGGCGGCGATGGCGGAGTAGAAGATTGGGAGATAGGGAAGTACTCCCTTCATTTCTACAACAAAGAGACTTCCAAGAAGGATAAGAAAAAGGAGGGAGGGCAGTAAAAGAAGGAATTGCAGGGCGACAAGGAGTTGAAGACGGAGCGAAACACTCCTTAGAAACCCGGCAAGGCGGCTGTCTTCACGATGCGGACTCTTTTTGGGCATCACCGCCGCCTCCAAGAGGGTTAATTCTTTTATTACACATTTCTTGCCATGATTCAATAGAAGAAAGTTATGAGAAGAACATCAGGACCTGCTGTAAGGCTTATCCTCACCCGTCTGTCTGTTCCGTTCTCAAGAATTTGTAACCGTTATGTTTAACTCTGGCACAACCCCAAGCTTCACCTCTTAAGAAGGGGTAAAGAATTGTTGCTCATGGCCAACCCTGAGCCCCTCGGCCTCAGGCCGGCGTCGAAGGGTTGACTTTATATGCTGCTGATTATTAAATTTATCTTAAGGCTAGGGAAGCCGCGTGTGAATTCTTTTGAAAAGAAAGGAGAAAAAACATGAGCCGAAGTCAGTTTATCATCCCGGTAATGGTTGCTGTTTTTTTAGTGGGGGGCGTGATGGGATGCCACCCTCGAACGGATCCCATGGCAGCGGCTGAAAAAATATTCGTCAAGAAGATCGATAAGGCCGCGGGGAAACTTGATCTTAGCGAAGATCAAAAGGTGAAGTTGGAGGGATTAAAGGCTGAAGTCCGGAAGAATTTCGAGGAAGGTCGGAAGGAAAACGGGGAAGCGTGGACGAAGATCAAGGAGGAAGCGGCCAAGGAAAACCCCGATGTTCAAAGGATGACCTCTCTCCTTCAGGGGATCCTTCGGGATCAGACCCAACGCCTTAACAAAGGTTTTGATTTGATGGTGGGTTTCCAGAGCAATCTGAACGATGTGCAGAAGAAGAAGCTTGCAGAAATGATTTCGAAATACGTGAAAAAATCGGACTAGACTTTCAGGCTCCGTAGAACGCGAAGGTGGCTTTTAGCGTAAACGGTGCGACGTCAGAAAATGAACGGGATTGAAGTGGATGCTTCAACCCCGTTCATCTATCGGCGATATCTCCAGTAGCCCGGGACCCGAACCCTTTGCCGCCCATAAGTAATCCATCTGCTTTCCCAGTGGCCAGGAATCCAGACGCGTGGGGGACTATAATAATAACCCGGCCCATAGTAAGCAGGCGGCGGATAGTACCCCCCGTCATAGACAGCAAGAGGCCTTCTACAACTCAACCCAGTGGAACTTTCGCCATTTTATTTCCTGTATATTTCTTAGACGTGCGGATCGGAAAAATCACTCATACCAGCATTCTTATTCTGTCAGGCTTGCGACGGTGTCCGCATCAAGCTTTTTGATCACTGCAGTGACAAGCCTCACCGCGTGGTCAAAGTCGTCCCGGTAGATGATCCCCGCATGACTGTGAATGTGCCGGGTAGGGACTGCGATGACCAGATTTGGCACGCCGCGGCGGTGAAGATGAATGGCTCCGGAATCCGTCCCGCCCCGTTCCAGCATGTCAAATTGATAAGGGATCTTCAACTTCTCTGCCGTGTTCACGAAGAGATCCCGAAGTCTCAGGTTGGGCACCATGCTTCCATCCCGGATCACAATGACAGGTCCTTTCCCCAGTTTTCCCTGGGCATCGTCTTTCTTGACGTCGGGAACGTCTCCTGCCACGCCGACTTCCATCGTAAGTCCCACATCCGGCTCAACCACCCAAGAGCTTGTCCGCGCCCCTCGAAGACCTACTTCTTCCTGGACGGTGCCGACCCCATAGACGGTGTTCGGATGTTTATCCCTGCAAAGACTCTTAATGACCTCAATGAAGAGGGCACATCCGGCCCGATCGTCGAGCGCCTTTGCCAAATAAGTCTTGCCGGTCCCTAAGACAGTAAAAGGGCAGATGGGGATGATGGGGTCCCCCGGGCTGATGCCAAGTTCCTTGACCTCGGCCGACGAAATGGCACCGACATCGATGTACATATCCTTCGGTTCTTGCAGTTTCTTCCGCTCCTCATCCGACAAGATATGGGGAGGCTTTGAACCGATCAGGCCAATCACATCGCCCTTTCGGGTTTTGATGACCACGCGTTGAGCCAGCATCACGTGCCCCCACCATCCTCCGAGGGGGCTGAATTTGATGAAACCCTCTTCGGTCACAAGTTTGACGATGAATCCGATCTCGTCCATGTGTCCTGCAAGCATAATCCGCGGTTCTTTAGCCTTGCCATCTTTTCGGCAGACGATACTTCCAAGCCGGTCTTGCTCTATGGTCGTCATGCCTTTAAGATGTTTCCGAATGACCTCACGGACCTCTTGCTCATAGCCCGAAATGCCGGGCGCCTCCGTCAGTTCCCGAAGCAATTCCATCGTCACATCTGCCATAAGTCGGCCTCCTTTTTCATGTTATCCCTCCTTTTTCCCCTCTCCCGGGTGAGGGTTGTCCCATCATTAGCGAAAAACCACTCTCTTTGCGAAACGGGACAGGCGGTCAGGTGACAAAGCTTTAGAGCGGAAACCTTTTAACAATGAGTTACCGGGCTACAAGCCCTTGAGAAGATGGCCTTAGAGACAACCTCCATTTCCCAAACTTACAAATGACCGCATTCTAAAGCTAAGGAGCCTGACTGTCTATTTCCAGCCTCATAATTACAGCATAGTCTCCTGGCCTTTCATCGTCGGATCGATTGGCTGAGGATCCCTCATCGGATGGCATCCTCTGTCGAAATGAGAGGATACCCTTATTCAAAGTTCTTTGTTTCTTCCACTAAGAAAGGGGTGCAGACGATTCCCCGGCTCATTTTTTTCAGCCAGAATCTCACCATAGGTGTGGTCTCGCCTTCCAGGTTCACGATACTTGGAAGCTTCTCCACAAAGGAAATGTCGTTACTGGTAAACTCATAATAGAAAGGACTGCTGCCGTAAGGGTCTGGGACTAAGATCACTTTCTTAGGATCGTGTGGATGCTTGAGCGGCGACCCGGAAAAAGGGACGTGGGTTTTCTTCAATTCCTTTAAGTTTTTAGGCCTTTCATAGGCCTCGATTTCAAATTTCCTAACCTCCTGGGGAAAGTTCTTCGTTGCCATCTGAGGCCTCCTTGGAAAGTGCTTCTCATTTATTTAGGATAGCATCCTCCTATTTTGGATTTCAACTCCCTATTTCCGATCAAACCTCTCTCCGCCTCGTAATCGGAATAGGACGGTCTTGATGTTCGAGGTACATAAGAGGTAGAATAGCCCCAATAAGGTTTCGGAGAACGCTGCAATCATGTTTTGGAAAAAGAAGTGCATCGGCCTTGCTCTCGGCGGCGGCGGTGCCAGAGGCCTGGCCCATATCGGCGTCTTAAAGGTGCTCGAGAAAGAGAAGATCCCTATTCATCTCGTGGTCGGAACGAGCATCGGGGCGTTAGTAGGGGCGGCCTATGCTAGCGGCATCAGCCCAGATGCGTTGCAGAAGAAGGTGGAAGAATATCTAAACAGCGCTGAATTCCAATCTTCGGCCGTAAAGGCTTTTGAAGCGGTTCATGCAAAGGCAGAAGGCGGTCTTACTCAAAGGATTCAGACCTACTTAAGAAATCACTTTTATTTGATCCAGGCCATGTTCAAACCAGGCATCCTTTCCAATGAGGATTTCCGAACCACCATCGATTATTTTATCCCGGACATTCAGATTGAAGAAACTCGAATTCCCTTTCGCGCGGTGGCCACGGACCTGGTCAGTGGCCAGGAAATCGTCTTTTCCAAGGGTTCTCTGCGACAAGCGGTGATGGCCAGTTGCGCCGTCCCAGGAGCGATCGCGCCGCTGAAAGAGGGAGAAAGACTCCTATCGGACGGCGGCACCATCTGCCGCGTTCCCAGTCCCGTAGCGAGACAGGAGGGGGCGGACATTGTCATTGCTGTGGTCGTGGACCGGGGCATCGGCTCGGAAGAACTGCGGAACGTGGTGGATGTCTATCTCAGAGTCAACGAGATCATGGGGGAAAGGCTGAAGCAGTATGAGTTGGCGGAAGCCGATGTGGTGATCCGCCCGGAAGTAGGGGATTTACATTGGTCAAGTTTTTCCCAGGCCATGGTTCTCGTTGATGAAGGGGAAAAGGCTGCCAGGGAGAGGCTCGACGATATTCGTCGTCTCGTGCCCGGGATCAAGAGGCGGTTCAGATTCGGAAGGGCTTCGAACACAGATAAAATTTAATTGCTGCCGCCAGTCAGAGAAAGTTCATTCTGCTCCCTGAGCTCTAAGATTTTCTCATTCGTTCGTCCGCTCCTTTTTGCAGAATTTCCACTCTTTGTTCCCGTTGGCCGCAGACTCCCGAGGAACGAGGGGAGTTGAGTTGTCAAGAGGTCTCGGAGTGTTTAAGTTGCTCGTATGATCTTGATCAAGGATTTAGTGGAGCTTTCCGGGAAGGTCGGCTCAACAACCAAGAAAAAAGAGAAGGTTTCCCTTCTTGCAGGTTTCCTTCCACGGGCAAAAGGGGAGGAGATTGGCCTGGCAGTTCGCTACCTTTCGGGTCAACTCCTTCAAGGACGTCTTGGCATCGGATGGGCCACCTTGCAGGAGGTCTTCCAAGACCTTTCCGGCCACCCTCGCTCGCCGTCTCTTATCGAGATCGATTGCTCTTTCAAAGGGATCTCCCTGGAAAAAGGAGCCGGGTCTTCGGAGAGAAGGATTCGCCTCCTGCGCGATATCTTCTCCTCTCTCCAGCAAGATGAGAGAGAATTTTTGACCGGGCTGATTTTAGGTGAGATCCGGCAAGGGGCCTTGGAAGGTCTCGTTCTGGAGGCCATTGCTCAGGCATCGACTCTTCCCGTTGACCGCCTCCGTCAGAGCTTGATGTTTTCAAGAGACATTGGCCATGTCGCACAAGTCGCCCTTGTCCCCCTTGGAAGCGGATACCTTCCAGACGGTCGGGCAGCTCTTTGAGGCAAAGCGGAAGTGAAGATGGACAGACAAAACGAGAATCTGTAACAACTTTTTTTTCTGATATCCCTCTTTATCTCTCCTTAATCTGCCTGCATGAACAATTTTGGTGTCGATATTGATATTGCTCCTAACTTTATGTATCTTTTAACATTAGTTCTTGCGATTCCAACCCGAGGCAAAACGGATCAAAAAACTGGGCGGAAAAGAATACAGAATAAGTCATTCCTCAGCGTTTTTGAAGTGGGGTGACATACATCGGACAATAATAACCCTGCTGATAGTCGTTGCCTTTCTGCGAAGGAAAAAATATTGAAGAGGGTTCCGGTCATAATACTGGCTTTCCTAACCGTGGTTTCCTGTGGATTTGGTCTGTCGGCCTGCTCCTCGGGTAGCGATTCCGGGAAGCTGGAAGCGCTGAATGTAGCAGTGGTACCGACTGAATTGAATGCGCTGTTCTACGTTGCGGAAGCTCAGAAATTATTCGCCGCCAACGGCCTTCAAGTTACTCTTAAAGAAGACTATGATTCCGGGGCCTCTGCGGCCGCGGGGATGCTGAATGGTGAAGCAGAGATCGCATTAGCTGCTGAGTTTCCTATCGTAAGACAGGTATTCAACAAAAAAGACATTAGCAGTTTTGGGACCATAGCCAAGTATGAGAACACTTACATTATCTGGCGTACCGACAGAGGAATAAAGACTATTCAGGATCTCAAGGGGAAGAAGGTTGGTGTTACTCTCAAAACGATTTCGGAATTCTATCTGGGAAGAACGCTTGACCTTAATGGCATGAACATTCAGCAAGTAACCCTCATTGACACCACGGCTCCTGACTCGGAGAAGGCTATTGCCGGTAAGAAGGTTGAGGCTGTCGCCACATGGGAGCCTTGGGTAACCAAAATAGATCGACGCATGGGTAAAGAAGTGGTCACGATGCCGTTACAAAGCGGCCAGTATGCCTATTGGAATCTAGTCAGTACCTCCGGCTGGATAAAGAACCATCCTGACATGATAAGGCGGCTTATTAAATCGTTGTTCCAGGCGGAAAGCTATATCACCAGTCATCAGAGTGAAGCAAAAGCTATCGTCAGGAAACGGATGAATTTCGATGATGCATATCTGGAGATCATCTGGAAACGCTACCAGTTCTCTCTTTCGCTCGATCAGTCGCTCATCCTCGCTATGGAAGATGAAGCGCGGTGGTTGATCAAGAATAACCTGACCAGAGAAAAGCAGGTTCCCGATTTCCTGAATTGCATCTACATGGATGGTCTCAAGGCTGTAAAGCCAGAAGCGGTGAATATTATCCGGGGAGTCAAATGAGGAATGTGGAATTTGGAATGCGAAATAGGAGCAAAAACAGCAAGGAGACGTTTAGCATGAAGCTTTTCCGAAGATTTTCATTCCGCAATCCGCATTCCGAATTCCGCATTGCTCTATTGCTGCTACTTGTGCTCCTTGGTTCTTGGTCTTGTTCCAAGAGCGACTATTCAGGAAAGGTAGAGTCAGTCACCATCGGTGCGCCTGCGCTCGAGACAAACGCCCTCATCTACATCGCCGGGGATAAGGGTTATTTTGAGAAAAACGGCCTTAATGTGACAATAAAGGAGTACGATTCCGGTGGGGCCGCCGTGCCCGGGCTGATGAGGAATGACATTGACATTGCCATCGCCTCCGAATTCGTCATGGTCAACCATCTCTTTCAGCAACGTGAGATCCGGGCATTTGGGAGCATCGACAAGTTCGAGAACATGTTCCTCATTGCCCGCAAGGGCCCGAAGATTGGAAAAGTCATCGACCTAAAGAAACGGAGGATCGGAGTTCCGCTGGGGACAATCGCCGCGTTCTATCTCGGCAGGTACCTTACCGTCCATGGTCTGGGTCCCGCGGACGTGACCATCCTGGACGTCCGGCCCGATGAAGCGGCAAATGCACTTGATGCCAAGAATGTCGACGCCGTGGTCACTTGGCACCCTCACCCGGACAAGATAATGGATCGGTACGGTGGTGGTATCATCGTGTGGCCAATTCAGAGCAGCCAACTCACTTATTGGAACATCATCGGACGTGCTGACTGGATAGGAACGCACCGGGATACAATTAACCGGTTTCTGCGTTCGATTTCGGTGGCAGAAGAGTACGCATTTCTCCACCCGGAGGAGACCAAAGGGGTTGTGAAAAAGCGACTCGGGTATAACGACGCCTACATTTCGAAGGTTTGGGAGGACAACCAGTTTTCGCTTTCCCTTGACCAGTCGCTTATCACAGCGATGGAAGACGAAGCGCGGTGGATGATAAAGAATAAACTTACGAGTCAAAAGAAGATCCCCGATTTCATGAATTGCATTTATGTTGACGGACTAAAAGCCGTAAAGCCTGAAGCGGTGACAATCATTTACTGAGGGAGAAGTCATGAGAATCCGAACGCAATTCATCATAACCATGCTCCTGTTCGGCATTATCCTGGCCGTTATTGCGGCATCGGCGATAATCACGGGTCAAAAGGTAGAGAAGACCAATGAACAGGAAAAGATTGCCAGCAGTATCGCCCAGGGGGCAAGCGAGCTAAGCTACCTGTCCAATGATTACCTGATTTACCGAGAAAACCAGCAACTCAGCCGATGGCAATCACGGTTTGCCTCTTTTTCCAGCGAAGTCGCCAGACTGCGAGCAGAAAAGCTGGAGCAGCGGGCGCTTATCCGCAATATACAGGCAAATGAACAGCGATTGAAACAGGTATTCGACAGTGTGGCATCTGCTGTTGGAGGCCCGTTTCAGAATCGGACCACAGCTCTTGACATGGCATTTCTTCAGGTCTCTTGGAGCCGGATGGCGGTTCAAAGCCAGGGGCTGGTATCGAATGCTTCACGCCTGTCACAGCTATTACGTCAACAGATGGACCGGCTCATAGAAACAAGAACCGTGCTTATCTATGTCATGGTGGGTTTGTTCGGCGCACTTCTTTTGGCGAGCTATATGCTAACCTACCGCCGTATCCTGAAATCGATAGCGACACTTCAAGACGGTGCTGCTGTCATTGGCTCCGGTAATCTTGATTTCAAGATTGAAGAAAGGAAGGATGACGAGATCGGCGATTTGTCACGCGCCTTCAACCGGATGACCACTAATCTGAAGACCGTGACTGCCTCCAAAGCGGACCTGGAGAGGGAGGTTGCCGAGCGCAAGCGGGCGGAAGAGGATCTACGTCACCAGCGCGAGTGGCTACGGGTAACACTTAGCAGTATCGGCGACGCGGTGATCGCCAGTGATACAGATGGCCGGATTACCTTTCTGAATCCTGTCGCCGGAACGTTGACCGGCTGGCAATCCGAAGAGGTCCTGGGCCAACCGATCCAGGGCGTTTTCAGGATCATCAACGAAAAGACCCGCCAGCCGGCCGAGGACCTAATAATGCGAGTGCTCAGCGAGAAACGCGTGATCGACCTAGCTAACGACACCGCACTGGTTACCAAAGATGGCAGCGAAGTTCCCATCGAGGACAGCGCTGCGCCGATTTTGGACAGCGCCGGTAAGTTAATCGGCGTGGTGCTCGTTTTCCATGACGTCACCGAGAAGCGACGTGCACAGGTCGCGCTGCGCGAGGCTCATGAGCGGGCGGTCTGGCTGGCGCGGTTTCCGGATGAGAACCCCAACCCCGTGATGAGGGCATCGGCAGATGGAAGTGTCCTTTACTGTAATCCGGCGTCCGTGGAGGTACACGGGTGGGCGTGCGAGATCGGAAAACCGCTGCCGGATCCACTCCTGCCGCTGGTAGGCCAGGCCATAACGGAGGGTAAGGAGGCAACCCAGGACGTGGATCTGGGCGGAAGGTCCTACTCTGTTTCGATAACACCGTTCCCTGTTGAAGGCTACGCCAACGTGTACGCCCGCGACATTACCGAGCGCAAGCAGGCCGAGGAGCAGTTACGCGAGTCCAGGCATCGGCTGTCAGTGATCGTGGACAGCATCGCCGATGGCTTCTATGCTCTTGACCGGGAATGGCGGTTCACCCACATCAACGATACGGCCCTCCGCTATTTCCGCAAGAATCGCGAGGGCGTGTTGGGATACATGATCTTTGATGTGTTTCCTGGTTTTCGAGGCAGCTTGTTCGAAACCGAGTACCGCCGGGCCATGGAAAGTGGCGAACCGGTCCGTATTCAGACTCCTTCAATTATCACGGACCGGATAGTTGAGATTCACGCGTACCCTGGCCAGGAGAATATAACAATCTTGTTCCGCGACGTAACCGAGCGGATCCGCATGGAGGAGGCCCTGCAGCAACGCACTTTGGAACTTCAACAACTGACCGAGACACTGGAGCAGCAGGTTCGGGAACGAACCGAGGATCTGGAGGCTGCAAATGAAAAATTGAGGGTTGAAATTGATGAGTGTGGAAGGATTGAAAGTGCATTGAAGAAATCGGAAAGTGACCTTCGGCATCTCTCCATGGAGCTCCTTAACGCTCAAGAAAAAGAAAGAAAAATGGTTGCTGGCGAAATCCATGACAGCATTGGATCATCCTTGTCTGCCATCAAATTCAAGGTGGAAAATGCACTGACAGAAGTTGCTGATAAGAGTCATGAAACAACGACTGTTTTGCGAAGCGTTATCCCCATCGTTCAGGGAGCGATTGACGAGGCCCGAAGAATCCAGATGAATTTAAGGCCTTCCATCCTGGACGATCTCGGGATCTTGGCAACGATCAGGTGGTTCTGTCGTCAGTTTGAGTCAACTTTTTCAAAGATCCGCATAAACCAGGGTACCGAGATCGAAGAACATGAAGTGCCTGGCCCCTTGAAGACGGTAATCTTCAGGGTTCTGCAGGAAGGTTTAAACAATATCGCCAAACATAGCATAGCCAAAATGGCATTACTCTCCCTGAGGAAAACGGATCAGGCGATTGAACTGGTTATCCAGGATAATGGCCAAGGATTTGACCTCTCGAAAGCGCGGGCTCCGGAAGGCACTACCCAGAGACTGGGGCTTGAAAGCATGAGGGAGCGGACAGAGCTTTCCGGTGGTGCTTTTGTGATCGAATCAACCCAGGGAAAAGGAACGACCATTCGCGCGCGGTGGCCCCTCTAAGTGCAGAAACGGAGAATGGGAGATAGAGTCAGGAGCTATAGAGACCTGCGTGTTTATCAAAGGGCTATGGAGGCGGCCATGGAAATATTTGAGCTTGCGAAAGGCTTTCCTCTGGAAGAGAAATACACCATGGTTGATTAGATGCGCCGTTCTTCACGATCTGTTTGCACCAATATCGCCGAGGCATGGCGAAAAAGGCGTTATAGAGCCGCTTTTATTGCGAAATTGAGCGATGGTGAAAGCGAGGCCTGTGAGACTGAAGTGTGGATTGAATTCGCAGTCAGATGTAAGTATTTGGACGCCTTCCGTGCAGAAAAATTGACCGACACGTATGAACAAATTATGGGTCAGCTTGTAAAGATGATCGAAGAATCGGATAAATGGTTAATCAAGTCGAAATAATCACTTTTTCTCCGTGTCGCCGGTTCCCCGGTCACCGATTCGCTCTTGAAACGGAGTGCGGAGTTTAGAGGGGGGGAATATGTTGAGAGTATTGATCGTTGAAGACAATCATATTTTTCTGGAAGCCTTTAAGAAAGGTCTTGTTGACTATTTTCCTTCCATGGCCATTGAGGAAGCCGGAAATGCCGACGAGGCTTTGAAGAAAATCAAAGGAAGTCCTCCTCATCTTATCTTTATGGATATCCGTTTGCCAGGAGTCAATGGCCTTCAGCTCACCCAAAAGATAAAAAAGGAGTTTCCGAATATCAACGTCGCGATCCTGACAGATTATGATTTGCCGGAATATCGGCAGGCGGCGGTTCAATATGGAGCGGATCACTTTTTTGTCAAGAATTCGCTTAAGTGGGATGAGCTTGAGGCGCTTGTTCAATCGATTTCAACGGGCGGGGCTTAGAGGTTTATTACTTTCCCTTAGAGTACCGGCCGGGATTTGCCATAAAGTCCTTATAAAGCGTGTAGTGTTCTGTCTCCTCGTAGAGGACCCTCTTCGCCGGCGTATCATCGAAACTGTAGATCACCGACCCAGGACAAGCCATGAGAATCGGAGAGTGGGTTGCAATGATAAATTGGGCATGCCCCTGAGCGCTCATCTCCTGTAATAGTTTCAAAAGCTCTAACTGGCTTTTGGGTGAAAGGGCTGTTTCGGGCTCGTCCAAGAGATAGAGACCTTTGATCTTGTAACGAGATTTGAAAAAAGACATGATCGACTGTCCGTGAGATTGAGCAATCAAAGATTTCCCTCCGAAATAATCGATCTGCCCGGGATTGTCTGCTTCCCATTCATCCACCAGCTGGGCAAAATTACGGAAGATCTGCGATGAGAAGAAAGAACCGGGAACAATACCGCCCGTCCATTTGACTTCGATGTACAGAAAAAGCCTCTCCTCGTATGGATTCATGATCGAACGGGTTCTTTCAATTCCACTCCAGATGTGTATCTGGCACCTACGGGCCAGTGCCTCCAGCAGGGTGGTTTTCCCCGATCCATTTTCGCCGATAAAAAAGGTGACAGGCGAGGAGAATTGGATCCTCCGCGTTTGCTGGAGCACGCCGATGTTGAAGGGATAATGATCCCGGGTGGGATATTGCTCGGTTAACAATCTCACTTCTTCAAGATGTAACAAGTGAGGGCCTCCCCCTCAAAAATATTTCTTTTTCCTTCCTCATTCACTTCACATCCGATGCCACGATTTGGTTATAAAAATAGCGAGGGCCAGCTTTGCTGACCTTTCGATAGACACCCGTGACTTCAACTTTTTGCCCTGCTTTGACTGTCAACTTTCCCCAGGCAAAAACCTTGATACGACCTCCAGACTTGGTGGCGAGCATGAACGTGGTGTAGTTCTTCCCGACCTCTATTGAACCGAATTTTAGGTTTGAAACCGTTCCTGTTAGGGAGACCTCCCTGCCATCATAGGAATCTCCCTTTTTCATAATTTCTTCAACGGTGGTCTCGGCCGCCGCACAAATCGCAACCCCGAATAGAATGATGGTCGAAATCAAAAGCATACCCAGCAAGGCCTTTGAAGAGAATCGTCTCATTTCATCTACCTCCTGTCGAAAGCGTATCGTTTGATTTCCATCAAGCCCAAGTATAACATTTTAGACGAGAAACAGCTTTATCTTTTGACGAAATGAATCAGAGACTAAAACCATATGAACCCGGTATCCTCCGGTCCGGACTGCCTCTGAGTCCTACGAAGATTGAAGTGTTTTCTTCTTTAAGGAAACGGCTAAATCGGGCTTGTCCGTGATGATGGCGGAAACGTTTCTGTCATGAAGCAATGTCCAAATCGTTTCTTCGTCGTTCACCGTCCACACGAAGACGGGGAGATGGTTTCTTCGAGCTCTTTCCAGGAAACCCGCCCGCAACAATTTCACGTGGGCCACCAGAAAATCTGCTTTGGCTTTCTTACATCTTTTGACGGGGAAGAACTCTTGGAATTGCGCCAGAATGCGGTAGGAAGGTATTGCTCTTCCTAAAATCAAGCCTGTTTTGATATTGGAATGTCCCTCTTTAATCACGCTTAATGAAGCGTCGTGGAATGAGGTAATGACGAATCGGTCTTCTTCAAAATACCCGAGTACGAGTTCTACGATTTCTTTTTCATAGCCTTCTTCCTTTAATTCGACATCCAGTTTTATCTTTCCCTTTGCCCATTTCAAAACCTCGTCCACCGTGGGAATGATAAATCCCTGGCTTTCGGCCATTCTGCGGATCACTCCGTAGGACAGATCTTTAACGGATTGGCCTTGAATCCTTCCGTCATGATGGACAATCAAGACATGATCCCTTGTTCTTCTGACATCGAATTCGATCATATCGGCTCCCAGGGCCATCGCCCTTTCAAACGATTCGATCGTGTTCTCTGTCGCATCGCCCGGAGAGCCCCGGTGAGCAATGATTAATTTTTCTGTTTTCATCCAGGTCGGAATCCAAAAGAAATTGACCGGCTTGTGCGGTTGATGAAAAAAAGGGCGACCGTTCTCACTATCAGTTCCACCGCTGAAGCTTAGAACGACCGCCCCTCTTGTTCTTCGAGGATCAGAACCAAGTCAACCGCCCAAATAAACCTCCCAGCAAGCTCACGTATTCTTCACGGCGGCCAGGACCACTTCCGGAGTCATCGGAATACGCCTGATTCGTGCACCCGTCGCGT
>Ga0335070_10003420_pt1 | contig 18531 bp, 13 predicted proteins | sample Lox_Sample_13_FD_206722 | JGI IMG/M metagenome (GOLD analysis project Ga0335070, IMG submission 206722) | Soil microbial communities from Loxahatchee National Wildlife Refuge, Florida, United States - Lox_Sample_1.3 | ecosystem: Environmental > Terrestrial > Soil > Wetlands | place: USA...
GGGCTGGGGCTCTCTCAGCCACAAGTTCAGCCCGAAGTGGCTCTATCTCGCCGGCGTGCTTCCTCAAGGCGTGTTGATGTTGCTGATGGGTTTCTTTCCGAACCTGCACGTTCTGTTGATCCTCAGAATCCTGCAGGGAGGCTTCGGAGGCGTTTCTACCGCAGGTCTCATTATTGTTTCAATTTCATCATCCCCGAAGAACAGAGCCTTTCATTTCGGGGTGTTCCAGTCCTCGCTCACGCTGGGCCAGCTTCTTGGTCCGCCTGCCGGGAGCTTCGCAGTGGGGTTGTTCGGGTATCAATGGGCGTTTGTGAGTGCCTCATTAATGTTATTTGCAGCCTCGCTATTTTGCTACTTTTTTGTGACGAGTCTGAAGCCATTACCCGCAGAGATGAAATCCTCAATGCGGTCCTCGCTCGATAGCCGCACCATGACGGGCTGGGCCTTGTGCCTGGTGGCAACCATCCACCTCGTCTACTTGCCTACTGTTTTCCCGCTCATTTTTCAGAAATTCGGATTGGATAAAACCACCGGGCTCAAAATGGCGGGTCTGGTGGTCATGCTGTATACGTGCACGTCGATGATAGGTACCTACCTGTGGAGCTTCCTGTCCCGTCGTACGGGCGCAAAAAAAATGATCAACTTCTTGCTCGTGTGCGGAGTCGCACTTCCTCTTGTCCTCATAGTTGTACAAGAGATAAGGTCATTCACCCTTGTTGTCATGCTGGAGTTGGGTATGGTCGCCGCGATTATTCCACTCACCATATCCGTATTTGCAGCCGAGCCGAAAGGCAATGTCATTGGTTTTATCAACGCGGCCAGGTTTGTGGGCATGGCAGTGGGGCCCTTTCTGGCTACATCACTCCTTGCCTTTGCAAACACATCGACGCTCTATCTTTCCGTGAGCGGCATCACCCTTGCGATATATCTGGCATCCAGGGCTTTCTTAAAGTAACGATATCAGCCTGCATTCAGCTCTTTTCGGCCCGTTGTGGTGCCGTTTCGTTGGCTTGGTTGGCTTGCTCGCAAATTTTTTCTTGACAAAGACATCTCCGTACAATAAAAAAGTGGGTAATGTCATATACTGAACATCGTTCCAAATATGGAATGAAATATCGATCCGGTTTCTCCATTGACCAACATTCTGCATATCGCGCTATGGAAAGGTGATTGTATATAATTGAAGTTCAGGTTAAGCAAGAAGGAATCCAACGAAATGAAGAAGATCTATCGCAGAGAGGGCGGCAGGAATCCTACAACCAGGAGCGGATCTGGTACGGAACGAATGCAGGCCAATTCTCTCGTGAGAGGCTTGCTTGTCCTGGAATGTTTCAGTCCCCATAAGGATAACTTCACCCTGGCCGAACTCTCAAGGCTCATCGAGATTCCAAAATCGAGTCTTCACAGGGTAGTGAAGACTCTCTCACAGATGAACTATCTCAGGTATGAAGAGCAGTCCAAACGCTACTATCTCGGGACGCGGGTACTCTCGCTCGGCTTTTCGGTACTGCAGAGCATGGAGCTGCGCGAGATTGCGAGACCCTGCCTTGAAAAGCTTTCGAGAGAATGCAACAAGACCGTGAACCTGGCCGTCTTCGACAGGAACGAGATGGTGTATGTGGAAAGGGTCAGGGTTCCCGGCATCAGGGTTTACAATGTCGGCGTCGGCAACAGGATTCCGCTGTGGAGCACAGCGGTGGGGAGAGCCGTCCTGGCTCACCTTGATCAACAAAAACTGGGGGACGTCCTCAAAGAACTTAAAGCCTCCCCTGAGTTCAACGGTGATAGAGAAAGTCTGAAGAAGATAATTGATAGTGTGAGGAGGGATGGTTTCGCCACAAGCGATCAGGAACATCAGCGGGGGATTATCGCCATAGCAGTGCCGGTTTTCTCTTCCACGGGAGTGGTTTGTGCGGTGAACCTCGTTGGCGAACCCGAGGATGTTTCTATGGAAAACCTGAAAAGAGAGTACGCGCCCAAGTTGATGAAAGTGGGGAAGGAGTTGTCGCTCGCGTTGGGGTACCGCGAAGAGAGTGACTATTCCGCCAAAATATCGTGAGCAGCAGAAGGACATTTACGACACACAGTGCGGACGTGGTCATTCTGGGAGGCGGTGGTGCTGCAGCGCTGGCAGCATTGGCGGCCCGGGAATCGGGTGCGACCGTCGCCTTGATTACCAAGGAGTCCTCTTTAGTCGGTGGCGCAACCATTATGTCGGCAGGTGGAACGAGCGCTCCCTACACTGAGAAGGATAGTCCTGATACATTTCTCGCAGATATCCTGAAGACAGGCGGGGGTCTGAACAATCCACGGCTCGTGCGAATAGTCGCTGATGGAGGTGTGCCCGCAGTACTGAATCTAGAGAAGTACGGGTATCTTCTGGATCGAAAAGATGCGAACACCCTGCGCACGATCAAGCAGGGGGAGGGTCACGCATATCCGCGAGGAATGCTCGACAGGCGTGAAGCACTCGGCTTCTGCCACGCGCTGGGAAGAGCGCTCATGAGAAATGATATCCGGCTCTTCACCGAAATGATTGTTGCAAGGCTGCTGGTTAAAGATGGCCGGGTTGTCGGAGCGCTCGCATTCAGCCTTGTCACCGGCGACTACGTCGCATTCAGCGCAAAATCGGTGATCCTCGCCACAGGGGGTTTAGGTGCTCTCTATAAGCTCACTACTAACTCTGCAATATTGACAGGCGACGGTTACGCAATGGCATTTGATGTGGGGGCTGAGCTTATCGATATGGAGATGGTGCAGTTTTTTCCGATCAATTTTCCCTACCCGCCCACAAGAAAAGGGAAGATGCTCGCCGTGTGCTCGCACTTCGGTTCCGGGGTCAAACTCTACAATGGGCTGGGCGAGAGATACATGGCGAACTACGATCCGGAGAGGCTGGAGTTTACAACGAGGGATATAGCTGCTCGCGCAAATTTCATGGAAATTAAGCAGGGTCGGGGCACAAAGAATGGTGCAATCATCGTCGATCCTCGAGATCATGACCCGAATATTTTGCAGAGATTTAAGACGTCCGTTCCGCACATTTACGCGATGTTTAGAGAAGTATACGGGGAGAAAGTGGCCGAATGGCAGGAACCGTTCGAGGCGATTCCGAGCCAGCATTTTTTCATGGGCGGCGTCAGGATAGACGAAGAGTGCAAGACAACTATTCCAGGCCTCTTTGCCGTCGGCGAAGTCTCGGGCGGCATGCACGGTGCGAACCGCCTCAGCGGTACTGCCTTAACGGAAATATTTGTCTTTGGTCCGCTTGTCGGAAAAATAGCGGCTCTCGACGCCAGAGGCGGAGACCTGATACCGTTTGATCGCCCGGATGTTGAGCGGGAGATCGACCGATTGGAAGAAGGGGTTGCTCACGGCAGAGGCAGTGCCAGGCCGTTTGAATTGAAGGATGCAATTCAGTCACTGGTCTGGGATAAGCTCGGTCCGGTACGGGAAGAGGCGGAGATGAAAGAGGCTGTTGCTCAGCTGGAGAGCATCCGGAGAACTGCATCCGAACAGATGGCGGTCAGAGATCAAAGCCGCACGTATAACCGGGACAGAATGGAGGCCATCGAAGTTCCTTTCATGATAGCAACCGCGCTTCTTATGGTGCGCTCCGCACTGCTGCGCGAGGAGAGTCGCGGAGGGCATTATCGTTCGGATTTTCCGCTGCAGGATGACAATAAGTGGTTGAGAAATGTGGTGGTCATGAAGGGCAGAAGCGGCGATGCAGTTGTTGAAGCCAGAGAAAGAGTAAGATAGCGCGGGAGGAAGGAAAACTGACGGGATGAACGTGAAGTGCGATATATACCGGTTCGATCCTGAATCCGGTGCAAAGGAAAGATACGAGACCTACTTACTCGAAGCGGAACCCCTGGAGACAGTGCTGGATATACTGATACGGATATATCGCAATTCTCAGCCGTCTTTGAGTTTCAGGTTCGCGTGCGGAGTCGTAAAGTGCGGTGAATGCGCAGTCACCGTCAATGGGATACCCTGCCTTGCGTGTGATAAGAAGATAGAACCGGAAATGAAGATCGACCCCTTGCCGCAGCTTCCTGTGATCAAAGACCTTGTCATTGACCGGCGAAAGGCATTCGAGCAGATATTCAAGATTCTGCCGGAACTTGCGCGAAAGTTGGATACAAGCCGGCGATGGCAATCGGTCACGCCTGAGACTGCTGATCGCTATGTCCAGCTTACACGCTGCTTCGAATGTCTGATGTGCCAGTCTGCGTGCCCTGTATTCGGCATGATGCCGGAGAAATTTGCAGGACCTTTGGGGATGCTCTGGCTTGCACAGATGTCGCTCGATCCCAAGAGCCAGGCTGCCGTGGAGCCCTACGCCGGGCCCGCTCTGGAAATGTGCACGAGGTGCGGCGCCTGTTCCGATGTGTGCCCGTGCTCGGAAAAGATACTGGATCTGGCAATTGAGACGTTGGAGAAACGATAAGAACAAAATTTTATCGCAGATGAACGCGGATAACAGCAATGAGAGACGTTCGCCGATGAATATACCTGTGCCCAGCATTGTGATAAAGCGTCAATGCTGTTCACATCCCATCGCTTCGCCACTACCCCAGAAAGGAGATAAGAGATGAAAATCAGTCGAGTCGAGATAATCCCGGTAGACATTCCTTACAAGATACCCTTCCGCGTTTCCTACGGAGCGGTAACATCAGGCAGTCAGATCATCTTCAGGATAATGACAGACGAGGGAATCGACGGTGTCGGGAGCGCCATCGGCATGGGTAAGATCGGCCTGACTCGCGAAAGCGCGATGGCACAGATGAAAAGCATCGCCTCAGGTTTTCTACTGGGGCAAGATCCGCTCAACACAGAAGCCATCCTCAGCCGACTGGACGTTTTGCTCCCCGGCGGCTGGAGAGTAAAGGCGCACATAGATTATGCGCTCTACGATCTCAAGGGCAAGATATTGAACGTTCCCGTTTACCAATTGCTCGGCGGCCTCAGCCGCGAGAAGATACCTCTCGAGATAATTCTGATGATGGACGAACCCGAGGTCCAGGCCAGGATGGCGACCGAGTTTCTCGCTGCCGGATTTCACAGCATCAAAATGCACGTGGGCGGCGACCTGAAACTCGCAGTGAAGAGATTCAAGGCTGTTCGCGAGGCTGTCGGGCCCGACGTCCAGATTGCAGTGGATATGGCCAGCCTGAGAGGAACCGTGTGCCACTATAATGCCCACGACGCCCTGCGTGTGATTGAGGCTCTGGACGAGTACGATCTTCACTACGCGGAGCAGCCGGTGACAACGCCAGACATAGCCGGCTTCAAGTACATAAAGAGCCACACGAAAGTTCCCCTTGCGGCTGATGCGAGTGCGGAGTCCGTCGGCGAAGCTTACGACATGATTAAAGAGGATGGAGCCGATATCTTCCATACACTCATGGGAAGGATTGGAGGCATCAGGAAATCCGTTATCTACACGAACCTCGTCGATGCTGCGGCCCTTGATTATGCAGTCTGCGTCTTGGGTAACGGCATTGAGCATGCAGCAGGTGCTCACTTTGCTGTATCGCGCGTGAAGAGAGAGAAAATCCTGGATGAGCTCAGTCTGATCTTTTATCTTTACGGAGGGACTGAAACAAAGGATATCACCACAGACGTCACCAAAGAAATAAGCGGCAAGGTCGAGAAGGGCTATTTGTATCCGCCGAAAGGGCCGGGCTTGGGCGTTGAACTCAACCATGAGATGCTCAAGCGGTACGCACCGTCTGACGTGCACACGATCGTGGTGGAGTAGATCGGTCAGGAGTAAGCAGTCAGCAGTGTGAAGATAAAATCGTGTGAATGGAAACATAATTGCGTGAAGTGAGGGAGAAATGACACTTGACCTGACAGAACGAGACAGGCGGTACGCGCTTGTCAGAGAAAAGATGGCGGCCGAGGGATTGGACGCCCTCGTCGTGATCTGCGATTCTCAGATCAATCAGAAAGGGTTTGTAAAGTACTTCACCAACTACAGGAGCATTCTCTATAACCTTGTAGTGATTTTCCCGATCAAGGGTGAGCCGAGGCTTTTGGTGCCGAGCCCGGTGCAGAAGTATTGGGCAGGTCTCCTTTCCTGGATCAGTCACATTGAAAATCAGGTGCCGGGGCTTAATGAGACGCTGGCCAGCCAGCTCAACGACATGGGTTTGTCAAAGGCACGCTTCGGGCTTATCAATGACCGGATCATGCCGGCCAACACCTATCTTTTCCTGACAAGGAATTTTCCCGAAGCTTCGTTTGTTGACGCAAGTTCGATTGTCGAAGAGCTGAGAATGATCAAGTCTGCAGGTGAACAGGAATTGGTTAAGAAGGCCGCGGCGCTTGCCGACCTTTCATTCGAGGTCATGGCGCGAATCCTTAAAACCGGGATGACCGAGAGGCAGGTTGTGGCGGAGATCGATCGCGAGCTCGCGATCGGTGGCGCTGAAGATATTTTCCATCTATTCTCCTCGAAACCGGGAAACCTCTTCCCTTACGCGCCATCTGAACGGCCAATCGAGAAAGGGGACGTGATCATTCTCAATACCGAGCTTTCCGGCCCGGGTGGGTACTGGGTGCAAATGGTCAGGATGTCTTTTGTCGGAGGCAAGCCCGGCGATGAGGTTGAGCGGATGTACGACATTCTGATAAGGATTGCCGCCGAAACACCGTCACAGCTACGTCCGGGGCGAAAGGTCTCTGATGTTGCAACATGGGTGAGCAACGAAATAATCAATGCTGGCTACGACCAGGGTGTGCACTTCGGCCACTGCCTTGGATTGGACGTGGTGGAGCGTCCGATGGTTCACGTCGCGGATGAAACAGTGCTGCAACCGGGCATGGTTATCACCGTTCATCCACAACTGGTCTCGAAGAACAAGACAGCCACGGTGTGGCTCGCTGACACCTTCCTTGTAACGGAAAGGGATGCGCAGGTGCTAACCAGTGTCCATCCGTTAAAGGTGCAGACAATAGGATAATAACCGACAAGACGAGGTGTGTATGAGGACGACGAACAGGCTAAAACTTTGGCTGTTAATGGGTGTGTGTCTGACGCTTATCATCTCTCTGTCTCCCGGCAGCGTCCGTGCTGAATACCCTGAAAGGCCCGTCAATATGTACGTGAGTTACGCGGTCGGCGGGTCCCTCGACATGAGTACACGGGCAATCTGCGCTGCGGCGGAAAAGGTCCTGGGAAAGCCGATCGTGGTGGAAAACAAGCCGGGTGGCGGGGGAACCGTGGCGCTTGCGTTGCTCGCCAACATGAAGCCGGACGGTTATACGTTAGCGTCCGCAACCGACAGCGGTATAGTACGTGCTCCTCAGCTCCAGAAGGTCACCTATAAACCGCTCAAAGACTTCACGCCGCTTGTAGCCTACGCGCAAGTCGTCAACCCTATTATCGTTCGTGAGGATGCGCCGTGGAAAAATTTAAAAGAGCTGATCGAGTACGCACGAAACAACCCGAATAAGATCAAGTACAGTTCTGGCGGGGTGGGGACCGGTATGCACCACGCCATGGTGCTGCTGGAAGTGAAGACCGGGATAAAGTGGATTCATGTCCCGTACAAGGGTAACGCGGATGCCGTCACAGCACTTCTTGGGAACCACGTGCAAGTCGCATCCGTTGGACCTGAAGCCTATCCCTTTGTCCGGGCAGGGAAGGTAAGAATATTGGCGATCGCCGAGGCAAAGCGCCACCCTCTCTATCCTGACATTCCTACCCTCAGAGACCTGGGCTACGACTTTGTGAACGACGCTTTTTTCACAGTGATGGGGCCTGCAGGCCTTTCTGTTGACGTACAGAACAAAGTGGAAAGTGCGTTCATCAAGGCTGCGGAAAGCAAAGAAGTTAAGACCGTGATCGATAAGCTGGACCTTGTCCCGGTCCTCTATGTCGGAAAAGAGTACGACACGCACCTGAAGAACTACTGGTCCAGGATGGAAAAAAGCCTTAAAGAGACAGGCCTCATCAAGGAGTCCGCGACCAGCCCGTATTGACCGCATGAAAGATATTCATACACGGCAAACCTTAGAGGAGGTAGCATTCCATGAAGATTACAGGCGTTGAGCTTATTCCGCTCACCATGTATTTCAAGTCGGTCATCGAAGAATCGTTCGGTACCGTTGGGAAAAGAGAAGATGACGTGGTCGTCAGAATACATACGGACGAGGGTATTACGGGTCTGGGCGAGGGCCCGACCCTGGGCCCTTTTTACAGCGGTGAGAGCCAGGAGACGGTGATGGGTATCATTGCCCATCATCTTTTCCCTAAAGTGCTCGAAGGCAAAGACCCGTTTGACATCGACCCAATCCACTTTCAGATGGAGAAGGTCGTCTACCGAAACACAGTTGCCAAGGCTGCCATTGATTGGGCCCTTCACGACATCATGGGTAAAGCTCTCAACGTCCCGCTCTACAAGTTGCTGGGGGGCAAGTTTACCGACGAGATACCTTTGCGCGGCAGCGTCGGTATAGACACACCGCAAAAGATGGCCGAGAATGCAAAGAGAATCACCGATGAGGGCTTCAAAGCCATCAAAATGAAGGTGGGATTAGAGCCTATTATGGATGTGGACCGCGTAAAGGCGATTCGTGCTGTGGTGCCGGCGGACATCATCATCAACATAGATGTTAATGGCGCATATGCACCCAAGGACGCCATCTGGATGCTCCAGCATGTCTCCGAGTATGTTCCTATCACCGTAGAACAGCCGGTTCGCAGGGACGACCTCGAGGGGCTGGCACTGGTAAAGAAATGCGTCAATGTGCCTATCGGCGCGTGCGAATCGGCACTGACTCTGCCGGAGGTTTCCAGGGTCATACAACAGGGGGCCGCTGATTTCTTCAACTTCAAAATCGACCGGTCCGGAGGGTTTTACCCCGGCAAGATAGCAGTCAAGATGATTGAGGCTGCAGGCCTCTTCGTGATAGCCTCGGAACAGCTCGGTTTTGGCATAGAGGTAGCAGGACAGGCGCATTTCGGCGTGTCGACGCAGGGAATGAAATGGCCGGGCGGTTATGCGGCCGGCCTTATCGGAATGGCAGGCAAGTTGGACACTGTCGGTTTTGAGGGCGACATCGTAGACAAGACGCCGGTTGTCAAGAACGGAAAGCTGCGGGTGCCGGAGGGCCCGGGCCTGGGTGTTCAACTGGTCGAGGAGAAGTGGAGGCGCTATCTGACGCCGGGAAAAGAAATCATTAAACTCGGACGCATTTCCTAGACCAATGGCAATCCAGCTGCGATGGCCGCAGCTGGTAGTAGCACAAATGAAAAGGGGGTGCAGTATGAAGCGTATTTTGTCAGCAGGTCTCCTGATAACTATTGGCGTTCTCTTCGGCCTTGCAAACAGCGATGTCTGCGCCAAGGAACTTATTCCGATCGTTACGCCGGGTGCAGGGGGAACCGCGTACATCATGGGGGCGGGGATAAGCACCATAGCCCGCAAGTACGTCCCCGAGACTGATTACGTGGTACAGGCGGAATCGGGTGTCACGACCATGCTCAGACGTATTCATGATTACTACAAGAAGAATCAATCGGCGTTCACCGTCTGCGATGGAAACGGCGTCTGGAGCGCGTACAATGGCGTTGGCCTTTTTGCAGGCAAGGAAAAATATACGGAGCTCAGGGGCGTTTCCTTTATCCACAACATCGAACTCTATTTCGTTGTCAGGAAGAACTCCGGGATCCGCTGGTATGCAGATGCGAAGGGAAAGCGGATTGCCGTGGGACCGCCCGGCTCCAGCGTAGCCGCTTCCGGTCTTCTGCTCTTCGGTGCCCATGGCCTGACAGAAAAAGATTACAAGGTGGTATATCTCAGCTACAATGAGGTGGTGGAAGGCATCAAAGACAATAGCATCGATGGGGGCATTCTCGCTGGTTCGTCTCCCGTAGCATCCTACAATGAACTGGCACTGACGCAGGACGTCACGATTATACCTATCAACCCTGAAGCAGCGAAAAGCATAACGGAGAAATATCGCTACTTCTTTCCAGTTAGCGTCAAGAAGGGAACATACAAGGGTGTAGATCAAGACGTGCCGGTGATCGGATTCAGCTCGATTCTGGCCACTCACGAAAAGACAAATCCGGACCTGGTGTACAAAGTCGTCAAAGCAATTTACGAGCATAAGAATGAACTCGTGGCGATTCACAAAGTGGCGGAGAATCTTAACCTGAAAAACGCGATGGATGGAATCGGGGTGCCCATGCACGAGGGAGCCAAGAAATATTATAAGGAAGTCGGCGCAATGAAGTAACGGCACTTGCTCGTGTTCGGAGGCTGAGTCCAGTGGAAGGGGTAGTATGGAGAACTTGAAGATAAGCACCTTAGCTCACTACGTGAGGACCAATCCACGAAGGGCGCTCATCTTTATTTTCGGAGCGGCTATGGGCTTCTTTCATCTCTACACCTCGGGGTGGCGTCCCCTCCCTGCCATTCAGCAACGAGTGGTTCACCTGAGTTTTGCGCTTATTCTCATGTTCCTCATCTTTCCTATCAAAGCACCGCCCGGTAAACCTGAGGGCACGGCCGTCGAAAACCGGCCGCTCAATGTCATTGATATGTTCTGTGTAGTGCTGAGTGCTGGTGTTGGTCTCTACGTGCTTGTAGAGTACAGTTCCATTATTTTTCGGTTGGCAGATCCGACTATCCTTGATACGGTGGTAGGTTTCGTCGCGATCGTTTTGGTCCTGGAGGCCACCAGGCGAACCATAGGCTGGTCGATTGTTATTATCTGCTTCGTTGGCTTTGCCTATCTGGCGTTCGGTACGTATCTTCCCTCTTTTCTGGCGCACATGGGATTCAGTTTCGAGCAGGTGATCAACTTCATGCTCTTCAGTACTGAGGGCGTCCTGGGAACGCCGATCGGTGTTTCAGCCACTATCATCGTGGTCTTTATTATCTTCGGCACGTTCCTCCTTATGTCGGGTGCCGGCACCTTTTTTATCGATCTTGGCCTCTCACTTTTCGGCAAATTCCGGGGCGGGCCTGCCAAAGCCGCAGTGCTCGGCAGTTGTCTCTTCGGCATGATTACCGGAAGTCAGATTGCCAATGTGACCGCAGTCGGCGTCGTCACGATACCGCTGATGAAGCGAGCGGGCTACCGTCCCGTAGTAGCGGGCTCCATCGAGGCCTTGGCTTCAACGGGCGGTATGCTCGTGCCTCCTGTGATGGGCGCCGTGGCTTTTATCATCCCGGAGATGATCGGCGGTACATACTGGGACGTCTGCAAGGCAGCGTTAGTTCCCGGGCTTCTTTTCTATGTATCAGTTTACATGATTGTGGAACTGCAGGCCGCAAAGTTCGGGTTGCGCGGCTTTCCTAAATCGGAGCTCCCCAGATTCCTGAGCGTACTTGCGGGACGCGGCTACATGCTCATTCCGATCGTTGTCCTTGTTTACTGCATTGCCGGGGCAGGCGTTTCTACTCCAAAGGCCGGTTTCTGGGCCATTGTCACCTGCCTCGCAACCAGCATGTTCAGGAAAGAAACAAGGATGAACTGGAAAAAAATTATAGCCGCTGTTGAGCGTGGGGCAAAGGGCTGCCTGATTGTCGCAATATGCTGTGCTTCAGCCGGTATCATCACCGGTGCCATCGCCATGGCGGGCTTAGGCCTACGTTTCTCGGACGCAATGATCATCATGGCGGGCGGCAACATGCTTATACTGCTCGTGCTTACCATGCTCGCATCATTGGTGCTGGGTCTTCCGTTATCACCCGTTACGTGCTACCTGATTCTGGCAGTGCTTGCGGCACCCGCTCTGGTGAAAGCCGGCGTGAACCCTATGGCCGCTCATCTCTTCGTCTTCTTCTTCGGTGTTCTTGGAAACATCAGCCCTCCAGTGGCACCTACCTCATTTGCGGCAGCAGCAGTGGCAGAAACGGATCCGGTGAAGACAACGAATCTGGCTTTCCTCTACTCGCTGCCCTCCTGGCTCGTTCCCTACGTGTACGTCTATGCAAACGAATTGCTTTTGATGGGGTCCTTGCCCGTTATCGTGCTGCGCATTGTTAGCGCGTTTGTTGGTCTGAGTTGTATGGCGGCTACCTTCCACGGATATTTATTTCGCAACATCGGTTGGGTGGAGCGGGTGCTCTTCCTAATTGGAGGCTTCGCGCTCATCTATCCTAAGTACTGGTCTCTTATCGGCGGATCGGCGCTGCTTGCTATTCTGGTAGTGCTCCAGCTCGTCTCAATCCGTTCCGAGCGCAAAAGCGACGGAGCCAGAATGGCTCTTTAACAACCTGTCGTTATTGAATAGAAGGAGGGCGGTAATGTACCTGTCGCAGAAGGAAAAGGCAAGGCGCTATAAGCTTATCCGCCAAATGATGCGAGCAAACAACCTTTCCGGCCTGTTGGTTTTTTCCAATGCACAGGTTAACCAGCAAGGATTCGTCCGCTTCTTTACTGATCTCCCTATTCCTATTTTTTCGCATGCACTGCTCTTTACGCCCGCTGCGGAGCCTTTCTACTACACTCCCAGCCCGCTGCAGACCTATTGGGCGAAAAAGGAGTCGTGGATTCCGGAAGAGCGGATACTGCTGTCGAAAGAACCTGGTCGGGAGATGGGTAATGTCATCGCATCCGCGGGAAAAAAGAATGCACGTTGGGGAGTCGTCAATTACGAGCTGATGCCTGCAAGGGATTATGTGGCATTGCGCAACGCGTGTCCCGGCATAGAGTTGATTGACGTTACGCAACCCATGGAAGATCTGCGGGGTCCGAAGAGCAAAGAAGAACTCAGGCTGGTGCGTGCTTCAGCCAAAATCGCTCAGCTCTCACCGCAAGTCGTGGCGCGTGAGATGAAGAAAGGAATTACTGAGGAGGCATTGGTTGCAAAAGTGGAAGAAACACTTCGTGAGCACGGCGCGGAGCGGACGTTTTACCTGATATCGTCAAGCCCTGGCGGCTTCTTTCCGTATGTTCCGAGCAGGCATCGTCTGGATGGGAGAACACCGGTACTTTTCTCGTCGGAAGTCTCAGGCCCCGGCGGTTACTGGACGCAGATGGTAAGGACTCTCTTCTGGCAGAAACCGAAGGGTGTCCTGATGGATATGTACAAAACGCTCATGGAGGTCAAGGAGACAGCTTACACGAACTTGCGGCCGGGGAGAAAGATATCGGAAGTGGCAGAGGAGATACGTGCGATCATCCATGCAAGGGGTTTCGAGTTCGGTGTCCATTTCGGTCACGCCCTGGGCCTTGACGTGGTGGAGGAACCGCTCGTCAATACTGCCAACAACCGCACAGTCAGGGTCGGGCAGGTGATAGTAATTCATCCGCATCTGGTTCATCGGCAGAAAGCGCTTTCTATCTGGACGGGCGACACATACCTGGTCGAAGAGAGAAGAGTGGTAAACCTCACACCGTATGAGCCGAATCAGTTTTGATCGGGAGGGAATAGCGAGTAATACATGGATGTTCTGCCTCCCGGAGAAAGTGGTATTGTCAAAAGTCTTATGAAAACTAGAACCTGCCGGAACACTATTTCCTTCGCTGCTCCGCTCCGGGCGGTTGACCCACTGAAGCCTCGCAATCACTCAATCTGCACGCCCACCCGGAGGGTGCCCGTTCGTGCAGATTGTCATGCGGAACGTTCTTGCTCGCCTAGTGGGTACCCCAATCCGTCCTTGAAGTCGCGACTCAGGAAAAGTTCTTCCGGCAGGGAGGATTTTGACAATACAGAGAAAGTCTTAAGGAGGAATTATGAAGAATAAGAATTTGCGTGTTTTGGTCTTTGTGTGTGGATGCGCGATACTGTTCTTGCTTTGCACCTTTTCGGCAAAAGTGAATGCCGAGTATCCGGAACGGCCCATAGCAGTGATGGTGACCTATGCCGCGGGCGGCTCCATGGACATGAGCACTCGTGCAATCTGCGCTGCAGCAGAGAAGATTCTCGGAAAGCCGATGATTGTCGAGAACAAGCCCGGCGGCGGCGGCACTGTTGCGCTGGCCTTGCTCGCCAACGCGAAACCCGACGGGTATACGTTGTGCGGTGCGACGGACAGCGGCATCATTCGCGTGCCCCAACTGCAGAAGATGACGTATAAACCTCTCAAGGACTTCACACCTATCATTGCGTATGCGCAGCCGCTCAATACGATAGTGGTGAGGAAAGATGCGCCCTGGAAAAATATGAAGGAACTGCTCGAGTACGCAAAGAAGAATCCCAATAAAATTAAGTACAGTTCAGGAGGCGTTGGTACCGGCATGCACCATGCCATGGCGTACCTGGAGCTTCAGGATGGAATTAAATGGATCCATGTGCCGTACAAGGGGAACGCCGACGCCCTGACAGCGCTTATGGGGGGACATGTGGATGTTGCGTCAGTAGGACCCGAATCTTACCCGTTCGCGCGAAGCGGAGAAGTCAGGATTCTCGCAATTGCGGAGTCGCGGAGAAATCCCAAGTTCCCCGACATCCCTACGCTCAAGGAACTGGGGTATGACTTTGCGAATGATGCTTTTTTCAGCATCCTCGGGCCTGCCGGTTTGCCCCCTGATATAGAGAAGAAGCTGGAGAACGCCTTTGTCAAGGCGTCGGAGAGCAAGGAAGTCAGGGTGATAATCGATAAGCTCGATTTGCTCCCGATTCTCTATGTTGGCAAGGATTATGACAAACATCTGAAGAGCTACTGGCCCCGTATGGAAAAGAGTTTAAAGGATACGGGACTGATGAAGGAATCGGCGACGCAACCGTATTAAGGACAGGCGCAAGGAACAAGGTTCAAGGATCCAGGCGAAGGACGAGGGACGCGAAGAGCACGAACAACAAAAATTAAAACGGAGTGAGAGGCACTTGAACAAGTATCCTTACCTTTTTCAACCCGGGCGCATTGGTAATGTGGAAATAAAGAATCGGATCGTCATGGCGCCGATGGGGACCATGGGCCCCCACATAGGCTACGGAAGCACCTTTTCCGACAGGTTGATTACGTATTACGAAAGGCGCGCAAAGGGCGAGACGGGCCTCATCATCACCGGTTTGAGCCTGGTGAGTTCTGCGCACGAACCGTGGGAGATCGACGGTGTGAACCCCAACATCATTTTTAACTCTCCCTGGCGAGTACCCAACTATCTGCAGTTGACAGAAAGAGTGCATGATTTCGGGGCCAGGATATTTGTGCAGCTGACGGCTGGTTGGGGCAGGGTCTTTCCGGGAACACTTGCAGAACAGCTCGCGCGAAGGGGGGCGCAATTCGCAGCCGTATCAGGAGGGCCGCTCTTCTGGAGGCCGAACATCATGGCCCGTGAACTCGCAACCACGGAGGTGGATGATCTTGTACAGGCATTCGGCACAGCTGCATTGATCGCCAAGCAGGGCGGCTTTGACGGGGTCGAGCTTCACGGCCACGAAGGTTACCTGATGGATCAATTCACCACCGCTTTATGGAACAAGAGAACAGACAAATACGGCGGCGATCTGATGGGAAGGATGCACTTCGTTCTTTCAATTATCAAGGCAATTCATCAGAACGCAGGCGCCGATTTTCCCATCATTCACCGGATCGGGCTGGAGCATAAGATTCACGGCGGAAGAAAGATTGCTGAAGGGATTGAGATCGCCAGGATATTGGAGAAGGCCGGGGTGTCAGCTCTTCACGTGGATGCCGGTTGTTTCGAGAATTGGTACTGGCCGCATCCTCCAGAATATCAGCCGCCGGGGTGCATGGTTGATCTGGCCGCCATGATCAGGCCGCATGTGCATATTCCGGTCATTACCGTGGGGCGGCTCGGTTATCCGGACCTTGCCAACCGCGTGCTCGAAGAGGGGAAGGCTGATTTTGTGGCATTAGGACGGCCTTTGCTTGCTGACCCGGATTTCGCCTCGAAAGCGCGGAAAGGAGAAGAGACGGAGATCCGCCCCTGTATCGGTTGCCACGAATGCTTTGCACGGCTGCGGACCCGAAAGGCCCTGAGCTGCGCGGTCAATCCGCAATGCGGGGATGAAGAACGTCTGGAGCTGCGCCCCGCAATGGTTCGAAAGAGAGTTGCTGTTGTTGGCGGAGGCATTGCCGGCATGGAGGCTGCCCGGGTAGCAGCCCTGAGGGGCCACTCCGTTACACTCTATGAAAAGAGCGATCGTCTTGGCGGCATTCTTCATATCGCTGGTAAGGCTGATTTCAAAAAGGATATTGCACGCCTGTTCATGTTTCAGACAGATCAACTTGAAAGATTGGACAACATACAGGTCAGACTCCGGACTGAGGCTACGCCGGAGATGCTCGCAACCGACCAGCCGGATGTTCTCTTCATTGCAACGGGCTCGAGTCCTCTCTGCGAAGCCGACATTAAAGGCTTGAGCACAGGACGCTATGCCACGCCAGAAGACGTGTATCGGGATGAAGTTCCACCGGGGGGAAACGCCTGCGTGGTAGGAGGCGGATCCGTCGGCTGCGAGACGGCTCTCTACCTTGCGAAGAAGGGTTGGTCGGTCACGCTTGTGGAAGTGCTCGCCGCGGTTGCCACCGATCTTTTCGAGGCGAACAGAATGATGCTTCTCGACCTGCTCACTCACCACGGCGTGAAGCTTTACGTCGGTAGCAGGGTGAAAGAGGTCGCGACCAGCGCCCTATTAATCGATACTCCTCAAGGAGAGGAACGTTGCGAGGCCGATCTTCTGGTACTTTGTATCGGGCGTCAACCTGTGAACGATCTGGTGCTTGCAGTACGTGAGTTCATCAAGGAAGTCTATGTCATCGGCGATTGTGTTGCACCACGTAAAATAAAAGACGCCGTCTGGGAAGCTTTTAAGATCGCGATAACGATATAGACAGAAGAGGGAAGCGGTCTGTCACTGGGCGAAACTGATTCTTCCTTCCACTTGAGGAGAGACGGGAGAATGTTTTTTCAGGTACTCTACCAGGGCATCTAAGAGGGTGTCCCCGTACGCGATATTCTTTCCTTGAGTAAGAGCAGCCATCTTGTCGCCACCCGCAGCCAGGAAATCATTCGTGACCACTGTGTACGATGCAGTCGCATCGAGCGGCTTTCCGTTAACTTCCGCTTTCACTACACGCTGGCCTGCCGGTCTCTTGAGGTCATAGGTGACTGCAATGCCGGAGACCTGCATGACACCGAAATCGCCTGTGCCGCCCTGCTCCAGCGCTGTGCGCACCTGTTCTCCGGTCAGCGTCATAGAGATGAGCACATTGTCAAACGGGAATGCGGTGAACACTTCCTCCATCGTGATTTTTCCGGCAGGAATATTTGCCCTGATACCGCCGCTATTCTCAAAGGCAATCTGGCATCCTGCGGCTGCTCGCATCGCGTCTGCTACGAGATTGCCCAGATTGGATTCGCCGGCTCGTGTAGTTGTGAGGTCGGCCGATGCTGTTCCCACGACTGCGGAGAATTTGTCCTTGACCCGGTCGTTATATTTCTTCGCGATCAGCGCAGCCCTTCTGTCTGATGCGTCATGCGCTCCGGCAGACACAACTTTGAGGCCGCTCGCCTCGGTGTAGCCGACGGCTTTACTTGTCGCCTTATCAACGATGAGTTCCAGCACGCCGAGATACACGCCGTAGGCGCCGGTCTGCAGGATGACCGTGCCGTTCTCCGTCTTCAGTGGCTTATGGATTACGGTGTGGCTGTGTCCGCCAACGATGGCATCGATGCCCGGAACGGTTGAGGCAACTTTCTTATCCGCGTCCAGCCCGAGATGCGAGAGCACAATGATGATCGTCGCTCCCCGCTGTTTCACATCATTGATCAGTCCGGGCAATACATTTTCAGGACTCAAAAACGTCAGGTTTTTCACGTTATCCGGTTTTGTGGTGTACCGTGTCTCCGGAGTAGTGACCCCTATGACCGCTACTTTTGTCTGCCCTTTCCGGAGGATTACGTACCGCTTCATACCGGGCAACAGGTTTCCATGGGGATCGACAATGTTTGCAGCCAAAAAGGGAAAGTGAGCTTCGCGGCGTAGTCGTTCCAACACACCCACTCCCCAATCAAACTCATGGTTGCCAAGGGCCATGGCGTCGAACTTCAACTCGTTCATGATGTGCATCACCGGGGCGCCGTACGCAAGGTTGGAGACAGGGCTTCCCTGGAACATATCACCCGCAGCCAGTAGCACTGTGCCGCCGGGATTCCGGGTCCTCTCCCTTTTTATCATTGCGGCGAGATACGCGGCTCCGCCCACCGGATTATCCGCATCAATCGTTTTGTCTATCGAGGGATTTACCCTGCCGTGATAGTCATTCACATGAAGTATCGTCAGGATCTCCGTAGCAGGGGCGGCACACAAACCGCCTGTGGTGATCGTGACGATCACAAGAATGGCTAACAGCAGGTTGCATGATCTCTTCTTCATCGTACCTCCTGAAAATATCGCACCATTGCGCATAACCTGTTTTTAAGTCAGTACCCGTGCCCTTAAGTTGTCGTTACCTTCACCATCTTTCTCACTTTCCTCGGTGCCGCCAGCCAGACTATGATACTTGATGCAAACGCGAAAACAGCACAGAGGAGAAATGCCAGTTGGTAGCTGTGGGTCCTGTCATAAATAAAGCCGCCAAACCAGGC
>Ga0335070_10003421_pt1 | contig 18530 bp, 16 predicted proteins | sample Lox_Sample_13_FD_206722 | JGI IMG/M metagenome (GOLD analysis project Ga0335070, IMG submission 206722) | Soil microbial communities from Loxahatchee National Wildlife Refuge, Florida, United States - Lox_Sample_1.3 | ecosystem: Environmental > Terrestrial > Soil > Wetlands | place: USA...
CGGAGGCTTTCCGAGAACATAGGGGAGATTGAGCATGTGAGCATCCCTGTCGGGTCCCTTGATATCTCCTTTTACCGCGATGATCTGAGCATCCGGAAGGAGCACCCCTTTGTCCGGAAGACCGATGTCCCCTGCGACATTACGGGCAAGAAGGTCATCCTCGTTGACGATGTTCTTTTCACCGGGCGGTCGATCAGGGCCGCAATGGATGCGCTCATGGACATTGGGAGGCCCTCCGCCATCCAGCTTGCTGTCCTGATAGACAGGGGCCATCGGGAACTTCCGATAAAGGCTGACTATGTCGGGAAGAATATCCCGACTGCCCTCGATGAAACGGTCAGATTGCACCTGGAAGAGGAAGGTGCGGAGGAACGGGTGATCATCGTGCATTCTTCGGTAACTGAAGGGGAGGCACATGATAAGTAATCTGAGGTCCAAGGACCTCCTCGGCATAAAGGACCTGAATGCCGAGGAGATACATCTCATCCTCGACACGGCCTCGGGTTTCAGGGATGTTCTTGGAAGGGACATCAAAAAGGTCCCTGCCCTGCGCGGCAAGACCGTGGTGAATCTCTTTTTTGAGCCGTCGACAAGGACAAAGACCTCCTTCGAACTGGCAGAAAAAAGATTGAGCACCGATGTCCTGAACTTCTCCGTGCCGACGAGCAGTGTTGTGAAGGGGGAAACGCTCTATGACACGATAAAAACGATTGAAGCCTATGGAGTGGATTTTGTGGTGATACGTCATTCCTGCAGCGGGACCCCTCACTTCATCGCGAGGAACGTAGACGCGTCGGTTATCAATGCAGGTGATGGCGTGCACGAACATCCTACGCAGGCCCTCCTTGATGCCTTTACGATCAAAGAAAAGAAGGGAGCTTTCCCTGGTCTCGAGGTTGCGATCGTCGGCGATATACTCCATAGCAGGGTGGCGAAGTCGAATATTTCCGCCCTTGCTAAACTCGGAGCAAAGGTGAGACTCATAGCCCCTCCGACGCTCCTGCCGTCCTGCATCCCGGAAGGTGCAGCGGTGTATCACGCTATGGATGAAGGGTTGAAGGGCGTTGATGTTGTGATGATGCTGAGGATCCAGATGGAACGGCAGGGGAAGGGCTTCTTTCCCTCTACCGGTGAATTTTTCAAGCTCTGGGGGTTGACGAGGGAGAGAGTGGCACTTGCCAAGGCTGATGCCATTGTCATGCACCCCGGTCCCATGAACAGGGGTGTTGAGATAGCATCTGATGTTGCCGACTCTCCCCAGTCCGTAATACGCGAGCAGGTTACGAACGGCATTGCCGTGAGAATGGCTGTGATGTATCTCCTCGGTGGGGCGCGGGGGTAGGACCATGAGAGACGACCAAGGCATAACAATCATCATCAGGAATGGTCACATAATCGATCCTTCTCAGGGGATCGACGGTATAGGAGATATCTCTATCGAGAATGGGAAGGTTACAGAAATCAGAATGGGAGCGAATCCTCTGCACTCCCCTCAGCCTCTTCAGAAGGGCGGTAAGGGGGAACCTCATGCGGGTGGCTCGGGAATCCATACGATCGATGCAACGGGTCTCTATGTCTTGCCAGGTCTCGTCGATATGCACACTCATTTGAGGGAGCCGGGCTTTGAACACAAAGAGACGATAAGGACAGGGACGCTGGCTGCGTTGAGAGGCGGATTTACCTCGGTCTGCTGTATGCCCAACACAAAACCGGTGAACGACAATGAGACCGTTACCGAATTTATCCTGCGGAAGACTTACGCCGAGGGGGCATGTTATGTCTATCCCATCGGAGCGATCACGAAAGGTCAGAAAGGCGAGGAGCTTGCGGAGATGGGAATGATGCGGGAGGCAGGATGCGTCGCCTTTTCTGATGATGGCTTTCCGGTCATGAACAGCCTGATCATGAGGAGGGCCCTCGAATACTCAAGGGTCTTTCATGTGCCGATCATCGCCCATAGTGAGGATCTCACCCTTTCCGACGGCGGTGTCATGAACGAGGGAGTGGTCTCTGCGGCCATGGGGTTGAAAGGGATCCCGTCGGCAGCTGAGGAAGTGATGATCTCGCGGGACATCGCTCTGGCTGAATTGACGGGCGGCAGGCTCCATATCGCCCATGTCTCGACAAGGGGCTCTGTGAGGCTCATACGACAGGCAAAGGAGAGAGGCATCCCTGTTACTGCCGAGACATGCCCACACTATTTCAGCCTAACTGAAGAGGCCGTCAGCGGATATGAGACAAAGGCAAAGGTGAACCCCCCTTTAAGGACGAGGCAGGACCTAGATGCTATGAAAGAAGGGCTGAAGGACGGTACCATCGATGTTATCGCAACAGACCACGCACCCCATCACAGGGACGAGAAACTTCTGGAATTCGACAAGGCAACCTCAGGCATATCGGGCCTTGAGACGGCCCTTTCCCTGAGCCTGAGGCTCGTGGAAGAAGGCGTCTTCACCCTTTCTCAGCTTGTCGAGAAAATGGCCTGGAACCCTTCAAAGATCCTGAATATCAGAAAGGGGTCGCTGGCAGCCGGTTCCGATGCGGATATCGTCATCGTCGACAGAAACAAGGGGTTCATTGTCGAGCCTGAGTGGTTCGTCTCAAAGGGCAAGAACTCGCCCTTCGGGGGATGGGTGCTGAAGGGTCTGCCGGTCAAGGTTATCGTCAAAGGAAAGATTTCGGAGGTTTCATGACGAGGGCATTGCTTGTCTTATCGGACGGAACAATTTTTGAGGGACTGAGTTTCGGGGCCGAGGGTGAGGCTATCGGCGAGGTCGTCTTCAACACCTCCATGACGGGATACCAGGAGATCCTTACCGACCCTTCGTACAAAGGCCAGATGGTCGCGATGACCTATTCCCAGATCGGTAATTATGGGATCAATACAGAAGATGTCGAATCTGCCGGCGGCCCCAAAGTGGAAGGGTTCATCGTCAGGGAATGTCCTGATTTCCCGAGCAGCTGGAGGGCGACGCTGTCGCTGAGTCAGTATCTCAGGGACAACGGGGTTGTCGGGATAGAGGGAATCGATACGAGGGCGTTGACGAGGCATCTGAGGAACCATGGTGCGCAGATGGGAATCCTTTCGACTACAGACCCCGATCCTGCGCATCTTTTGTCAAGGGTCAGAAGACATCCGGGGATCTCCGCCCTCGATCTCGTAAAGGAGGTGACGACAAAAGAACAGTATTCATGGACTGAAGGGTGCTGGAGATGGTGCAGCAAAGAGGTGAGGGATTTGGCGTCGGAGATCGGCAACAAGGAAAAAACCGATCATCGGTCCCTGCCCCCTAGACCCTATCGTGTCGTCGTTTATGATTTCGGCATCAAGTTCAACATCCTGAGGAACCTCGTTGAGGCAGGTTTTGACGTGACCGTCGTCCCTGCGGAGACGCCTGCAGAAGAGGTCCTCGAGATGAATCCCGACGGCATAATCCTGAGCAACGGGCCCGGCGACCCTGAAACAGTGACCTATGCGATCGAGAATGCGAGGAGACTCATCGGCAAGAAGCCTATATTCGGCATCTGCCTCGGCCATCAGATACTCGGGCTTGCCATGGGAGGAAGGACGTACAAACTCAAGTTCGGCCATCACGGCGGCAACCATCCTGTTAAGGATTTGTCAACGGCAAGGATCGAGATAACCTCGCAGAACCACAACTATTGCGTGGACATTGCGAGCCTCAGGGGAAAGGCGAAGCTCACTCATAAGAACCTCTATGACGGCACCGAAGAAGGAATGGTGCATGTGGAGTTTCCGCTCTTCTCGGTGCAGCACCATCCCGAGGCAGGGCCGGGGCCGAACGACTCAGCCCATCTCTTCAGAAGGTTCCGGGAGATGATCGGAGGGAAGACATGATGAAAGAGGTCACGTCGGACATCTACCATCTTCTCCATCCGAAGATGGCCTTCTACTTCGGCGGCAGGTCGTAGGATCCGGAATGTCATCGTGACAAACTCCATGACGGGAACAAAAGCATGAGTTACGACCTCATGATAAAGGACGATACTCTCATACTGAGAACGTCTTCCTTCAGGGCAGAGAAGGGGAGCGTCCTTCACAGCGGCATTTATAACCGCGAGCTTGCGTCGAGTCTGGCAGCAGGCGGCGTTCTGATGCTCCTTGGATTTTTTTTTGCCGCGAGCGGTAAAATAACGGTTGTCCATCTTGTGTCAGGGGCCGCGGTATTTGCCGTTCTCTTCCTTGTTTCCAGGAGGTTCCTATTCCGCGAGGTAATTCTTGAGGCCCTTTTTGACAGAGTGAACGACAGGATAGATACCTCGGTGCGGAAGATCGTCGGCAGTGTCAGACAGGTCCATAAGATGTCAGAGCTCTCGGGTATCTGTCTGGACCATGTGACGGTTCAGCCTGAAAATCCCGACGGGATCCGTGTTGTTGAGAAGATCGCCCTGCAGCACGGCACGGTGATCCCGGGGTTTGGAAAGATCAAGGAATTCCATGTGGTGCAGCTCGATTTTTCCGGCGAGCGGGTCAGTATTTTCAGTTCGGGAAAGAAAGAGGAGGCAGAGGCACTCATCGCCAGGTTAAAGGGGTTTGTCAGTGATTCACCGAACAGGGGAGCATGAATGAGTCTCGTCTATGATGAGCTTATTATCGCGACAAAACGGGAGATAGCGGTCTGTGAAGATGCGATAAAGAACGTGAGGAAGACCCTTGCCCACATGGAAGGCAGATATGCGATGGGCACTCCTGCATTTATCGAAAAGATGAAGAACAGTGACATGGGCGGCAATGCCGATTATGAACTCTGGTATTCGAGTTTTCTTGGGTTAGGGCGCTGGGAAGAGAGGTTGGAAGGCCTAAGGGAGATCCTCCGGATGCATTTCGGATCGATGAGGTGAACGTGCCGAAGAGGGATGACATAAAAAAGATACTGTTGATCGGCTCCGGTCCGATTGTCATCGGACAGGCATGCGAGTTTGACTATTCCGGTACCCAGGCGTGCAAGGCGTTGAGGGAAGAGGGCTACAAGGTGGTGCTCGTCAATTCAAACCCGGCGACGATCATGACCGACCCTGAGACGGCAGACGCAGTCTATATCGAGCCTCTCACAGCAGAGATTATGGAACTCATCATAAAGAAGGAGAGGCCTGACGCCCTTCTTCCGACGATGGGAGGACAGACCGCCCTCAATCTCGCCGTCGAACTCGCAGAGACGGGCATTCTCGAGAAATACGACGTGGAACTGATCGGCGCGAAGCTCCATGCCATCAAGAAGGCCGAAGACAGGGAACTCTTCAAGGAGGCGATGGAGAAGATCGGCTTTGAAGTCCCTCGAAGCGCATATATCGCGAGTATGAAGGAAGGGCTAGAGGCCATAGAATCAATCGGTTTCCCCGCTATCCTGAGACCGTCCTTCACCCTTGGAGGCACGGGCGGAGGCATCGCATACAACAGGGAGGAGTACACGGACCTTCTCGAAAAGGGTCTGAAACTCAGCCCTGTCCACCAGATCTTGGTGGAAGAATCGGTACTCGGCTGGAAGGAGTTCGAACTCGAGGTGATGCGCGATACGAGAGACAATGTCGTCATCATCTGTTCCATAGAGAATTTTGATCCCATGGGAGTGCATACGGGAGATTCGATAACCGTCGCTCCTGCACAGACGCTCACCGACAGGGAATATCAGCGGATGCGTGACGCCTCTATCGCCATCATCCGTGAGATCGGCGTTGACACCGGGGGTTCGAACATCCAGTTTGCCCTTAACCCCCGGAATGGGAGGATGATGGTCATCGAGATGAACCCGAGGGTTTCGAGGAGCTCTGCCCTTGCGAGCAAGGCAACGGGCTTCCCCATCGCGAAGATCGCGGCAAAGCTTGCGGTAGGTCTCACGCTTGATGAGATTCCGAATGACATCACGAAGGAGACGCCTGCCTCCTTTGAACCGGCGATCGATTACGTCGTGACGAAGATCCCAAGGTTCACCTTCGAAAAATTCCCTGAGGCAGACCCGACGCTCACAACGCAGATGAAATCGGTGGGAGAGGCCATGTCCATCGGCAGGACCTTCAAGGAGTCCCTCCAGAAGGCGTTGAGAAGCCTTGAGACCGGCAACTACGGGTTGGAGGAAGTGAAGGTCGGCACCGGTGAACTGAAATCAAAGCTCAAGATACCCCATTCCGAAAGGATATGGTATGCTGCACAGGCGCTCAGAAAAGGCATGTCTGTGGATGATGTCCACGGGCTCACGTGGATCGATCCCTGGTTCCTCACGATGATGGAACAGATCATCGGGATGGAAGAAGAGATGAAGAAGGCTGCGTTGTGCAGTCAGGATTCACATCCTTCCCCGTCGTCCCCGGAGGCTGTCAATCCTCAAGTCTTGCGCGGAGCCAAGGAGTATGGCTTCTCCGACCGGCGTATCGCTCAGCTCATGGGACTGACGGAGAAGGATATCAGAAGCCTGAGGAATCAATGGGGGATACGGCCGGTTTATAAAATGGTCGACACCTGTGCCGCAGAGTTCGAGGCATACACGCCCTATCTCTATTCAACGTATGAGAAGGCCTTCTCTCCGGCTGCAGAGCGCAGCATGCAGCGTGCAGGAGCGGATCAGAAATCCGAAATCATGCCTCGTGCGTCTGTCGAGTCCGAGGCAAATCCGACGGACAGGAAAAAGGTCGTCATCCTCGGATCCGGGCCGAACAGGATCGGCCAGGGCATCGAATTTGATTATTGCTGCGTCCATGCTGTCTTCGCCCTGAAATCGTTGAAATACGAGACGATCATGATCAATTGTAACCCCGAGACCGTGAGCACCGATTACGATACGGCTGACAGGCTCTATTTTGAACCCCTCACCATCGAGGACGTGCTGAGCATCGTTGAAACCGAAAAGCCTGAGGGTGTGATCGTCCAGTTCGGAGGACAGACGCCCCTCAAGCTTGCGGTGCCTCTTGAGAGGGAAGGGGTCAGGATCCTCGGCACTTCTCCCGATTCGATTGACAGGGCTGAGGACAGGAAGAGGTTTAAGGAGCTCCTCCACAAGCTCAGACTGAGGCAGCCCGAAAGCGACACCGTGGCATCGCCTGAAGAGGCGGTTGCAGTCGCCCAAAGGATAGGCTATCCTGTCATGGTAAGGCCGTCCTATGTCCTCGGAGGAAGGGCGATGGAGATCGTTTATGATGAACGGTCGCTCAATGACTACATGATGAGGGCGGTGAAGGCCTCGCCTGAGCATCCTGTGCTCGTCGATAAATACCTCGAAGACGCCATCGAGGTTGACGTGGATGCGATATCCGACGGCAGTGACGTTGTGATCGGCGGGGTTATGGAACATATCGAGGAGGCCGGCATCCATTCAGGAGACTCTGCATGCTCGCTGCCTCCTTACTCGCTCGGGACCGATATCGTGGAGGAGATCAAGGCCCAGACAAGGGCCCTTGCGCGGGAATTGAATGTCATTGGACTCATGAACGTACAGTTTGCGGTGAAGGACGGCGACATCTATATCCTCGAAGTGAACCCTCGGGGTTCGAGAACCGTCCCCTTTGTCTCCAAGGCCACGGGAGTTCCCCTGGCAAAGCTCGCTGCAAAGATCATGGGCGGAAAAACGCTGAAGGAACTCGGTTTCACATCGGAAAGAGAGATGAATTATATCGCTGTCAAGGAGGCTGTCTTTCCCTTCGACAGGTTCCATGGTGTCGATACGATCCTCGGACCGGAGATGAAATCGACGGGTGAGGTGATGGGGATAGACGAGAATTTCGGTCTTGCCTATGCAAAGGCCCAGGAGTCCTCGGATAATAAACTTCCGCTCTCCGGCAAGATATTCGTCAGCGTAAAGGACAAGGATAAACCGGGCATATGCCACATCGTCCGGAGGTTCCAGGAGATGGGGTTCGATGTCATTGCGACAAGAGGAACGGCCGAGCATCTCCTGAAGAAAGGTATCGAGGTCGGTATTATCAATAAGGTGACGGAAGGAAGGCCCCACATTGTGGACCTCATAAAGAACAAAGAGATAAGCTTCGTGATCAACACGGTGACCGGCGCACAGGCGCAGAGGGATTCTTTTTCCATACGGCAGAGCTCTCTTCAGCACCACGTCCCTTTTACAACGACCCTGTCCGGCGCCAACGCCGTTGTGAATGCCATCGAAAGGCTGCTCAGGGGAAAGATCACGATAAAATCCCTGAAGGAATACCATACCATGACCGTACCATGCAATCCTCAATGAGTTACAGATTGTCTCTCGTTATCCCTGTATCCTAAGGCATAACCAATAAGAAGAAGGAGGTCCTATGGCATCGATCAAGAGAATCGGAGTTATCACAAGCGGCGGTGATTGCGGCGGACTGAATGCCGTCATCAAGGGCGTGGCCCGCGGCGCGTACGACCTGGGGATCGAGTCGGTCGTCATTCCGAACGGCTACGCAGGATTATACAACCTCGTGGAATTCGAAAATGTCGTTCTCCTCAATGCGGACCGGGTAAGCCGCATCGAGGCGTCCCTCGCCGGCTCGGAGGCTGGACATTCGAGGGTAAAGATCAGCAAGATCGAAGACCCGAACAAGTATGAAAGGATAAAGGAGGGTCTAAAAAAGTTCGGGATCGACGCGCTCATCATCAGCGGCGGCGATGATACCGGAAGCGTTGTCGTCGACCTTGCTTCCCAGGGGATCCCCTGTATCCATGTCCCGAAGACCATGGACCTCGACCTTCAGCCTTACAGCGTTGGAGGCGATTCGGCAATTAACCGGATAGCGGTATTTACGCGGGACCTGAAGACCACTGGTCTGAGCCATAACCGCATCCTCGTGATCGAGGTCTTCGGAAGGTATGTCGGACATACCGCCCTGCGCGGTGGAATAGGCGCTGAGGCAGACTGCATCCTTATCCCTGAGGTGCCCGTGGACTTCGATATTGTCTATGAACACATGAAGGCCACGTACTTTGCCAGGGTGGTGAGGAGCGATGTGAAGGCAGGCACGTACATTATTGTGGTTGCCGAGGGTCTCAAGAATGCAAGCGGTGAGATGCTCTTTGACGAGTCGGCGGGAGTCGATGCCTTTGGCCACAAAAAGCTCGCGGGCGCGGGGAGGTACGTCAGACAGCAGCTCGAAAAGAGGCTGAAGAACGACCCCGAGGTGGTCGAATTCATGAGAAAGACAGGAATGCATGTGCCCGGCATTTATGTAATCCCCGAGGTAAGGGAGGTGACGCCGGGACATCTCGTTCGCTCCGGGGGATCTTCTGCCTACGATGTAAATTTCGGCTATAGGGTAGGGGCTGGAGCAGTCTTCCTCTTGCTCGAGGGGAAAAGCGGCAATACCGTTGTCGATGTTGACGGCCGGAGAATCTACTATATGGCGACAGCAGAGGCGATACGGCGCAGGGAAGTGGATATCGAGGAACTCGCCCTCTTTGAGAGCCTCGGTACCTGCTTCGGAAGAAAACCGGTGAAGTATGATCATGAGATGATCGAGGTGAAGGGGCAGGTGCAGAGGCATCTGTAGTGTCGAGAGAACGGGAGGCTCTTGGGAGGGGAATCTCGGCTTTCCGGTCATTCTCAGGATCCTCGCGAGAGAAAGATGGACCTTGGAAGTGTGACGAAGATTCAAAGATCATATGAATACGTGAATGACTTTCTCTATTTTGTGGTGCGTCCCGTCACCGAGGGAGAAAAGCAGGCATGGGTCTATTGTTCGGGTGTGAACATTTCCCGTTTTTCTCCCATCACGAAAGGGAGGCATGGAATAGGAAATCCTTCCGTGCGGGCGCTTCAGAACGTCAATCACGGTGTCAGGTCTCTGGCACTATCGAAAGGGGCAAGGCCAAGGGCTCTTCGGGGCAATGACTGCGCAGGCATTACCCCTCCGAAGGATACCTGGTATACAGAGCTCCTGCTGATAGAAAATGCGTCAGAGTCATTCCCTCATGAAATGATCGACTACTGCGTCAGAGACCTGCTCACAAGAATTTTCAGGGCCTGCCTCCTCGAACTTAAGCTGCCTGATAAGTTGCTGAAGCCTGATGAACTGCAGGTCTTTCTCGAAGACCTCTGTGTGAAATACGGTTAGGCAAAAAAACACTTCATTCAAAAAGAGGCGAAGATTCTTTGACGACGTCCCTCAATAAGCCAAAACTCGACAACCTCGCCGATGAAATCTGGAAATCTGCCGAGCGCCTGCGCGGCAAATTCAAAGCCTACGAATACCAAAACGTCGTCCTGCCTATAATCGTGATCCGCCGTCTTGAGTGCGTTCTGATTAAATGGCGGGAGGACAAAGCAACCGAAGTCCTCGCCAAGCGGCCAAAGCTAACCGCGAAGGAGCTTGCGAAGCTGGTGAAAGGTCTGGAGACGAGCACGGCGCCGTTTTCAAACAAGACCGATTGGACACTGCGCCGGGTCTACGAGGAAGATCATACGCTGCTTGAAGAGAACTTCCGTGCTTATATCAACGGTTTCTCAAAGAATGTTGACGATATAATCGAGCACTTCAATTATCGGGCCACCATCGGTCAGATGGTGAAGAACAACCGCCTCGCTCCGATCCTCAACCAGTACAAGGAACTGGAACTCGGCCCCGACAAGCTCTCGCCGCTTGAGATGGGCTACATATATGAGGAACTGCTTCGGCGCTTCTCGGAACAGAGTGGCGAGGAGGCCGGAGAGCACTTCACGCCGCGCGAGGTGATCCGTCTTATGGTGGAGCTGCTCGACATCCCGATCCCCGACAGGCACCTCTCCATCTATGATCCAGCCTGCGGGACCGGCGGCATGCTGTCTGTAGCGAAGGAACATCTGCTCGACCGCGCTGCCACTCCAGAAGAAAAGGCGAACATTGAGAAGTTTGTCACAGTTCACGGTCAGGAGATGTCACCGACCAACTACGCTATCTGTCAGGCAGACCCTCTGATCAAGGACGACAAACAGGCTAAGGTGTATCTCGGCAACTCACTTATCCCACACGATCCGCACAGCAAGGAGCCGGGGGACCAGTTGCCCGAATCCAAGTTCCGGTTTGACTTCATGCTATCCAATCCACCCTTCGGCGTGACCTGGGGCGGCAAGGATGGTTACGAAGCCGAAGCGCGCAAGCTGGAGAAGACACGTTACCGGGCCGGGATGCCTCGCGTGAACGACGGTGCGCTGCTTTTTCTGCAGACTATGCTTGCCAAGATGAAGGAGCCGGAAAAGGGCGCAAGCCGCATTGCTATCATCTTTAGCGGCTCGCCGCTTTCAAACGGCGATTGCGGTTCCGGCGAGAGCGAGATCCGCCGCTGGATTCTGGAGAACGACTGGCTCGACGCGATTGTCATGCTCCCCGACCAGCTCTTTTACAACACCGGTATTTTCACTTATGTTTGGCTCCTGCGAAACGACAAGCCAGCCGAACACAAGGGCCGCGTGATGCTGATCGATGCGCGCCAACAGTTTGAGAAGGAGCCGAAGTCATTTGGCAACAAGAGAAACCGTAGCACCGACGCGCACCGCGCCTGGATCGAAGAACGCTACCGCGACGGATGGAAGAATGGATATTCGGATGAAAACGTGAAGCTTTTCCAGCGGGAGGATTTTGCCTATCACAAAGTGAGCGTCGTCTTCTGGCAGTTCGACGAAAACGATCAACCGGCGACAATAACCGAGCCTTATGAAAAGGCCTTCACCGCCGCGAACCTGAAGAAGGAGCAGGAGTTTTACGAAAGCGAATTGACGTTCAGAGTTGCCTTGTCATTTCCGCAAGCAAAGCGCGTCGGGAATCCTTCTGAAAAAGCTAGAGGCATGAAGAAAGATTCCGGACAAGCCGGAATGACAGAATCAAAGACTGAAACAGAAACGAGGACAATCACATTTACTCTCTCGCCTAAGGATAACGCCGCAAAGAAGTTCAAAGAGCTGATGAAAGATTCTCCAGAAATCCTCTCAGTGGAATGGACGCGCCGTCATTACGTGAAGGACGACGAGTACATCCAACACGGCGAAGATATCGAAGCTTTCCTGAAACGTGAGATCGCAAAACCTATCATCCGCTGGCAGGACAGTCCGCAGCTCGGGTATGAAATTCTTCCGAACAAATATTTTTACCGATATCAGCCGCCCACACCAGCGAAGGAATTACTCGAAGAGTTCTGGAGGCTGGAAAAAGAAGCGGAGAAGATGCTGGAGGGATTGGCAGAATGAAAAAAGCCGGGGACAGCACCATATTGACCGCGTCGGAATACCGGCGGTTTATTTCGGATTTAAAGACACGGATCACGGCAGCCCGTATTTCGGCAGCCCGATCCGTGAACCGTGATTTGATCCTGCTCTATTGGGACATTGGACGGGCGATTGTAGAAAAGCAGGAACTGCTTGGATGGGGGGAGTCTGTGATTGAATTGCTTGCCAGGGATTTGCAAGCGGCTTTCCCCGGCGCCAAAGGTTTTTCTTCGCAGAACCTTTGGCGCATGAAACAGTTTTATGTGACACATACATCTGAAGAATTTCTCGCACAAGTTGTGAGAGAGTTGGGGAAGAAGCAATCTGGTGTATTGAAAGGTGAAAAACTCGCACAGGTTGTGCGAGAATTAGCCGCAGCTGTTCCGTGGGGCCATCATGTCTTCCTTTTGGGGCGTATCAAGTCAGCGTCTGAGCTATTCTACTATCTCCGTGCAACCGCGCAATTCGGCTGGTCGCGCAATGTCCTGCTGAACCAGATCAAGGCTGGAGCTTATGAACGCGCGAAGATAGAGAAAAAGACGCACAATTTTCCTGCCGTGCTGCCGGAATATCTGACTGAACAGGCTGACGAGATGCTCAAAAGCTCTTACAATCTCGAATTCCTCGGCATCCGGCGTGAGATAAGAGAGCGGGAACTCGAAGACCGTCTCATAGAACGTCTGAGGGACTTCATCCTTGAACTCGGCTACGGGTTCTGCTTTGTCGGACGACAGCATCGTCTTGCCCTCGGCAACAAGGAGTATTTCATCGACCTGTTGTTCTATCACCGATTTCTCAAGGCGCTGGTGGCCTTTGAGCTGAAAGTCGGCCCCTTCGAGCCTGAGTTTGCCGGAAAGATGGACTTCTACCTGAACCTTCTCAACGACAAGGAGCGCGGCCCTGGTGATAAGCCCTCTATCGGCATTATCCTCTGCGCTGAGAAGGACGACGTGGAGGTGGAATATGCCCTGAAGAGCAAGACAAATCCGATTGGAGTGGCTGCGTATCATTTGCAGTCGAAGCTGCCCGGTGAGCTGAAAGGCAAATTACCGACGGCCAAACAGCTTGCCGGAGTCGTGCGGGCGGAGATGGAGGTACGGAAATGAACGATACCCTCGACTCCTTATTCAAGACGCTTCCACAGAATTGGAGGCAATGTCGTCTGAAATCTGTTGCGAACATTCGTTACGGTCTAGGTCAGTCACCATCTCAGCTCGCATCGGGCGTGGCGATGGTTCGGGCGACAGATGTTGATGCCAGGACGATTCGGACAGAGAATCTTCTCCGCGTTGATCCTGATGAATTGCCGCTGGACAGAAACCCCTACCTCAAGGCAGGCGAAATCATTGTCGTACGCAGCGGTGCATATACGGGAGATTCGGCAATTGTACCTCCAGCCTTGGAAGGTGCGGTAGCTGGATACGATATGGTGGCAACTGTGACACGCGCTCTGCCACAGTTCGTGGCCTATGGACTATTGAGCAAATACGTCTTAGAGGATCAGCTCCGGCTGTTGACCCTTCGTGCAGCTCAGCCACACCTGAACGCTGAGGAACTTGGGAGTATCGTCTTGGCAATCCCTGCAAGTCGCCAAGAGCAAAAGCGCATCGCGGCGTATCTGGACGCGAGTTGCGCGGCGATTGACGCGGCGGTGGCTGCCAAGCAGCGGCAGATCGAGACGCTGGAAGTGTTGCTAAAAACAACGATCGCCTCTGCAGTTACTCAGGGGCTGAGTCGCACTGTCACCCGAAGAGATTCTGGAGTGAATTGGTTTGGCCAAGTTCCTAAACACTGGGGCCGCGAGCATCTTAAACGATTCGCAGCACGCATTCAGACGGGTGCACATCATCTTCAATCGTACGAGCTACTATAGCTTTCTCGAAAATAGTGCATTGTAGTGTGATTGAAATAGGGTTATGAAGATTGATCAAGTTCCAGACCGGCTTATTCTGGAAGCGAATGTGACTATGGAGCGATAAAATTATTGGAACAGATAAGCAGGGAGTCAAGCGCCGCAGAAACATTCAAGATGGAAAAAGGAAAAAAACATGGAGAATGAGACTATACAAGATCAGATTCATGAGATAATGAGTGCCTTGGACTTTTACGACGGGGTCTACGAGCGTGAGGCGGTTGAGAAGGCTGTCGCGCTTAAAGAAGAGCTTACCCCGGGTCTGATAGACCACCTGAAGATGCTGCTGACAGATTATGAAAAGTACGAGGCGGATGATCACTATGCCCATGTTTACGCCATGATATTGCTTGGACATTTCCGGCAGCAGGCGGCTCATGATGTAATCATGGACATCATATCTCTGCCGGAGCATGTTGTAGACAACTTCTTCGGCGATATGATTACCGAGGATTTCCACTGGATAATGTATGCAACCTGCGGAGGCAATCTTGAACGCATTAAGCAACTGGTGCTCGACAGGAACGCCTATGAATATTGCAGGGGCGCTGCAATGCAGGCTCTTGTGCATGCGGTTGTGGACGGCGTGTTTGAACGGGCCGCCGCCCTGGAATTCTTCAGTACTCTTTTTGACGGCGACGAAGCGGAGCCCGGCTCCTATTTCTGGAATGAAGCCGCATCGACAGTCCGCGATCTCTTTCCTTCAGAGCTGATGCCTGTTATCGAAAAAGCTTATGAAAACGGCCTGATCTGGCCCGGATATATATCGCATGATAATTTTCTGAGAACCCTTACCGTCGGCAAAGAAAGAACTCTTAAGGAAGCAAAGACCAAGTTAGATGAGAAACTTTCACAAGAGATTCACTCACGCCTTTCCTGGTGGGCATGTTTCAGCGAAAACGAATCTCCGGCGATTACACGGATGACGAAAGCCGATGCTAAGAGGGCCGAGAAAAAGAAGAAGAACAAGCGGAAGTTGGTCAAGAAGTCCAGGAAGAAGAACAGGCGCTAACTCGTCGAGAAAGTGCTATAATTAAAAAGTGCTATAATTAAATAGATGCTCATCGAACAATAGGGAAAAACTCCTCAACGCAATCATCTATTTTCTCAGCAATACGAAGTATTGCGGCAAGACTAAGCTTTTTAAGCTCCTTTACTACCTCGATTTCATGCACTTCAGGGAAACCGGTAGGTCGGTCACCGGCCTTGATTACTATGCCTGGCAGTTTGGTCCGTTTCCCAAGGCTCTGTCAGATGATATAAGCACTCCTCCGGCTGACCTGAAGGAGAAGATTTCCATTCAGTGCGCACAGGCCGACAATAATAGCTTTACTTGCATGAAGCCGCGCAAGAAATTTGATGATACTTTTTTTACGAAAAGAGAACTAAAAATGCTTGAAAATGTGGCTTTTATGTTTAAGGAAGCCAAGGCCGAAGATATGGTTGAAGCATCGCATCTACCCAGCCATCCGTGGGATAAGACAATACATAGCAAGGGAGAAAAGGCGAAGATAGACTATACTCTCGCACTCGATGACTCGGATGCATCACTGTCTCTCGAAGAAGTGCTCGAAAGGCTGAAAGATAAAGAGGAACTGAAAAAAGCCTTTAATGGATAGAGGCACGATTCTTTATCACAGGGCTTTCGAGTTCAAGGATGGAGAAATCGGCCAAAAGTTATTGATTGTTCTGAATACCCCCCAAAATGATGCGCCCTACCTTTGCTGCAAGACGACCTCGAAAATGAAATATGGCATTGAGAAAGAAGGCTGCCATAGCAGCAAGAATATCTATGTCTTGAATCCGAGTCCGCAGGGTTTCAAGGAAAAGACATGGATCCAGTTTCATGAGATCTACGAGTTCGACAGCCGCCTATTCGGCAAGCTCATTCCGAGGTGAGCTTGATGTAAAGGGAAAACTTCCGGTCAAATTGTTAAGGCCATTGTAAATTGCGTGAAGAAGTCGGAAGATATTTCAAAATTTCATCTGTCGCTATTAAAATGAAAGGGCGGCAGCCTTGAATCCCCCGGATGACGCCGACTTACTGACACCAGCACTTACAGGAGCTTCAGCTCTTCCGCGTATTGTCTGAATAATGCCAGCCCCTTCCTGTGCTCTTCACCGAAATCATACGATAGCCCCTGCCAGTAAGAGACAAGCTCGTCCTCTGAGAGGATGTCCTTTGACGGGAATTCCCTTGCGATTGCCTTCAGGCTCTTCAGTCCTCTCTTCTTCGCAGCATCGAGGTCTTTCCTGAACTGCTCAAAAAGGAGCCGCTTCTTATCGCAGCAATCCTTTCGTGCCATCCAGAGGGCAAAGACCGAAGGAAGCCCCGTCGCTTTATACCAGATGTCCCCGAGATCATTGATATAGAGCCGGGGCCATCTGAGGGCTTCCCGCAATGCATCGTCCCCGATGAGGAGATAAGCGGGATAAGATTCAATTCCCTTTGCGAGGGGCTCATTCGTGGACTTCAGATGGCAGGTGAGGTCATAAAATTTCCTCAGGATGATATCGAGCAGGGCGACAGAAGTCGCTGACTGTGAAGAGGTGAGGATCGTGAAACCATCGAGTGTTTCGATCGGTCTCCTGCTGAAGAGGAGGATGCTGCCGACGGGGCCGAAGGAACTGACCGAATGTCCGTCTATGAGGGTGTAGATCTCCTCGTGCCTCAGATACTCGATGGATGAGGAGGGGCTGATGTCTATCGAGCCCTCTCGTAGGAGCGTGTTGAGATGTGAGGGAACGCCTTCGATGAACTCATAGGCTGAAGCACTGTCAGTCTTTTCGAGTACGGAGAAGAGGGGAAAGAGATTCGCAAAGTCGATTCTTCCTATCCTTAAGTGCTGCTTTGTCAAAGGGGTATCTCCCGATGAAGCTCATTCGGCAATCATTCATTAAGATGCTTCGTCATGAGGACGAGATCGGTCTCATTCCCGTCAAGATCAATGATGAATCCCTTGAGAACAGCCTCACGCTTAAATCCTAGTTTCTCAAAGAGGCTGAAGGCCTCGTGCAACTCTGGCGCCATCTCGATGCTGAGCAGCTCGATCCCCAGCTCTTTTGCGATATCGACGATATCCTGGGCGAGTCTTGTTCCGAGGCCTTTTCCGCGGTAATTGAGATCAGTCGTCAGTCGAATCTCTCCCTGGTGCCTTGTCCAACCAACGGGGCTGAAGTGAAGCGTGGCGTCGCCGACGATCTTCCCATTGTCCGTGGCGATGATCGGAAGGACGTTGTCATAGTCCAGAAGGTATATCCAGTTCTCTATCACCTTAGGGTCTGCAACATCCTCCTTGAGGCACGCCCGTTCTTTGAGGGGCAGATCCTTGAAAAAATCCGCAAGGGCCATCTCATCAGCTTTGCGAAGAGGCCGAAAAGTCACCTCGCTGTTGTCATCGAGAAGGACCTTCTTTGGGTAGGTATTGATCAGTATTTCGACGAGTCTGTCCATGTTCGTCTCCTTAAGGCCGAATGTATTCAGAGAGGGCTCGTCACCGGCGCCTGGCCTCAGTAATACCACCCTCGTTCTACGATCATCGCAAACCCCATGCCGCCGCCGACGCAGAGGGCGGCCAGCCCGACCTTAACATCACGTTTCTCCATCTCATAGAGAAGGGTCGTGAGAATTCGTGATCCGCTGCATCCGATGGGATGTCCCAGGGCTATGGCGCCGCCGTTGACGTTCACCTTGTCGGGATCGATCTGGAGACTATTGACACATGCCAGAGCCTGAGCTGCGAAGGCCTCGTTGAGTTCAGCGAGATCAACCTCTTTTCCCAGTTCTCCCTTTACTTTAGCAACGGCGCCCTGGACGGCAAAAATAGGACCGATACCCATGAGTTCTGGTTCACAGCCCCTGGCATCATAAGAGACGATCTTCGCCAGCGGCTTTATTCCCAGCTTATACGCCTTGTCGGCAGACATGATGACGAGCGCTGCAGCACCGTCATTCACTCCCGAAGAGTTTCCCGCCGTCACCGTCCCCTTCTTGTCAAAAGCCGGTTTCAGCTTGGCGAGTTTTTCGGCTGTTGTCCCAAATTTGGGGTACTCGTCCGTATCAAAGGGTATGGGATCTCCCTTCTTCTGTGGTACCATCACCGGAACGATCTCATCTTTGAACCGGCCTGATGTGATCGCCTTCTCAGCCTTTGCCTGGCTTATTGCTGCGTACTCGTCCTGTGCCTCACGGCTGATGTTGAACTTCTTCGCCACGTTTTCTGCGGTAATGCCCATGTGAGTATCACTGAAAGAGCACCAGAGACCGTCGCGAATCATGATGTCGAGGACCTGGCTATGTCCCATCCTGAGTCCCCACCGGGATTGTGTCAGGACATAGGGGGCCTGGCTCATATTCTCCATGCCGCCTGCCACGACGATATCTGCATCACCGGCCTTGATCTTTTGCGTCGCTGTTATGACAGCCTCCATGCCCGAACCGCAAACGA